>Ga0315289_10016089_pt1 | contig 10346 bp, 8 predicted proteins | sample YL17G11_40_MG_FD_203452 | JGI IMG/M metagenome (GOLD analysis project Ga0315289, IMG submission 203452) | Sediment microbial communities from Yellowstone Lake, YNP, Wyoming, USA - YL17G11_40 | ecosystem: Environmental > Aquatic > Freshwater > Lake > Sediment | place: USA: Wyoming | collected...
CTTTGAGGCCACAGGAGATGTTTCTCCTGCAAAGGATTTCCGCCATTGGGTTTTGCAGGGACGAAAAGGAGTAGCGCTATGTTGCCCAAGGAGCACAAGAAACTCATCCGTCGGGCACTCAAAGAGCACAGCCGTATTTTTCCTCCTGCCCATAAACGAAGTCTGAAGGAGTGCTTTACGCGGCATAATGGAAAAATCGTCTTCTGGTTTAACACCGAAGACCGGACCACGCATGCGCTCATCGGCGACGATCTCTAATCCTGATAGACGGACGGACATTGTCATGCAGATTGAAGCCAGCAGCAGAAACGGCTATGAGGTATTGCGCATCCGTGAAGACCTGTCGATCCGGTCCAACCTGAGCGATCTGGGAACGGCCATCGATACCTGCATTCAGCGCAACGCCTTGAACATCGCGATCATCTTCACTCCGGCATCCCACCTGTATACCCGAACGATAAAAACGATCGTCGACTGCTATAAGAGGCTTCTCAGATCCGGCGGCAGGCTTGCCGTAGTCGGTCCCTCTCAGGAAATTTACGATACCATGGCCACCTTCGGCCTGACCGCGCTCATTTCCGTGTTCCCCACCGAAAACGATCTGCACTGAAATTGCAATGTCCGTTGCGCGGGCTCATCTGAACAGGCCGGCCACATCCTCTTTCGTCAGATGCTTGAACAACGTCGCTTCGGGCCTGATGATCCAGTCGATGAGCTCGCGCTTGCTCTCCTGCAATTCGGCGATGCGTTCCTCGATCGACCCCCGCGTGATCATTTTGTAAACGAACACCGGCCGGGTCTGGCCGATGCGCCAGGCGCGGTCCGCCGCCTGGGTTTCCGCGGCCGGGTTCCACCACGGATCCAGGTGCACCACGTAATCGGCTGATGTCAGATTAAGGCCCACGCCGCCGGCCTTAAGACTGATCAGGAAAACGGGAATCGCGGGATCGTTCTGAAAGCGGTCCACCACGGCCGCGCGGTCGACCGTGGCGCCGGTCAGGAGCTCGGTGCGCATGCCCCGCGCGGTCAGGCGGCCGCGCACGAGCTGCAAAGCCTTCACGAATTGCGAAAACAGAAGCACCTTATGGCCGCCCGCGACAATGTCGTCAAGGCAGGCGTCCAGCAGGCGGAATTTTCCCGATTCGCCGGCGAATGCCGCGTCCATCAGCAGCGGGTGGCAGCAGACCTGGCGCAGCCGCAGCAGTCCTTCCAGGATCTGCAGGCGCGAACGCTCAATGCCGTCCCGGTCCATGGCCGCGGCAATGCGGGCGCGATAGGCGTCGCGGGTGATATCGTAGACCATTTTCTGGCGCGGCAGCAATTCCGCATAGAGCGTGGTTTCGGTTTTCGGCGGCAGGTCGGATGCAACTTGCGGCTTGGTGCGGCGCAGCATGCAGGGACGGATCAGGCGCTGCAGCACCTGGGATGCGGCGGCGTTACGCTCGCGTTCTATCGGCCACGCAAAATGCGTGCAGAAATGGCGATACGGTCCCAGCATGCCGGGATTAAGAAAAGTAAATATAGACCAGAGTTCCGACAGGTTGTTTTCTATGGGCGTGCCGGAAAGCGCCAGCCTCTGGTCCGCGACCAGGGACCGGGCAACGCGGCTTATCCGGGCCAGCGGATTTTTAATGACCTGCGATTCGTCCAGGACCACCCAATTGAAGCGCCGGGCGGCAAACATCTCTCCGTCGCGCAGGAGCGTGCCATACGAGGTCAGCACGATGTCCGCCATGGACATGTCGTCGGCACGATAGCGCCTGCGGCCATCACCGTGCCAGGTCATGACGAGCAGGCCCGGGGCAAAGCGCAGTGCTTCGCGCTGCCAGTTGAAAAGAAGCGATGCCGGCGCCACGACCAGCGATGTGCGATTGTTTCTCTGTTGCCGCTTTTCATTATATAAAAGCGCGAGCGCCATCACGGTCTTGCCCAGCCCCATATCATCGGCAAGGCACCCGCCGATGCCCTGTTCGCGCAGAAAATAGAGCCAGTCGTAGCCGGCGCGCTGATACGGGCGTAAATCAGCGCCGAATCCCGCGGGCAACGGCTGCTCCCGGATGCCCGTGAACGCTGCCGGCGCCTGCTTGCGGCCTGATAATCCGGGCCCGTTGCCGGCCGGTCCCGCGAATTCCAGAAGCATTTCGGCAAGCGCGGCCTGTGAAGGCCGCAGCGTGAGGCGGTCGCCATCGGCCGGCGTATCGTCGCATGAGTCAAGAATGGCCGCCAGTTTTTCAAGCCACTCTTCGGGAAGCACGCCCGTGGAGCCGTCGGAGAGCCGCACATACCTGCTTTGCGCGCGGGCCGCGGCGATAAGCGCCGACAGGGGCGCGGCCACGCCGTCAAAGGAGAGCGCGATATCGCATGAAAGAATGCCCGTGCCCGCGGACACGCGCACGCCAAGATGGGGCGGCGCTTCGCGCGTGCGCATGGCCGTCAATTGTTCTCTTCCATAAATTTCAAAACCCGCGTTGGCGCAGCAGGGCAGCATTTCCAGAACCCAGACGCGCGCATCATCCCGGGGCGTAAAGATGCCGGCCTGATACTGGACCAGGCCGGATTCAAAAAGCCGGGCCACCATCTCGTCTTCGCGCCCGCGCGAGCGCACGATGCGCACCACGGTATTGTCCGCCAACGGCGCCAGGCGCTCGCGCTCAAAATCGCCGCGCTTGAATTCCACGCGGCCTTCGTCATAGGCAAAACGCAGATCGATCAGAAGCCGGCCATCATGTTCATTCAAATACAGCCTGCCCACGGGCTTGTCCGAGACCACGCGCGTTTCGATGGCCGGAAGCGGCGCAAGCTCGCTAGCCGAAGTTCGATGCGCGCCAAGATCAAGGCCTGTCTGCAATGCCGGACGCTCATTGACCGACAGCATGACCGCCACCGCGTGTTCGCAGGCGCCGCCATACGCGAACCCGCAATTGCAGGCGTAATGCAGCTTTTTTTGCGAAACCCGCGTTATCACCACATGATACAGACCGTCACCCTCCACCGATGCGACAACGTCATCGGCCACGATCTGCAGGCGCTTGACCGCTTTGCGCACAAGCAGCTTTCTGCCGGCGTCGATGACCGCGGGGAAGGCGTGCTGCGATATTTCTTCTTCGGTAAATTGCATCGGGTGTGCCGGGAACGCTCTGGGAAGAGGAAGTCGGAGTAGCCATAGAGTACTATGTGGAAAATAGCAGCGGTATTGAAAGAATTTCAAGGGGATAATGCGGCGGTGTGCCGCCGCTGCATCAAGGGTTATGGTCGACTCGCGAGGTTTGGCCCGCCTTGCAGCAGGGAATCCCCCGTACTGTTGATTTCGTGACATAAAAAAACCCCTAAATGTATGTCACGAAATCGACATTATGTTGATTTCGTGACGTTGAAATGGTATTTTCTATATATCACCAAATCGACATATGAGAGCGTTATGTTTTTAGGCCGGGAACAAGAACTCGAGTCGCTCAACGCACTGCTGCGCAAAACGACCTCATCGCTGGTTGTATGCCGTGGTCGACGACGAATCGGGAAAAGCACGCTGATCAAGCATTTTGCTCAGAAAACCGCCCGGTTTATAGAATTCCAAGGGCTTCCTCCGGTGGAGAATCCACGGACAGAAGACCAGCTCAAAGCATTCGCGCAGCAGTTGACTCGCCAGACCGGAATACCAAAACTTTCACTCGCCGCCTGGGACCAGGCCTTTGCCTTGCTTGCCAGCCAGATACGGAACGAAAAAACCGTAGTCCTTTTAGATGAGATCTCGTGGATGGCTGCCGGCGACAGGAATTTTGCAGGATATCTGAAGATCGCCTGGGACACACAATTCAAGACGCATGATCATCTGGTGCTGGTCGTCTGCGGATCAGTGAGTGCATGGATCCAGGAGAACATTCTCAATAATACCGGGTTTGTCGGCCGAATCTCATTGACACTTACGCTGGATCCGCTTCCGTTGTATCACTGCAACCGTTTCTGGAGTGAAAAGACCGATCGGATCTCATCGCTTGAAAAACTGAAAATTCTTGCTGTGACCGGCGGTGTACCCAGGTATCTGGAAGAGATCGACACCAGTCGAAGCGCCGAACAGAACATCCATCGGCTTATGTTCCGGAAGGATGGTTTTCTTTTCGGTGAATTCGGCAAGATCTTCCATGATATTTTTTCGCCGCGCGCCCCGATATATCGCTCAATCGTGCAGGCATTGGGCCAGGGCCCCCTTAGTCTGCATCAGGTTGCCGCAAAGATAGGCAAAGAGAGAAACGGTTACCTGGCGCAATGCCTCGAACACCTGGAGCTGTCGGGATTTGTCAAGAAATACCCGGTGTATGTGCCCGGCGCCAAACGCGCATCCCGGCTCCATCAATACCGCATATCCGACAATTATCTGCGCTTCTATCTGAAGTATGTCGAGCCGGTCCAATCGCAGATCGAGCAAGACCTGTATCGCACGGCGCCACTGCAGGGAATCATTGCATGGGACCCGATCCTCGGCATACAATTCGAGACGCTGGTCCTTTCGAATCTTCATGCACTGCTGAAACTCCTTGACATAGCAAAGGACCCCTTGAGCTGGGCAGGGCCTTATTTTCAGAATAAGACGAACCGCCATGAGGCATGTCAGATCGATCTGCTGTTGCAGACCACGCATATCCTGTATGTGTGTGAAATCAAGCGCCGTTCCGCCATCGGCCCCGAGGTCATTGAGGAAGTGAGGGAAAAAATCCGGCGCCTGGCGGCGCCTGCAAACCTGACCGTCAGGATGGTACTCATCTACCAAGGTACGCTCTCCGATGAACTCATACACAGGAGATGCTTCGATCATACCATCAGCTTTGAGGAGATGCTGAAATCGCGGGTGTAGGTTGATTCTTGTGACGACGATTTCCCCCGGTAATTCGACGGATATATGCCAGGGGAACGGTTGAACCGAGCGGAAAAAGCAGATGGCGGATCAGGCGCCGGGACCCGGCGCGACAAAATCCAGCGGACTTTGGACCGGCCTTATCGGGGCGTCGTAGGTATGAGTATAGATCATGGTCGTGCGGACGTTGGAATGTCCCAGGAGTTGCTGGACCTGCCGGATGTCATAGCCGTTCTGGAGCAGGTGTGTGGCGAACGAGTGGCGCAGGATGTGCGGGGTGACGCGTTTGTTGATCGCGGCTTTGTTGGCGGCCTCTTTTATGCTTTTTGACAGATTGGTATCGTGGATATGGTATCGTTTGCGCAGGTGCGTGCCGGGAATCGGGGTGAGGCTTTTCGCGGGGAAGAACCAGTACCATGCGAAGCATTTCGCCTGGCCGCCGAATTTGGCTTCGCAGTCGGCCGGCATGAAGACGCCGTCGAAGCCTTCGGCGCAGTCGCGTTTATAAAGGTTTGCCACGCGCGCAAGGTGGTCCACAAGCCGGGGCGCAAGGGAATGCGGGAGCGGCACGATGCGGTCCCTGCCGCCTTTGCCGTCCCGGACGGTGAGGTTGAGCATTTCCAGGTCGATGTCCTTGACGCGGAGATTGACAGCTTCGGAAATCCTCAGGCCGCAGCCGTACATGAGGCGCGCCGCGAGGTCATAAGGATACGGGACGCCGGCAAGCAGGTCCAGGGTCTGTTGCCGGGACAGCACCGTGGGCACGATCCGGCGGCGTTTGGCGCGCGGCGTATCCGCGGGTATGGCATATTCCTTGCCGAGGACTTTGGTATAGAGGAACAGAAGCGCATTGAATGCCTGGTTCTGGCTTGACGCGGATACCTTGCGTTCCACGGCAAGGTATTCCAGGAACGCGCGCGCGTCCGCGGAATCCACGGCTGCCGGCCCCTTGTCTTTTAAAAACCTTCGCAGCATATATGCCCAGTGGAGATACGCCTCCTCCGTGCGCGGGGAATAGTGCCGCACCTTGACCTGGGTGGAAATGCCCTTGAAAGCGTCCTCCCATGAATAACCCGCAATACCACTTGACTTTGGATGTTGCTTGACGTTATTTAAGTGCGTTGACGCGGGAACAGAGACCGGCGGTGAAATAAGGGATTTCTGATAGATCTCAACGGCATGGCGGGCCTGGTCAAAATAGCTGTCGCGCGGCCCTTTCTCTCTGAGTTTTTCAAGAAACGGGGCAATGGATCCGGGCAAGGAGATATCATGCCCATATTTATCGCAGAAATCCATGGAAAATCTGAGCCATTTGATATAATAATCAATGGCCCAGGGTTTCACGCCGGCATTGTCGAGAAGGTCCCGGTAATTACCGGGAATACTGCGGGATGAAGAAGAAGTCGGGATAGCCATAGCGTGATATCCAAATCTGCATATCACTCAAAATTGAGTGATATGTGGAAAATAATAGCGATTATATGGGATTTTCAAGGGATAGGGATAAAAAGAAGTTCGCGGAGCGGAATGATAATAAGATCAAGTCCAATAACTAGTTAGGCCTCTGAAATGACAAGAAATGAGTAATCTGACTCCACTACAAGACGGGGCAGTTGTTGAGACGAATTCGGCCATGTATTTCGTTGCGCCGGCAGGCTTTGCGCACGGTGCCGTAAATCCATTCGACCCGACGGGCTCTTTTGGGGATGGATGGTCTGGATTCTTCATTCTCGACCGAACTGATGGATATGGTTTCACCGGAACAGCAGGGACTGACCTATTCACCTACCAGTTCTCAAAGACCGAACCATTCCTTCAAGAGAAACTCGCAGACTTTATAAGGTATGAGAATTCCCACAGTCGTAAGGTCATCGTCTCAGGTCCCAAGGAGATGGGAATTCCGCAGTTCATAGACTACGCACTCTCCTCAACTCCTCCCCCACACAAGATAAGGAATTCCGACCAGAGATATGTTGTGCATTCGACCACAAGGGCAAATGGTGAGAGTATTCTGAAAGAAGGAAGACTCCGTTCGCCGTACGACCTGAAACAAGGTAACAGGAATCTGGATTCGCTGAGATTTCTCTCACTGGGAGAGCCGAAGGACTACGCTGACCATATCTGGTTCGCGGACTTGGGCGCGATCGGACCGGAAGTGGTTGTTGCATCCAACCAAATGAAGGCGTATGTGGCTGACGTACAGTATGAACCTGGATATCGGTTCTATTTCGACAACCATAAGATCATTACTGCGGGCAAAGACCTTCGGGTCCTTTCCGGTACCAGAGTGCTGAAGCAGATCGACTTGGATGGCTTCTGTGTAATGCACGTGGGGACAAAAGACCTTGAACCACAGTCTCATTGGATGCCATCTGAATTCACAGTAAGAGCGGACCAATTCTTCTGGAGTAGAATGCGCACACCAGAAAAAGAATGCAATCATAGCCATCAGTCTGTCTTTACTAACACGAAGAAGGCCTAACCAGGCGCTCAACCAGGACTTGTGCCGGCCTGCAAAGAAGATTGACATGAGTTCACAAATCAACATGAATTATCTTACTACCTGGTAAAGGCCGGCACAAGCCGGCTAGCTTTCCGCTATGCTGTCAAAAGAAAAGGCAAAATGCATAAACCCATCTTTTTTGACCTTGGTTGGACTCTGGAAAATGAAATGGTATCCCAGGTCGATCGTGCTGAAAAAGTCGTTGCTTTTTGCAAAGAAATAGGGATTACAACTTCAATTGATAATGTTTTGCAGGGTCAAGATGAAGCCGGTAAAAATGGTGTATCAAATGTATTCAAGTATGCCTTGACTTTTATTGGTGTACCTGAAAACCAAATATCAATAGTATTAAAAAAGGCCAATTGGAATCCAGAGTATTTAGAATTGTATGAAGATGCAATCAAATGTCTTGAGTTGTTGTTCAAAGAAAACGCCTTGGGAATCATTGCAAATCAATCAAAGCCTGTGGATAATAGGTTAAAAGCGTATGGAATTTATAAATATTTCAAACCAATAATATCATCATGTGATGTTGGGTGCGAAAAACCAGATTTGGAAATATTCAGGTTAGCATTGAAGCAAAGCACTAATCTATTTTCTGAAAATTGGATGATTGGGGATAGAATTGATAATGACATAATTCCGGCAAAAAAGATGGGCTGGAAAACCATTAGGGTATTGCAGGGCAACCACAGACAACAGGAACCAAAAACGGATATTGAAAAAGCAGATTACACGGTTAATAAGTTATCTGAAATACCGGAAATACTAAAGCAAAGAATAGTCTAACAACTCGTTAAGCCCACGACTCCTGCTAAGAAGATATTGAATAGCAAGATTGCTGTATAATACCTGTTAGGCGCATAGGCTCAATTAATTCACTGGTTGATAGACTTTTATTTTTTGGGGAGTTGATTATGATAATTATGAATCGCAATAACTCAAGACGATACATCCGTGATGGTATCGAATCTTTTCTTCTTATTGGCAAGGACTCCTGCCATGCTAAGCATTTGACAGCAAGTTTAGTTGAGATGAAGCCAAATGGATTTCAGGATATTCATTCTCATGATACAGAACAAAGCTATTTCATTTTGCAGGGGAATGGCTTAATGACTGTAGGAAATGAAACTGCAGAGGTAATCGCAGGGGATTGTATCTTTATCCCATCAAACACTCCTCATGGACTTAAAAATACTGGAAACAATGATTTGCGATATTTTAGTTCGGGTTCGCCTATTTTTGGCAAAGAGAATGAGCTTCTGTTGTGGCCATTGGCACCTTTAGATACCAAATAGTTTTCTTATCTTCTTATTGTAAAGGCAGCCTAACCTGGAGGTGTTCGCGTCAAGTTAAACGTTGGCCATTGGGATGGGCGCCTGCGGCCCTGAAATTGGCGAAATCTTCCTAGGAGGTGAAAATCCTCACCTGGCTAAAGCGTAGCAGCGGGCCAGAAGACTACTGCGGATGCGCGTAAGCGTGCCAAGCCGCAGAGATAAGTGTCGAGAGTGCAGGCCGCGCGGATTGAGCCTCGAAAAATGGTATAGTCGTGGTCATTTGGATAACAATCTCATCAACCCCCCCCTACGGACGGGTGGCCAGTCCGAGTGAGTGAATGATAGGAAAGGTTATTTCGTGTGGCACGTGTCCCCCGGACCGTGTGAAAAGCATTTTATTTTCTGGCAAAAAGGCGGCGGGTTCGACCGCAATTTATGGAATGCAAAGGCTATTCATGATTCGATCAGATATTTTGGCCACCCGCCCGAAGAGCATGCGTGGCAGGAAGCCTGGCGCGGCGATGCTTAGACTACGCACAGCACAGGTCTCAGGGCATCGCTCTTGAACTCTTGAACCCTTCGGCAGTGCTCAGGGCATCGCTCGTGAACTCTGAAACTCTTGAACTCTACAACTCCCATTTGCTTTTTTCGTCAAGAATAGCTAATTTAATGGGGGGAAGCATAGACGTGCCAAAACGCAGAAAGAACGAAAGACGGAATATTGAATGTACCGTTTAATGGAATATCTGATATACCGTTTAAGAGAATATTGGGGTATACCGGTTAAGAAGATATTGAATATATCAGTAGCCATTGTAAATTCGACCCGGTCGCTGAGCGCCAGCATCACTGTGGAATGCAGTTCGCGCAGAATGGCAGCCAACGAAATCGATAAATTCATTTATTCCCGTCCATTTAGAAAATCCCCAATACTCTTCTGCTGGTTTGCCTAGCGCCAACAAGGGCAAGGAATGGCCGATATTATAATCAATTTATCAGATGATGTTTAATTCTTTTACCTCACTCTGCATTTCCAGCTAAGTTACTCACAGGGATATTGAATCATCATTCACCGTGGCGGTCTCGAACTTCACCAGTCTCCAGGATTATTCTTTTTTCTCCCGCAGGATCAGTCATTGCGCACTGTGAGTCCTCGCAAAACGCGCTTTGCGGATCGGCTTTGCTGCGGCCGGGTATTTATATCATGCGCATTGATCTTAAGAATGGGAATTCGGTAGCTAAAATGATCACCGTTCGACAGCAATCACCCGCAATTCGAGCACTGCCCGTGCGATATTGCTTTTATGGCGTGTGAATGCAATACGAATCTTGACAAGGGGGAGGCAAAGACTGAAACTGAAATCTCTTATGCGGTGATGAAATAAAAGCAGCCCCGTGCCGGACATCGGGACAGGGCTGCTTTCAAGTAAGCTGCGTAATTTTCGTGTTGGTTACTTTTTGCTTTTCTCCTTGAACATGTTGTACGTGGCCGCGTAGGTGTTGCACTGTACCTTGAACATGTCGAGCATGGAGGTTTTGAGTTTTTCCCCGTTTATTTGTTTCTTGTCACTGCCGCTTCCGCCTATACGGTTATCACCTTTTTTGATGTACCATAGGCCGCTCGCCATCGTGTAGGGGTTCGATCCAATGGTAACTTTCAGCTTCGCTGAAGGATCGGGGGGTGCAGGTCTCTCAGTGAAATGAATTTCCATTCCAG
>Ga0315289_10016093_pt1 | contig 10345 bp, 4 predicted proteins | sample YL17G11_40_MG_FD_203452 | JGI IMG/M metagenome (GOLD analysis project Ga0315289, IMG submission 203452) | Sediment microbial communities from Yellowstone Lake, YNP, Wyoming, USA - YL17G11_40 | ecosystem: Environmental > Aquatic > Freshwater > Lake > Sediment | place: USA: Wyoming | collected...
TGATGCCGTATTCGTTGATGTGCAGCTTGACTCCCTTCACCATGTACTGCCGCGCGAGTTGGAAGGATCGAATCACCCAATCCCAACCTGTCGCGCCATTCCCTCCGAGGGCGTTCTTAAATGGAGGAGGAGCGTGGCCAGGCAATGGTTCGTTCACCACATCGACGAACGACGCGCTGGGGTATCGTTCTCCCACCAGCCGAATCCATTCCTCGATCTCTTGCGCCTGGCTGAGGGAGTCGAGCGTCGTAATCCAGCTCGGATACTGCTGTCCCCAGATCAGAGTGTGGAACTTGAACGGGTAACTCTTTGCAAGGCAATAGTTGTAGATTTCGTCGACTCGAGTCCAGCTGTAACTATTCCTCGTCCCCTCCACCGAACTCCATTTGGAGGCGTTTTCCGGCGTGATCTGGTTCCAATACAGATCGTAGTTCAAGGGAGGGCTGCCAACGCTTCCCCAGACATTTCCGAGGAACTTCCCCTTCCCCACAGCCATCTGTGAAAACGAATCGGCCACCCCGAGCGTCAGCGTGACACCCACAATCATAAGCAAGGGTTCTAAACGGCTTCGTGCTCTCCTCTCTCTCACCATGGCTGTCTCCTCCGATCTGTCTCATGTTGAATTGATTTAGGAAACCTACTCATGATCTTCAACTCCGCAACAGATGGGGCTACTTGTACTGATATAAGGTGACGCGTTGTATCCCAAAATCTCTGTACGGCAATCTCATATGCCGCCCTTGGTGGCTTTGATCACCGTTCAGTCTTCGTCCCGCCTTCCACACGCCCCGCTCATAGGCTCCCTCGTCGATGCTGAGAATGCCGGCGAGAGGGCGTTCCGGGTTCAACGACTGGAATGTGACGATCAGGCCGGAACCGGCGACGATGAATTCATCCGCTCCAAGCTGAATGATGATGCCGCCACCGCGCGGCTCTGCGTCAGCCGGTTTAGAAGCCCATCGGTCAAGTGGCTCGAATGACACCGTCATCACGTACTCACCGAACTTCACTTGTGTCTCGGGGCGGCTTTGTTCGACTGACACTCCCGCCATGGCGCCTTTCCCCTGCTTCGCGAGAATAACCGGCGCCAGCTGGGTCAACAGGTCGTAACCCCTTGTGAGCCGGTGCCCTGCAGGATCGATGGATTCGATCGCGAAGGGAGAAAAACCGATTGCATTGTGCTGACCGATTGCATAGAAGGCGTCAGCAGAGGATCGATGACTGAGTCCCGCTTCAGGGATAAACAGTGGATTACCCGCCCGATGGTACTTGCTGCTCCAATCGACGAAGCTCCCGTGGTAAATGTCCGGTGCCAGGAAATCGACGGACGGGGCTCCTGCTTTCCAGACATCCATGATATGAGGAAGCGGACCTCCGCTCGGATACTGGCCGGGCCGATATCCCTCTCTGATCAAGGCCGCGTTCACGAACATCGGCAGATCATATTCTCTCTTCCCGGCTGCGGTAACCTCCTCGACGTACCGGGCGTAGTACCAGGCCGTGAAGATCTCATCGGTCTGGAGGCCTTTGCCGAACACCTCCTCCCACGTGCCAGAAGTTTTGAACCCGCCTTTCTCCCACACAGCCCTGAACTCTGGCTGCAGATCTGCTCTGTGTTCCTGAAGATACGCCATCAGCTCGGCTGGCACTGCGGCTTGAAACGCCTTTGTGGCTTCGCCATGATAGTCTCTTGCATCCGGAATCATTCCGACTTCATTCTCCACTTGGATCATGATAACGGTCTGCTCACGTGCATCAAAATTGCTGAGATGCCTCATAAGTGCCACGAACGCTTTTTTGTCTGCGTCAAGATTGTTCCGGCTGAAACTCGTCAGCATCTCCATGCTTGTGCGGTTTCGATCCTGCGCACGTGGAAACCGCTCAACATCCTTCTTCACCCATGCCGGTACGTAACATGACATGCTGTTTTTCCACGATCCAAACCACAAGGGCACCAGTTTAATATCGTACTTGCGAGCGTCGCGGATCAAACCATCTACAAGGGAGAAATCGAACCTGCCTTCCTGTGGTTCGATCAGCTCCCAGTACACCGGAGCAAGGATCGTGTTGATGTGCATCGCCTGGAACTTTTTCCAATGCGGCCGCAAATACTCAAGACTCGAAGCAGTCGAGTTGCCAAGTTCGCCGCCGAGGATTAGGAATGGCTTGCCATGAACGATGAGCTGTGTGGCAGTCCCCTGCTTTCTCAAATGCGGTGCCCCGTGTTCCTGCGCTTGTCCGACGGTGCCAATCATGATCAGGACGGCGTACAAAACACCCGCGACACCCCGTGTCCACTCCCGAAGACTCCTCTGATGTCTTGTGTGTATCATCACGGATATCCTTTCACTTATCGCAGAAGCAGCATTTTCCGCGTCTCGACAAATTTTGTTTGCGGGTTTTCGATTGTGGTCGCTTCGAGACGGTAGAAGTAGAGACCGGACGCAACAGCCCGAGCGTTCCATTCGGTGTTGTGGTAGCCAGCCCCCATCATTCCATCAGCAAGCGATGCAACGTTCCGGCCAAGGAGATCAAAGACGTTGAGGGACACGCGACTGGCAACGGGCAACCCAAAACGAATAACAGTGATGGGGTTGAACGGGTTGGGATAATTCTGAAATAGCTCAAAGGTTTGAGGAAGACGGGGACCTTCATCATCCACGCTGACGACAACACCACGCACAAACGTCGTTACACTCGAATCGGCAAGAGTCGCGGTAAAAGTGCCATATGATACTGTCATATCGCTCTGCTGTTCGCAATCCTTCGTCCGAGAGGTAACATATGGCTTAACAGTCGCTGTCCCGGTTGCGATATTCCCTATTCTAAATGTTTGTTGTGTTGAAGATGAACCCATATTCACGGCGACAATGACGAATTTGGAATTGCTCGATGAGCCAGGCAAGACCGGTTTGTATGCGGTGACATAGACCGATCCGCGCGGAATCGTTGAGAGAACTCTCATATATCCTGGACGGACAAATCTTGCGAACTGCGACATGACATAGCCTTTCTTGGTAATACTGCCAGCCACACCCCCTTTCGTACCGTCATCGATCGGTCCGTAGTACCTCACGATGTACCACCATACATACGCGCTCATATTTGCATTCATACAGTCATTGATGCTTTTGGCTGTTGCGAGAGCGCCGATCAAGGAAGTGTCCATGTTAGGGCCGCTCCCCGGGCTATTGATCAAATATTCGGTCATCCACAGCTCCTTGCCCTTACTCAGCGCAAGGGGATAACTTGCGGGTGTTGCACCATAAATGTGTCCGCCTATGAAAGCGACATGGGATGCCGCTACAGAATCGTTCAGCGTCGGATCGGACAGAGTATGATTGAAACCCGCCGCCTCAGGCATGAAAACGGGGATCCCGACCGCCGGTGCGTTGTTTCTCATAAACTGGAGGAACTGAGTCCCATTCCATCCGCAGCCCTCATAACCAGTTGGAATAAAATCGGGTTCATTCTGAACCGAGACGGCATATACTGGTGCACCGTTGCTGGCCATGGTGTCAGCAAACGCTTTCAAGTGTGCTGCAAAGGCGGCATAGTTGTTCGTGCCGAGGCTCCCCCCAATAATGCTGCCGCTGGTCTTCATCCACGCCGGTGGTGTCCATGGCGTTGCAATGACTGTCGCTCCAAGTGATTCAGCGAGCTTTGTAGATGGGACATTTATTCTGAATTGCGTAGAATCAGGTGGAATCCGAAGCCGCATAATTGTGAAGCCGAGTTCACCGGGACCGTTTCCGAAAGCAGTCTGAATCTGCCCTGGGGTCATGTCGCCGTAGTTCAACCCCGGATTCCAGCCAACGATGTTTGCCCCGCCAAATCCCCTGATGACTTGTCGAAGACTATCAAGATAGATGACAGCTTCATTCGCTCCCTGAGCGCGTAACTGCGGAAGCAAGACCATACCTTGGAGCATCAGGACACTGATCACACCTCGAGTCCACGCCCGAACATCTTTCTGCAGTCTTGTGTGTATCATCACGAACATCCTCTCCTTATCGTAGGTGCGTTGTTTTCTTTGCCTCGACAAAGTCGCCACGTTCAACCGGTACAGATACACGCCGCTTGCCAGTCCTGCGGCGTCACGCGCGTCCACGTCAGTACCGGCGTGCTGCATCCCTCGAACAAGACCGCTGCTTCCTGCTCAAGAGGAGAGATTCAGAATTCGAATAACTCACAAGCGCCCGATCTTCTGGAACAACAGGATCTACGCTCATTGTGGGATGCCTCAACGAACGGTCGCGTGCTGCAATTTCTTCGAGAGCACCCCCAAAAACAAATGCAGCCCGCCCGTGAATCACGGACGGGCCGCATGTGTGATAGAGACACCTTACTTCATGTAAAGAAGTTTCTTCACAGAAGTAAAGTTGCCGGATCCATCTACGCTTCGAGCTTCAATTCGGCAGAAGTACGTGCCGCTGCTCAAGGCCGACGGATTCCACTGGACGCTGTACTTGCTCGCCGGTTGAATCTCATCAACGAGCTTCGCCACGACTCGCCCAAGCACATCATAGATACTGATCGTCACATGAGCACTCTTCGGAATGTCGTAGCGGATAGTCGTCGAAGGATTGAACGGATTCGGATAGTTCTGGAAGAGTGTGAACTCTTTCGGAATTACGCCTGCAATCTGTTCAACATCAAGCACTGTTCCAGTTGTAAAGAGCCTCGCCGTCGAATATGCGCTTGCCCCCCCAATGTTCTCGCCGCGGACACGCCAGTAGTAATCTTTGCTCGACGACAACGGACTTGATAGAGTCGCTGTTGTGTCGAGAACGACTGTATCCCTTACAACAGTAGTAAACACGTTGTCGGTTGCGACCTGGAGGCGATACTTTGTTGCATTCAGTGAAGAACTCCAAACAAATGGCCCCAGACGACCGACATTTGCCGCGGCACTCGCGGGCAAAGCAGGCAAGGGCGCGGCGGGAGGAGCAACGACGGTCGTGAACGTGAAGCCGCCGCTGTAGTAGCTCGTCCCACCAGCGTTGATGGCCTCAACCTTCCAGGTATAGTTGGTGAGCTTTGCGAATCCCTTGACCTTATACGTCGTATCCGTCGTCGTATAGGTATTGGTTGAGCTGAGGGATGAGACCTGCAGGTTGTAGCTTGCTGCAGTACTCACCGACCTCCAAACAAAGATCACGCTGTCCGAGAGAACATTTTGCGCGTTGTTCGCTGGCGAGACTAGCGTTGTTCTGGCTGGCGGAGTCATGACGGTGAACGTATCGACAGGAGAGAATGCGGACTTGCCGAGATCATTCATTCCGCGGACGCGCCAATAGAACGTCTGGCCACCGACCAACTGCGCTGCCAAGGTCGTGTCAGCCGTTGAATCATTAATGAAGAACGTGGTGAACGTTGGCAGCGTTGATATCTGCCAGTGATAACGTGATGCATCGGAGGTCTTTCCGACTTTGAGCGTCAGCAACGCGGGCTGGTTCTTGGCATTGTCTATCGGCGAAAGGAGCGTAGGAACTGTCGCCGCTGCAGCACCTGCCGTGGTGAAGTTATTGGCAGTGGTGTAATTGCTCATGAAACCACCATTGATTGCGGCTACACGCCAGTAATACTTCGTGGCAGCGCCAAGGGAATAGCCATAGCTGGTGCCGGTCACTTTTGCATTGACTGCCAACATTGCCGTATTCGCAAATGTCGGATCCATGGAAACCTGAACCTGATAGGAAGCGGCTCCAGTTGCGGCACTCCACTGCAGTGTTCCGGTCTGCGCGACGCCCGTCGCCGCGTTCGCCGGGCTTGTTAGAACCGGCGTTGATGGCTTAACAGAACCCTGATTCACGGTCCAGTACCGGTCAACAGCAAGTCCAGTGTACGTTGCCGTCGTTCCATCAGGCCACCACACGACGACGCTGTCGATGGACGTGTTGATGCCGATGCCGAAGTTGGCCCTCATATCGCCGTGGCCTGCCGCATTGCCCTCGCCCTTGATGTAACGGTACTGCTTGAAGGTGCCACCCTGCGTGTACAGTGTGAATCGGGCACCGACAGCCGACAAGTTATGGCCCGTGCCGACAGGCGTGAAGCCAATCCAATGGTTCGAGTTGCCACTGTTCTTCTGCAGCACTGAATTAAGTCCGGTATAATTGTAAATGTCCAGGAAGCCGTCGTTATTGTAGTCAACAAGACCTCCGGCTCGCCCGCCCCCCGCAGTCGCCACGTAGTCCTGGGATGTCACCTCAGTATACGTGCCATTGCCGTTACCTCTGAACAAACGTGTGGCACCGTAGGTCGTGCTTGCGTATACATCCGGAATTCCGTCATTATTGTAATCGCCGATGTCCCATGCCCGAATACTGCCTGACGTAGGCAATCCGGAGTCAACGACGTCTGTCCCGTTCCACTTATACGTGAATGTGCCGTCTCCCTTTCCGTACACGACAACAATGCCTACTGCTCTTCCTAAGCCATCATAGTTTCTGGCCTCTGTCCCAGTCAACAGCAGATCCACGTTTCCATCGTTGTTGAGGTCACCACATGTGCTGCCAATGGCGTTGAAGTGACGCAAGGTATCATCGACGACGATTCCTGTATCGGCCACAGCTCTGGCATAACGAACGCCAGACGCCGATATGGAATCGAGAGCATAGATCGTGCGGCCGAGAGTTGTTGCAGTTGGAACGTAGAATTTGCCGGTTCGATCGTTCAGGTACAGAATCGTTCCCTTTCGAGCACCGATCGAATCGACCTGAATGTTAAACGGATTATACCCGTGCCGGAAGCTCGGCATCAACAAATCTTGATAGCCATCGTTGTTTGCATCGAGGAAGTGTACATCCCAGGTCTCAAATGCACGGCTGGTATCTATGGCGAGATTTCCGGGGGCTGCTCCATTTCCTACCCGGGTAAAGCCGGATGGACCTCCCTTCAGCAGCTCTATACCCTCGCCAGGTTTATAAACGTAGTTATCGCTCCAAGACGACTGCTTGAAACCGTGCCATGCTGCACTCAGGTAATTGCTGTGATCGATATCGGCTACTGCCATACCGGCGAAGACACTCCCCGTGGCTCCTGCTTTCGCAAGGTTGCCAGTCCCGGTCGGAGCAATATAGACTCCAGCGCTGTCATAGAATAGACCCGTTTGTGGAGCGGCGTTGTTCGTCGACCAGATATCAGGTACGCCGTCGCCATTGATATCGGCGAAGAGTCCACCGACAGAGTTCACATTTCCCGAGAGATTTGCTGTCCTTGTCGACGCCACCTGTGTGAAATACGTGATGTAGTTCAGCAAAACATTGTTGGGTGGAATGAAGACATCCAGAGTACCATCTCCATTCACATCTGCCCACGCGAAACCGCCGTTTGAACCGCCTAAAGTCGGAGTCACGGACGGTCCGGCAGTGAACACCACTTCCTGCGCGACCAGCGTGCCAAGCCCCAGCGTGAGCAGAAGCAATCCCGCCGCGCCGAATCGTAAGAGCTTGCTCATAAGACCTCCACTATTACTTGTTGATGGAGTTTTGTTAATTAGAGATGTTGAATCTTGTTTCGGTAGAAGTTGAACTTCGGTTCGAGTCACCTCCTTTGATACTCTGCACAATCGCAGTGCATCAACAAGCTCAACCTGTCCAAGTCGAGGCCTGAACAGGAAAACACTTGAGGAAAAGGTTATTTCATGAACACCAACTTCTTGGTTATCGACACACTTCCGGATTGCAGTCTGTAGAAGTAGACACCGGTCGAGAATTTGGTAGCGTCAAATGCTGCAACGTGTTTCCCCGCTTCCTGGACGCCCGAGAAGAGCGTCGCCACTTCCATCCCCAGCACGTTGAAGACCTTCAACGTTACGAGACTTCTCTGCGGAACTGAGTAGCCTATCTGAGTCGTTGGGTTGAATGGATTCGGGTAGTTCTGGTTAAGCTCATAGGTGCCTGGCAACGCTTGCAGATCATCGACTCCAGTGGTCCCGCCGGTTCCAAACGTGAGCCATTTGGTTATCGTGTCATTCTCTGCTGCCGCCTGAGCTTTCCAATTCTGGTAGATCGTCGGCTGGTTATTCCACCAGCGGTACAGGTCTCCGAGTGGGAAGCCGCCTATTCCGGCCGTCTTCAACGTCGCGTTAGTATATCTCATCTGTTCATTCATCGGCCAGACTTGATTGATGTCTGAATTGGGGTCAAATGCCCAGGTCGTGTCGGAGTTGTCCGTCCATTTTCGCAGGAGGAAGCTCTTGATACCAATCTGGTTAGTAGGAGGAATGAGGAGCCCTGGGTCAGCAGAATCATAGACGCTTTTCATCGAAATGTAGGGCCAAGCGGTCTTGTTATTGAAAAACGTCAGCGTTTTTTCGCTCATCATGGGCTGCGGGCGTGGTATGTTGTATGAGCTGGCTGTGTCGCTGTATCGGTTGCCTCCGTTGGGATTACTCGCGCTCTTTGGCGCCATGTAGTCTCTCAACCACTTCTCGATGTAATAGCTATTGTTGGCAAAGAGGATATGTCTTTGGGATTCAGTGAAGGGTACTGTAAACCCAAACGTCGATATGCTGTCGATGTTAACTGTTCCACCATTTGGGATGCTGGTTTCGCTACCGAAATGACCGAACATATAGGCGTTTACAAAAATAGAGTTCGTCACTGAAAGCCAGCGCCACCACCCTGATTCCAAAGTGAACATTATGGTGTTCAGGAACGTGCAATGGTTGAATTTCACGTAGTCTGCATATTCGGCGGCCTCTTGCATATACACATATCCCATATTCGCGAAGGTAGTATTCTCAAATGAGACACTATCAATGTGCCAACCCGATGTTCCGAACGGAAAAGACACAGCTCTTCCATAGTACCGGAAGTGCGTGTCCGTGTTGTTCCGGAAGTAACAATTCTGAAACGTCAATCGAGCATGTGATGCCGTGACCGTCACAGATCCACCCGAATTCGATATGGGTGCATAATCGAAGATCACATTCTCAAATACACCGACGTTAACATGGTCGGTCGTGTCTTCATCTATCTCTAACGCTGAACCTACTTGTGTGCCAAGTCCTTCCGTACTGGTGGTGGCATACAGTATCCAAATGTTCTTCAGATAAACATCGCCAAAACAATCGAAGTTGAAGTTCCTGTTCACGCCGCTGCTCGGAGTCCAGCATATCATCGGTGGGGCAGTCTCTTGTGAAGTCCCCGGATTAGCCGCAACGACTGTCAGCTTCTTTCCCGCGGGAACGGTGATCGTGGAACTCAGGACATAAAGACCGTACGGCTTCAATCGAAAAACGGTCTTAGATAGAGTTCCGGCAGTAATTTTCGCTGTAACAGCATTATTGAGGGTCCCTTCGCCAGCCTCAAAGAAGTCCTTGACATCCACGGTATCGGTTTGCGCAAGAAGCTGGGCGGGAAGAAGAAGAACTGCCATAAGAATGATTGCACACGCACAATGCTTCATCTTACACCTCCTGATGTTTAATGATTTGATGTGTGGCATCGAAAATTCTCTACATGATATACCGAAGCCCGAGGTTGGCCGTGAGGCCATAATACTGCTGTGACGTGAAACCGTTGATCGAAGCCTGGGCTGCGTCGTTTCTTCTATTGTTGAGATTGTTGATGTCGAGGAACAATTGCAGGCCGGCCCAAGGAAGCTTTTGCCGTGCTGAAGCATCGATTCGGAAATAATCTTTGGTGAAGCCGTCTTGCTCTGCAAATGCTCCGATATTGCTGACAGAGTTTCCCTGGAACAGGAAAGACAAACGGCCTGAAAAATCTCCGTAATCATAGCCGATGTAAGCGTTCAAGACATCCTCCGGCTGGTTAATCAGGCGCCCCGTCCGCGTGCGATCGAGCGTGATGACTTTGACTTGCCGCGGTGGGATGGTGATTGTGGTGTCGTTCCTCCATGGATACGTTGCGCTCGACGAGATATGTGTGTAGTTGATCCCGAACACTGTGCCATTCAACGGTTTGGGCAAATACCAGAACCTCGTTTGGAAGTCTATCTCAAAGCCTCTCAAATACGCTTTGTAAGGGCTATTGGTATACGTGTAGAGCTGCGCGCCGTCCTTGGGATTGACTGTCCCGCTGCCCGTGCGAACGCTGTATGACCGAATTGAGTCAAGCCCTGGTGGAGCAGAAGGGTGTAAAGTGTATTGCGTGTAGTACGTGAAACTTTTGACCTCTTTGTAGAACCCCCCCACAGACAGTAGTCCCAATTCATTACTATGGAACGTAAGGAAGACGTCGTGATTGGTTGCTTCTGCAGGTTTCAACCGCGGGTTGCCAGCCCAGACATTGAACTGAGTATAATCCATATTGAAGTGTGGTGAAAGCTGGTGATAATCCGGTCGGGCCAAGGTCTGAGTGTAGGAGTATCGTAT
>Ga0315289_10016094_pt1 | contig 10344 bp, 3 predicted proteins | sample YL17G11_40_MG_FD_203452 | JGI IMG/M metagenome (GOLD analysis project Ga0315289, IMG submission 203452) | Sediment microbial communities from Yellowstone Lake, YNP, Wyoming, USA - YL17G11_40 | ecosystem: Environmental > Aquatic > Freshwater > Lake > Sediment | place: USA: Wyoming | collected...
GGAACGCCTTGCCGAACGCCGAGGAGTTGCCCAGGTTCCCGCCCGGGACGACCACCCAGTCGGGCACCTCCCACCGGAGGCCCTCCAGGATGCGGTACATGATGGTCTTCTGGCCCTCGAGGCGGAACGGGTTTACACTGTTCATCAGGTAGATTCGGAGCGCCTTCGCCACCTCTTTGACGCGCTTCATGCAGGCGTCGAAGTCGCCCTGGACCTGGATGACCCGCGCGCCGTAGTCCAGGGCCTGCGCCAGTTTGCCGTAGGCGATCTTGCCGCTGCCCACCAGGACCACGGCCGGCACGCGGCCGTCGACGGCCGAGTACAGGGCCACCGAGGCGCTGGTGTTGCCGGTGGAGGCGCACGCGGCGCGCGTGGCGCCCGCCAGGCGGGCGTGGCTGAAGGCGGCGGTCATCCCGTTGTCCTTGAAACTCCCCGAAGGGTTCAGGCCCTCGTACTGGAGAAACAGGCGGCCCGCAGTCAGGCCGGCGAAGGCCGCCACGCGGTCGGCCCGCTGGAGGATGGTGCGGCCCTCGCCCAGCGTGATGATGTGCTCGCGCCCGGCAAAGGGCAGCAGTTCGTGGAACCGCCACACGCCCGAGAAGGCCAGCGGGTCGTCCTGCCGGGCCCACTTGGCCTCGAAGTCCGCGAGGCGCTTCGGCAGCGCGGCGCGCGACCAGTCGTAGCGCGCATCCAGGAGGTCGCCGCACCGGGGGCACTCGAACAGGGGCTCCTCGACGCCGAAGCGCGCGCCGCATCCCTGGCCGATGCACTGCTGGTACGCGATGTCGGTGCGGAGTGTAATAGGACACCCTTTCCTTAATGCAAAACCATCCGGCCCGGTACCGGCCGGGACGGGTCCTATGGTAGCAGAAAACGGAAGGCGTTGGAACAGGGGTTTGCCGGTTCGCGGCGGCCCGGAGGTCACTTCCCCAACCACTCGGCCAGACGCCTGCGGTCCAGGCGGATCATCATGCCATCGGAGATCAGCCAGACCGCGTACGGCGTCTGGACGAGTCCGTATGCCTCTCCGCGGTGGAAGTCGGGCAGCGGGCCGAGAAACCACTTTCCGGATTTGTGGGCGGGCAGGGGAATCCACGGCCCGTGCTCAGAGTATCGGAGCGACCACGGCGACGAAAGGGGCCCGTGCCGCCAGTCGCGGCTTTCTTCTTCCGTCAAATCCTTGAATGAAACCTGTCCGGTGGCTGGACTATACGTTCCACGCTCAACCATCAGTCGCGTGTCCTCTTTTCTCATCGGCTTTTCGCGGAGGATTTCCAGTTCCAGGCCGGTGGCAGAAGGGGCGATGCGATCGACCCGGCCATCCAGGATCTTCTTCCACGGCTCCGGACCGACGTAAACCCCTTCATGGGTGACCACGTAAAGCCGGCCTCCCAGGGCGAGCAGGCAATGCGGGCCGGGTCCAAGGAAACCCATGAAGTTCATTGCATGCGTGGGAGCGTTCTCAAGTTTCGGGCCCACGGGAATCGGGAACTGCCACTTGCCGCCGCTATAGCGGCCCAGGCCCCAGGGTCTTGGGATGGCCTCGCGCCTGTACTTAAGCATTTCGCTGGTGGAGCCGCCGTACGGGCGCGGCACAAAGAGAGCCCAGACGTCGCCGCCGGGCCCGACTGCCAGGGTGGCCACCGGGCAGGCGGTGCCGATTTCCTCCGGCGTCATGGAGGACCATTCGAGGGTCTTTTCGTTGAAGCGGCTGATCCCCTGTTGCCCGACAATGCCGAAATCCTGATTGGTATAGCCTATCCACAGTTCGTCGGCGACAACGGTGGCATCGCTGATCCGCGGATTCCTGAGATCGCTTTGCGGGTCCAGAAAACGCCATGCCCCGGCCTTTGCCTCCCACCGATGCACGCCGCGGCTGGAGGGCACGAGGACTTCCCCGTCGGCGGAGACCATGTCCAGAAGATCGTCGGCGTCGAAATCCTTGACGGCGTCAAAGACCTTCCATTGGCCGGTCGCCAGATCGACGCACGAGAGACGGCCTTCTCCGGAGTCGGCGTAGCGGTCGTAACCGGGCCGGCCGCGCATTCCGGACAAGACGAACACCCGAGGGCCGGCGACCGCCAGCCGGCAGGGAATCTCGGTGGGAAACGAAGGCTTCTCTTCAGGGGAATCATACAGGGCCGGCGGGTCAGGCAAAGGCGGTCGGGCCTGTGCGGTCCACTGGCCGCCGCTCAGGCGGGCCACGACAACCGCGCGGGTCCGCGGGCGATAGACGTCCATGTAAACGCCCATGCCGAACCAGAGGCGGTCGCCCTCCACGCCGTCGCCCTCGCGGAAGGCCGCCCAAAGGTCCTCGCCCCTGGCCTCCAGGACCGTGACCCAGCGCACCGCGTGGTCGCCGATCTTGTCGATGCGCTGCCAGCGGTCTTCACCGGGCAGATAGCGGCACAGACCGCCGGGTCCCCACGCCCGGGCGTTGGGGTCGTAGATGTCGGGGCAGGCGGCCCACAGGGTGCCCTGCGCGGCCACGAGGTGCGTGACGATGTTCGAGGCGAGGCCGTCGGCCATGGTGTAGCGTTTGGGCTGGCCGCCGGCGTCGGGGGCCGCCTCGACGTAGGCCGCCAGGTTGAGGCGGTTCAGCGTTTCGGTCCAGCCGAGCGGCGGTTTGTTGCGGCGGTCGTATCCCTCCCGCTCAATGGCTTGAAGAAACTTCGCGGGTTGAAGTGCCCGCCACGTCCGGCCGCCGAAGGTGGCCGAAGCCACGGATTGAGGAGGCGGAGGCTCCGAGTCCTCTCGGTAATCTTCCGCAACGCCCGGCCCCCGAAGGATCACCGCCGGCGCCGGTACCTGGCCGAACGGCGCCGGCCGCACGTCCGGCCAACCTTCCGCCGCCGTGAACCGCGCGGCCCGTGTACCCGTGGCCCGGTCGAACAGGATGCCGCTGGCGGCATATTCCACGGCGATTTGCGAGGGCCTGACGGAGACCCGTAGCGGGGAACCTTCGTACGTGAAGACGCGAACTGCCTCGGCGGGTATCGGCGTGCCGGTCGTGGCCAGATAGCCGTCATCGCCGCAGGTGCGGAACTCCAGGCCGTCCGCCGTACACGTCACCGCCAAGAGAAGGCAGGCGGCCGCCGGCCACGTGCGGCAAGCATAAAATGGGCGCATCGTTTCTCCCCCCGGGAGCCAGGCGTCCCGATGTCAAGGAACCGCCCCGCGGCATTCACAGTGCCCACGGCGACCAGGGCTTGGAGTCGCGGGTCATCCTGGGCGGCGACTTTTCGAGTTTCGTCCGGATGGCCTGGCGCTCGGCCTCGGTGAAGCCGTAGAAGAACGCGGCCCCCAGGCTGCCGATCCTGGCGGCCGCGCGCCCGGCAACGGGCAGGGCTTCGTACGCCTGGAGGAACTCGTCGCGGTCTTTCTCGGTGTCCCAGAAGGTGAGCCAGACGGCGCGCGGGTCCTTGAGGGTCTTGCGGGCCTCGTCGGCGCTCGGGCCGGCGGCGAGGATGTAGAACCGGTCGCCGCCCCAGCCGGCGGCGGCGGGGTTGGTCCAGTACGCCGTGGTTGCCATGAGGGCCGGGTCGGGCTTCGTGTCCTTCGGCATCGTCAGGATGGCGCAGAGCATCTCGCCCACGGTGTCGGCGTGGACGACCACGCGGCCGTCCTGCGAGAGCATCTTCGTTACGTCCTCATCGGACACCAGGACCGGCCCGTCGCGCGCGGCGGCGTCCCAGTACTTCTCGGGATGGAGGATCTGCTCGGTGGATCGCGGCGGGTCCTTGATGGCCGCCAGGACCTCGTTGCCCACATCCTTGTCGCCCAGCATGAGCGCCAGAACGTTGCCGCGCGCCAGGAAATTCATCCCGCATATGTACGTAGCCAGGAAGGATGAGAAGTACGGCGGGGCGCCGAAGAACTGCCGGTTGTGCTCTTCCTCTTCCTGGTTGTACGCGAGGAGTTCCGACAGGTCCAGTGCGCCGGACAGTTGCAGGCGGGGGATGTACCGCATCATGAGGGCCGTGGCGGACCCCTCCAGGATGGAGGCGGTGGCCAGGTCGCCGTCTTCGCTCTGGCCGACGCGGGTCTCCAGGAACTTCGCCAGGTCCGCGTGCTGGTCGTCCAGGGCGTGCGTGAGTTCGTGGGCGAGCATGATCCGCTCCACCAGGCCCGCGCGCCTGAGGTTCTTGCGCTTGACGATGCAGAGGACCTTGTCGTCGGTGTCGTAGTAGCCCGCCACCTGGCCTTCCATGAGCGAAAGGAACGTCTTCTTGAGGTCACAGTCGGGCGGCAGGAGGCCCACGGTCCGCAGGAACAGTTGCTTACGGGCGATGAGGTCGGGCGGGGCCTGCCGCGCGATCTCCTTCTCCAGCCACGCCCGCGTCTGCTCGGGCGTGACGAGTTGCTTCTGGACGGGCTGCTTGAACTTCCAGCCGCGGATGGCCTCGACGTCCCTGGTCACGTCGTCGGCCAGGCGCACCAGGTCGGCCGAGGCGGCGTCGGCGGACGCTGCGGCCGGTGCGGCGGCCGCCCCGGGCGACGCGGGCCCGGCGGCGCTTCCGCCCTCCGCAGTGGCAGCGCCGCTGCTGCGGAGGACGGGCGTCGCGGCCTTGCCGGCGGGCGCGGCCTTCGAAGGCGCAGCCGGCGTCGCCTGGGCGACCGCCGAAGCGACGCACAACGCCAGGGATGCCAGGGCGAGCAACGCAAGGACGAGCGGAACCGCAAGAAGCAGGCGTTTCATGGGTTCGGACGCCTCCTGGGCGGCTGCCCCCCCACGCAGCGGATAGGGATGCCGGGCGGCATTCTAGGTCGGCCAGGCGGCGGCTTTCCACGATATTCCGCCTTACGACGTACCCTTTCATAGTTAAGGTTGGGCCGGGGATTATGTAGCGCGGGGCTTTATGCCCCGCGCGGCCGTGCGCCCGTACGGGCGCTACAATTGGCAAGAGCGGTCGCCACAACCGGAAACTAACACATTACCTTACGACCCGCCCGCCGTCAGCCGCCGCCAGGCGTCGCGGTATCGCCTGTAGGCCGCGCGGCCGGCGGATGATTGAACACCCTTCGTTGCCGGTCGCTCACGGGGCGGTCTTGGGCCACGCCATTTTGAAGGGCGCGGATTGCTCCACGGCGCCTACCCGGATCGTCACGTTGAGAACGGCTTCCCCAGGCGCCTCTTTTGACTGGGGTGCGCCGGACAGGCGCCGAATCTTGATCTTCAGGACGCCGTCAGTGCCGGGGTTGACCGTGGCGCTGGCCGCGTTCGCCTTGTAATCGCCGGCGCAGGAATCCGCCAAGCGGGCCGAGAGCGTGGCCGGCTCAAAGAGGCCGGGGAGTTGCACCCGCACCGCGACATCGGCTTCGTCGGGTTGGTCCTTGACGCCGGCCACGGACACCGCGCTTGCCTGGACCAGCGCCTCGGCCAGGATGGCTGCTTCGACCGGCTTGGCCTGGGCCAGGTAGGTCGCATCGAGGCGGCCGTCGGTCTTGGCGACGGTCCAAGGGTCGATCTCCTCGCCCTTGGGCGTCAGAGCCCGCATCGTCAAGCGTCCGGCATCGGCCTGGACCACGCAGTAGTGGTACAGGCTGGCGGCTTTCAGGAGGAGCGGATGCTGAACGACCGCGTAGAGTTCGGCCCCGCCGCCGGCCGTCGTGACGAACGTGGTGGCGTGCGGCGACGAGGCGTTGAGGCGCAGGGGCACAAACCGTTCGTAGCCGTGGCTGTGGCCGGCCAGGACGAGATCGACATCGTGCTTGGCCAGGATCGGCAGGAGGTCACGTCCCCAGTGGGATACGTGGCCGCCGAAATTGAACGTCGGTTCATGATAGGCCACGATCTTCCACGGCGACTGAGACGCCGCCAGGTCCTGATCCAGCCACCGGGCGACCTCGGGCGTGTAATCGTAGCAATCGAGCACCGCGACGTGGACCGCGCCGCAGGTGAAGGAATACCAGGTGCGGTCGCCGGGAAGTTCGAACCACCGCAGGAAGTCGTGGCCTTGGGGGTCGTGGTTGCCGCGCACGACCATCACGGGCTTGCTGCCGAGGACCGGTTCGAGAGGCTCAAAGAACTTGCGTTCCCATTGCTCGTAGGGATCGTGGGCGGAGATGATGTCGCCGGTATGGACGATGAAGTCGGGGTGGTATTGCTCGAACTGCCGGGCCATAACGGCGTGCAACTCCGGAGCCGACCACGTGTCGCCGTACACGATGAAGGTGGCGGGCCGGCCCTTTTCGGGCCACGTCCTGAAGGTGGCGATCCGGCTCTTGACCTTTTTCCCCTGGCTGGCGTGCACGACCCTGTATTTGTACGGCGTGGCGGGCGTCAGGGACTCCAGGCGGGCGCGATAAAGGCAGGTCGTGCTTTGGGCGTTCTGGATTTTCTCGTGGAGTTCGGCCGGGGCGGTCCGGTCAAAGTGGCGTCCGGTGGTATATTGCACGACCCCTTGGCCGGGGTCGTTGGCTACGTAAAAGATCGTCATGGCCGTCGGGCCGGCATCCTGAACATAGGGCTGCTTCGGGAACGACTCGGACCACGGGAAGAGCCTTTCGAGGAAGGCCTCGGTTTGGATCGGCAGGAACTGCCATGCGGCGAGGCCGAGGGCAAGGACGGCCAGCGGCACGGCAATAATCAGCAGGCGGCGTCGGGGCATGGGGTTCTCCAGAACTCGCTACGATTCCATCTCTCAAGGTTTAGCGGCAGGCAGTGACCGCCATCTCCAGAGCACAAACCCTTCATCCTCGTTCATGCAAAATGTTGTTACGTCCTGGCCCCGCAGCATTTCTTATACTTCTTGCCGCTGCCGCAGGGGCAGGGGTCGTTGCGGCCGACCTTGGGGGTCTGGCGGCGGATGGTCTTGACGACGGCCTCGCCCTCGCGGGCCATCTCGGCCTGCTGATGGGCGGCAAGGGCGGATTCCTGCTGGGCGGCGTAGGCGCTGGCGGCCACGGCGTGCTCGGTGGATTGCCCGGCCCAGATGCGGGCCAGCGCCTCCTGCCGCACCCACCGGGCCTTGAAGAACAGGTCCGTGAACTTTTCGCGCGACGAGTCCAGCATCCGCTCGAAACTCTCGAGGCCCTCTTTCTTGAACTCGATGAGGGGGTTCAGTTGCGCGTACCCGCGCAGACCCACGCCCGACTTGAGGTGGTCCATGACCAGGAGGTGGTCTTTCCACGATGTGTCGTGCACCTGGAGGAGGAGGTACCGCTCGAGTTCCGTCATGCGGGCGCGGCGGTCGGCCTGGGCGCGGGCCTTGAGCATGGTCGCCCAGGCGACCTGGGGCGTGAGGGGCGCCGGGGTCTCGGCGGCCTCTTCGCCCTCGGACGGCGAAACGGGGCCAGACCCCCGACGGCCCACGGGGTCAGCCCCCTTTTCGCCGTCGGCCTGCGCGGCAGCGGCGATGAACTGCTCGGGCGTGATCTCCAGGCCCAGGCGCTCCTTGGCCCACTGGGCCAGGGGCTGCCAACGCTCGGGCGTCTCCCGCCACGGCGGATCTTCGACCTGGCCCGCCCTGGGCGCGTGCCGGCGGAGGCCCTCGTCGATGGTGCGGTTCAGGCGGTCGGACTCATGGAACTCGCGCGAGACCTCCAGCAGCCGCCGCCGGACCTCGCGCGGGTCGCGGTGGCGGATGTCGTCCGGGCGGACCGGGGCCAGGTAATGGCGCGACGCCCACGCCGCCAGGCCGTCGAAGTCCTGCTGCCCCGAGCCGGCCTGGGCCACCAGGTGCTCCTCGATGGCCGACTCCACGGGGTACGACTGCTCCTTCTGCTCGTAGAGCGTCTGGAGGCGGCCCTGGAGGAGGCGGGCGGCGGCGTCGCGGTCCAGGCCCTGGAAGTCGGCCGCCCGCAGGCCGAAGTCGAACTTCTTGTCGGCCCAGTCGGCCAGGGCCGCCAGGCGGTAGTCCGGCTGGAGGAACGCGCGGGTGGCCGAGAAGTCGATGGACTCCAGGCGCTCCCGGGCCGCGCGGACCAGCGTCTCCTGGATTTCGTCGCGGCCGAGTTTCCTGAGGTCCGGCTCTTTCAGTTTCACGCCCAGGCGGGTCTGGGCCCACGCGGCCAGGGCACGATAGTCGGCCTTGGGCGGGGGCCCGGCTTCTTCCCCGGCCTCTTCCTCCTCGTCGCCGTAATCCTCGCCGGTGTCGGTCACCGCGCCTTCCTCCGGCAGGAACTCGGGCAGCGTTTCCTCGATGGTGTCGTTGGCCGACTGCGTGGCCAGGTCCTTGAGGTGGTCGATGAGTTCCTCGGGGCTCTTGTCCTCCAGGGCGCCGGCGTCGGCCTGGACGGCCAGGTTGCGCCGGGCCCACTCGGCGACGGTCTCGTAACTGTACTGGGGCGAGAGGTACGTCTCGCAGGCGTCCTGGACGCTCTCCATCAGGAGTTGCCAGACGAAGTCGCGGAGGTCGTCGGCCTCCAGGATGTTCTGCCGGCGTCCGTAGAAGATCTTGCGCTGGCGGTCCATGACCTCGTCGTACTCCAGGAGGTGCTTGCGGATGTCGAAGTTGCGTTCCTCGACCTTCTTCTGGGCGTTCTCGATGCCGCGCGACAGCCACCGGTGCTCCAGGGCCATGCCCTCTTCCATGCCGAGTTTCTGGAGCGCGCTGGAGACCCAGTCGCGGGCGAAGATGCGCATCAGGTCGTCTTCGAGCGAGAGGAAGAAGCGGCTGGCGCCGGGGTCGCCCTGGCGTCCCGCGCGGCCGCGCAACTGGTTGTCGATGCGGCGGGCCTCGTGCCGCTCGGTCCCCACCACGTGCAGGCCGCACGGCGGGTCGTGCAGGCACTCGGTCTTGCCGCGGTGCGGAAAGTCCGGGTCCACCTTGGGCTTGAAGCAGTGGGCGCAGTGGGTCCTGGGGTCGTACTCGGGGCATCCCACGCAGCACTTGTTGCCGAAGTCGGAGGGGATGACCTGCTCCTGGAGGTCCCACGGTCCGAAGCAGTTGGGCCAGACGACGCCGGGGCCCAGTTTGATGTCCGTGCCGCGCCCGGCCATGTTGGTGGCGATCGTGACGTTGCCCTTTTCCTTGCCGTCGGGCCCCACGTGGCGCTGGCCGGCCTTGGCGACGATCTCGGCCTCCTTTTCGTGGAACTTGGCGTTGAGGACCTCGTGCGGGATGCCGTACGCGCGGTCGAGCATGCGGCTGAGTTTTTCGGAGTTCTCGATGCTGGTGGTGCCCACGAGGACCGGCTGGCCGCGGTCGTGGTAGCGCTTGATCTCCTCGACCAGGGCCTCGTATTTCTCGCGGCCGGTGCGGTAGACGACGTCGGCGTTCTCCATGCGCGACAGGGGCCGGTTCGTGGGGACGGCCACGGTCTCGAGTCGGTAGATCTTGTCGAACTCGGCCGCCTCGGTCATGGCGGTGCCCGTCATGCCGGCCAGTTTCTTGTACATGCGGAAGAAGTTCTGGAGGGTGATGGTGGCGAGGGTCTGGGTCTCTTCCTTGATCTTGACGCGGCCGCCCGTCTCGACGGCCTCCTTGGCCTCGACGGCCTGGTGCAGCCCTTCGGACCACTGGCGCCCGTGCATGAGGCGGCCGGTGAACTCGTCGACGATGATGACCTCCTCGCCGACGATGACGTACTCCTTCTCGCGGCGGTAGAGGTGGTGGGCCCGCAGGGCCTGGTCCAGGAGGTGCGGCCAGTCCATGTTGCCGGCGACGTAGAAACTGCCGGCCCCGACGAGTTCCTCGGCCCGCCGGGTGCCCCGTTCCGTCAGGGGGCACTGGTGTTCCTTTTCCTTGACGCAGAAGTCGCCGTTTTCCTTGCGTTCCTCGGTGGTGCGCCGGAGTTGGCGGGCCACGGCGTCGGCCTTGGCGTACTTGTCGGTCGACTCGAAGGCGGGGCCGGAGATGATAAGCGGCGTCCGGGCCTCGTCGATCAGGACCGAGTCGCACTCATCGACGATGGCGTACGCGAGTTCCCCTTGCACCTGCTCGGCGCGGCTGATCTTCATGTTGTCGCGCAGGTAATCGAAGCCGAACTCGTTGTTCGTGCCGTAGGTGATGTCGCAGGCGTACTCGGCCTGGCGGTCGCGGTTGTCCATGTGGGCCTGGATGGCGCCGACCGAGAGGCCCAGGCGCCTGAAGATGGGGCGGTTCCAGTTGCAGTCGCGGCGCACCAGGTAGTCGTTGACGCTTACGACGTGCACCGGGTGGCCGGTCAGGGCGTTCAGGTACGCCGCCAGCGAGGCCACCAGGGTTTTGCCTTCGCCGGTGGCCAACTCGGCGATCCGGCCGTCGTTCAGGACCATGGCCCCGATGAGTTGCACCTCGTACGGGCGCATGCCGTAGAGGCCGAAGAGGTCGATGGGCTTGCCGGTGGGCGGGTCGATGAGGCTGGCCTCGCCGCGCATCGCCTTGCGGATGCGGTCCTGGACCTGGGGGTGGAAATCGG
>Ga0315289_10016096_pt1 | contig 10344 bp, 7 predicted proteins | sample YL17G11_40_MG_FD_203452 | JGI IMG/M metagenome (GOLD analysis project Ga0315289, IMG submission 203452) | Sediment microbial communities from Yellowstone Lake, YNP, Wyoming, USA - YL17G11_40 | ecosystem: Environmental > Aquatic > Freshwater > Lake > Sediment | place: USA: Wyoming | collected...
TTTCGCAATGTGTTCAAATTACAACTCCAGACCCAAAGTGGCAGAAGTTCTCGTTAAGGACGATAAGTGTTATTTAGTCAAAGAAAGAGAATCCATCGAAGACTTAATGAAAGGTGAAATAATTCCGGAATTTTAGGGACAATGGGTTTGAATTAAAAAGCATTCAAAGCTAAACCACAACGACACGACGAACACTATTAAATTTACAAGTGATTGTTTAAAAACACATAAATGCGAGATTGCTTCGTCGCTAATGCTCCTCGCAATGACTTATCAGAAGTGTCATTGCGAACAGTCTTATCGTGAAGCAATCTCGTTTTTATAACAAACAATGGGGTTTTTAAACAATCACTTTACAGTTATAAACTGACAACCGACAACCGAATAATTATAATTGTTCTGTTTTAAATTGTCAGTTTTACATTTTAAAATTTTTTCTTCGTGCCCTTCGTGGTTAATTCTACTCAATGTAGAGACGCAATGCCTTGCGTCTCTACTTATATTTACGGAGCATAAACTTTTCTATCAGGAATCTTAGCCTTATCAAATGCCTTATAATCTTTTATATTCCCCACACGAGCAAGATGCACACTGTCTCTAAGCACTTTCCCTCCAGTATCAGAAAAGAACTCTGTTCCAAAACCAACACCATGCGAACCTGAGGAAAAATATTTCATACCCGCAATCTTCCCATCAGGATTACGTTCCCACTCAATAAAAATTATTGAATGACCCGAATTATTATTCCTGCTTATATCACAAAAATCCCCAGCCTTCGCCTCTTCCCAATTTTCTATTTTCCTTCCGAGTCCATAATATTCAATTGCCTTCTGTGGATTATCGCCTTCTCCCACAACAAACCATATCAACATAAAGTTAAACAGGTCATCAAAGGTCATTCCATTAAAATCATTGATGTCAACATCCTTATCTTTATTTCTCATTTGCATCGCCCTAAAAAATACCTCAAAAGTCAATCCGCAACAATTGCTGCATCGCGTTTCATTCGGATGAGCTTTCGCTACAATCTGCCCTTTATACAATAGATTTTGAGTTACTCCGTTATATATATCATACTCCGGTGGATTAGTTTGCCACCTATAAGGATAAGAGCCATCTATTGGATATGAATCTATTATTTTAAGGACATAAGGATTCAGTGACTTTTCTTTATCATCAAGAACGGGTGTTGCACGAGAAAGCCATTTATCAACAGGAGATAGCTCTTTTTCTTTTGGTTTCATTCCAAGTTTCTCCTGCAATTTACTACAGCCTGAAAAGAATAATAAAGTTGTCAAGATGAGTAAAACACAAAAAATTAATTTTTTCATACAAAGATAATCCTCCATTAAGATTCTCTTTTGTGGAGTGCGAAAGCTTGCTTTCGCTTTGTTTTTTGGAAGCTTGCTTCCACTATGGGAAACGGTTGCGACCGTTCCCTACAAACAGGCGAGACCAAGGTCTCGCCAATAAAAGCGGTAGCAAGCTACCGCACTCCACATAATATGGAACAATAATTCTTAGAAATCTATTATGCGTCCACTACAATTTTTTCTTTACGGTGCGTATGCTTTTCTATCTGGAATTTTTGTCCTATCAAACTTCTGATAACTCTCAACACTTCCCACACGAGCAAGTCTGACCCAATCTCTCAGAACTTTTCCTCCTGAATCGGAAAAGTATTCTCTGCCATAACCAACTCCGGACGAATTTGATGAGAAATATTTCATCCCGACTATTTTTTTGTCTTTATCCCGAATCCAATTAATAAAAATTATGGAATGACCCGTGCTATTATTTCTACTTATATCACAAAAATCACCCGCTTTTGCCTCTTCCCAATCCGTTATTTTTTTCCCTAATCCATAATATTCAATCCCTTTCTGAGGACTATCCATCTCCCCTTCGATATACCACAATTGCAATAGATTAAAAAGGTCGTGAAAAGTCATTCCACTGAAATCATCAGGGTCAAGACCTTTCTGTATATTCCTGAATTGCATCGCCCTATACAGTATTTCAAAGGTCAGACCACAACAATAACTGCATCTTGTCCCATTGGGATGAGTTTTTGCTACCACTCGACCTTTATACCACAAATCTTGTGTTACACCAAGATATAAGTCGTATTCGAGAGGTTTGCAACGGTATGGATATGTTCCATCCAGAGGATATGCATCAATGATTTTAAGGACATAAGGATTCAAAGAATCTTCCTCATCATCAAGAACGGGAGTTGCACGAGCAAGCCATTTATCCACAGGGGTAAAGTTTCGTCCGTCAACGGGATGCGGAGTTCTTTTAAATTCTGTCTTGAACAGACTACAACCAGAAATGACAACTAATATAAAAGAAGCAAAAATAAACAAAACAATCTTCTTCATATAATTCTTTCCCTTCAAGTTAAAATCTATTCATATTGATTTGAGACCGCTGAAAAACTTCAAAAATGTGATTTTTTACCTGTCATGCTGAACTTGTTTCAGCATCTAAATTGAGATTCCGAAACAAGTTCGGAATGACACAACATAATTTATTAGTTTTTCAGAGGTCTCGATTTGTGTTTATTCGTGAAATTCGCGGTTTCTCTTATATCTTTCTTCTTCCTTCAAATGCCTTTGATATAGTCATCTGGTCGATATATTCCAAATCACTTCCCATCGGAATACCCATACCAAGACGAGTTACCGTTATTTTAAATGGTTGTAAAATTTCTGAGAGATAAGTCGCAGTTGCTTCCCCTTCAACACTCGGATTTGTAGCGACAATTACTTCCTTAAAATTCCCTTTCTTTACACGCTCCAGCAATTCCTTAATCCGAAGATTATCTGGTGTAATTCCTTTAAGAGGTGATAAAGTCCCTTCCAAAATATGATACAATCCTTTATAGCAATGCATCTTCTCAATTATCATCAAATCTTTCGGTTCTTCAACAATACAAAGGATCGTCTTATCACGAGTTCCATCAGTGCAAATTCTACAAGGGTCAACATCAGTAATGTTAAAGCAGATCGAACAGGTAATGATTTTTTCTTTTAATTCAATAATTGCTCTGGCTAATGAAATGGCTTCTTCTTTGGAAGATTTAAGGATGTGAAAAGCCAATCTCTGAGCACTCTTTTTACCGATCGTGGGCAGTTTGCTTAATTCATTAATTAATTTTTCCATCGGTAAGATATACTCAGGCATATAACTCCCTTTTGGTTATTAAGATTAGATTAATATTATCAGTAATATATTATAACTAAAAATTATGCGGTCAAACGACCGCATTTTATAAATAAATAATTATTAACTATTAAGATAGACGAAAATAAATATATCAAAATAGTTTCGGCATACCAGGGAATTTCCCCATATCTAAACCACCCGTAAGCTGGCTTAAATCATCCTGATTCATTTCACGAATCTTATCAAGGGCATTATTCACCGCTGCAACTATAAGGTCCTGTAACATCTCCACATCATTAGAATCCATCGCTTCTTTCTCTATTTTAACGGATACAATTTGTTGATGACCATTGGCTACAACCTTTACCATACCTCCACCAGCACTACCTTCAGCCGTTCTTTTTTCCATATCTTCCTGCATCCTCGCCATCTTTTCCGCTAATTCTTTTTGGAGTTTCATCAGTTGTTTTTGATTGAACATAATCTCATACCCCCGTTCTATACTTCTGATTTAATCGTTAAATAATATACATATGGACAAACTATTTACATCTTTTATAAATTTCAAATCTGTTAATGATTATTTACAAATTTACCATCAGGAAACAACTCAATTGCCTTTTTAATTATAGGATTTGAATTAATCATATCCTGTTTTGATAATTTCTTTTTTTTTACGTCCGTTTCGACATTAAATATATTTTCTTCCTTAGTTTCCTCCCCACCATCAATAAATTCAAACATTATTTTACAATTGTGATTACAAATTTTCGATAGTTCTCCCTCAAGAAAATTCCTTGTCTCTTTCTTTTCCAGCTTTTTCTTCGTAAACGTGTATAATTTCGGAACACCAATGTAAAGTGTGTTATTTTCATACTTAAGCACCTTGAGTTTTTCGAGCTGAGAATTAATCATAGTGTGTTTCTCTTTTGTTAGATGAATGAGCTTATCAAAAAGGACCTCCGCTTCTGATTTCCCAGCACTCGTTTCCGGAATATCAATCTGAGCGCTTGAAGAATGATTATATTCCTCATTAGCCTCCATTATCTCATCAGTCTCAACCGCTCCTTCAATCTCATCTGAAGAAGGTTCGGTCGTATTTACATTTGTTTTAGGACTAAAATATTTTGATTCAAAAGATTTTTCCTTTTTAACCTCTTGGGTAGTCTGCGTTTGAACAGAATCTTTCGAAACTGATTTCTTAAATAGAGGTAATGAAGGTTCTTCTTCACGCTCTGAAGATAAAGGAAATGCTTTTTTCGAGGAGGAACTAGCAGCGTCAACTCTTGCAATGAGGTCATCAATCTTAATAAACGGATCAAATGTGGTAAGCTTAATCAGGGCTAATTCAAGCACAAATCTGGACTGCGCCGATGCCTTTAATTTCCCTTCCGTATCCAAAAATATATTGGAAATCCTTATCAGTTCAGGATAAGAAAATTTCTTCACAAGCTCCTTCATTTTAATTATATCTTGATCAGGTCGAACAATAAGATTTCGTTCACCTCCACTTGCAACCTTAACAAGAATTAAATCCCTCACGTATTGGATAAGAGATTTTAAAAAGACCTCCAAATTTTTTCCTCTTTTGTATAGCTCATCAATTAATAATAATAAATCATTGGTATTTCGTGATGCTATTTTTTCAAATGTATCAAAAAGAATTTTTGAATCCGTAAGCCCTAATAAGGCACTAACATTTTCGAGAGTAATCTTTCCCATCCCAAACGATACAGCCTGGTCAAGAAGAACTTCAGCATCCCGCATACTCCCATCCGAATTATCTGCAATCGCTGAAAGAATCAAATCCCTCTCTGAGGAATCAATCACTATCTCTTTTTCTTCTTCAATGATACGTTCAAGCCTCTTGACAATCTCTTGTTTAGAAATCCGCTTAAAATCAAACACATTACATCTTGAAACAATTGTCTCAGGAATTTTCTCCGGGTCAGTTGTCGCAAAAATAAAAATGACACGTTTAGGTGGTTCTTCGAGTGTCTTCAGAAGTGCATTAAACGCACCTGTAGAAAGCATATGAACTTCATCAATAATATAAATTTTGTATCGACAAGAAGTGGGAGAATAATTCACATTTTCTCTTAACTCACGAATATTATCAACACCCGTATTGGAGGCTCCATCGATTTCGAGAACGTCCATCTCTATCCCGTTGGTTATACCAATACAATGAGGACAGTGATTGCAAGGAGTCGGCGTGGGACCCGAATCGCAATTGACTGCTTTAGCAAAGATCCGCGCCATACTGGTTTTCCCAACACCTTTTGGACCCTTGAAAAGAAAAGCGTGTGCGATTCTTCCCTTCTCTATCGAATTCTTGAGAGTCTTAGATATATGCTCCTGCCCCACAACGTCCTCAAATGTCTGCGGTCTCCATTTTCTTGCATAAACAATATACTCATCAGTTTTTTTATTCACAGTCATTTCCTCGAGTTGTTATAGAAAACGGTTTGAAACCGTTCCATACACTTAATCTGTGCAGGACATATATCCTTGCACCATTTTACCTACTTCTTATGCTTTAATAAATTTTTAAAGTAGCCCACAATTTTAATCGTGGGTAAGAGAAATAACGTTGATGACTATTCTAAAGTAATTCCGTTTTTCTCAAGCAGAGTTCCTTTAAGAGCCTCGAGCTTTATTTGCGAAATGTTATAATCCACAATAGCTCTGACTTTTCCAATTCTTGCCGTCTCAAGGTCTCTCTGATAATTCAAGACATCCTGACTTGTCGAAAGACCAACGTCATACCTCTTTTGTTCAGCATCAAGTTTTCTCTCCTGAGAAATGACATCTTTCTCTCCCGCATAAATCTGCTTCAAATTGCTCTCGATTTGCCTTGAATAAATTCTTGTCTGTAAAACCAAATCACTCTTAATATTTTCAATAATCGTCTCTGTTTTCTCACGGTCAAGAACAGTCTGTTTATATCTATATCTCGCCGCTCTATTCTGCAATGGATAACTGAAAGTGAGACCCACTGCCCAATTATCATAATCATTTCTATACATATCATCAAACGCTTCAGAATTACTTTCATTAAGTCCCATCACACCCACACTTCCAAATAAATCCAGTTGTGGAAGTCTTTGATTTTTCGCTACTCGTTCCTGAATCTTCTTATTGAGAAAATTTGTCTGGACCTGAATAAGAGTGGGATTTTTTTCAAGAACAGCGCTGATGCATCCTTCAAGGTCAATTGTAATCGGAGCAGTTATTGGTAAATCAATCGGGTATAATTCAAAATCCCAAACACCTTTATTCTGAGATAAATTTGTCCTCTTCTTGATTTTATCCTCTGCATCTTTAATCGAAGCCCTTGCTTCAATCAATCCCATCTCTCTGGCGGCAACATCTGCCTCTGCCTGTATCTCATAGGTGGGTGGCAATACACCCTGCTTAACTTTCGCTCTATTCACACGTAGTAAACTTTTCGCTTGTTCCAATGATACTTCTTTCAATTTTAAATTTTCCCTCGCAAAATATAATTCCCAGTAGAGCGACGTTATATCTGCAATCTGATTAATAACTCTTTCTCTAAATAATTCTTTCGAAATTTTACTATTGTTTTTTGCGATATTAATCTGAGCATTCGTCACAAAGGGACCAAAATTCTTCAGTAACGGTTGATTGATTGAAAGTGTTGTTCCCATATCATAATAAGGAACAAGTTCAGGGTCTATCTGACTCGAATTACTTTTTATTCTCTGATCATAATAGTTCAGTGTGATAACCGCACCTGTTGGAATTCTCTGAATAATTGAGGTATTAAGCGAAGTCGAATTAGTTTTTGATACATTATTACCAAATGCCCCAAAACCAGGTATGATATAGCTTGCAGAAGCTGTTTTGTTTTCCTCATCGGCTTTCATAATCGTCGCTTGAAAGAGAGCATCATAAGTAAAACCTTTCTGAACATTAATCTCAGCATCCACAATCTTTTCGTTAAATTTCTCAATCTTTATATCAAGGTTATTAGCTAATGTAAGAACAATAGTGTCCTTCAATCCAATAGCTAACCGATATTTTTCAGCATTTTCTTTATTTAAATCAATGGAACTGATTTCACCTAATGGCACGTCCTTTTTCTGTGATACAACTGGTTTTGTTTCAGTTGTTGCAGCTTTTTCAGGTTGAGGAGTTTCCTTAGGAGCTACTTGCTCAGTTTTAGTTGTCTCTTTTGTTTGTTCTTGAGCAATATTAATATTAGTGAAGATAATACTCAGCGAAAAAATAATTATAATTAAAATGTATTTTCTCATACTAACCTCACTCATACAGAACTTTTGTCTTTATAAATTGTCTATGTAACGCGAGATTTATCTCGCCTATCCGTGGTGCGAACTTTAGTTCGCAGGATTTTATTGCGACATAAATGTCGCACCACAAATGTCGTATTACAAACTTTCTCTGCGATTTATTTTCTAATATGCTCTTGCAAAATAAACCATCTCTTTCGCATCAGCACAACAATAAATACACTTCTCCCCTTGAATTTCCTTTTTTTCAAGAGGAATAAGTCTTATCGTCGCCTTCGTTTCCTCTTTTATTTTCAATTCACAATCATTATTTCCACACCAACCTGTATAAATAAAACCGCGCTTATTTTCAATAATATCTTTAAAGTCATCATAACTATTTGTTGAATGTGTATTCTCTTCCCTGAACTTCAATGCTTTTTTCAGAAGATTTTCCTGAATGTCATTAAGCAATAGATTAAGTTTATTCTTCAGTTCACTTTCCCGAACAAACGATTTCTCTTTTGTATCTCGTCTGACTACAACAACCTGCTTTTTCGCAATATCTTTCGGACCGACTTCAATCCTTATCGGAACTCCTTTCATCTCCCACTCATTAAATTTCCAACCCGGTGTATAATCTCTCGTATCTATTTCAATTCTAAAATCATCACGTAGTTTGTTACCAATTTGATTTACCTTATTTGTTACAACATCTTTCGTTTCACCAAAGATAATAGGAATAATGACGACCTGAACAGGGGCTATTCTGGGTGGAAATACCAATCCAAATTGGTCACCATGAATCATAACGAGAGCACCAACAAGCCTTGTCGAGACTCCCCAAGAAGTCTGCCAGGCAAATTTCTCTGTCTGGTCCTCATCAAGAAATTTAATATTAAAAACTTTTGAGAAATGTTGTCCTAAATTATGCGATGTGCCTGCTTGAATTGCCTTCCCATCTGTAGCTAATGCCTCAATAGTATAAGTATCCTTTGCACCAGCGAATTTTTCATTATCCGTCTTTTTGCCCACTAATGCAGGGATAGCTAATTCGGTCTCAGCAAATTCTTTATAAACATTAAGCATCTTCAAAGTTTCCTCAATCGCCTCATCTTCAGTTCTATGAACAGTATGCCCTTCCTGCCAGAGAAATTCAGACGTTCTCAAAAATAATCGCGTCACCTTTTCCCATCTGACAACATTTGCCCATTGATTAATTAGTATCGGTAAATCACGATAGGAACGAACCCATTTCGCATACGCACTGCAAATAATGGCTTCAGATGTGGGTCTGATAGCCAATCTCTCCTCTAATTCATCGTCTCCACCGTGAGTAACCCATGCTACCTCAGGGGCAAAACCTTCAACGTGTTCTGCTTCTTTTTTAAGTAAACTCTCTGGCACAAAAAGAGGGAAATAAGCATTTTTATGTCCCGTTGCCTTTATTCTTTTATCCAGAGCCTCCTTTATATTCTCCCACAAAGCATAACCATAGGGTTTAATAATCATACAACCCTTTATCATCGAATAATCAGCCATATCACTTTTTCGGATAACGTCAACATACCATTGTGAAAAGTCCTCTTCTTTCGAGGCAATCTCTTTCACAAACTCTCTTTCATTTTCCTGAGACAAATAAAGAACCTCCTTAAAATCTGTAATAATATCCCTAAATTAATGAACATACCCCCTCACCCTTCCCTCTCCCCTTTGGGGAGAGGATTAAGGTGAGGGGTTTAATCTCTGTAATAATACAGAATCCTTTTACTCACCATAAAATTAATCAATATAAGATATGCGAAAAGAATTAATAATCAACAGAAAATTTTATTTAATAATTATTTTCCAATGCAAAACCTGCTAAATATTCTATCAAGAATATCATCTGATATTGATTCACCTACTATTTCCTGAAGTGATTGAAGTGCTTCCTTCAGATTAACAACATAAAATTCGCTCGGTAATCCTTTCTTAATATCAACTATAGCATTCTCCGTAGCTTTGAGACTATTTTGTAAACAATTTATATGCCTTGCATTAGTTACCAAAACACTTTCCACTTCTGGACCACTACCTTTAAATACAGTTTCTTTTATCTTATGTTCAAGCTTATCAAATCCCTCATTTTTCACTGCTGATGTCTTAACGGTTTGAGCACACTTAAAAGTATTCTTAACAAATTTTTCATCAATTATGCCTTTTAAATCGCATTTATTAATCACAAGAATTGTTTCTTTACCCTTAATAATTCCTCTTATTTCTAAATCCTCATCTTCGATACCTGTCGTATTATCCAGGACAAGCAGATTTATATCAGCTAATTCAATCATCCTTTTCGTTCTCTCAATTCCAATTCGCTCAATCTCATCCGATTCGTTCCTTAGCCCCGCCGTGTCAACAAGTATGATGGGAATACCAGCAATTTCGATTGTTCCCTCAATAGTATCTCTGGTGGTTCCAGGATGAGAAGTAACAATTGCCCTTTCATATTTAAGAAGTGCATTAAATATACTCGATTTCCCCACATTGGGTTTTCCAATAATGGCAATCTTTATTCCTTCCTGATAAATTCTCCCTTTTTGTCCATTCTGTATAAGAGATTCAACTCTACCCTTAAGTCCTTCTAATCTTTCTATTATTTTCTCTACGCCTAATATTTCAACGTCATCTTCTTCAGGAAAATCAAGCTCAGCCTCTAATTCAGCGATAAGGTCAAGATATTGTCCTTTGATTTGATTTATCTCGTTTGAGAATTTTCCTTCAATTTGACTAAGGGCAATTTTTTCCGCAACGCTGGTCTGAGCTATTATCAAATCACAGACAGCTTCCGCCTGAGCTAAATCAATTCTACCATTCAGAAACGCACGTTTTGTGAATTCACCTGGTTGGGCAACCCGCGCACCCATTTTTAACA
>Ga0315289_10016097_pt1 | contig 10344 bp, 11 predicted proteins | sample YL17G11_40_MG_FD_203452 | JGI IMG/M metagenome (GOLD analysis project Ga0315289, IMG submission 203452) | Sediment microbial communities from Yellowstone Lake, YNP, Wyoming, USA - YL17G11_40 | ecosystem: Environmental > Aquatic > Freshwater > Lake > Sediment | place: USA: Wyoming | collected...
GGTGTCTCAAAATCATTGACACGTTCCGGTTCGTTGTAGGGTTTCGCGAGGGGAGTGACAATCGAAACTGATGGTACCGTCCGAAGCGTTCTTCTGGAGTGCCTTAGTCAGATTTTTCTTTGCTTGGTACGACTTTTCAGCTTAAATGGAAAACGAATGATTGTGTTTTGTTCCGATGCGAAAAACGGGTCCGGCAAAGGTAATGTCATGGAAAAGCGGCAGCCATTCTCAAAACGACACGGGTATTTTGGAACTCCCAAGGAAATTACGATCAGGGAGGATGCACCTGAAAACCTCAGGTATTTTCTGCTTCAGACCGCTTGTGAATTAGGACTGCGACCAACGCCGCTTCGAGAGGTTGTCTGCGGCGTCGGAACGTGTCAATGATTTTGAGACACCTCCGACTCGAATTTAATGTCGTTTCCATGCAGTTGAGACGCCTGGCCGAAAAAATCACCCTCCAGGATGCGCCAGGATCGACGATCTCCGCCTGACCCATACTCCGCTACCCCCGGAATCAGGACATTCTTGGCGAGCACGACCTCTTTGGATTCGACCTTTGGTTTGTTGATCCATGCCGCCTCCGGCACAACCGGTGGCCGTGGTATTCCCCGTACGAAGCGCTCCGGGTGTATCTTGAACGCCGCTGCGAGCGCCTCCTTGCGAACCTGCTCGACGATGCCAACTTGCCCTTGGTGGACTGCCGCCGGGGTCATCAAGCCAATGCCACCATGCCGGTGTTCATGGTTGTACCAGTGAAAGAAATCACGGCAGAAGCTCCGGGCGTCCTCGATAGAGCCGAACCGATCAGGAAAGCCCGGACAGTACTTCAGAGTCTTGAACTGCGACTCCGAAAACGGGTTGTCATTGGAAACATGGGGACGACTATGGCTGTTTGTCAGTCCGAGGTCCGACAGCAGCAGCGCCACCGGCTTTGCAATCATGGGCGATCCCCGGTCAGCGTGAAGGGTGATCTGGCCGGGCTGGATATTCTCCTTGCGGCATGTCTCCTCGATGAGGTACTTGGCCAGCGTGCCGGTTTCATGAGCCGCCACCATCCAGCCAACTGCGTAGCGGCTGAAGATGTCGATAATCACGAACAGGTAATAGTACAGCCACTTGACGGGTCCCCTCAGCTTTGTGATATCCCAGGACCAGACCTGGTTGGGAGCCGTCGCGAGCAGTTCCGGCGCCTTGTAGCTCGGATGCCGGAGCTGGTTGCGTCGCTCCCGCACTTCCGACGCGGACGCCAAAACGCGGTACATGGTCCGGAGGGAGCACAAGTAGGTGCCCTCGTCCAGGAGCGTCGCGTAGACTTCGGCCGGAGCTCGATCAGCGAAGCGGTCCGTGTGCAGCACGTCCAGCACCTCCTGCTTCTCGGTGGCGCTGAGTGCCCGTGGAGGTGCCGGTCGATTGATCGGCATGATCTCAGCCGCTGGCCCGAGATGCCGGTAGTAGGTCGCCCGAGCGATTTCCATGGACCGGCAGGCCGCAGACGTCCCCACCTCCTGGGACAGATCCCGACAGGCCATCATTCGTCGTTCCCGTTCTGCTCGATCGGGGGAACCGTCAGCCCCAGAAGATCGCAGAGTTTTTTTTGGACGTCGATGATGGTCTCGGCCTGGCGCAGGCGCTTCTGCAGCCGCGCGTTCTCCCGGCGCAACCGCTCCACGTCTCTGGCCAGAGGATTACGGGGAACAGGTTTTCTGCCTCGCTTACGGGGCTCCAACCCAGCGATCTCAGCAGACTCGCGCTGCTTACGCCAGATGGTCAGGTGCGTCGAATACAGGCCCTCACGGCGCAGGAGTGCGGAAATCTCTCCCCGACCGCATCGGTCCGCTTCCTGCAGGATGCGACGCTTGTATGCGACCGTGAATCGTCGGCGCACGGCTTTGGTGCTGACCTCTGGGTCGACGGTGGGACCGGACCCTCCGGTTTCGGCCGCCGCCCCGGCGATGGTTGCCCCTTCGCTACGTAAAGTCTCGCTACGCTCGCCTTCACTTCGCTCCGGGGCAACCATCCCCGTCTCTCTCATCATCGTTGCTCCTATTCCCATCTCAGATTCTCTCCCCACCCTCTACATTAATTTACCAGGGGGTAGGTGTCTCAGCATCATAGGCACAGAGGGAACCCCACATCTCTGCAAATTAAGTCGGCAATGGACACAGGATTCCCGATCCGGTGTCCCCCTTTTCGTGTTACCTTTGACCCGGCGCACTTTCCCGGCTGCAGCTTTCTATCGCAGACGAGCTTGCAGACAGGCGTCTTCGTGGGCATGGAGACGGGGGCGAAAGGCAGGGTGATTTTGCTGAGAAGAAGAGGCCCCCGGAAGCATATCACAGGCTTAAGGAGGAGTGACGACGAATAAACCCAGCCGTATAAACGCCGGATTGGAATAAGGAGATAGGCCGATGATAGTTGAGGAGTTTTTTCAAAATCTTGCGGAGAGGTTCCGCAAAGAGAACGACCTTTCCGATTTTACTTGGGCGTTGTGCAAATCCTGCCCTGATTTCATGGAGGGCTTCATGAGGTTCTTTGGGTTCCGATTTGCGACAGACATTCCGTGGAGCATCAATCGGGAGCGCCGTGAGGGGGCAAGTCAACCGGATATCAAGGTCGAGCAGGCGGACAAGGTCTATCTTGTCGAAAACAAGATTTACGATCGGGTGGAGCACTTTGCGCAGTACGACGCAACGTATCAGAAAGCCGAGAAGGGATTCATTGCCAATTACCGAGTTGATCCATTACCTGGGTGGGCGGTTCGGACTTGGGATGAATTTGTTCATTTGCTCGTTAAAGACCTGAAAGAAAAGGCATACGAGGACTCGGTGAGGGCTCTCATTACAGCTTACATCAAATATGTCAGGGAGGTATGCGGTCTTATGGAAATCAAGGAAATGAGGTTTGAAAATCTGACATCGTTAACTCACTTTGCGCGATTATTGGACCAACTCATTCAGTCGCCGCCCGGCCAGTTCGAGACAGATGCTTGCAATCAGGGTAAAGCGGTCAGCGATTGTGAGTTTGGTCGATACTTCTGGCTTAAGAAGAAGGGAGGAAAAGCAGAAATATACCCCTGGTTGGGTATCTGGTTTGGAGATGACAGCTTGTGCATATTCATGCATTTTCGCGCCGACTGGTGCAAACGCATTCATTCTCATTTCAAAAATGCGCAGGGCGGAAAATATTACAAAAAGCCTTATTATAATGAGGACGATTATGACGCCCTGGAGTTTGAGATGAAATCCAATGTGTTTTTGGAATTCTCTCAAGCATCACTGGAGCGCCAAAAGGAGATTCTGAGGGACTTTTACGATGAAGTCTTGGTGGAGGTTGGAAGGTTCCTGTGATTTGCCACTCGAATTCTCTTCCCAAAAGGCCACAGTTGGATCACACTTCAGCGTAAGAAGTGCCTCCGACGCGGCTTCTGGAAGGGGCTCGGGTCCTCCAGTCCGGTATTCCCTACCCTTTTTCAGCTTCCTCTCTGAGGTGTCCCCGCTTATTGCCTTCTCCCGCCTCAGACTGCCGATATTCGTAGCGACCTGCCTGATAAGCATGTTCGCGAAGATTTCGTGCCAGTCCCGAGAGCTTGTCCTTCTGAGCCGCCGGAACGTCAATCTTCTGGATGGCGCGTTGCAGGATTTCGAAGGTCTGGTTCATTTGCTTGGTAAATCGCTCGCGATCGTTCACGTCGTCTCCTTGTGCGGGCGCAGGCCAAGCCTAGAGGGCTCTCACGCCATGAGTACTGCGAACTGGTCCTCGGGCACGTACTCCACCTGATCGACGTCAACTACATTGACCGGTCAATGTGATCGTCGTCCATCACCACCTTTACCCACTGTCCGATCTCAACGGACTGCCCACGCGCCCTCTGGCAGATCGACCGCGAACGGGTGGGCTGACGGGGTCGGCAGGCGATTCTTGATGACGGCGGCCACTGTCCTCGCCATGTGGTCTCCTTTTGGAGGGTTTGCACTTCGACTTACTCTGTTTCCCATTGAAACACACGCCATACCTCAGCCGCAATTATTGACGAACCAGTCTATATCCAATTGGGATTTTTATCTCAACCTCCGCTTCAAACTGGAACATCTGCCGCCTTTTGATAATTCCGACTTTGCAGATTCGATGCGAGATAATTTGCGCAACAACCTGTTGGCTAACTTCGCGATATCACCTATTTGACACTCCCAAACGACGACAATGTGCCAGCCAAGTCGGTTTAACCTTCTCTTAGCCCGGCGGTCCCGGATAACATTTTCAGCGAACTTCTTTCGCCAGAACTCCGGACGGCTTTTGGGAGTGTAGGCGAACTTGCAACCCGGATGGCGGTGCCAGAAGCACCCATGTACAAAAATGGCGACCTGCAAATTCGGTAGAACGACATCAGGACACCCTGGAAGGCTGCGCCGATGTAACCGGAAGCGATAGCCGAGCCGATGAAGAATGGAACGAACCAGAATCTCTGGTGCAGTGTGCTGGCCACGAATCCTGGACATGTTCCAGCTTCTGTGCTCTTTTGAGATTGTGTCCATTGCCTGTGCTGACTGGAAGCCTACCTGAGAAGATCGTAAACAACCTGCGCGATCTCACGGGCGAGCAACGGTGGAACGGCATTGCCTACCTGAACATATTGCGAAGTCCGTACACCGCAGAAGTAGTAGTTGTCCGGGAAAGTCTGCAATCGAGCTGCCTCCCTAACTGTGAGACTGCGGCATTGCCTCGGATCATAATGAATATAGTAATGGCCATCCTTGGAAATATGGCTTGTTATTGTCATAGATGGGCGATTGGGGAGCTGCACACAAAAGCGGTTATCAAAGTAGCCCTTCCTGAGTCCGTCTTCTACGTTCCGATGATCTGGAAGCAACGCCTTTGGAAAATCCCGCAACTCTGGCGAGCGGCGGAAAATTCTGGCAAAACACGCCGCATAGAGATAGCGGTAAAGGTCGCTGGTCATATGGATACGAGTACGGTGATTACACACACCGCCAAGCCGTTCATCCAGATACCATGCTGGCTCGTATCGGACTCGTGGAGTGCAGCGCACGAACTCGTCTCCCCGGCCTGCTTTCGGTACTCCAATATGCTTTATCGTATTGACAAGAAGATGCTGGAGATCATTGGCATGGTCTCCAGCCAATTTCAATGTGTCTCTCATCCAATCTTTCTTCAACCCCCCGCTGAGTGCTCCTAACCAGGCCTCGGAACTATCCGCTGTATGGGAAAGACCACTGCGCAAGGGGGGTAGACCATCAAGCACAGCCCCAGCTGGAACAAGGTCAGTTACCGGCAATGCCCGGGGCCGGCGCTGGATGTCATCGCGTACGCCAATGATAATGATGCGGTGTCGAGCTTGCGGAACGCCGTGATGCTCGGCGTGAACCAAAAAGTCCTGAAGTGACTGCGTGGCCGGCAAGTCACTATCTGCGCCAAGATTCAGTGAATAGAGTTGGTAGTTGTGAATGTCGCGGGCGCGCGCAACTGTGCGGTTTTCGCGAACCAAGGCCTTATGCGGTGCCTTGAGATCCTCGACGATGCGTTCCATAGTCCGCTGGTTTGCCAGAGTGGCTGTTAACAGACCCTTGACATTTTCCATAACAAACACTGCCGGCCCATGGTCGGCAATCACTTGAAGGTATTCTACATACAGACGCTGCCTGACATCGCCTTCAATCGTGGCGCGATCCTTGTTTCTGTTCCGGGATCTGCCAGCAACTGAGTACAATTGGCAAGGAGGACCTCCAATCAAAACCCAGCGATCCGTGTTGCCTAGAGCGACATCTATGAGCTCCCGGACTTGGCCCGCCGTTTCTTCCTTTAATTCAACAGGAATCGGGCAAGTTTCAAGGGCAGCCTGTTCGGCCTCCCCTTTGAACCCATCAAACAACGTCTGACGCGAGATCTCACCGCGGAGAAACTTATAATATTCTATGGGTACCTCACCGTATGGAAACTGCCGGAAAAATGCCCGAAGAGCCAGAGTCTGATGAGCAAACGTGTCCTTTTCAATAGAAAGTCGAATTTCGAATCGCGATCGACCCGAATCACGACCTGGAGCTGAGAAACCTTCCCCTAATCCTCCAGGACCGGCGAATAGGTCGATCACTGGGATTGGTCCCGCCACTTTTCTCAAGTTTGTTACCATCACAATAGGCTCGCACCATAGAGTTTCTCCCGAAAGGAGCCACTCAGACAAGTTGAGCCAGCATTCGATCAATCCTGCTGATGATAAGAGTCAACGACAGATCGATTGTAGCGCGAACGGGAACCCTTAATGCGTTTGATCGATACATTGTTTCCGATGGATTGATGAGTCTGCATTCCAGCCTTGAACGCCAGCTCAGATGGAGCATTTCGTCCGTTCCAAAGGCCTCCTGGAGGACCAAGCGCCAAATCCCGGCATCCGCTTCAGTAAATTGCTCTCAGATTTGATGATCTGCCTCATTGGTAATCCGACGGGGTAAAAGTTCTATCACGGTCATCCCCGTGCGATAAAGCGGTCGAATTCGCTAGGAAGCATGCTAAGAATGCCGCGCACAGGTATGGAATAAATGTCCCACGTAACGTCGAATTGGTTGAGGATGTCCGCCAAGCGTCTTGCCGAGCCAGTGCTCTTGCTGGCGGCGCCTCGCTTGAATGACTGGGTTCGGGGATCATAATAGATGTTGGTTGCCAGCTCCACTGCGTTCTGATTCGTGATAATTTCCTGTCGGGCTACCATTTGTTCGACAATTTCTCCGGGCTTATGCAGGGGACCACACAGCAATACGAGCGCTCGATCCGGGTTGTCCCGGTGGGCACGAAATACCCGATAAGGTCCCGCCAGAAGATGCCTGTAGTATTTTGTGTAGTCTGTAACAGCTGGTACGTAACGGGCGCGTTGCTTTGGATTACGGCAACCGTGCCCATCCTGTGGGCATATTTGGTCGAAATAAAGTAAGGTGAGCCACGACCAAAGGCCCACGTCGCGGAGCGCGTCGAACCCTGTGATCTCGGATACAATACCGTCCAGGTATCTTGCAGCTTCCATGCGGTTGGCAAATTGCCGCGTCTCAATCTCGATTCCAGGAGATATTTCTTCCACATATACACGATCCGCGAGCAGGTCTATGGGAACAGCAAGTGTGGGGTTTGCAGCCAAGGAATCCAGGAACTGATTGAAGCGTGTTATTCCCGCTTCGTTAAAACGATTCAGTCTCATACGGTGACCTCCCTGGAGAGAAAGGCAGTCAGCTGATTCAGCATTTGATGCTGACTCGTGAAAGACTCAACCGCCGTCGTGATCCATTCTTCCCAGTCAGAATCTTCATCATCGCCGGATGGCCTTTCCCCAACACCTGGAAGAGCTGAGGCAAATTGAAACCAGTGAGAACACCAGTTCTCCGGGTCATCGACATCCTCGGCCTCGTAAATCTTATGTATATGCCACAGTACCTGCCTCATGGCGGCGGGATACACAAGGCTTCGGAATGCCGGCAACGCCGCAACCGTCCTCCAGTCACCTAGGTGAATGTTTATCAGTAGCAGAGGGCCGCTCGAACCGCTGAAGTCAACCCGCCACGCCTCATGTCCGAGGTCAGCCGGTACGGTCGGCAGCAACGGTATGCGGTTGTCCGGGTGCTCCTCATAATCACTTACGGGGATCCGATCACCCTCTGCAAGCAACAAACCAAGCGGCTCCCCTGCGGAAATCACCTTAACGCGGAACTGTAGACTGTCTGGGCTGAGGAACTCTACGAGCTTTCGCGATGTCGCTTGAGCAGGCCGAGGCGAAGCAACGGTGCCGTGCTGAAACCGCATAATAGTCGTTTGACGATAAGCCTCGACGATCACTGGCGCCTCTGGGGGAAGGTCATAATCAGACAAGTTAATGTTTGCATCGAATGTGTGGGTCCCGTCTGGCGTGGACCGCACTACGAACTTGGCGTCCTCGCGGAGGATCCTCTTACGACCCGTAGAATTGATACGCTTAATCGGCATGGTCAACCTCCGCAGTGTCGTCCACAACTGCTCTAACATACACATCCCGATTGGGATCAAAGCCAGTAACATCAAGACGGAAGTCGGGATTTGTGACGAGAACGCACATTTGTTGACCCTTGGCCGATTCCACAGACACACTCTCATTTGCGGATATGCAGTTGATGGGTGGTTTGCCGAGATCGAAGTCCGCCGGGTGATACTTTCTGAGCGGGTTGCCGCGGCGGATGTCGTAGCCCGCTGTGATGCGGAGACGTTTCGGTGGTGAAGCGTCGGAATCTCCCCGAATAATTCGGAACCCGCCACGAAGGGAATCAATACGGAATCGCCTAGGCGGACGTGGAGGCCTCGGTGGTTGGGGGGGAGGGTCAACACCGGGTTCACGGCGTGCTCGACGTCGGCGCGCCGGTACAGCCTCGGCATCCTCCGGTAAGCTCGGAATCGAAAAATAATCAATCGTGATTGATGGGTCTGGCTTTTGGTCCGCTTGACTTACAATTCTGAGCACTTCAGAAACGCCATGGCGTACAAAATCGATTGCGCCGGGTCCGAACTTATATCTGTTCTTGAATTTGGCGGTGGATGGACTCCAATGGGTGTGGGCCGGGGTCTCGGCGTCGCGCAGAAGAGTAGCAAGTTGAGCGTCCTCTATAATAACCAAGGCTCGGACTTGAGAGGTGCGGGCGCACTTGACCTCCGGGATTATGAGTTCGTCACGGATGAACAGTGGTTTGTCGGTGTCCTCGTCGCTGCGCTCCAGAAATATATTGAAGAAGGTGGGCTGGGGTTCGTCGCCTCTCTTTTGTACGGACATTGGTACCCGAAGTGCTATGTGTTCACGTCGCTCCAGCAACTGACGAATATGGCTTACAACATCTGGCGGCACGAGTTCGGCGGTCCATTTCTGAGCGCGGTCCGCGGCAGGCGCGAGAAGTGTTTGAAACTCATCGGGCAATCTGGTCTGCGCCCACTCGGCCAGTTTGAGAAGGGGTAGAAGCTCAGCAGCCATGATCCCGCCTAATGACTCAACCTCCTGAATAATAGAACCGGCGTTGAGTATCATTTCTCTTGTAGGCGTTGCGATTGTGACGGCCAAGCTGCCCATCAGGATCGGGTAGAAGAATCCATTTAGTACCGCAGCAACGATGCTTTGCCAGCTAATGCTGTCGTCCTCACCTTGATCGTACCATGGTACAACAATTGAGAGTCCTGGCTGATCCTGACGCATGAGCCTGAAATCGTTACTGAATTCCGCAAGGATTGCTGCGTCATCGCATGGCATCATGAATCCATCTGGCCTGCTGACTCCGAAATATCCATCGGACTTGAAGGACCCATCCTCTACGGTGTGATATTTGAGGATGGACCGACCCATAAGCAGGTGCCTGTGATCATCATTGCGCACGGTCAGCCCGAAGAAGGAACTGATTCCACTCGCGCGAGGGAATATCGTCTTGCCAATACCCCAACTTCCTCGATCCCGCTCACCTTTGTCGGAGTGACCTTCGGCACGAAAGAAGTTCAAGAAATGGTTAGTAACACCATCAATGACTTTGTGCTCACCTGGATCACCTGCTAGCCCAACTGTACCAAAATCCTCGTAGACGAGGTACGGGCACGGGCTGCGGAAGTCGGGATGGTCACGCAGGCCGTTGCCAGGGGCAAGAACGTGAGGCCAAAGTGTTTCAAACCATCGCTTCACCCGAGAAGGCACCAGTGCCACTGACTCTTCTGAAATAAAGATCCGCACTGTGGCAGGCTCACGCAATCTGCTCGCGTTGAATAAGCGTGCGTCCAGAGTATTTTGAACAGCCTCACGAACAAAGCCCTCTGAGACATTGCCAAGGGCGTCGCTCGAAAAAAACTCTGCTGAAATCGGATTTCGAACTGGATCAGTGGGCGTCTGAGGGTAAAAAGACCAATTGAAAGTCATATAGAATTACGCCTTTCGTTGCATTGGAAAATCAATCTTCCGAACTCATGGGCGAGTCGATGATGACTGTTAGAGGCACAGTGGATCTACTTTATCGAAGTTCTAATCCTTCCCAGTGCTTCTCAAGATCACGCTTCAACGATTTGGAAGACCGAATCCTATAACCTTGCCGGCCAACCTGTTCCACGAGGTTTGATTTTCGCAACCAAGCAAGACAAAGATAAACCTGGTAAGTGGGAATGTCAGCTCCAGTACTCGTATCTTTGATGTGAATGAAATCCTCAGCTGTAAGTAGCTTTCCGTGTGCCCCGCGAGTGAGCAGTTCGGAAGCCAGCAGGTCAATGACGAACAATAAGCAATTGCTTAAATTGCTTCTGAGCTGCTGGGGCAAGGATAGCATGATTTGGCCGGGAGATTGTCGCGAATTC
>Ga0315289_10016098_pt1 | contig 10344 bp, 7 predicted proteins | sample YL17G11_40_MG_FD_203452 | JGI IMG/M metagenome (GOLD analysis project Ga0315289, IMG submission 203452) | Sediment microbial communities from Yellowstone Lake, YNP, Wyoming, USA - YL17G11_40 | ecosystem: Environmental > Aquatic > Freshwater > Lake > Sediment | place: USA: Wyoming | collected...
TGCACGTGCCCAAGGTAGTGGCACTATGTCACCCTGAACTCGTTTCAGGGTCTCCAAAAGACATAGAAAAAATAGATGCTGAAACAAGCCTGCCCTGAAGAGATTCTGAACCAAGTTCAGAATGACACTTTCAGGGTTCAGCATGACACTGGGCATATGCAATATGCCCCTACAATTGGAGGGAAGATTAATTAAATAATTATGAAAATCAATGTTGTGACAGCCATAGAATTTACAGAAAATGAGATAAAGCTCCTTCAATTGAAAAGGGTCAAGGATTCTCTTATTATCCAACATCTTTTAAATACGCCATTGCCCAAAGAAGAAGAATCTAATGAAATCTCAAAGAATATTACGGCATCAAAAATTCAGGAGCTTATCAAGACTAATAATGTTAAGGTGAAATATGTTAATTTCATCATACCCAAGAACTACGTTACTGTGCATCTTGTGAGCCTTCCTTCTTCGGATCAGGCAGAAATAAACCAGATGATTCAATTTGAGGCTCGCAGGCATATCCCCTTTAATCCCGAACGGCATATTGTTTCTGATTATACGATGTCAATTGATAGTATAGAAGGTGCTAAAGTTCTTTTCTCGGCAATTGATGAGCCTATTATCAATACTTATCTTGAAATTGCCCAGAAGGCTAATCTCAAACTAAGGAACGTTCATACCTCATCTGTTTGTTCCTTTAATACGATTGTTGTTAAACATAAAGAGCTTCTTAGTGATAAGAATGTTGTCATCATAGATGTGGGATGGAGCTCTTCAGACATAACTATTGCAAACAATGGAATTGTCCTGTATATGAGAAGTGCTCCTATTGGAGGGAGCGCACTTTTCGAGGCATTAGGGTTCAAGCAAGACCACTTCATTACTGCAATTGGAAGAAAAGAAATCGAAAGAATAGACGTTTATAATAATGAGTATATCCCGGGCGATAAGTCTCAGATAGAATTTCAGAACATTTTTACGGATTGGATGAACAAACTCATTAATCAGATTAGACAAACGTATGGTTTTACGCGCAGGGAGTTTAGTTGTCCTGATGTGGAGCGAATTATCTTAAGTGGCGAGATGTCCATCGTCAAAAATCTTGATAAATATTTAGAGGAGACATTTGGAGTTGAAGTTATTAAGATTGATCCCTTTGAAAAATTAGTTACGGGTGATAGTTTAAAAGATTCTGATTATCTCCTGCCTGCATTTAATAATACCATCGGTTCTTCCATAACAGAGTTTGCTAAAGAGGGTGTAAGATTAAATCTTCTTCCCAGGAGTTACATCGAGAAGATACAAACTTCTGAGAAGTTGCGTTCACTATTGGTTACGGCAGGTTTGGTTTTATCTGTAGTTATATTATTTATTTTATATTTCTCTGAGAGGACCCTGTCTCAGAAGGCTCTTATTAGTTTTTATGATAATGAAAGTAAAAAGATAGATCCGATTGTTAAGGAACTTGAAGATAAAGAGGGTAAGCTTCTAATTATCAGAAGTTATATTAAAGACCAGAATTCTGCCATAGCGATATTGAATGACCTTGAGTCTTATAAACCATTCAAAGATCGACTTTCCTTAAAGGAATTTACTTACATAAAGGATGATTCGATAAAGATGTTAGGATGGGCAGTTGATTTTTCGGATATAACTAATTTCAAGAATTATCTTGAGAAATTGGGATATTTCGAACGGGTCAAGATTGTTGATAGACCGCCTGATGACTTGAATAATCACAAGATATTTCGTTTTGAAATAGAATGTGTTCTTTCTAAGAGAGGAATTGCTCAGAAGAAATAAAGGCGAGGTCACGTGACCTCGCTTTTAAGGGTACAAAATGAAGATTTCTAAACGCGAGAAAATATTTGCTATTATAACAGCTATCGTAGTGATTTTTGCCATTTCATATAGATATAGTGGAAGTATTTTATCAAAAACATTTATCGGACACGGAGCAATATTATCCCAGAAAGAAAAACTCTTTGAAAGTTATAAAAAGAGCATCAGGAGACGGGAGTCCATAGAGAAAGAATACGATAAAATTGTTGGGACGTATACCAGCTCTTCTCAGAATCAATTTAAAAAAGAAGAAGATATATTCTCTGAAAATGTTGCCAAAATTTGTAAGGAAATGAACAATCCATATCCGACTATTTCTCAGTCAACTGATAATCCTCTTGAGGGTGTAGATAATTATAAGGAGATAACTTTAACGGTGTCGGTGAGTAATAGTTATGAGAATGTAATGAAACTATTAAAGAGATTCAATAAATCTTCTTATTTGATAAAGAATCTTACTCTTCGCTGTCCAACTAATAAGACAATTTTGGAATTTGATATAACGTTGTCTAAGATTGTAAAGACAGACGTTTCTGAACAAAAAGAAAAAAGGAAAGCAGCAAGAGTCGAGAAATGACCATATGTTTAAACGCAAAGAGCGTAAAGTAGGCGCGAAGGTCGCTGAGATTTTAAATACAGAAGTTCTTCGCGTTCTCCGCGTCTTCTTTGCGACCTTTGCGGTTATCTTGATTTAAAGGCATTTATGCAATGGAAAAAAAGATTGTTATTGCTAACATAATATGTGTTATTATAATAGCTGTCCTGGGTTATCTGATATTGTTTACAACATCAGCTAAATTGCCAGAAACAGTCGATATTAAGGAAACACCTAAACCCAATGTTGTTGAATCCGAGACAGAATATAATCAAGCACAAGGTTCTCAGAATTTTAAAGATGAGTATGTCAATCTTGGTCAATTTGCTATTATTCGGACACTCTTTACACCTGAACCCACGCCGACTCCGAGAGTTGCCACTCCTACACCACCTCCGTCTATTCAAAAAATTGTCCAGGATTGGAAGATACAGGCATTATTTGGGAATGAATGTATTATTGAGAATACGAAGACACATGAAGAAATCAGAGCTAAGCAGGGTGAGTTGGTTGATATGACATATAGAAATGAAATTGTACAAGTCAAAATTGTTGAAGTAAATAGCAGTGAAAACTATGTGATTTTCGAGGCGTTTGGTATCCAGAAAAAAGTAACGCTCTTTTAAATTATAGGATGCGGTCAATTTTTACATTGTTTAGAAATTGGATAAATCTGACCGCTTCAATTTTACAGGAGGTTGTTGAATGAAAAATTTTAGGTTATTTTCTACTTTTAAGAAGATCGGGTTTGTTCTATTAATACTTTTAATTTTTATCTCTGCTAATGTTCTGTGTTCAGGAGCGGATGAAGAGGAGGTTGTGGTTCCCGAGAATGCTGCTAAAGAGATTGTCTTAGAAGAACCGACTCAAGAATCAGAAACTCCGATGACTGCCCCTTTAGGACCGGATATAGAATTGGAAAGACCTTTAGTAGTTCCAGAAAGTTCTTTAGTTTCACCTGAACGAGAGTTCATCAAGGCTTCCAGACCTGTGAGTTTAAAAGGAGATAAGGTCAAGATTGAGAACATTGCCCAGGAGATAAAGTCTGGTTTTGGGGTTAATCTTATTCTTAAAACCGGTGTTGCAGGACAAAGGCTTGACATAAATGTAACGACTGATGACCTTCTGGTTGCACTCGATTCAATCTGTGCTCCTAACGGCTGGATTTGGGTTAAAGATGATGAAAAAACGTATTCTATTATGACGAGGAAAGAATACGAGGATACTATTCTTCCCAAACAAGTGGAAAAGAAGGTGTATAAGTTGGTGAATATTAGTGCTACTGATGCTGACCGAATTTTGAGACCACTTGCCACTCCGAGAATTGGAAAGATTTATGGTGATCCGAGAACGAATAAACTCTTTGTAGAGGATTTACCCAATGTCATTTCTGAGATTGAATATATCTTAAAACAGATAGATGTAAAGTTAGTTACACGGGTTTTCTTTATTAAACATGCGGAGGTGGGAGACCTTGCAACCAAACTTGATACATATCGTTCCGAAACGGGCGAAATCCAGGTTGATGCTAAAACACGACAGATTATTGTTACTGATAAAATGGAAAATATCAGAAAGATGGAGGCATTTATTGAAACGGTTGATATTGGAACAGAACTGAAGGTCTTTGAAATCAATAATCTCACTCAAGATGAGCAGGGTGCCCTTCTGGAGATACTGCAAAACATAGTTACAGAAAATGCGCTCCTTTATAATGATGAAAGGAGTGGCACAATCATAGTGGATGATGTTCCGGAAATTCTCGAAAAAGTTCAACGAATTATTGAGGCTTATGATAAACCCAATAAACAAGTTCTTATATCGGCTGATATTGTCCAAACCATCCTGTCCGATAATCTTTCATTAGGGATTGATTATGATATATCGAAAGATATGTTTAAGGCATACGATGCAGGTATTTTAGATTCACCTTACAAAATAGATAAGACTAACATTTTTGACCAGGATGGAAATATTATTGATAAAGCGATTGATTATCATGATTTGTTTCCTTATTTTAGTTTATCGGGGACACCCACTATCGATTATCTTTCAAAACATATTAGAGCAAAATTTACGGCAATTGCGAATGATAAGAATACTCAAATTCTTTTGAGTCCGAGAATTCAGGTCAAGAATCATGAAGAGGCAACAATAGAAGTTGGTAAAGGGGTGCCATTCTTGACACGATATTTTGATAATGAAGGTCATGTTACAAGTGAGCAACCGAGTGTTGTGAGAGCAGGACTCAAATTTGGTATTACTCCGCATATAATGAATAATGATTTTATTGAGATGGAAGTGAGCATACGAAATAATGATGCTCGTGTTACAACGATAACAGGTTTCAATGGAGATGTCTCGGCAGTTGAGGAAGATACTCAGGAAGCTGAGACCATTCTATTGATTCCGAATAATGGAACAAGAGTAATTGGTGGTCTTATCACGAAAAGTGATGTTAATACAGCCAGTGGTCTTCCATTCCTGTATAAGATTCCTGTTTTAGGAGAATTACTCTTTGGCTCTCATACTAAAGCGAATATGAGAAATAATATTTTATTATTTATTACACCCTCAGTCGTCGATGATAGAAGACCTAAAGAGAAATTGGATGAGTTTTATGCGAAGGAATTAGAGAAGACTAAAGAATCAAAAGAAAAAACTGAAGCCGAATATATCGAGACTAAACTTACCCCTGAAAAAATAAGGGAAAAGTTCGGAATTCCTTCAGAGAAAAAAAGTGAAGTGAAACCAACGGAGAAGAAAGCAAAGATTTCTCCAGAGGAAAAGGGAAAAGAACTAAAACCTGTAGAAAAGAAGAAGACTGAAGTAAAGAAAGAGACCAAAGTTCCTACAAAAGCAGAAATCCCATCTGTGAAAAAAGAAGTCAAGAAGACACCCGCTCCGAAACCTGTACTAACTCCTACACCCAAAGCTGAACAGGTAAAACAGACACCACAACCATCACCTACACCTGTTACGAAGCCAGCACCAACACCAACACCGACACCAACACCAGAAGCTAAGCCAACTCCACAAGTTGTTAAAGAGACACCCATTCCTTCTAAAGAAGAGGGGAAAACTCTCCAAGCGAAGGAAAAAGAAATTGCTCCCAAACCAAAACCAACATCCACACCTGCTCCAATTTTAACTCAAATACCTATAGCCACTTCAGCTCCTTTACCAACACCTGTCTCTTCATCAAAACCAACATCCACACCTGCTCCAATTCCAACTCCTACACCTAAAACCACTCCAACTCCTATAACAACACCAACAGCAACTCCGAGCCAAACACCAAAACCCACACAAACACCAGGTTCTACACCGCTTCAACCATCTGTTTCAAAGCCAATACCAACGCCGACTTCCGTTCCTGCACCTGTTCCGGAACTGAAATCAAAACAAACACTTACTCCAACACCACAGTCTTCTCCAAAACCTGAAGAGAAAAAGGAAATTAAGCCTGGGGAAAAGTTGGACAAAGAAAAAGAGAAAAAGGATGAAAAGAAGGAGAGAACAACTTCATACGAATTGGGTCCTGTGAAAGGTGAAGTAAAAATACAGTATACTCCTGTACCTGCTCTGATTATTACACCAAAGCCTTTGAAGACACCTTTACCGAAAGAAGTTCTGGAAATTATTGCGGAATCAGAATACAAATGATTTATGATATAACATAGAGACGAAAAAGATGTGGAACGCATATATGCGTTCCCTACATATCTACATATTAGGGTTGGTATAATTCAAAGATATTATCTTCAACACTTGTGGCTTTGACGACTTGTAATTCCGCCTCCAGAGCCATACCAAACCATTCAGTGTCTGTCTTTATCATTCGAAGGGTTAGGGTATAAGTTCCTTCCTGGGTGGGTTTTATTTTGAACGTGAATTGGTAATATCCCCCAGATACAACGTCTTGAGTCAGGAGTACTTCTTTATCTGAACCTAATTTTTCTACGTCTCCGGTAATTCCCAATTTATAAGCGTTACTTGTCCAATTCTCACTACCTGAATTTCTGAAGGAGCATATCATTAATGTTTCAATGTTTAAATAAACAATCTGGGGAAAATGGTTTATGTGTGGCTCAGCATCAGCTTTTTTTCTTGCATACCAGATATCATAACCACCATATCCACCTGTAGTTATGTTTGAACAAAAATATAGTACTTGTCCTGTGTATAATAACGAAGGACCAGATTCTGGTGAATCGGTGTTTACTTGTGTGACAGCTTCTGGTACGCCAAAATCTGAACTTAAGCTTGTTCTTGTGGCGATATATATATCATTACTTCCGTCTGTAGGTCTCCGAGTAAAGTAAAAGGAATAATTATCTCTGGCAATATATGGAGTTAAATCCGGGTCAGTGGAGCTCAGATTACTTACTATTGTGGGTGCCGAGAAGGGCGCTGAGACATTGTTTCTTGTTGCCACATAAATATTAATATCACCCGCATTATCTCGATTTGATGAAAAATATAGTTTCAATCCATTTTCTGAGATGCAAGGCATACTTTCTCCGCGACTTGTATTGACTTCAGTAAGTGATTTGGCATTGTCGAACTGTGCATATTTGCTTGATCTTGTGGCATAATAGATGTCACCTTTATTCCAATCAGCACCATCTGTTGTTCTTGCAAAATATAATGTCAAACCATTAGAGGATATGGATGGGCAATTTTCTTCCGCATCGGTATTAACAGGAGAAGATGGTGAAGAAGGAGCAGGTAATTTCATCACACCAGTAAAAGAGTCTTTAATATCCAACCTCGTTGCTGTCCAGATATCCCTGTTTCCATCACGATTTGTCGTGAAATAGATGGTCAGCCCATCCGAAGAGATGCAGGGATACAAATCATCTTTATCAGAATTTAGCTCTGCAAGATTTGAGGGTAAATAGTAGGGGAGATAAGCTTCTGGTGTTTGTTTTGTTTCAGGAAATGATTTTTGATTCGTTTTGTTATCACTTAATAGGACACCATCTTGATCAAATAAACCTTCTGCACTTAGATTATAATAAAGACAACACAGAAAAATAAGAACAAATCCAATTTTAAGATAATGGAGAAATTTATAAGAAGCATTCATATTAAAACCAACTAATAAAAATTGTGATTGTTTAAAAACTTAAATTATTGGCATAAAAACGAAATTGCTTACCACCGATTGAATCTGGGATAAGACTATTCGCAATGACGCATACCCCTCTCCTTTATCCTCTCCCACAAGGGGAGAGGAAACGAAGAGAGTGTCATTGCGGTGAAGTGGTGCGAGCTTTAGCTCGCAGTATTTGAAAGTTCCCTGCGGCAGCCCTGCCGCACCACTCTTTACTTATTTTGTTTTTTATAAAGTTTTCTCATTACATCAAATGTTATCTGAGAAAAGTTATCAACAATTAAATCTGCATCTTTTAATTTATCTGCTTTGAATGTATTGGTGATTGCAATGCATTTCATCTTCGCATTTTTTGCCGCTTTAACTCCATTAATAGAATCTTCAATAACAAGACAATCACTCGGCTCTACGCCCAATCTCTGAGCCGCTTTTAGGAATATTGCTGGATCAGGTTTGCTCTTATCAAAATCTTCTCCGCTTAATACGTCTTTGAACAAATCTGACAGGGCAGTCTTTTCGAGATTGTATTGAATCTTTTTTCTATTCCCCGATGAGGCGACAATATATTTGATACTTTTTTCATTAAGCATCTTGATAAAGTCTCTGACTTTTGGAAATGGATGAATCCCGTTCTCATTCACATTATTTCGATAAAACTCTACCTTCTTTTTTGCATACAAGTCGAAGTCAATTTTTTTATTATATTTTTTCTCCATAGACTCTATAATGTTTTTGTCTGATAGTCCGCAGGAATGAGCTATGTCTTCCTCGTCAATAGTTATCCCGCATAGACTCAAGGCTTTTCCGAAGGCATCAAGTGATAATTGTTCACTATCAACTATGACCCCATCCATATCAAATACTACTGCTTTAAACATACTATTCCTTACTATATAAATTATTTTTAATACGAAATAACTATTGATAAAATGTCTTTAATTCAATTAATTTTTACATAAAAATAATTATTCTAAAAATCGATAAGAAAAATGCCGTCAAGATTTGAAAGCAAGTAGGGACAGAACAGTGTTCTGTCCCTACAGAACAAAGCAAGGTCACGTGACCTCGCCTAAAGATTGCGACTACTATTCGTTACCATTCGCAGGAATGACACGGCTTCAAAATGTAGTTATAAAAATAAATTTTTTCAGGAGAGGCTTATGATTCAAGTTGGGATTCTGGGAGCAAGGGGGTATACCGGAGGTGAACTCATCAGGCTATTACTTAATCACCCTGCAGTTGAAATTACTTATCTCGGGAGTAGTGAGGAAACGGGCGAATCTATTATCAATTATTTTCCGGAATTAAGAAATAGGATAAACCTGAAGCTTGAAAAAATAGATTTGAATGAAATTAATAAACGCACAGATTTTGTATTTCTGGCACTTCCTCATAAAGTATCGCAGGAATACGCTCCTGAACTAATAAAGAAGGGGAAGAAAATTGTTGATTTGAGTGCCGATTTTAGATTCAGGAATGTTGAGACATACGAAAAATATTATGGAATTACTCATATTGCAAAAGAATTAAATAAGAAAGTGCCTTATGGTCTTCCTGAATTGTTTAAGGATGAAATTGTCGAGGCAGTAATGGTTGCGAATCCGGGTTGTTACACAACTGCCGGGATATTGAGTTTTGCTCCATTGATGAAGTGCAATTTTGTTGACAAACAGAGCATCATAATCGATGCGAAGTCCGGAGTAAGTGGCGCTGGTAGAAAATATATTCGCGATTATCATTTCGTTGAATGCAATGAGTCCGTTAAAGCATATTCAATACCTGTTCATAGACACAGACCGGAAATTGAGGAAAATCTTTCTGTCCTGGCTAATGAAAATATCAGAATTTCATTTATTCCTCATCTTATCCCGATGAATAGAGGGATTCTAAGCACAGGATATATTAATCTCACGGATGAAATTTCAATCAATGAAGTTTATAAAATCTACGAAGATTTTTATAAAGATGCAAAATTCTTGAGGGTTTTGCCAATCGGAGAATTCCCAACAACGAATGGAGTCGTGTATACCAATTTCTGCGACATCGGCATTGCAATTGATAAATTTGATAATCCAATAAAACAGAGTTCTAAAAATATTTTGGGAAGAATTATTATCATATCAGCCATTGATAATTTAATCAAGGGTGCCTCAGGTCAGGCAATACAAAACATGAACTTGATGTGCGGGTTTAATGAAACAGAAGGACTTCTATGAAATGAAAGTTGCAAAAGAAGCTTATGCTTTGATTATTCCAACAATCTTGATTATAATTGTGTTTTCTCTGTTAAAGATTGTTGTTGTGTCTATCATCGTGTTTGTTTTTCTTTGTTTCACGGTGTATTTTTTTAGAGACCCTGAACGCAAATTTTCTGATGAGCAAGGGTCCATCATCTCTCCCGCGGATGGCAAGATTGTTACACTTGACGAGGTGGATGCTCCTGATAACCCCCTCCCTAACCCTCCCCCATCAAGTGGGGGAGGGAAGGGTGGGGGGAAAAAGATGAAACGAGTCGGAATATTTATGTCAATCTTTGATGTCCATATCAATCGTTCCCCTTTTCAGGGGACAATTAATTTTTTGAAATATAATAAAGGGAAATTTTTAAATGCGCTGAACGATAAATCTTCAGAAAAGAATGAAAATAATATTATCGGAATTGATATTGGTGGTGAGACAATATTTGTGAAACAGATTGCTGGCATTATTGCACGGAGAATTGTTTGCAGAGTTAAGATTGGTGATAAAATTCAGAAGGGTGAAAGGTTGGGGATGATAAAATTCGGTTCAA
>Ga0315289_10016099_pt1 | contig 10343 bp, 6 predicted proteins | sample YL17G11_40_MG_FD_203452 | JGI IMG/M metagenome (GOLD analysis project Ga0315289, IMG submission 203452) | Sediment microbial communities from Yellowstone Lake, YNP, Wyoming, USA - YL17G11_40 | ecosystem: Environmental > Aquatic > Freshwater > Lake > Sediment | place: USA: Wyoming | collected...
GGTCCTGTTCTTTAGCCATCCTAATGGATACCGGGCTGAATTCGGAAAGGAATGATGCACAGCAAAGCGGCAGGCCGCACTTACCATGCCCGCCGAGCAGTTTCGCCTCGTCTCGCGGACCTACTTGACGCAGTTCGATACGGATTTTACACGTAGATGTAAGTTCCTTTAAAAGGTCCCGGAAGTCAATACGTCCTTCAGCGCTGAAAAAAACTGTGATACGTGTACCGTCAAGATTACATTCTGCAGTGATGAACTTCATAGGCAAGTTAAGTTTATTGCTTATACGGATGCAGTTTTCGAGGATTTCGTGCTCTTTAACAATAAAATCATCCCTCTTCTTAAAGTCGTCCTCTACGGCTTTACGGAGGACAGGCTTGAGGGGTTCGGTTAACTCACTTTCCAAGACTTGTTTGGGAGCAATAACCACTTTACCAAGTTCTGGTCCGCGGCCGGTTTCGACGATTACCCAGTCATTGGCATTTGCATTTACACCTGATGGATCAAAGTAATATATTTTCCCGGCACGCTTGAATCTTATACCTATTACTTCACTCATATTGTCGAAGAATTAACATCCTTTCCTTTTTGGCATACCTAGTATTAATACGTCTAATACTAAACGCGGGTTGGCATTGTTTTTAAGCAATGTCCCTGCTTGAATCAGGCTTATAATGAAGTTCCTTATATCTATTATGTCATAATAAACCTCTTCGCGAAAGAGCGTTTCCTTTTGATCTATGTTTGTGATGATTTCGCGGCAGCCTCCTTTTATTAGAAGCAGGTCGCGCCACCAGCTAATCCAGATTGAAAGCAACTTCTGCACCTCTGCCCGATTTTTACTGAATTGACTGGCCATACTTGCTGAGTATGAAAATTTTTCTAAGCGATCCGCTTTTGCGATATTTACGAGCGTTTCTAGCAGTTCTTTCCGGTGCAAAATGGCATCTGTATTAACTGATGTTTGGACAGCCCATCCCATACAGCCTGATGATAGCCTTGCTAAAACGTGAGCGTCCTCCGGCTTTATCCCGTAGCGTTCTATAAGGGCGCGTTCAATTGCGGATATGGCTATAGGCCTGAGCTCCAGTTTCTGACACCGCGAAAGTATTGTAGATAACATAGCTTTCTCGCTGGTTGAGAGCAAAATCATGTATACGAAGGGAGGAGGTTCCTCAAGAGTTTTCAGTAAACAATTTGCTGCTTCCGATGACATGAAGTCCGCATTATCGATAATGAAAACTCGGCTTTTACCCTCGAAAGGTTTTAGCGAGGCATAGCGCTCCAAATCCCTTATTTGATCTATGGAGATTTCGGTTTTTCCACCTAGATCGATTACTTGGACATCGGCATGTTTTAAACCCAGTATGCGTTTGCAAGAGGTGCAGAGGCCGCAGGGTTTCTCGCTGTTTTCGCAGTTCAAAGCCTGTGCCAGATTGATGGCTAACGTCATTTTCCCCACCTGATGCGGTCCGACGAAAAGATAGGCATGGGAAAGCCTGTCGTTTTTTAAGCTATTATCCAACAGCTCAACGACTGTTTCATGTCCCACTGTAGTCCACATCAGATGTTATATCCTATAAGTCGATTGTGTTAGCTTAAATCGCACTTCATAAGGTCTTTGTATGTTTCGCGGCGACGGATGAGACGGGCTTTACCGTCGCCTACCATGACGATTGCCGGCCTTGGCAAGGACAGGTAGTTGGACGACATCGGTATGCAGTATGCCCCGCAGCAGGGGAGCGCGAGGATGTCGCCCGCTTCCAATCTGGGTAGTTCGATATCTTTGATCAGTATGTCGCCTGACTCGCAGGATTTGCCCGCGATGGTGACTTTCTCAAGTCCTTTGTCTGCGGCTTTGCCCATCTTATTAGCCACAGCCGCTTCGTATTTGGCATCGTACAGCGCCGGACGGATGTTATCCGCCATGCCTCCGTCTACGCGCACATATTTGCGTATGCCTTTAATGTCTTTCATCGATCCTATGGTATAAAGGGCGACGCCCGCCTGCGCCACTATGGACCTACCCGGCTCGACCGCCAGCTGAGGCGGTTTAATGCCAAGGGACCTGGTTTTTTTGAGGACCTGGCCGGTGATCACGTCGGCGAACTCAGTGATGGATTTCGCCTGCACCGTCTGCAGATAGGCAACGCCCAGCCCTCCGCCGGCGCTGAAGTTTTTGAATTTGAAGCCGTGTTTGCGCGACATCTTACCGGCGAAATCGAAGACTATATCTATAGCCTGCTTGTAGCATTCGAACTCGAATATCTGTGAGCCGAGGTGCATGTGCAGGCCGACGAGATCGATGTTGGGCAGCGAAAGCGCTTTGGTGAGCGCCTCCTCCGCCTGCGGCATGGTGAACCCGAACTTGCTGTCCAGCACGCCGGTGGTGAGGTGTGAGTGGGTATGAGCATCGATGTCGGGTGACAGGCGCAGCAGTATCCTGGGCCTCTTTTCCATTTCTGCTGCGATATCGTTGAGGAGGGACAGCTCGTAGAAGTTATCGACGATGATGCGGCCAACTCCCCATCTGAGCGCCATCTCCAGTTCCTGGCGCGATTTGTTATCGCCGTTGAAGTAGACCTTGGACATGGGGAAGCGCGCCGCCCTGGCGACGGACAGCTCTCCTCCCGATGCGACATCAAGTCCCATTCCCTCCTCGGCGAGCAGCTTGGCTAAGGGGCGATTGAGGAAGGCTTTAGCCGCGTAGCTGATCACGCTGTTGGGGTATCGTTCCTCGAACGCCTCGCGGTACTCGGAGCATTTGCCGCGTAGCGTCGCCTCGTCGAAAACGTAAAGCGGCGTGCCGAACTCCTCGGCTAGAGAAATCGTGTCGCATCCGCCGATGGTTAGGTGGTCTTTGTTGATTTTGGCTGTTTGCGGGAACAGATTAAGCATTTATAACTCCTATTTACCTGTCATTGCTCGACACGATCAGGCGGTTCATGTAGGGGCATCCTTCCATATATTGGTTATCATGGAAGGACCGTGCCTGCCCTTTCACGGGCAACCACAGGGGGTTGCCCCTACATTGTTATCCCTGGATCATCCGGTCAAGCCGTATGATGACATTATTATACCTGCACCTCTTTATCGTCTGTCATTGTCCGACTTGATCCCCGCCTTCGCGGGGACGCAATCCAGAAAGGGCACATCGCGATGTGCCCCTACACTTTTACTTCCTTGGCTTGAACGTGGCGTTCTGTCCTTCGCCTTGCGAGGAAACTTTACCTTCTTTTTGGAGTTTCACCAAATGGGCGTAGGTCTGTCCCTTAGCTACCGCGTAAAAAAATCCGCTGAGTTCAGGATATATTTCGGCAGTTATGGCTTTCACTGTAGTTTTTCCATTTTTCAGAAGTCTGAACACCTGTTCCTCACGCTCTAAGCGATGCTGTATCAGCTCCTCTATCCTCTTGCGCGGCTCCGTTATCGGCGGCCCGTGCGCCGGCAGCATCAGATCGATATCGTATTTTAACAGCTTTCTAAGGGATTCGATATACTGCGCCATGTCTCCCCATGGCGGCTGCAGTGCGGTTGTGGTCTTGGCGAGGACGTGGTCGCCTGAAAACAAGATTCTCTTGTCTCTTATATACAGGCAAATATGTCCGGGGTTATGACCCGGAGTATGGACGACCTCTAGGTCTACCCCTCCCAGTGAAATGATATCTCCATCTTTTACACGTTTATCCACTGGGATGTCTGTCACCTCATCTGAATGGAGAAGAAATTGTGCACCCGTTTTCCTTTTTAAATTTGTGACACCGCTTATGTGGTCGGGGTGAGCATGGGTGACGATGAGATATTTTATCTTAACACCCGAATGCTCTCTGACGTATTCTATGTATGTGTTGGCAATATCCTCTTCACCGTAAGCTGAGTCGATGAGTGCTCCTTGTTTGCCTGCAACCAAGTAAACTCGTGGAGCGGAAAGACCTAGCACCGAATCGAGTTTTGTGGGTATATCATGAATGCCGGGAGCGATTTCCATATAGCTGTGCCTCGGAGCCATATTAGCAACTGGGTTATTCAAAGTCAACATGAGTTGTTTGAGACTGGAGGTTGCGGCTAGGTGTTGGGTAAACGAAAGAGTGGTGAGTTATTCCTTTCCCTTCTTCTCCAACTCCCGCTGGCGCACCATTTCAAAGTAGTTTTTCCCGTCGAGGATTATGAGTGTAAATGGTACTAGATAAAAAATAACGATAGAAATGAGCTTCAGTATGTAAGAATATCTGTAGTGTATGGCGCCAAAAATACAGACTGCTAAAATTATGATTATTTCCAAACATAGTACTGTTAGCGATGTTGTCCAGCACCATTGCCTTTTTCGAGGTAGTAAGATAGATGGTAGCAAGAATAGAATCCATATAGGTAGGAAAACAAGGGCATAAAATGCACCATTAAAAAAATCAGGGTTTGTGAACCAAAATAGTACGAATGCAGCGCATGACATAAAAGTGACTATTGATAATATTCGTATCCATCACACTGCAACATTAGTTTTTACCGGGAGCTTAGCTTTAACTATTGTCGCTCTTTTCTCTTGACTCATGGATCAATCCCCTGCTATCCCCCTTGAAAGGGGTAAACAATATCCGAACCCCCTGTTAGTCCTCCATACGTTGGGGGACTTTGGAATTGGGGGACACCCCCCAACCCCTGGTCCTTCTGCGGAAGGACACCTCACTTTGTGACATTCTTCTCCAACTCCCGTTGTCGTACCATTTCAAAGTAGTTTTTTCTGTCGAGTATGACGAGAATAAGTGGTACTGCATAAATAATCACAGCGGGGGTAAAAACGTACCAGGGGTAATATTCAGGACATGCTGCGTAGAAAATTATAAGTCCAGTAAAGCTTAGAGAACCTATGAAAAGTATTGCTACAGCAGCTTTCCATCTGGCCCTCTTTTTTCTGCGGAGTAGTATACTAGGAATAATATATAGAAAACCTACGGCTATACTTACTAGCGCTAATAAGGCGGAGAGCATACCCCATTCCATCTCGTCGGAACTATGCGGCAGTATTTGAGGTGCTATAAGTGTTGCAATAGTACCGACCACTCCCACAAAGAATATCCACCACACCGCGATCCTGGTTTTAATTGGGAGATTAGTTTTATTCATACTTATGCCCTTTCTTGGCCTTTTCTATATGACAGTAGGATAGCAATAAGAAAGCAAAGTAGCAATAACTATACTCCGTGTCTTTATGCAACTGTCCTCTTAATGTTTGATTTAATTGATACTCCTCTATGCTGTAACTCGTGATCTTTATTGGTTGTGAGTGATAGTCACCTCTATATAGTCAGTCCATATGCCGCAGTTATTAGGTAGCCCGCTTCTCTGGGCTGCAATAAGTACACTCAGGTTTCCTGTACCGTCGATATAGTCAGCACAGTTACTGCTGATATTGTTGGTCCATGTGATATCACTTGTTATATTTGCCTGGTTGTGAAGCGTATTCCACGAGTTACTGGATGCTTTCCAGAGCTTCTCGGTAGTATAGTAAATAGTCTTCCCTGTGGTGCCGTGCCCTTCCCATTTGATCTGGATGTTCGTGATAGTTGAGGGATTTTCCGCAATTTTGAATGTGAACAGTTCGGCGTTTCTGTCAAAGGCGCAGCATCCTAAGCAATGTGATATATTTGATTTCCACCATACATTATTCGATGAACTCACTTGTGTGTATTGAGTATTTCCGCTGGAAACAAAGCCATAAGTTGGAAAATCTGAAAAATCTGAAGGGCTGTGAGGATGTCCCCAGAGCCAGTCTATTAAGTGTATGTGCCCGGCTGAACACCATTTGTTTATGCTCCCACCGCTGGCGAAGGTATATGTTGTGGTAGGAGGAGTAGGTGATATCACATTGGCTACTAGTGTATCTATTCCAACCCCGCTATCATCGTCGGTAATAGTGAGGGTGACTGTGTAGTTGCCGATTGAGGTGTATGTGTGTGTTGGGGTCAGTGTGCCATTGACGGTTGGTGAGCCATCGCCGAAGTTCCACACGATTGTGTGTGTATCGAGACAGCCTGGGTCGGTGAAGCTGCCGTTAAAGTTGATGGCTGTACCTGCAATCGCATTGTTTACATCTGCGCCGGCTTCAACTGTCGGGGGCACATTGTTTACGGTGACTGTTGTCGTGGCTGTGCTGATCGTACCGTTATCATCTGTGACGCTCAGACCGATAGAGTTAGAGTAATCATCTTCCCATGTATACGCAGGTGTTACTCCGGTGGCATCTTCATATACGCCATTGTTATCTAAATCCCATTCATAACTGATGACTCTGTCTTCAGGGTCATAGGTGTCGCTGCCATTCAGCATTATCGATGAGCCTTCGTTGCCTGTATACGGTCCGCCCACATCAGCTATTGGCGGTATCACAAATGGTTGGTCATCATAGTAAGGCAGGTAGTCCATGTCGCCGTCAAAGCCGTATTCGACGAAGTAAAACTCACTCGGGTTTTGATTGAATGTTAGAGAAGCGCTGGCTATGCCGTTGGAATCGGTCACGGCCGATGCCGATTGATTTCCGATCACGAAGTTAACCTTTTTGCCGGATAATGGGCTGCCGTTTTCAGTGGATAAGACTGCTATCAGGTTGATTATATCAAGGTTGTAGCCACTGCGAGTACCAGTATAGGAAAGATTTGTAGTTGTCCTCTGTTTAAATTCGAATGTATAAGGTTCCGTGGGGATATCAGAAATAGTGATATTTTGGGCTACGATAATAGGTGTGTAGCCCCACTTTTGTTCCATAGGTGAGACTGTGAGTGTAAATGTATCTGATGTGTTTGCACCGACTTCTGGAATGACTTGAATCGAGTAATTTCCTGGCTTCCGTTCCGGTAGCCATACTTTATCGTCAGGGGAACCGTCTTCGTTGAAATCGCGTTCCGTATAGAATGCTTCAGATACCTCAATCATTTCTTTGCTGATGATGAGGCCATCCGGATCGGTAACAATGAGGTCTACAGGGCAAGTAGAGCTTATACTAGTCGCATTTGCTGGTAAAAGAGTCTGGTAGTTTAGACTGTTATTTGGATAGATTTGTACTATTAAAATGTAAGGGTTCTCTTTATTAGCAGGGATTACGTGGCATTGTAGGATTTCAGTATCACCTTCTTCTAAGTAGAAGTCTATTAGATGATCAGGATGTTGATGTCCTGCAAAGTCTGCAACAACATAGTTTCTATAATTAAGGAGGAAAGACTTCATCTTGTTTAATTCACCACGTGAAAAACAATCTCCTCCCATCCATGACGTTGCAAGAGGATGATGGGAGAATAGTATTGTATTCTCATAGTTGTCAGGATGCGTTGAATTTATATATTCTGAAAGATTATTTGTAAACCATTTCCAAGTACCCTTTTTACTATTGTCGTAACGATCGGTAAAATCGAACAGATCAGATTCTGGAGCTACACCTGGTAAGTTGATCGCCGCATTATCCCTCGCATTGAAATCTAGACCTATGAAGTGGTAGCCATTACAATCGAATGCAAAGTTTTGGAAGTAGCTATAATGATCCGGATTTACCTCCTCATTCCAAACAGGAGTTTCTGCTTTTGTGAAGTTGCCAATGCAGTCACCTAAATTGCTGGAAAAGGAATCGTATTTGTTCTTGAAATAAGTGTTGAAATACGAGTCTGAATACTCTTCTGATGCAGTATCATATCCGGGAAACCATCGCCACCAGCTATAAGGCCAAATATCGTGATTCCCAATTATAGGAATCCATGGAACGCTGGGGTCTAGGGTATCTAGTATGGCTATTGCTTTGGTAAACTCAGATAGCTCTGCACTGTCAGTTAAGTCACCTGTGACTACTAAGAATTGAATATTGTAAGGATTACTAGCTTCAATACTGTTATTAAGTGCTTCTATAGCTGCGGTTAATTCAGGTACAGCGCAGCTAACATCATCGCCGCTGTTTGGATCGTTCCAACCATCATCCCCGTAGTCATTTGCGCCATCACCAATATGCAGATCCGTGATAATGGCAAACGACCATGGTGTTGCGGTTGGAGTAGGAGTTGGACTAGGGGTTGGCGTAGGTGATCCATCAGTTGTGTACTCGATGCTTAGCTTCGGGCGTAGAGTAGGATCGGTGCTATATTCCTTACTAATGAAACCAACGTCACTGTAATCGTTTCCATATGCAGTAGCTTTAACTAATAATTCTACTGGTATACTTCTATTTCTAGCATCACTAACTATGTCGGTTATATCCCATTGTACCCACCCTTGAGAACTAGGGGGAACCGTTGTTACTGACCCCACAGGATTAGATGTTACATAATCACCGCCTTGAGTTGTCCAACTAGAACCTGTTTTGTATATATTGTAAGTAGCTTGTAACTCTTCCCAATCAGTATGTAATTGTTTATATACCCCTACTGGTATATTAGAATAACCGTCGAAATTAAAACCATATAGTTGTAATTTTGCATAGTATATCTCTGCATCTGCAGGTAAAGACGCAAGACTAAATTCTAATAGCGAAGTTAAATCGTCGTAAGGGCTATAATTCCATACAGCAAAACTTGGCCTGCTACCATAGTTCGTATCAGGCCATGCATTTTCAGCGTATCCAACCAAAGTATCTTTTGAGGCTGGTATAGTTAGCGTCTGTACGGTGAGTGTTAAGCTGTTTGAGTTGGACTGCACATTAACATCAGGTGTGGGTAAGAATTCAGCATTAGGAGTGCCGCCACTTACATTCGACCACCAGCACAAATCTTGTATTGTAAGAGGGGCATCATCAGTTGCAGCAATCGGTGTAACAAGGACTGATGCAAATGAACTGAGCACTATCAAGATGACAACCGTTGCAAATAGAAGTTTCTTCATCGTTCTGGCCTCCTTAAGTATTTAAAAGAGTGACCTTATATAGGTCTATAAGAGTAACATATGGATAATATATTATCACCCTGATGGTACATAGTCAATAGTTTGTGTGGTGTATTGGGTATTTGTATCGTATATAATAGAATGCGTAAGGGGTGCATCATTGTATAGCAAACATATTCAGAACAGCGGTCTGCGTATCATTACAAGCAATATGCCTTCCACCCGGTCGGTATGCATAGCTGTCTTCATAGGCATAGGTTCGCGTTACGAAAGCGATGAAGAAGCAGGCACTTGCCACTTTATAGAGCATATGTGTTTTAAAGGCACCGAGCGTCGTCCTTCTCCAAAGGATATAGCGGAGACGATTGAAGGCGTAGGCGGTATGTTAAACGCAGGAACGGGGAAAGAGTTCACAACTTTCTGGTGTAAAGTAGCAAAACCGCATTTCCCTTTGGCGCTGGATCTCTTAACAGATATATTACGTTTCCCTAAATTTAACTCCGAGGATTTAGAACGGGAACGTGGGGTCATACTGGAGGAATTGAAGGAAAGTATAGATTCACCGCAGGATAGAGTTTGCCTGATACTGAATGAATTAATGTGGCCTGCGCAGCCCTTGGGCAGGGATATCATAGGCAGCAGAGAATCAATCAGCTCACTCAATAGAGATAAAATGCTTAAATATATGAATCAACATTACGGCCTGAATAATTCAGTCGTGGCGATTGCCGGCGATCTGGATCATGATGATATTATCTCCAGGGTCGAAGGATCATTCAGCGGATGGCCAAAAGTTAAAGAAAGGGCTTTTATACCTGCTGATGATCTACAGCAGAAACCGCGCATAAAAATAGAATGGCGGGATACCGAGCAGGTGCACCTGTGTCTCGGCATAAAAGGTTTTTCAGTAAATAATCCTGATCGATATAAATTGGATCTGCTGAATGTAGTGCTGGGTGGGGGGATGAGCAGCCGTCTCAATCAGGAGTTACGTGAAAAGCGCGGCCTGGTCTACGATGTAGACAGCTATGTGGATTATTATTTTGATTCAGGCGCGCTTACTGTTTATGCCGGCGTCGATCCAAAGAATGCCGAGGACGCTGTCTCTGCCATTATGGAAGAATTAGCCAGGTTGAAAGATAGTGTAGAGGCTCCGGAATTAACAAAGGTGAAGGAGCTTGTTAAAGGACGTATCCTGCTTGGTATGGAAGATACCAGGAGCGTTGCCAGCTGGGCTGGAAGGCAGGAGATTCTAACCGGCAGGGTTCTGACAGTGGATGATGTGGTATCTATCGTCGATAAGATACAGATAGAAGATCTGGTTGAGGTGGCGGAACGATTGCTTGTTACAAAGAATATCAGCCTGGCAATGGTCGGTCCTGTATCATCGGAAGAACGTCTGAGAGATTTGTTACGTCTCTGAAATAGCATCACTAATATCTGCGAACATAAAACGCAGCTATGGTATTAGCTCCATAGCTGCGTTTGTT
>Ga0315289_10016100_pt1 | contig 10343 bp, 4 predicted proteins | sample YL17G11_40_MG_FD_203452 | JGI IMG/M metagenome (GOLD analysis project Ga0315289, IMG submission 203452) | Sediment microbial communities from Yellowstone Lake, YNP, Wyoming, USA - YL17G11_40 | ecosystem: Environmental > Aquatic > Freshwater > Lake > Sediment | place: USA: Wyoming | collected...
GTTTCAATGTCCACTTCGCCGAGCAGATCATGGCGGTCCAACCAGACAACCAGCCGACGATCTGGAACAGAATGGATTATCGTCCGCTGGAGGGGTTCGTGTTTGCGGTGACGCCGTTCAACTTCGTCTCCATAGCGGGGAATCTGCCGAGCTCCCCGGCCATCATGGGGAACACGGTGGTCTGGAAGCCGGCATCGAGCGTGGTCTACACCGCCAACCTGATAATGGAGGTGTTTCATGAGGCGGGGCTACCCGATGGGGTCATCAACATGATCACGGCGCGGGGGGCCGACGTGGGCGAGATAATACTCAAGCATCGCGACCTGGCAGGAATTCATTTTACCGGCAGCACCGCCACGTTTCAGTCGATGTGGAAAATTGTCGGCGAGAATATCAAGAATTACAAGAACTATCCTCGCATCGTGGGAGAAACAGGCGGCAAGGATTTCGTCTTCGTGCACCCATCGGCGGACCCGGCATCAGTTGTGACGGCAATTACACGCGGCGCATTCGAATATCAGGGGCAGAAATGCTCGGCGGCATCGAGGGCGTATATACCGAAATCGCTTTGGCCGACCATATCCGAAGGCCTTTGCGGCGACGCCCGAGAGATGAAAATGGGGCCGCCCGACGATTTCGGCAATTTCGTCAATGCGGTAATCGACGAAGAGGCATTCAAGTCGATCACGGCGTATGTCGATTACGCCAAGAACTCCAAGGAAGCGCAGGTCATCTTCGGGGGCAAGTATGATGGTTCCAAGGGGTGGTTTATCGAGCCGACGCTGGTGGTGACGACCAATCCTCACTTCAAGCTGATGGAAGAGGAGATATTCGGCCCGGTGATGACGGCCTTTGTTTATGATGACGCCAAATACGAGGAGACTCTCAAGCTCTGCGATCAAACGTCGCCATACGCGCTAACCGGCTCAATATTTGCGCGTGAGAAGGCGGCAATCATTCGAGCGATGGAGGTTCTGCGCTTTGCGGCGGGCAATTTCTATATCAACGACAAGCCGACGGGCGCCGTGGTCGGCCAGCAGCCGTTTGGCGGCGGCAGGGCATCCGGCACAAACGACAAAGCCGGCAGCCTGCTGAACCTGATCAGGTGGACATCGCCGAGAGCGATAAAGGAGAACTTCTCGCCGCCGACGGATTTTAAGTATCCGTTTATGGGCTGATGGTCACGTAGCTGACGAAGGGGGCTGTGCCAAGAGATGGAAAACGGTGGTTCGGCAACTGTGATTGCCAAACTACCCAGAATATGAGCAATTCCATGCGGCGGGAATCACAGTTCCCGCCGCACCAAAAAAAACGAGGGGCAGACCAGGGGGTCTGCCGCCCACAATCCATCTTGATCTGTCGGGTTTCTCCGCTCGGTCTGCGACCTCGCTACATAAACCCGACCTACCAAATAGATTCCCTTTGAGCGAAACAAGCATGCCACCCAATCGAAAGGTGTCAGGTGCGGAGACCTGACACCACATGGAGAAAAAGTCGAAACCACGGGGGTTTCGACCTACGAATATTGACTACAGCACGACGCCTTGATCCCTTTTTCGCATTTAAATGGGCTCAGGAAGAAGCTGGCATGGAAAGATGCTTAGACCTGTGCCCGTGAGATTTCAGATCGAAAAAGCCTTGTAGAGGACCGCGTTCTAACCGGTCACAGCAAGCTGTGACACGCAAGATAAACATGCTTATTCCGTCTGCGACGGAACAAGCATGCCACCCAGAATGAAGCCGTCGGGTCGGGCGACCCGACAGCACTTTTATAAACTAATGGCTACTCACGCACAAATCGACTAAGGCCCACAGCAACGGGAAATTGGCATTTCAGTCAAGCCTGGGTAAGCTCGCTTTTCAGGCGCCGGGTTTTGACCGCTCTGAATCCGACGAGCCTGTTCTTCTCTTCGTCCCAGAGGCGGAAGGTGAGGCCTTTGAGGCTGGCTCGCACACCTGTCGGCTTGATCACCTTCTTGATCGGCGTTTGTTTATGGCAATCGGCTAAATAATAGTTGGGGATAGAGGTCAGCAGATGATGAACGTGATGATACCCGATACTGCCGGAAAACCAATTTGCTATTTTGGGCAATTTGTAAAACGAACCACCCTTGAGGGAGGCTTCGATGAAATTCCATTCGTCTTCCCTGGCCCAGTAAACATCCTCAAACTGGTGTTGGACGTAGAACAACCAGACCCCTCCGATCAGACCTATGTATAGGGAAAGGAACTGAATTATCAGATAGTTTATAGGGCCGACTAAGAGGCTGACCAGGGTAGCGATTGTGAGAATTCCCAAGTTTGTCGCATAGACGCTATTGCGTTCTTTCTTGTTGATAGCCTGCCTAGGGAATCGATGCGTGACCAGGATGATGAGAAGCGGCCCCAGGAAAAACATCACGAAGGGGTTGCGATACAACCTGTATTTCAGGCGGAGGCGGGGCGAGGCCTTTTTATATTCGGCGACCGTCATGGTCCAGACATCGCCAAATCCGCGTTTATCGAGATTGCCCGAGGTGTCGTGATGGCGGGCATGATTGGAGCTCCAGTAATGATAGGGTGTAAATGTCAACAGGCCGGTAACGGCCCCCCAGAAATGATTGGCCTTTCGGGAGCGGAAGAAAGATTGGTGCCCGCAATCGTGGAAAATTATGAACGTGCGAATCAGGAAGCCGCTGGTCAGTAGAATCAGCGGCAGGGCCAGCCAGAATGAACGCTGCAAAGCGAAATATGTCAACCCCCACAAGAGCAGATATGGGATCAAGGTATTGCAGAGCTGCCAGATACTGCGCATCCTTTTGGGATGTTGATAGATATGTATATCACTTTTTAAAAGCTCGGCATTGATCTGCTCAATATCGTCCGGCAAATCGATCTGTCTCATATTCCTCCATATAAGAATCGTGGTGCTTGATTGAATTTCGCGGTCCGATTTAAGTAGGGAATTATCATGCCGCGGAAATGCGGGGGACAGGTCCCTCAGGAAGCGAATCTGTTAGTAAAGGTCATCATCTTATTAACAATAACAATCAGAATCAATGTGTCAAGCAGTTTTTTCGTTGCGGCGGGCTTTTGAGGTGGTGCCCGTGGCCTGCAGAGACCTCGACCCCCGTGGAGAGGGGATGCGCCGTTCTTAAATGGCGGCGGTCGCAATGCATAAGGATCCGTTGGGATTGAAAGGTGTCAGGTTCGGAGACCTGACACCACCTCTGCGGAATATCAAAAGGGGTCGGAAAACTCCGAACCCCTTTATCTCCCCGATATCCCGGCTGTGGACGGACTGCATCTTAGGAATGGTTGCAAATTATATTAATTCTGCAATAGGCCGCTTTTCCTATCTCTTTTAATCTGGTAATAGCGCCAGTAGGTGTAAATCACGGGTAATATCTCTAGGGTCAGGAAAGTGGAGCTGATCAGCCCGCCCACCATGGGGGCCGCGATACGTTTCATGACATCGGCGCCGGTACCCTGGGCCCACAATAGCGGCACCAGGCCGATCATGGTGGTGCCGACGGTCATGAGCTTGGGCCGCACCCGCATGACAGTTCCCTCCATGTGAGCCCAGATGATATCGTTCAGATCGCGCATCTTGCCGGCCTTCTTGCGGCGCTCGTAGGCGTGATCGAGATACAAGACCATTACAATTCCGGTTTCGGTCGCCAACCCCACAAGCGCGATGATGCCTACCCAGGTGGCGGTGGAGAAGTTGTAGCCGAGGAAATACATGAGCCAGATGCTTCCCACCAAGGCAAAGGGCACCGATGCCAGGACGATGAAGGTCTCGGTCAGATTGCGGAAATTGAAATAAAGAAGAATAATCACCAGGATCAATGTCACCGGGACCACGACGTTCATACGTTTTGTCATCTGTTCGAGCAGCTCGTACTGGCCGGTCCATTTGAGATAGTAGCCAGAGGGTATTTTGATTTCGCTTTTGACCACCCTCTTGGCCTCGTCGACATAGCCGCCGATGTCACGCTTGGACTGGTCCATGTCGACGAAAACGTAACCAACCAACATCCCGGCCTCGTCTTTGATCATGGGAGGGCCGGTGACGACCTTGATATCGGCGATCTGACCGAGAGGCACATGCGGCATGACCTCGGGGATGATGCTTTTCTGGGCCGCGGAGCCGTTCCCCATCTGGCCCTGTTGCTTCGTGCTTTGTGGCTGCATGGAAGGTGCGCCGGCGCGTTGTGGCATAATATCCGAGCCGGATGACGATCCGCCCATATCCATCTGTGCAAGCTCCATGCCGTCGCCCCAAGGATCATAAATGCCGGCGATATCGGTGCTGGCGAGCATGGGAGATACTCTCTCCAGGTTTCCCATCTGCATAGGTGCCTGGCCGCCAGTATTCTGTGCGGCGTTGCCCGGTATCGGCACCAGGACATTCTTCAGGCGCTGGATATTCTGGCGCAGGTCGCGAGGGTAACGCAGGTTGATAGTGAAGCGGTTGCGGCCCTCGACAGTGACTTCGATAGGCATGCCCCCTATGGCGGTTTCGATGACGTCTTGAACGTCGCGCATGCTGAGGCCATATCTCGCTATCGCCTCGCGGTTGGGGATGATATCGATGAAATAGCCGCCGGTGTTGCGCTCGGAGAAGACGCTTCGTGTGGCCGGAATCTTGGAGAGCGACTTTTCAAGCTCCGTTCCAATGCGTTCGATCTCACTTAAATCGTTGCCGAATATTTTGACACCGATGGGGGTTCGAATGCCTGTGGAGAGCATATCGATGCGGGTTTTGATCGGCATGGTCCAGGCGTTGGTCCAGCCGGGGAATTTCATGGCATCATCGAATTTGGCCACCAGTTCGTTCCAGGTGACGGTGCGCTTATCAGGCCAGAGGGGACGGAAAAGCGGCTTCAAGAAACCGGGCATCCAGCTTGAATACCAACGTTTTTCATCAATCTTACGCCACTTTTCACGAGGTTCGAGCTGGACCACGGTTTCAAGCATCGAAAGAGGCGCGGGGTCGGTGGGGGTTTCGGCGCGACCGGCCTTGCCGTAGACCGAAACCACCTCCGGGAAACTTTTAATGATGCGATCCTGGTACTGCATATACTGCTTGGCTTCCTCGACCGAGATGTTGGGGAAGGTGGTTGGCATATAAAGAATATCGCCTTCGTTAAGGGGCGGCATGAATTCCGAGCCGATTTTGGGGAGCATTGGAATCGAGGCGATTATGGCGGCCAGGCCGATGCCGATTGTGGTTTTGGGATTCCTCAGGGCCACATATACGAACGGCTTATAAAACTTGATTAATACGCGTGATACTGGATGATTCGATTCATGCTTAATCTTGCCGCGGACAAGAATCGTCATGAGCGCCGGAGCCAGAGTTATCGAGAGGATGGCGGCGAAAAACATACAAAAGGTCTTGGTGTAGGCAAGCGGCTTGAAAAGGCGTCCCCCCTGGCCGGTGAGGGCGAATATCGGCAGGAAGGCCACGGTAATAATCAGCAGCGAGAAGAATATCGGCGGGCCGACCTCTTTGGCGGCGGCGATAATGACTTCTTTGCGATCCGCTCCAGGAGGGGCTTTTTCCAATCGTTTATGGGAGTTTTCGACGAGCACGATGCTGGCATCGACCATGGCGCCGATGGCGATGGCAATGCCACCCAGGCTCATGATATTGGAATTGATATCGAGAATATGCATCGGGATAAAAGCCAGGCCGACCGCAATTGGGAGAGTGATTATGGGAACGAGGGCGCTTCTGAAATGAAGAAGGAAGATGATTATCACCAGGGCGACCACGATACCCTCTTCGATGAGGCTGTGTTTCAGGGTATCGATGGCGCGATTTATGAGGCCGCTGCGGTCGTAAACGGCTTTGAGTTGAATCCCCTCGGGGAATGAGGGTTTCATTTCTTCAAGTTTCTGCTTGACCCGCTTTATCACATCGAGCGCGTTTTCTCCGTGGCGCATGATGACGATGCCGCCGACAGCCTCGCCTATGCCATCCAGCTCACCGACGCCGCGCCTGATATCCGGCCCGTAGCCGACTTTAGCAACGTTGCCAAGGAGAATGGGGGTCCCATTGCCATCTGTGCCCAGGCTGACCTGGCGGAGGGCGTCGAGATTATTAACGTATCCCCGCCCGCGGACATAATACTCGCGGCCCGACATTTCGATGACCCTGGCGCCGACTTCATTGTTGCTCTCTTTGATTGCCCGGGCAATGTCGCCGATTGAAAGGTTGTAGGCATGAAGCTTAACGGGGTTGATTTCAACCTGGTACTGCTTCTGATAGCCGCCGATACTGGCCACTTCGGCGACGCCGGGCACCGACGAAAGGGCGTATCGGAGCGTGAAATCCTGGAAGGTGCGCATGTCGGCCAGGTCATGACGACCGCTTGTGTCCACGAGGGCATACTGGAAAACCCAGCCAATAGACGTAGCATCGGGGCCGATAATAGGCGAGACGCCCTGGGGAAGTTTGCTCTGGAACTGGCTCATGTACTCGAGAACCCGGCTTCGGGCCCAATACATGTCGGTGCCGTCTTCGAAAATCACATAGACGAACGACATGCCGAACATGGAATAGCCGCGCACGGCGGAGACTTTCGGGGCCGATAGGAGCGACGTCACTATCGGATAGGTAACCTGGTCCTCAATCAGGTCAGGGCTTCGGCCCATCCATTCCGACCAGATGATGACCTGGGTATCGGAAAGATCCGGAATGGCATCGAGCTTGATGTTGCTCAGGGAGTAATAAGCGCCTGCAACCGCAAATAACGTCCCGATGATGACGACGAACTTGTTTCTGGCGCAGAAATCTATTATCGACTTAATCACTGTCTTATCTGCCTACATTCCAAGGGGCGGGCGGGGACGCCTGCCAGCCAGATAATGATCGAGGACGCCCGCTCGAGAACCCGGTAATTTGCCATCAGATTACCACGGCCTCCGTCTTCGACGGAGCCCTCGCAATGAGATTTCTATTTTGGAGGCCAGGCAGGAGGCGCACGCCGTCCATGAGTTTTTAGTGAGCGTGTTCAAAGGAAACTGGCTCCTTGCTTTTGGCAGCGGATTCATTCATACCTGGCATTCCAGCCATGCCGGCCACGGCGGCCTTGAGGCGACTTTCGGAATCGATGAGGAAGTTGGCGCTGGTGACGACCTCCTCGCCGGGTTCGAGCCCGCTCAATATTTCAACCCAATCATCCGACGAGCGCCCAACGGTTACCTTCCTCGGCTCGAAATGTCTGCCATCGTGCACCACGAAAGCATACTGCACGTCACCGCCATCGAGAACAGCCCCCGCCGGGACGGCCAGAACCTGGTCTCGACTGCGATCGATTTCGACATCAGCATACATCCCCGGCTTTATGCGCAGCGACGGATTGGGAAACTGGAGGCGCACTTTAAGAGTCCTGGTTTTTTCGGAAACAGAGGGATAAACATAAGCGATTCTGCCCTGGAATTTCTCCCCCGGAAAGGCGGTCAGGGTCATATAGGCCTTCTGATTGGCATGAACATAAGGGATATTCTGCTCGTAAACGTCGCCCAAAACCCAGACGTTGCTCAGGTCGGCGATGGTGAAGAGAGTTAGGTTGGGGCTGAGATACTGGCCCGGGAGGACGTTTTTTTCGAGCACGTATCCGGAGAACGGGCTTACGATAGTCATCTGGGCGCTGGGCAAGTCGGTCTTCTCAAGTTCATCGATTTGCGACTCAGTCAGGCCGAGAAGGTTTAATCTCTGGCGGGCGGCACTATGGATTTGGCGGCGCATCGACATCAGCAGGCTGTCGCTGGAGCTATTTTTCAATGCATCGCGAGCCACCATGAAATCCTGCTCGGCCTGGTAGAGGTCCTGGCTATAAAGCGACATGAGGGGCTCTCCCGCCTGGACGTACTGGCCGGTCTTATCGACGAACAAATCAACCACCCAGCCGCTGATCCGGCTGTTGACGTTGCTCATATGCGTCTCATCCGGGGTCACGAAACCGACGATATCGATCTTATCGCCAAGGCTGCGCTTTTCCACGGGAGCCGTACGAATGCCGATAAGCTGGAGCCTTTCCGGCTCGATGGTGATGGGCACCAGTCCGGGGACCGGCGCCTTTCCCATATCGCTCATCGTATCGCTTTTCAATTCGGAAGATTCCATGCCAGGCATACCTTTCATGTCATCCATTTGGGAGGATTCTGCCGAGTCCTGGGGGGCGGCCTTGGTGGAATCGGCCGAAACCGGCTCAAGATGCATCCCGCACTTGGGGCAGTCGCCGGGCTTATCCGATGTGACTTCGGGGTGCATGGGGCAGACGTATTTGGCCACCTCGGCCTGCGCGGCAGCCTGGCCCGATTTGCCGGTTTTGTCGGGGGGCGCCGACTCTTTCTTCACTGCAGTCGAGACAGCTACCAAATGCATGCCGCATTTGGGGCAATCACCGGGTTTGTCGGATGTGACTTCAGGGTGCATCGGGCAAACGTATTGGGTGGTTACCGTCTTCTCATCTTTCGTCTCTTTCTTTTCCCCGGCCTCCGGCGTTTTCTGCGTCTTGAGAGCCTTGGTGTCTTTGTTGTCCATCGGCACGAGAGTCATGCCACAGATTGGGCATTCGCCCGGCTGATTGCTGATATATGTAGGATGCATGGGGCAATGATATTGCACGATATCATCGGCCCGGGCTTCCCAGGGCGCCAGCCCCAGCGAGCTCAGGATCATTATGAGTGCAAAGACGGAAATACCTATGAGTATGGTCCAGCGGACGATTGCCATGGTGTGGGTCAAAGGCGGCGGAGCCTCCACGCCCTCTGGCAGCGGCTCATGGTCAAGGGGATCATAATGCTTCTCGTTGCTTGACATGCGATATTCTCCTTCTATCTGAGAGATGGATTGTCGAGATTCCAGTCGTCAGGGTTTGTAGTAAAACGTTCCGCCTCGGCCAAGGTCCTGGCCAATTCGGCGGCTACCTGATTAGAGGCGATGCGGTCGCGATAAATGCTCAGGGCATACATTAAGAGAGTCGTGAAGGACTCCCGGTTGGTTTCATATCCAGCGAAAGCGCTCCTGTATGCATCCTCGTCAGCGGGGATGATTCTCTGTTCATACAGGTCGAGGCTTCGCAATAAACGTTCTCCTTTGCCGTGCAAGGCTGTTAATTGGGCGTTGATATCGCGCAGCATTTGTCCGGCCTCGAATTCCGCGCTCCGGCCCATGTTCTCCATAGAGCGCGACATTTTGTTCTGTTGGCGGGCGGAGAAAAGCGGCAGGGAAATGGCGGCCTGGAAACTCAGCATGTTGTCGCGCGGCATGACCGGTTCCATAGCTAACGGGTCGGCGGGGGGATTGCTGCGTAATCCGTAGCTTCCCGAAAGCTCCAGCATCGGCCAGCGCATACGTCTGGCAACCGATGCCGCATAACGATAACTTTCGCTTCGTCTCTGGAGTCGCCTGAGGGGTGGGTAATTATCTCTGGCGAGCGAAAGCCACTCGTCCACAGGAGCCGACAGAGAATCAAATCGGGGTTCGGCCAGCGGGGCAAGGGCGGAACCGGGACTACGGCCCATTAGAGCGAGAAGGTCATTTTGAGAGGCTTCCACATTCTGCTCAGACGATAGGATATCGGTTTCCAAGCGCCAGAGGTCGGCCTGGGCGGCGGCCACGTCGGCCTGCCTGGCCTGGTCGGTCCTGAGCCGCGCCGTGGCCGATGCCAGAATATCCTGCTGAATGTCGCGTTGAGACTTTATGTATTCGAGTTCCCGCCTGCGATAATATACATCTATGAACGCAATCTTTGCGGCGGTCGCCAGATCCACCACAGTGCCTTTGGTTTCCTCCCTTGCAGCCGAGGCCTCGGCCTTAGCCGACTTTTTCTCCAACCCTTTCTGGCCGGCATAAGGAATCTTCTGGCTCAGGCCGATCATTTTCATGGTCATTGGATCTGCGCTGAAATCAAATGAAGTTGGCAGATTCTGAACCCCAACCATCAGCATAGGGTCATCCCAGGCACCTGCTGACGAGGCTTTATCGTAGGCCGCTTTTTCCATGTAACGGGCGGCAGCGATGCGGTCATTCTTGGCGACAACCTCTCGAATCACATCACTTATTCGGAGGCTGTCTCCAGTCTCGGCCGCGGCCATGACTCCAGCAGTTAGAATCATGACGACAGCGGAGAGGGACACCCGCGTTATCCTGTGTATTCCAGCCATAACCTGATGCTGAATCTCGTTCATGCAGTTGCGTACATTTATGGTGAACTTAAGCATTGTCCCCGGCTAATGCAAGCGGTCATTCTTGGCGACGACTTGTCGAACCTCATCACTTATTCGGAGGCCGTCTGCAGTCTCTGCTGCGGCTATGGCTCCAACAGTAAGAATCATGGCGACTG
>Ga0315289_10016101_pt1 | contig 10343 bp, 7 predicted proteins | sample YL17G11_40_MG_FD_203452 | JGI IMG/M metagenome (GOLD analysis project Ga0315289, IMG submission 203452) | Sediment microbial communities from Yellowstone Lake, YNP, Wyoming, USA - YL17G11_40 | ecosystem: Environmental > Aquatic > Freshwater > Lake > Sediment | place: USA: Wyoming | collected...
ACATGGTGTGGAGGTTCGGACCGTCAAAGCCGGTCAGCCACATGTCGCGCACGATCACGATGCGGAACGGATCGGTTAGGTCGCGGAAACGCTTGGCCAGCTCTTCGCGCCGGGGCTTGTTGCGGATGTGCATCTGCCAGTCCAGCGGGTCGGTCGCCGAGCCGGTCATCACGATCTTGAGCGTGCCCTGGCCGTCCTCGTCGCTGTGCCAGTGCGGCCGCAGCGCGACGAGCGCGCGGTACAGCTCCACGCAGATGCGCCGGCTCATGCACACGATCATGGCCTTGCCGTCCATGGCCGTGAGGCGATTCTCCCAGTGCTCGACCAGGTCGCGCGCAATCAGCCGGATGCGGTTCTCGGAGCCCACAACGGCCTCGAGCTGCGCCCACTTGGTCTTGAGCTGTTCCTTGCGCTCGACCTCCTCGCCCTCGGTGGCCTCCTCGAACTGGGGGTCGATCTTGGGGCGCTCCGACTCTTTGAGCTCCAGCTTGGCCGGGCGGCTTTCATAGTAGATGGGCACGGTGGCGCCGTCGACCACCGCGCGCTGGATGTCATAGACGCTGATGTAATCGCCAAACACAGAGCGCGTGTTGGCGTCGCTCTTTTCGATGGGCGTCCCCGTGAAGCCAATGAACGAGGCGTTCGGCAGCGCGTCTCGCATGTGGCGCGCATAGCCATCGATAAAGTCGTATTGGCTGCGGTGCGCTTCGTCGGCGATGACGACGATGTTGCGCCGCTGCGAGAGCACCGGGTAGCGGTCGCCCTTCTCCTCGGGAAAGAACTTTTGGATGGTAGTGAACACCACGCCGCCGGACGCGACGCAGAGCTTGGCACGCAGGTCCGCGCGGTCGGCGGCCTGCACCGGCGGCTGGCGCAGCAGGTCACTGCAACGGGCAAAGGTGCCAAAGAGCTGGTCGTCGAGGTCGGTGCGGTCGGTGAGCACGACGATGGTGGGGTCTTTTATCTGCGGGTGCAGGATCAGGCGGCCGGAGTAAAAGGCCATCGTCAGTCTCTTGCCCGCCCCCTGCGTGTGCCAGACCACGCCCACGCGCCGGTCGCCGGGATCACCGCCCGGATGCCCCCCCGCCTCCCAGCGGCCCGGCGTCTCCGCGGCCCGACCTGCCGCGGCAACCTTGGCCGCGCGCAGCGTCTCCTCCACCGCCACGTTGACGGCATGGAACTGGTGGTAACCGGCCATCTTCTTGGCCAGCTTTCCGCCGCCCAGGTCCTCGAACAAGATGAAATGCCGCAGCAGGTCAAGAAAGCGACGTTTCTCGAACACGCCCTCGAGCAGCACCTGCAGCTCGGCCAGGCTGGCTGCCGCGTCCTCGCGCCCGCCGATGGTGCGCCAGGGCTTGAACCACTCGCGCCCCGCGCCGAGAGCGCCGATGCGCGCCTGCACGCCGTCAGAGACGACCAGCGCCGCGTTGCTGGCAAAGAGCGCGGGGATCTGCGCCTGATAGGTCTGGAGTTGCTGGAAGGCGCTCCACACCGTGGCGTTTTCGTCGGCTGGGTTCTTGAGCTCGATCACAGCCAGCGGCAGGCCGTTGACGAACACAACGACATCGGGGCGGCGCACGTGCTGCCCCTCGGCCACGGTGAACTGGTTGACCGCCAGCCAGTCGTTGTTGTCGGGCGCGGCAAAGTCGAGCACCTGCGCCTGCTCCCCGGCGATAGAGCCATCGGCGCGCCGGTACTCGACCGTGACGCCATCCACCAACATGCGGTGCACGGCGCGGTTGCGCTCCAGGAGGGAGGGGGCGTCGGTGCGCGTCAGCTTGCGGTAGGCGTCTTCTAGCGCCTCGGGCGGCAGCGCGGAGTTGAGGCGCACGAGTGCCTGGCGCAGGCGGCCTTCCAGAACCACGTCGTGGTAGCCCGGGTCACAGCGCTCAGCGCCCGGCATGCCAGCGGCGATGTCCGGTCCATGCAGCACGGCGTAGCCCAGCGCCTGCAGCCAGGCCAGCGCGGCGTCTTCCACGACGGACTCGGTGAAGTTATCCACGGTTGATCCTTTTGCTGCGCACGCGGTAGAGTCGCTCGGTGAAGCCGCCTTCCCGCTCAAACGCGGTCGCCTGCGCCGCCAGTTGGCGGTCCAGCAGATAGCAGCACACGTTCAGGAGCGAAAGTGCCGCGTTGGCCACGAGTGTGGAGGAAGACAAGGACGGGCACGGACCAGCATGGACAGACACGGACGGTTCGAGGTCGTCCCTGCGTCCGTGTTCGTCTGTGTGCGTCCGTGCTGGTCCGTGTTTGCCCCGTCTCTCTGCAGCCACCCAAGCGCGCACTTCGTCCAGCGTAGCGCAGCGCATCGCTCTGAAGCGCTTCAGCGCTGGATGATCCGGCGGCAACAGTGGCATCTCCCGCTGCCTCAAGAAGTCCTCATAGTCGAGGCGCAACTCCTCCAGACTGGCGCGCGCCACACTGGTGAGCTTCATCTCGGTCTTCTTTGATGTCCCCGACGCCTGGCTGCCCTCGGCGATGTTCTGCACCCCCGAACGCGCGGCTTGCACCATCTGGTCGTGCGTGCGGCTGCGACGGTCGATGTAGCGGTCGCAGAAGCGCACCGTGACGTCATAGACCAACTGCGCCACCTGGAAGCTCTTGAGCTTGCGGTAGCCACCATGCTTGGGGATCAACGGCTCTTTGTCCATGCTGCCCACTCTATCCACCCCGCCGATCACACCGCGGTCGCCGCGAAGCGCTCCGCGTCCTTCACCCGCAACTCACCCGAGATGAGCTTGGGCAGGAGCGTGTCGCGCAGGGCGGCGAGAGTCCCCGATTCCTGGCGTCCGTGGTCGACTCTCATCAACAGCGGCCGCACAGCGCGCGTGAACTGCTCGATGACCTGGCCATCTGGCATCACTGTGTCAATGTTGAGAAGGCTTTCCGGCTGCACTCTCTGGTGACTTCCCGATGTTCCTATGACCAGCGTCTCGAAGACACCAGCAAACGCATCATTTGAGAGGAAGCTGTATAGGAACTCCCGGGAGATGCCCGCTCGCGGAAGCGTGACAAGAAACTCGGTAGAGCAGATAGCACGATGATCGCTTCGCACCGCTGGCAGCCAAATGCGCCGTATTCGCGGGTTGAGTTTTGACAACAGAACAGAGTCGCGCGGAACGAGAAGCTTGTTGCTCTTGATCGCTCCGCCTGCCTCAGCCTTCGGCCGTCGCCCCTCATCGAAGGCAGGAATGCCAAACTGATCGAAGGTCTCGTCTGGAAAGTCGCTTGGATTGATGCTTTCGCGACTCAACGTGGCCAATCTAGAGACTAGCCCAACCCTCCACCCGCTCGGCACCTCCCCCAGCTCCGACTCCTCAAACGCATCCGGGAACAGGTCGGCGAGCGGCGGGGGCAGGCTGGGGTCGCGGCCCTGGGCCTTGGCGCGCACGGGGTCGAAATCCACGAACCGCGACTGGAAGAGCGCCCGCGCCATCGCCTCCAACGTCTCGTTCATGCGCCGGTTCAGCTCGATCTTGTCGTCCAGCGTGCCGAGGATGTGCGCGATGGCGTGTTGTTCGCGGAGCCGTGGAAACGGGAAGCGAAGCGACTTGATTAGGACTCCGCTGAGATTCGGCTGGGCCGCACCAGTTGCAGGCCGCTTCAGTTGTGGTCGAGCGCGCAGGAGTTGGAAGAACAGATACCGGTGGTCGGCCTCCCTTGGATCAACGACGAGAGCACAGCACGCCTGGTTGCAGGTCATAGGTCGGCGCAGTATCCCTAGCTGGCCGACCGTGGCTCCGTACATTGCGACGAGAATTGTGTTCTTTGGCAGCACCTTTGCTGATGAAGAGGCTACTGCCGCATCGGTGATGTGCTCCTCTGTGCCATCAAGCCACTTATCCTGAAGTTCCTGCGTCTTGACCCACGGCCAGTGGCCGCCGACATAGTACGAGGGCTCGCGTCGGCTGGCAGTGCCTCCGCTTGTCACACGAGCGCAGACATCTTCAATCGACTTGATCTGCCAGTCCGCCGGCGCTAACGCACAGAGCTCAGTCTCCATACCCCAGGTCCTTCAGGTTGGCGGCGATGGCGGCGTCCAGCCTGGTGGCCTCGGCCTGCGGCTGCCGCAGTACATCGTTCATTTCGCACTCCCTGTCTTGCGGCGGGTGGCTGACCTGCGTGCGGAGGATGGCAGCATCTCCAGCTCTTTGGTCTTTTCCACCAATCGGTCGAAATCACTGCTGGGCTGCGTGCCCTCCAGCCGCCGGCGCTCGGCTTCGTACTTGTCGAACTCTGTGTGCGCGCGCTCCTCGGCCATTTGGTGCGAGATACTGCCCGCACGGGTGAGGATGTTGCGCTCGTTGAACTGAAGAAAGGCGTCGAGCTTGGCGACCCAGGCGGCCATGTGCATCGGTTTGTGCCGCCGGGCCTGGTCCTCGGCGTAGTCTAGATACATGCTCACCACGCGGTTGAGTTCGCGCAGCTCCTCTGCGCTAAGGTAGTTCTTGGCCACCGCCACATCCACCCTGCGGATGGGACCGCGCGGCGCGTACTTCCAGGTGGTGAGGCCCATGTGGGGCTTGGAGGCATCCGCGTGGGTCGCGATGATCTCCGCCGCAGTCTGGCCGTGGATGGCCCAGTGGAGCTTGTTCTGCACGGTGGCGAAGAAGGTTTGGCTGATCGGATGGGTGGGCTCGTAGTCGATGCTCGTGGCATAGATGTCGGTGATCTTCTGATAGAAGAGCCGCTCGGAGGCGCGTATATCGCGAATGCGCTCGAGCAGTTCGTCAAAGTAGTCAGCGCCCAGGGTCTTGCCTTCCTTGATGCGCTCGTCGTCGAGGGTATAGCCCTTGACCAGCAGCTCGGACAGGCGTGCGGTGGCCCACTGGCGAAAGGCCGTGCCGCGCGAGGAGCGAACGCGGTAGCCGACAGCGAGGATGGCGTCGAGGTTGTAGTGGTCGACAGTGCGGGCCACCTCGCGTTCGCCTTCACGCTGAACTATCCGGTATTTCCGGATAGTTGCTTCCGGGTCAAGCTCGCCCTCGGCATAGATGTTCATCAAGTGCTCATTCACCGTCTTGACGGAGACTTGGTACAGGTCGGCCATGAGGCGTTGACTGAGCCAAACCGTCCTGCCTTCAAGGCGAACTGCAAGGCGCATCGCGCCGTCACGGTAGATCAGGATTTGCGAACCGGAGGGTGGGCTTGCTTCGTTATTCGCCATAGCCGAGCTCCTTCAGATTCCTGGTGATAGCAGCGTCCAGCCTGGCGGCTTCGGCCTGCTGCTGCCGCCACGTCGCAGCCAGCCGCTGCATCTTGTCCTCGAACGGCTCGCCGTCGGCCTCGGCGGCCTCCGCGCCGACGTAGCGCCCGGGCGTTAGCACGTGGCCGTTCTTGCGAATGTCGTCGAGCGTGGCAGCCTTGCAGAAGCCGGGCACGTCGGCATACGCGCCCGCGCCTTGGTCGCCGCGCCAGGCATGGTAGGTGTCGGCGATCTTGGCGATGTCGGCGTCGCTTAGCTCACGGTGCACGCGGTCGACCAGCGTGCCGAGCTTGCGCGCGTCGATGAACAGGCCCTCGCCACGCCGGTCGCGGAAGCGGCCGTTGCGCTTGTTGCGCGCCAGGAACCACAGGCAGACCGGAATCTGCGTTGAGTAAAACAGTTGCCCCGGCAGCGCCACCATGCAATCCACCAGGTCGGCCTCGATGATGGCCTTGCGAATCTCGCCCTCACCCGACTGGTTGGACGACATCGAGCCGTTGGCCAGCACAAAGCCCGCCAGCCCGGTGGGCGCCAGGTGGTGGCCAAAGTGCTGCACCCAGGCAAAGTTGGCGTTGCCCGCGGGCGGCACGCCGTAGACCCAGCGCTTGTCGTCCTTGAGCAGCTCGCCGCGCCAGTCGCTGTCGTTGAAGGGCGGGTTGGCCAGTACATAGTCGGCCTTGAGGTCCGGATGGCCGTCGTTGTGAAAGGTGTCGCCGTGGGCGATCTGGGCATCGATGGCACGGATGGCGAGGTTCATCTTGGCCAGGCGCCAAGTGGTATAGTTGGACTCCTGGCCGTAGATGGCAATGTCGCGGATCCGGCCGCTGTGCGCCGCGATGAACTTTTCGCTGGAGACGAACATGCCGCCCGAGCCACAGCAAGGGTCGTAGACACGGCCCTTGAAGGGTGCGAGCATCTCGACCAGCACGCGCACCACGCGCGCGGGCGTGTAGAACTGCCCGCCCTTCTTGCCCTCGGCACTCGCAAAGTGCGCGAGAAAGTACTCGTAGACGCGGCCCAGCGTGTCCTTGGCGCGCTCGGCAGAGCTGCCCAGCGCGATGTCGCTGACCAGGTTGATGAGCTGGCCCAGGCGCTGCTTGTCGAGGCCGGGGCGGGCATAGTCCTTGGGCAGCACGCCCTTGAGCGAGGGGTTGTCGCGCTCGATGGCGCTCATGGCGTCGTCCACCAGCTTGCCGATGGTCGGCTGCGGGGCGCTTTCCTGGAGCTGCCCCCAGCGCGCCTCCTTGGGCACCCAGAAGATGTTGACGGCGCGGTACTCGTCGGGGTCTTCGGGGTCAGCGCCCTGGTCGCGCTGCGCTTCCAGCTCTGCGTGCTTGGCCTCAAAGGCGTCAGAGATGCATTTGAGGAAGATCAGGCCCAGCACGACGTGCTTGTACTCGGCGGCGTCCATGTTGTTGCGCAGCGCGTCGGCGGCCTGCCAGAGCTTGGCTTCAAAGCCGAGATTGGCGGTGGTGTCACTGTTTCTGTGGCTCGTCTTGGCCATATCAGTCCTTACCGTGTGATTGCCGGCGTCGCGGGCACGTGCTGGCGCCTAACGGCCAGCATCACCCGCTGGCGCGGGTCTGGGAAGACTCGGTCGCCGACCCGAACCTAGGCGGGCAGGAGTCGCCGGAATCAGCAGCGCGCGGCGCCAGTCGGGTGCATGCAGTGTTAGGCTGCACCTTGCTGCGAGCACATGTGAACCTCTGTAGTCTGCCAATGTTGAATGCTATCGAGTCGCCTGCTTTGTGATCAGCGGCAGGTAGGCCACACACGGCGTCGGCGTATCGGTCGGCGTGGCTGTGGCAGTAGGCGTGCTGGTGCTCGTCGCCGTCGGTGTCAGGGTATCGGTCGGTGTGGCTGTGGCAGTAGGCGTGCTGGTGCTCGTCGCCGTCGGCGTCAGGGTGTCGGTCGGCGTGGCTGTAGCAGTAGGCGAGCTGGTGTTTGTCGGCGTCGGCGTACACCACTGCCAGTCCAAGGTATTGCCTTGGGCGCCGTTCCGGTTATCAGACTGCACCAGTGACTGAAAGCTGCCGCAGCCAGTCCCGGATATGCTATTCCCGGTCACCTGGAGGCCATCTCCACCGACGAGGACCAACCCGGTGTCAAAGCCGCTCACTCGGTTGTCCCGTAGGCTCACTGATTCTACGCGGTTTCCGGTAACTTGGCCGCTTTGTGCCGAGCCAGAGCGCCAACCACCAAAGAGTTCGATGCCGACTGCTCCACCCTGAGTTTGAGTCAGCACCTGGTTTCCAGTAATCTGGATGTTCTGGACCACGTTGTTGGCGGAAAGCGTTCTGCCGCTCGGCAAGGCCCCCCCATAGACGGTTAGCCCGCTGGGGCTGACCTGCTGTACCACGTTGTCTGCGATGACCAAGTCTTGTACTGCGTTGTCAGTACCACCAACCACTTGAACCAAGATGCCACCCCACCACAGGCCTTCAATACGGTTCTGCCGCACTTCTACTTGGCTAACCTGATTATACCTGGTAGTGCGAGCTTCCGGACCACCATCATCGGCGGCAGTGATGTTGATTCCTGTCATCCCCCCTCGAATCGAATTGCCAATGATTCGCACCCGCTCGACGCGATTGTAACGGTTGCCGTCGTTGCCTGCCATCAGTGCGATACCGTCATAAGTTGGTCCATCGAGGACGTTGCCTTCAATGAGCACATCGGTGATGGAATTGTAGTCCGCATACCGGATAGGTGGTGGCAGCTTGTGGTAGGCCGTATTGGCATCCCCGGCGATCAGCTCAATACCGCCACCTCCACTCAGGTGATTATCCCTGATCGTCACCGACATAATGCGATTGTTGACGGAGAAGCCGGTACCGGCATACAGGAATATGCCTCCAGGACTGGTGATTACATTGCCTGCTATGATAATGTCTTGCCAGGTCAAATTAGAGATGGTTTCAGGATTGTCGACGGGGGCCAGTCCAAGTGGTCCTACGCTGATCAGGTCAGTGCTGTGACTCGCTTCGATAACGTTGTTCAGGATCTGGTTCGATGAAATGGTCTTCGGGTAGCCTGCCGCCGGGTGAGGCACTGCAAACTGGATAGTTGTATGGAATTCTGTGAAACGCAGGTGTTGGATGACGTTCCCGCTGGACCAGATAGAAAACGCATTCCCAACTGTTCCATCATATACTGCGCCGAGCGAGCCGTCAATGGTCACATCCGGCTGGCTATCGCCGTCAATGTCCCCGTCGATGGTCAATCCGCCGCCCAATAGCATGGGAAGGCCCTGGCGGGTGGTGGTTCCGACCGTGATGGTTTTTCCAGCCATCAAGGGATCAAAGCGAATGACCTCCTCGCCTGGGGTGTTGTTGGATGCTGTGATGGCTTCGCGCAACGAAATACCATCCGGTCCGGGATTGGCCAACAAAGCACCTACATTTCTGCAGTTACCGTTTATCGCATCAGAGTTGGATTTCACAATGATGAGCACAGACGAAGAGGCAACAGAAGTGGAACGTGGCAACGAGGGGAACGGATCCAGCGGATCGGAAGAGGGAGCCATTGGAACTAGACCAAAACTAGCGAGACATAAGAGGAATAGCAGCCCACGAACTCCTTGCTTTGACATCTGCAGCATAGTTCTCCTCGCGATCAGCGGCCTGGGAGGGCCCAACTACTGATTCGGCGGCACACTGGCCGCATAAGGTCCTCGCCTGGCGCACCACGCGGCATCTCATTGGCAACAGCACTCCCAAGCATGTGCCTTGCTCAGCTTCGACGCGCGCACTCCAGCCGGCCCATGAGCAAAGCCCATCCACCGACCCGGCGTCCCGCCACACCGCTGGCGGTCGTTCTCCCCGCAGGGGGCGAGGACCTCTCAAAGGGAACGCTTCGCAGTGAACGGGCTTCTGTGTGAGAATGTGCGTGCGATGGCATCCACTGCGCGCCGCGGCTGTTTGCTGCACGCTCGCGGCGCGCACACGTGTCTGCTTCACCGGCATTATAGCGGCACTGTGCCACTTCTGTCAAGCCGCCGGACGAATGCGGCGCTTGGGACGGAAGACTCCTCGAGCGGGTCGCCACCCCGCTTCGTGAATCGGCAGCGCGTCCTCCTGCGGACCACGCGCGGGCATCCGTCGACCTCGCACGGATGCCGCGTGAACTGCTCGAGGGTTCTGCCAGTCGCTACCCCATCAGGCCAGGGCGGCGAGTAGGCGCAATCGTCGGTTCAGCATTCCCCTGGAGCGGGTGTATGATTACCCCTGGAGTGACGAGGCCCAGGCGCATGGACTCACGGCCGAGAAGCTCGAGGAGATGCACTCGCCTTTGGCGGTGATTCTCGATGGTCCGTGCATGCGGCCGCGCTCTAAGCCAGCGGGTTTGCCCCACAAAGGAGGCACGACGTGCCAACGCCCAGGGTGGAAACATTGATCGCCAGGCTCGAAAAGGGCGGCAACAAGACGCAGGAGGCGCTGGGCGCGCTGGCGCCCGAGGGCTGGAGCGCGGTCGTGTACCGCGAACCCGTCATGTGGGACGTGCGCGACCTGCTGGCGCACCTGCTGTCCGCCGAGGAGGGGTTGCTGCGACTGGCGCAGGACGTGGCCGCGGGCGGTGCGGGGGCTGCCGAGACCTTCGACCCCGATGCCTTCAACGCCGAGGAGCAGCAGCGCCGGCAGGGTCGCTCGCCGCAGGAGTTGCTTGCGGCGCTGGCCGCGGCGCGCGGCGTCACCCTGGCGTGGCTGCGCACGCTCGACGACGTGCAGTTGGATCGCATGGGTAGGCACCCCGGCCTGGGCCGGGTCACCCTGGAGACTATCATCCTGGGCATGCACGGCCACCAGTTGTTGCACCTGCGCGATGTACAAAGATGCCTGGTTTCGGAAGGGGGAAACCTGGTTTCTGGTTCATGAAACCAGGTTTCGGGGAGGGGGCACATGGGAACGGAAATCATCCAAGCGTAGTTGGCCCAGCACCCGACGTGGAGGCCGTGGGCTTTGGCGGCAGGCCTGGCGGTCTCGAGCGCCGTGGTGTTCGTGATTGCGCGCTACTTGATCGCCAACGGTCTAGTGTACCTGGCCAAGCGCACCGCCAACAAGTACGACGACATCATTGTGGAAAAGCTGCGGCCCTTTCGCTTCGCCTGGATTGCACCGCTGCTGGTGGTGTACCGCTT
>Ga0315289_10016103_pt1 | contig 10343 bp, 14 predicted proteins | sample YL17G11_40_MG_FD_203452 | JGI IMG/M metagenome (GOLD analysis project Ga0315289, IMG submission 203452) | Sediment microbial communities from Yellowstone Lake, YNP, Wyoming, USA - YL17G11_40 | ecosystem: Environmental > Aquatic > Freshwater > Lake > Sediment | place: USA: Wyoming | collected...
GCGGTACTGGTCAAGGTCTGGGATTCCTTGGGTTTCGAGATCCGAACCCGACTGACCATGGACTACTTGACTACAGTTGCCCCCGTGGAAATCGCCGTGGAACACATTCCCATCGTCGAGGCTCTCGATCAAGGGCGAGCCGAGGAGGCGGCTTCTCTGTTGGCTTCGCATTCCGAAGAGCTTGTCCAGTATTTGCACAGGCAGTTGGATGCGGAGGAAAGTCCCGCGGTTCGCGAGGTCAGTGGAACCTGAGTCAATGTATTGCAGTCGGATATCAAGCGCCCGGTGTTGTGCAAGGCTTCAGAAGTAAGGAGGGAACATGAATCCAACAAACGCATGTTGGCCGGCACATCTATCTCGCCGGCGATTCCTGGCTGCCGTGGCCAGAACAACGGCGGCGGTCGGCATCTCCGGTCTCCCGTTGGCCGGGGCGGCAAGTGCGCGGGGAGCCGTTTCGGGCGGTGGTCCGCGGATCAATATCTTCTCGAAGAACCTGCAGTGGCTGGACTGCCAGGCAATGGCCGAGTCAACCTTGGAGTGATAGGACTCGGCAACCGCGGCACTCAACTCACCGAGTACTTCCTCAAGAGGCCGGATGTGGAGATCTCCTACTTGTGCGACGTCGATCGCAGCAAGTTCACCAGGGCCACGGGGCTCGTGGAGGAGGCGCGGAGCCGCATTCCGAAGAGAGTGCAGGATTTCCGGCAAATCCTGGCCGACAAGGACGTCGATGCGGTGGCGATCGCCGCAGGCCACAACTGGCACGCCTTGGCCACCATCTGGGCCTGCCAGGCCGGCAAAGACGTCTACGTGGAAAAGCCCATGTCGCTGACGCTCTACGAAGGAAGAAAAATGGTGGAAGCGGCCCGCAAGTACGAGCGTGTCGTGCAGGTCGGCAGCCAGACCATGAGCGCGGCATACTTTCGCGACGCGCTGGACTACGCCCGGTCCGGCAAACTCGGGGACATCAGCCTGGTGCGCTCGCAGCTTCTGGAGCGCATGGAGCCAAAACTCACGATGCCGAAACCCGGCGAGCAGGCGCCGGTGCCCAAGGGCCTGGATTGGGACATGTGGTGCGGGCCGGCGCCGCTGCGCCCTTATTGGCCGGGCACCTGGTGGTGGCGCTTCTGGGACTACGCCAACGGCGGCCTTACCGACCATGCGGCCCACCACATGGGCATGGCCCGGGCGTTTCTGAATCTGCCCCACCCGAAATCGGTCTGCTCGACAGGCGGTCGTTTCCATGTCCTGGATGGCAGCGAGACTCCAGACACGCAATACGCCGTCTTCCAGTACGAAAAACAGAACATTGTTTATCAGGGAGGGCGTTGGCTCCCTTACATCGACACTGCCTATCAAACCGTTCGGAAGCGCGACACGTATCCCAACTGGCTGCGATCCAACCGGGTCGAGGTGCTGGGGTCCAACGCGATGCTGGTCACCTGCCGCATCGGGGCGGGATGGCAGGTCTTCGGCAAAGAGGATGCGCCCATCGCCGGCGGATACGGCCGCCCAGGCGACGAACTGCACGTGGCAAACTTCCTGGAGTGCATGCGCTCGCGCGCACAACCCAACGCCAACGTCGAGGAAACGCATCAAGCGATGACGCTTTGTCACCTCATGAACGCCTCGCTCCGCGTGGGGGGGCGGCAACTGATCTTCGACGCCGCCAGCGAGTCGTTCGTCAACGACGACGAAGCCAATCGACTCCTGAAGCGCGAAGGGCGGGCCCCTTGGCTGATTCCCGACAAGGTCTAGCGGTCCACCAAATACCATGAGAAGGTTCGTCTTCCTGGCGATGATCGTCCACCTAGCAGGCGGCGCGTCGCTGGCGCAGTGGATCGATCTGTCGGACGTAGCCGTCACGCACGGGTCTTCGGAACTCGCTGGGCCGCAAGTGGTCATCTCGTATTCTTTTCCCGAGGTCGGAATTTTCGAAGACACGCCCGCTTACGTCTTTGTTCGGTATAGCCCCGATCAAGGCGCCACCTGGAGGCTGTTGCCGGCGGAGTTCCTGCGCGGGGACGGATTCGACATCGTCAACAGCGCCGGGCCAAAGAAGATCGTACTATGGGGAGCTGCGCAGGCGTTTGTTTCCGACATCGAAAAAGCGGAGTTTCGTGTCCGGGCAATGAAGGTGGCGCGCGTGCCCGCGGGAGCATTCAAGATGCTGACGGTTCCGGGCGGCGGTTATGATGAATCGGGAGCGGACATAGCACCCTCGGCGGTTCCATGGTTCTATATGGCGCAATACGAAACCACGATTTCCATGTACGTCGACTTCCTCAACGAAATGGGCGGCAGCGGCGTGGGATGGAACGATCGCATGGCCGACGAAACGCGTTGCGGCATCACGCGCGACGGCGCTGCCCCGCACTTCCAGTACAAGGCGGCTCCCGGGCGAGAGCAGTACCCCGTGACGTTCGTGTCCTGGTACGCCGCCCAGGCCTTTCTGAAATGGTGCGGATTGCGCCTGCCGACCGAAGCGGAATGGGAAAAGGCGGTTCTGGGGGGCAAGTACTTGGACGGTGACACGACGAAGAGGGTTGCGAATCCGCTGCCCGACCGTGCGTACCCCTGGGGCAATGAAGATCCCGACAAGGACGGTTCGTATCGGTGCAACATGGATGGGAAAGAGGACGGTTTTGCCTACACGGCTCCGGTGGGCAGTTTTCCCGCCGACAAAAGCCCCTACGGTATCTACGACATGGCAGGGAACGTCGCCGAATGGACCACGAACCAGTACACGACGAAATGGCATGCGGGGACCGACGGCTACCGCGTCCTTCGCGGTGGTTCGTGGACGGCGCTGCCGGAAGGGGTCGATGCCATCGCCCAACCAACCATGGTGCCGATCAAAGCAAGCAGCTTCATCGGCTTTCGAGGCGTCAAGGGCGGCGGACCTTAACGGAGTGGCGTTCACCCAACTCAGCCAAGAACTGAACTACAGGTCTGGAATTCTTCGAGCCGATTTTGTGGGAGCCTTCCTTGCCGCTTCTCGTTCCGCTTCTCTGGTTCCGCCTCTCTGGAGATAACAGTCTGGGCATCTTCCCTGGTGAAACGGAGTCGCAGGGTGGCGTCGGCCGTGGGCACTCGACCCTTGTTGCGGTGCCCCCAAGAACGCCCTGACGCACCGATCCTACCGGGGAATCAACGTGCTTTTGCCCGAACTCGCCAGCATGAAGAAGGGCGATGCTTCCCCGCTTCTGGGCGACCTTCAATCAGATCAAGCAGATGAACGCCCACGTCCGTCGTGGCGAGACAGCGACTCACATCATCCTGTTTACCTTCACCCCTTGGCAGTAGGGTCGATTTATCGACGCCGAGGTATCGGTCGGGCGCTGGTTCAGGCATGCCTGGCAAAGCTGGGCTCGGTCGGCATCCGCAAGTGCAATACTTTTTCTTGCCAATAACAAAGCTGGGGAAGATTTCTGGAAGCTGATTGGCTGGAACGAGCGACCTGACCTTAAGGTCTTGCAAGAGGCAACCGCAGCGGAGATGCTGTAACCAAATCATCTCAATGAAGGGAGGCATCCAAATGCAACCAGCAGACCAGACGTTGGCAACTGCCGTCATCACTGAAACCACCGACTGCCTCAATAGTTGCGTTGGTAAGATCAAGCACTGCCTCGCTCAACTCACCGACGAGCAGGTCTGGTGGCGGCTCGACGAAGGGATGAACTCAATCGGCAACCTGATCCTGCACCTCTGCGGTAATCTGCGGCAGTGGATCGTCGCAGGCATCGGCGGGGCAGCGGATGTGCGCAAGAGTCTCGGAACTACTCGATGCAAGCGATGCCCCACTCGGGATTGACATCTTTTTCCGCCGCATGAACTGGGCTGGGGGAACTGAATCGCAGCTTGACGTGCTTACGCAGCAGACACAAACGCACCTTCAGCGTTACTGCGATGGGGTCAATGCCGTGCTGCGGAGGACGTGCCCTTGGGAACTGAAGCTCCTCGGATACCGCCCGGAGCCGTGGCGGCCGGAAGATGTCATCCTGATTACCCGGATGATCGGTTACCTTACGCATTCGTGGACGCCACGGATTCTTGGATCGAGAGGTGCCAGCAGGGGAAATACTTCCGAGAGCCTGATCGGTGGTTACGATTTTGTCAGCGGAAGGAAATCATCAAACGGAAGAAAAAGGAACCTGTAGAGATCACCTTCTACGAGAACGACCATGGCGTTCTCGGCGGCGATGCCTATCAAGAGGGAAATTACCTTGCCACCCGATGGTCAGCCAGGGCAATCAGGCGGCGGATCGATATGCCAGCTTCTTAAGATGTGGAATGTCACGACGGTCGCCGAAGGCATGGACACGCTGGGGTAAGTGGAATCGGCGTGGAACTTCGTCTTGGCGGATCACCATGGAAACATCGGCTACCAGATGTCAGGGCTTGTGCCCAAGCGGCGAGAGAGCCTCAGGGGACTGGTTCCGCTGCCGGGCTGGAAAAGCGAGAACGACTGGCAGGGGTTTGTCCGACACGAGGATTTGCCAAGGGCAATAAATCCAGAGTAAGGATACTTTGCGACTGCCAACAACGACCTCAACCAGTATGGAAAGGCAAAGCCGATCAGCCTGCCGATGGGGCCCTACCGAGCCGAACGCATCAGCAGACTCCTCGGGGATGCAGAGAAGCTCGATTCATCCGATTTCTTCCAGATGCACTTCGATGTTTACTCGCCCCAGGCAGAAGGCTTTATGGCGATCCTCGGGCCGCTTCTGCCGAACACCGAGCAAGGCGACATCCTCTTCGAGGAGTTCTATAAGCGCCTTTACCGGGAGGTCTTCGGCACAGGCGGATTAGGCGAAACGGCGGTGAGCTACCTCGATAAGCAGACGGGGATTTTCGTGGACTTCTACTTCAATTTCGACCAAGTTTTGCTTAGCGAAACGTCCGCCTGGTTCAACGGGAATCGAGGGAGATGCTCTACCGGCGTGTTGCTGCGGAGGCACTCTCCGTTAAGTCTCGAACCTGGGGAGAGGTGCAGCAGTACATGATGAACCATCTCCTACTGGGTGGAAAGTTGCCACGGTTGCTGGGATTTGATCGAGGCCCAATCACGGCCATTGGCGGCAGGGCAACCATTCACCAGGGCCAGATCTATCGCAGCGGCGGTCGGGTCACGACGTTTGTGCCATCGTTCCGACTGGTCACGGATATGGCAACCGGCGAGGTGTACACCAACCTGCAAGGGGGCCCATCGGATCGACGGTTTTCCCGATGGTATTGTTCGGATCTGAAGAATTGGCTGTCGGGGCGGTACAAGACCGTTTCGTCAGAGAAGAACCAGAAGAGACTGCGGTTTCCCTGAGACTGTGTGTGCCACATCGGCAACCGGGACGCAGGACGTGACCGACAACGACACTCGCAGCCACAGTGGCAATTGGCTTTCGCCAAGGATGCAAAATGCCCCCAACCATCCGACCCGAGACCGCCGCTGACCATGCCGCCATCACCGAAGTCAATCGGCTGGCTTTCGGTGGCGATGGGGAAACGAAACTTGTGGCGGCCTTGCGGGATGGCGGTTAGGGGCATTCTTTGGAGACCTTGCCCAGGAGGAGCAAAACCATGCCGATCTGCTGGGCGTATGCAGGTTTGCCGCTGCTCGTGGTCACTGGCAGGCGGTGTACTTCAATCCTTGGGAGCAATTTGTCCCACGCTTGGAACAACAGATGGAGCGAGCCGAAGCCAGTATGTATTCCATCGGGTCTGTGGAGGAAGCCCTGCGGCTGGTTGTGGAAATTGAATCGTCCGAGATCAACCAAGTTTTCCAGGCTGTCCTCCGATCCACCGACGTGGCATTCATCAGGAAGTTGAAATCGTTTCAGGAGGCGATGCAGTCACATATTGCCTATGTCTGCGACTTCATCCCCGAGTTTGTTCCCGACATGACGCTTGCCTGCCAAGAATTGCGGGCGAAGTTTCTGGGTGTCGGGTGAAGGAAGCGGCATCAACCAACTGAGATCAGGATGCCAGTGCTTTGACAAAATGCCCTGCTTGTGTAGCGGCTACAAGAGATCACCATGAAGCCACATCGTCGTCTTGGTCTGATCGAAATCTCTCCCGAGGGGACTGGGCTGATGACCCGTTGTCCCTGCACCATCCTTTACTGAAAGGAAAACACTTATCGGATTGCTCAAGGAATTCAAGGAGTTTGCCGTGAAGGGCAACGCCATCGACATGGCGGTAGGCATCGTCATCGGTGCGGCCTTCGGCAAGATCGTGACCTCCCTGGTCAACGACATCATCATGCCGCCGCTCGGGTTGCTGCTGGGACAGATGGATTTTTCGGGCTGGGCTCTGCATTTGAACGAAAAGGCCGCCATCAAGTACGGGGTGTTCATCAACACGCTTGTGGATTTCGTGATCGTGGCGTTTGCCATCTTCCTGGTCATCAAGCAGATGAATCGGCTGAAGAAGGCTCCCTCGCCTGCCGATCCCACGACGAAGGACTGCCCCAAGTGCTACACGACAATTCCAATCAAGGCCAGCCGCTGCCCGCACTGCACGTCGGAATTGCCGACGTGAGCGGTGCAGTGGTGGAGTAGCCCGAGCCCTGGCTGCTGTCACTGCTAGCAGTCAGCCAGATGATGGGATTGACAGATTTCGCCACGTGGCTATCTTGGCAAGGGGCTGAAGGGACGCAGCCCCGAACAACCACATCTGCGGCGGCGCTGAACGGACGCCCCGCCGCCAGACCCAGAATTGCCCCGCCTATCGACCCGTACAGGCGGGGCTTCGTGTTTTGGGGGACTCTTCACTGAGATGCATGCCCACGACCTTTCTGCCAGTACGAACATCGTTGAAGCAGCAAGGGCTCGGCTGTGGAATATCTTTTGTCGAATCGCCACAGCCAAAACCACATTGGCTGCCTTCGCCATTCCTCCGATTTGTCGCAGTCTCCCAGGTTGCAAATAGGCTCAGCTATCAAGCACCTATTTTTCCAACATCAAGGGGCGGAAAAAACAACCTCCATCCGAGAAAATGCCGATCTAAAGACCACTTTTCAATAGTTCGGGTCTTTCTCCGTCGCCTCTTCCTCGCCACCTTTCCACGGAAAAAATTGTGCGCAGTGTTCCCGTCCTGACCGCCACTGGCCTGCTCTGGCTCTCATCGATGGCGCTTTCTCAGGAGGCGATTGGTCCACCATTTCAGCCGCCGATGGGCGAAGCGTCCGTGCCATCATCGGGTCCGCTGTCCGTCTTGCCCCTGCCGAACGAGGGCGTGCTTCCCGAGCAAGTTCCTGCAATGCCATACGGCGACCAAAATTCGCTGCCGTATCCGAATCGTCAGCCTTCAACGTCAGCCACCACGAATGGTTCCATAACATTACCCACGACAACTCAGCCAGAGCCGGTGCCAAAAATCTGGGAGGGTGGAATGGAGCTTGGCCTTGACAGCAGTGAGGGAAACAGCCAGACCTTCAATTTTCGTTTCGGGGCCAAGTTGAAGCGGAAGACAGAGTTCAACATCCTCTCATCGGAGTTCGATTATCGCAAAAACAGCAGCAACTCTGTTGACACGGCAAATCGGGCACTGCTCGACGCACGCTATGAACACCTGTTTCCAGAATCTCGCTGGACATGCTTTATTCACAACAGCGAAGACTACGATCAATTCAAAGCCTATGACCTCCGGGTTTCGCTCGACACGGGCGTCGGTTATCGACTGATCAAGGACGACGACACGTGGCTTACGGCTCACTTCGGCGGCGGCACCACACGAGAGATCGGCGGCCCAAATGATAGGTTCATTCCCGAAGCGGTCTTTGGCCTTGAAGGCGAACACAAGATCAGCAAACGCCAGAAGTTGACCGCCTCGGTCGAATACCGGCCCGATGTCACCAACTTCGGCAATTATCGCATCAATGGCAAAGCAGCCTGGGAGGTGCTCCTAGATGAGGAAAAGCACCTGAGCATGAAATTCAGTGCACTGGATCGCTACGATAGCTTAGTAGACGGCCACAAGCCGAACGATTTGGACTACGCCGTGACGCTTCTGTGGAGTTTCTGATCGCTTGGTGCTGAGGAGAGCGGAAATCTTTCGCCTCGTCTCGTGGAATACCCGATGGGAGGGCAGATTTGCCCAACAAAATGGCCCTTCACAGACTGCTTTAGCCTGTGAAGGGCCCGGTCAGGAGCAACGACCGTCGCAGTATTCGTGATCGGGGCAGGAAACCAGCAAAGCCTTCCCCGGCCATTCGGCGTCACGCAGTAGAGGGGCCTGCCTCGCTGGGCGAGATCACATCCAGGAATCGAGCGCCGCTTAAGTACCATCCCTCACCGCAAGGGCGGCACCACACGATCTTGGCTCGAATGCGAACGTGTCTGCATGACTTGCTCGGGATGGTCAGCACGACTTCCCCAGGCTCCACGGCCATGTAGTGCAGCAGACCGATGCCACTGGGAGAGATGTCTCTGGAGAAGCAAGAGAACTGCTGTTGCCCCTCAAGAGTAACCGTAACCGGCGAGAAGAACGGTTCCCGGCTTTCGGCCCGACGTTCGCCCGCAGCGTCTTTCGCCTCGTCGAGTAGGCGGCCGATCGTCAGTTGCAGTTGGCTCTGGCCGGTGATAGATGACGGCAAGTCTGTCTGCATGGCTGGTTACCTCACTTCTACTGTTTTGCGGGAGCCTGGAAACAGGTCGCCCCACTCTTCAGAAGACTCATCGCTCCTGTTCAAGGGTAGGTCATCAAATCGCGCCGCGAGGACTGTTGGCCAAAAGAACTTTCCCATGTGGGGGGCACATGCATTCCTCTCCTATAATCGGTAGAACCCGCCCGATGACCACGCCCAGCATGGCGAGGTGTGGTGAGGAGGGAGGGAGCCTTGCTGAACCAAGGCAAGCAAGGGCGTGCGCCAACGTCATCGAGGAAATCGGCTCAGCAAACAAAAAAAAGCCCTTCGCAAGCTGACCCTGCGAAGGGTGAACACAAAAGGCACGACCCTTTGCTATGTTGGCTGCTTACGCCGCTGCTTCCTTCTCATCGGATTCGATGGCGACCGTCTTCAGCAACTTTCCGCCTTCGTCGTGGAACTCCACCACGTTCTCCTCCGCCAGCCAAATGGCATGGCCGCCTTCAAAGCGGAACTTGTGGCCGACGATCCGTCGAAACTGTAGGGGTTCCTTTTCTTCGGGCAAAAACCCCGCCATCGGCTGCATTAGACCGTCGCTTTGCCCCACCTCCAGATGGGGAATCTCGTGGGCGCTAACCGATTATTCGATACAACCACTACGGGTGTTATGCTTAACCCAGTGGCAAGGACTGCCGGGCGAGCGACACTTACGTTGACGGCCCCTCCGGAATCATTCTGCTGCCTCCAGAAGCATTGGGCAGTCGGCTGGCCAGGGGCTATGTTTTCAAAGACCTGCCAATTGAGACCGTATTCAACCCCAAACACGGGGAGCCAAAGGTGACGCCATGCCGCTCGCAAACTTGCCCAAAAGCGAGGAAGTCACAGCGTTTCGTAAACGAGTCATGGACCTGATTGACGGTATTGAAAACGCATGCGACGAGGATTCCGACATAAAGCTTTGTTCCAAAATCGGGGTTCCGGTCAGCAGAAGCGTTGCGACGACTGGAAGGCTTTCTCAGGTCTCTGAACGGGGGACGCAGTGGGGCCGGTCGGTGTCTGCAAGCGACGTAGTGGACAGCCAACAGAACGAGTTTCTGCCAGTTGTACCCGGTTCTCTAGAAGAGCTTGGTATCCGCAACTCAGACATCGAATCGATCATCTTGAAGTTCCTCCTCAATAGCGGTCCTCACCTTGGTTGCGAGATCGCCAAGCACATTCGGCTCCCTCTGACACTCGTTAGCGGGCTTCTCCGTCAACTGAAAGAGCACCAGGTGCTCGGCTACAAGGGGGCGGGGGCGGCGGGAGACTTCCTTTATGAGCTTTCGGAGGCGGGAACTCAACAAGCACGACGGTATTGGGATCACTGCACGTATTTTGGTTCTATCCCCGTGGCCCTGAAGGACTATGTTGCTAGCGTGCAGGCCCAGTCCGTTCGCAAGCAGAATCCCAAGATACGGCAACTCCAAACGGCACTGGACGGCCTTTCCGTACCGCAGGATATGGTCATTCGACTGGCCCAAGCCGTCAATTCTGGCTTGGGCTTGTTCTTGTACGGAGCCCCAGGCAATGGGAAGACCACCATTGCTTGTCGCCTGACTCGTGCGTTCGGGGAGACGATTTGGATTCCGAGGGCGCTCAACGTGGGCGGGTCAATCATACGCCTGTATGACCCGAACAATCACATACCTCAGCCGTTGTCTCGGGAAGAAGCACGCTGCGTGAGCCATATCGACGAACGCTGGATACGGATTTGCCGCCC
>Ga0315289_10016104_pt1 | contig 10342 bp, 12 predicted proteins | sample YL17G11_40_MG_FD_203452 | JGI IMG/M metagenome (GOLD analysis project Ga0315289, IMG submission 203452) | Sediment microbial communities from Yellowstone Lake, YNP, Wyoming, USA - YL17G11_40 | ecosystem: Environmental > Aquatic > Freshwater > Lake > Sediment | place: USA: Wyoming | collected...
GTTCGTGGTGGTGATCGTGGAGGGCTTCAAGGCGTGCATGCGCTTCATTCAGGCAGGCCTCACGAACACGGTAGCGATTCTCGGTTCGTTTCTTTCAGACACTCAGAGGAACCTCGTCGAGAGGATGGCCTCGGAGGTCTACATCATGCTTGACCAGAACAACGCAGGACTTCGAGGGACGGTGCTTGCTGCGATGTCACTCGGTCTTCCGACGCGGATCATTCCGTACCCGGACGAGCGAGAACAACCTAGCGATCTCCTGCCCGAAGAACTTCTGCTTGCCTTTTCCTCAGCAACGGACTTTCATAGGTGGCTCATGGTTACCCCTCCAGCGATGGAGATGTACCGTGAACGTAGGGCGCGAGAGCGGCTCTACACCTGAGTACAAGATTGCGTCCGACGTTGAGTGGTTCACTGAGTTCGACAATGTGTAAGGAGACTTCGACATGGCCTACGGCAAAGATCCGGCGGTTCTGAATTCGGCAGGTTCGTTTCGCCAGCGTGCGAGCCAGTATCAGCAGCAGAAGGCGGCAGCCCGTCCCAAAGGTGGCGGTGGAGCACCGTACTTCGTAGGGCAGTACAAGCCCTCAACAGACACCTTCGACACCATCCGCGTCGTCGAGGGACACTACCAAGTGCCTCAGCTTGTGGGCACGGGTCAGGATGCTCACATCGAGATGGTGGAGCTTCCGTTCTTCCCGTACGGAGAGCACTACGACGGGGCGAACTCGAAGAGCTCCATCTGCTCTGCCGGTCCGTACTTCGGGTCGAAGGACAAGGCGGCGCCCTGCCACGGCTGCGACATCTTCTGGTCGGGCATGGAGCGTGGTGCGGACGGCAAGAAGAAGGCGGGCCGCATGAGCCGTCGCGAGCTCTACGCCTTCTCCGTCGTGGACTACGGCAAGTACCACGAGATCGAGCAGGTCGATCGCAAGAACGGCCAGGTTCGCATCAACGAGCAGACGAACCTGCCGTACATGGAGTGGGTCAAGTGCGAAGGGCAGGGCTGTGATGCTTGTCGCGCAGGCAAGACCTCACGCATGGGTGCAAGCCGCCACTGGCCCTTGGGCTGGGGGCACTACCAGACGCTGCTCAACGCCGACAAGTTGATCGGCAAGAGCTGCGCAGGCTGCGGAACTGCCGACTCAGTGTCGTGCATCGCATGGGTCTGCCCGAGCTGCGGGGATGCTCACGTGGACATGCGCTCGTCGGTACTGAAGCAGAAGGAGATCGACGAGCTTGTCGAGCACCCGAACAAGTGCACGTGCGGCTTCGAGGGTTTCCTTCAGGAGATCATCGAGTGCGCAAACTGCACGCCGAAGGGCGGCGCTGCCAAGCGTGCCACGATCTTCGACGTCGACATGAACGTTCAGCGCATCCAGTCCTCCGATGGAGGCAACCAGACGACGCTGAACATCTCGAAGTGGAGCGCCCCTCGTCCCCTCGACCCGAGCTTCAAAGAGTTCGCGGAGCCGAAGGACCTGGCCAAGACGTACACCCCCACGGACCTCGCCAAGCAGGCGGAGTTCTTCAAGGTGCCCGCCGGCGGTATCCGCAAGCCAGTCACTGCTGCTGAAGCTGCGCGTCCGCACAGCGGCAACCAGTACAAGGCCTAGTCGCCAACAAGAACATAGGGTCCGTGCCTCGCGGCACGGACCCTATGCACCACCTGGAGGAACCACCCTTTAGTTGGGACAGTTGTACCCGACGACCGTCCCTGCGGTCCAGAAAGTTGAAATCGATGGGTTGGAACGTACATCTGCCGAAGGCGGAATGGTATCGGCCTGAGGACTTGACGGCTAATGGCTGCGCGCTTCTGACGCCGCTGCTGAACGAACTCAAGGCCACGCGTGATGTCTCCATCGACACGGAGACCACGGGCCTGAACATCGTGAAGGACATTCCTCTCTTCTGGTCTATGGCCTGGGGAGAGCGTCGGATGTGTATGCCGGCTGCCACGATGAATCTCTTCAGGGAGATCTTCGCAGACGAGGACAAGCGGTGGATCTTCGCCAACGCGAAGTACGACATGCACATCCTCAACAACGTGGGCTTCACGCTTGAGGGTTCGTGCTGCGACAGCGCCGTGATGCACGCACTGCTCTACGAAGAGCAGCCCCACGGCCTGAAGGACATGGCCCGGGAAGTCCTCGGCTGGAAGTGGACCGACTTCAAGAACACCTTCGGTCTCAGTGAGAAGAAAGAAGGGGCCGTTGCCGAAGCCCTCTTCCGTGCTGAGAAGGAGAATCTGCAGCTCCTCATCGAGTATGCAGCCAACGATGCGTACGGCACACTCAAGATCTACGAGAAGCTGAAGAAGGAGCTCGAAGACACCAACACGTACTCTCTCTACCCGAGTGAGTTCGCCACGATGGGCGACATCTTCTTCAAGACGGAGATGCCGTACACGAAGGTGCTCTGGGGGATGGAGCGCAAGGGCATCACCATCGACCGGCAGTACCTGAAGGACATCGAGGGCCCCTGCCAAGCACGTATCAAGGAGGTGGAACGAGACATCGTTCGGCTAGCGGGGCGTCCCATCAACCCGAACTCTCCGCTACAACTCCGGGACATCTTCTTCAACGAGTTGAAGTGCCGGCCCCTGAAGTACACGAAGGGTGGCAAGAGCGGGACGAAGGCGCCCAGCGTCGACTACGACTTCCTGCACTACTACCGCAACGAGATACCCCTGGCTGCGGCGCTTCTCGAGCACCGTGACCTGACCAAGCTGGATGGCACGTACATCCAGGGCCTGCAGAACCGCGTCGACTCTGCCAATCGCATCCACTCGAGGTTCAACCAGGACGTCGCACGTACCGGACGTCTCTCCTCCTCAGACCCGAACCTCCAGAACGTCCCCACTACCGAGAACGACAAGTTCAAGGTACGCGGCGCATTCATCCCCCAGGATGGCTGCGACCTCATCGTCGTTGACTATGCAGCTCTCGAGATGCGGCTCCTGGCTGCGGCTGCGATGGACCCGTTGATGATTCAGATCTTCCTCGACGGGAAGGACATCCACATGGGCAACGCCGAGATGGTGTTCGGCCGCAAGGTGGGGATGGACTACGAGGAGATCAAAGCCGCGAAGAAGATCGACGGCAAGGTGAAGCAGGGGGAGCTTCCTCCTGAAGCAATGACGGATAGGGTGCACATGGCACTTCAATTCCGTCAGCGCATCAAGACTATCGCCTTCGGTTTGAATTACGGGATGCGGGAAAACAAGCTCGCTCGTGACTTGGGCATCACCAAGGACGAGGCTCTAGCGCTTATGGAAGAGTACATGGCGACGTATCCCGCCGTGTCTCAGTTCTACGAGTCCGCCATCAAGGAGACCGAGCAGACGGGCTACTCGTTCACCATCATTGGACGACGTCGCTACCACCCGGAGATTCTCTCCAACCGGGACATGGAGCGGTTCGGTGCACAGCGCCAAGCCGTGAACAACCAAATCCAAGGAGGGGCTGCGGACGTGGTCCGCTTCGCTCAGCTTGGGATTGATGCGGCTTGCCTAGAAGAACGCTTCGGCTGCCGCATGCTTCTCCAGGTGCACGACGAGCTCGTGTTCGAGTGCCCCAAGGAGACGGTAGAAGAGGCAAAGCCAGTGATCCGTCAGCTCATGGAGCACCCGTTCTTCACGGACCTGGCCGTGCCTCTGGACGTGTCTCTAGCCTCAGGCCCCTCCTGGATGAACGCCAAGTGACGTACATCATCAAGAAAGCTGCGCTGGACCAACGGGTGGCAGCGATGCTCGACGTACCTGTCGAAGGGGTGGCCTGCATCACCTCGGCCTTCCTTCGAGAAGCCAGAGACGAGCTTGTCGAGCTCAACACGGTCGTGTTCGACGGCATGGGGGTCTTGACCATGTCCGTGAGGGCCGGGAAGACGGACAACCTGCACCCCACACCTACGACCTCAGTAACGGCAACCAGCGAGAAGAAGTATCATGTGACCTTCAAGAAGACGGCTCCGTTCAGGCAGGCACTTCGCCGGCGCTACCGGGACGTCGTAGTGGAGAAGAACATGGACAAGCTAGGCGTGGACGAGACGGGTTCAGAGAACGAGAAGAAGGCTAGCGAAGGCTGCCCCAAGTGCGGCTCGAAAGTCGAGCGCCACGGGAACGTCCTTGCCTGCCCCAAGTGCGGAACTGAGCCTTTCGAGGCGACGAAAACAACGTAGGAGGGTTCGATGGCGGTGAAGAAGGCAGCGAAGAAGGGGAAGCCCGAGAAGGAAAAGGCGGAGCCCCGCAAGCCGTTCGAGCCCATGACAATGGCCGAACGTAAGCGGGCGCTACGCGCCTTGATGCAGAAGGCGAACAACAAGGCCAAGCACACGGTCATGGCGTTCGCAGACGACGTGCAGAACCCCTACTTCCTCCGTCGTCCGAGTGGGATCGCCCAACTCGATATCGACACGGGTGGTGGAATCCCAGCAGGCGGCCTGAGCATGATCTCCGGTCCCGACAACGCAGGTAAGACCTACCTGATGTTCCGCTACTTCGCGGAGCACCAGCGTCTCTACGGGAACGAGTCCTTCCTCGGATTCGCTCCCACAGAGATGGCACCAGACTACTGGTTCATGCGCGACTGCGGCATGAAGGTCGCCATCCCAGAGAGCATGATCCATGAACGTGAGCAGAAGCACATGCTCATGGGTCTGCCTGCCTTCACCAAGGAAGAGCGTGCTGCCTTCCGAGAGCAGATCGGTGAAGTCATCATCCTGACGGGACACACGGCCGAAGACCTCTTCGACTGTGTCCTCGCCTCGGTGCGCGACAACATCTTCGGCATGATCGGCATCGACTCCTTCACGATGGCCGTGCCGCAGACGCTCGCAGAGATGGGCACGTTCCACGACAACCCGCAGATGGCTGCGAGTGCCACGCTCTCTACCCGCTTCCTCACCCGGTTCGCTCAGTACATGCTGGGTGTCGACGGGCGTAACAACACCACGATCGTCGGCACTCAGCAGGTGCGTTCCAACAGCAAGAAGGCCGAGGCTCCCGGACACATCCGGAAGTACCTCCCCGACTACGTCCCCGCTGGCGGGTACGCCACCAAGCACGGCAAGATGATCGACATCCTGCTCATGCCAGGCGAGAAGTTCCGCGAGGGCAAGTCCAAGGAGGACAAGGGCTACATCGCCGGCAAGTCCATCAAGTGGCGCCTCATCAAGGGCAAGGCCGGCTGTCACGACAACGTCGAGGGCGAGGTGGAGTTCGACTACGAGAACCGTGGCGTGGACTCGTACAGCCACCTCCTCGTCACCGGGCTTCGCTACAACGGCATCATCGAGCAGGACGGAAAGCTCTCCCTCGTGAAGTGCTCATCGGGGGAGATCCACCCGGACTTCTCCAAGCTCCTGCGCGACTCGTTCTTCGAGAAGATGGCCTCGGACATCAACCTCGAGCTCCAGGTTCGCTACGAGGTCATGGCCCACGCAGGCGTCGAGTGCGTGTACAGGTAACGTCGGAGTTCTTCACCTCAGCACAGTGCAACGCTTGCGGAAGTATCTGTGGCTGTGAGGTGTACACGATCTTCATTGGGGCGGGGTTTACCGAGACCCCACCCCTCTGCAGCGTGTGCATCCAGCACTCGGCCATTGGGGAGTATGAAGCCCCGAAGATCGACATGACTGGGCCTCCCACGAGGAAGATCCAACGGAACTCCCGCAAGAGGGAGCTCGAGGTTGCTGCGGACATCGGCGGTCGCCGTCAGCCAGGGTCGGGTAACCAACCCTTCGCGAAAGGTGACATAAGAAAGAAGGGCGAGTTTAGGGTCGAGCACAAGGACTGTTACGGCCTGGACTTCAAGGTCAACAGACGGGACCTGCTCGACAAGATTCGCTCTGAATGCTCTCGCGGAGAGCAGCCGGCCGTCGTAGTGACGTTCCGGGACAAGCACACACACCAGCAGCTCGAGGCCTGGGCCATGGTGCCTTACGAGGTCTGGGTGGAGAAGATGAATGGCACTGGCTAGTATCGCTGACCTGAATCAGCCCATCGAGGACATCCAACAGTACGTCGACATCGCGAAGGACCTTTCGCGGATGTACGACAGCTTTCTCGAGAACTTCGAGGAGGACCGTGGCGAGCGTCCGCCGGGCATCCATGCCTCGGAGGTGAGCAAGTGCATGCGGCAGGCGTACTACTCTCTCGTCAATCTCGAGAAGAAGAACGTCGTGAGCCTCAACATGCGCCGGCGGTTTCATGTTGGGCACGCTGTGCACAGCATGGCCCAGAAGGAGCTGCACAAGATGGCAGCTATGGCGCAAGCTGAGGAGCTTGCGAAGAAGAACGGCTGGTACCTAGAGTTCGCAGACGAGGTGAAGGTCAATCCCGAGAGCCAGGCGATGGCTGCGAAGTATCAGATCCAGTCCTCCTGCGACGGGGTGTTCACCTTCCGTGAGCTCGAACACGGTGAGGTGGTCCTCCGCGTCGGGTTGGAGATCAAGACGGAGGCGCCGGCGGGCTACGAGAAGCTCAACGCCCCGAAGGAAGACCACATCGACCAGGTGCATGTGTACATGGCCTGTCTCGATCTTCCGCTGCTCTGGTTCTTCTACATGAACAAGGGCAACCAGAACACGACGCCGAGCCAACACCCCTGGCTCATCACGTTCAACCCGGCGATCTGGAACCGTCTCGAGCTACGGGCCGCAGAGGTGCTCGAGTACAACGCCAAAGGAAAGCCTCCTCCCCGTGAGGAAGGCAATCACTGCGGCTTCTGCCCGTACACCTGGGAATGCAAGCCGCCCACGCAGTCACGTGGGCCACGCAACATCATCTCTGTGAGGAGACCATGAACATGAGGCAGCCGGTGACCGGCGGTCTCTCCATCCCGAAGAACGTGGGTGTCGGAGAGACCGAACAACAGAAGATCCACAGCACATGGGACACCATCGACAAGGTCGAAGCGGAACTGGGGATGGACGGCTTCATCCCAATGACAACGCCAGAATTCGAGTGCCCTCAGGTCACGGAAGAGGAGCTCACTACCGAGGACAGCAAGTCGTACACCCAGACCTTTGCGAGACAGTTCGCATGGTTCAACTACTCCTCCCAGGTTTTGGCCCGAGTGACTGTCCGTCTCCTACAAGTGGAGAACGAACAAGCCATCATCGCGTCCAAGATGCGAGACGGCTTCAAGGAGCGCATTCGCAACGGCGCCCCAAAGATGACGGTCGAGGAGATGAAGGACCAGATCAACCTCGACCCCCGCTACCAGGAGCTGATGCTGCAGGCGCAGATCTACCAGCAGAAGAAGACCGTCCTCTCAGCGTTCGCTGAGGGCATCGAGCGTGGGCTCAAGGTCATCAGCCGCCAGGTGGAGATCCGCAAGGGGGAGATCGAGCAGAGCCGGGTCAACATCCCCAACCGGGGCTACGGCATGCGAACGCCATGACCGACATCATTGAGCGCAGCGGAAGCATCGAAAGCGACGACCCACTAGCCTCCTTCCTGTACGAGCTTATGCGGGACCATGTCCCGCCCGGCATCATCGAGGAACTTGTACAAAAGGAGCGCCTGCGGTGCAGGCAGGTCGTTCGCTTCAGCAATGGTTGGCTCGCGCAGTACTCCATCTATCTCGCCGAGCAGCTACGTAAGTGATCAAGCTCACCATCCCCAGCATCCCTCCGAGCTCGAACAACGCGTACTTCACTCGAGGGAAGATGCGCGTACTCACGAAGGAAGGCCGGAGGTACAAGAACGAGACGGTTGCGCATGTGGCGCAGAACTATCGGCAGGAGATGTTGATCTTCAAGCCGAACAACCGTTACCAGTTCCACTTCCGGTTCTACCTCGAGACCATCCAGAACAAACTCTGGAAGCCAGGTGGGAAGGTAAACAGGTATAAGAAGTTCGACGGCGCCAACCTAACCAAACTTCTCGAGGACTGCCTCGCTGAAGCAGGTGGCTACGACGACTCCCAGACCGTCACGTCCACGTGGCAGAAGATGGAGGGCACCCCCGAGCGCACTGAGGTTTGGGCGTGGAACTTGGAAGAGGAGCGAGATCCCTTTGACTACGACTTCATGCTCCCCCGACTCTGACCTGTTCGCTCCGTTCAACGAGACGGAGTTGTATCAGATGGCCAGGAAGGCGGGCCTGCCGGTTCTACCGAGTATGCCCAAGCAGCAGTTCATCAGCCTCCTTCTGGGGGAAGAAGAACCGCAAGCAGTGACGCACGAGCTCGATCGTTGGAGGCACGGCATCATGGGCTTCCTCATCGAGCACTGGCGGGTTATGGAGACGCAGCTCACCTGCCCCGCCAAGAGCAAAGATCCCAAGGCATGCTTCCAGTGCGTTGATGCACAGGTCGTGACCTGCCTGGTCCAGAACGAAAACGACATCGCATTGATTCGTCTCCACAAAAAAGACGACATCTAGGAATGGAAAGAACATGAGCACGTCTCTCGCATCGATCACCGTCCAGACCGCGCCCCGTGACCCTGTCGCCCTCGAGAAGCTGGGGATCTTCCAGATCCGCCTTCTCGTCGAGAAGCTCGGGGCGCTCGGAACGGAGCAGGAGAAGATCGCCTTCGCCAAGCTGGACACCCCAGGAAAGGTCAGCCTCGCTGTCCAACTCCTCGGCCAGTTCGACAAGGCGAACGGTGGCGGTCACACCAACGGGATTGCTCCCGGGACGACGGCGATGCCTGCGCCTCAGCAGGTCATGCAGGTCCCGTCGATGGAGGTCAACCCGGCCGCCCTCGCTGCGGCTGCGCAGGCAACGGCACCCCAGACGGTTCGTCGGAGCCCCAAGACGCAGGCCGAGGTGACGCCGGTGTCGGCAGCACCCGCTGACCTCGGGATGGACGTCCTGAACATGCTGAACCGCATCATCCAGCAGAACGACGAGACCAACAGCATGGTCGCCGGCGCTCTCAAGGAGGTGATGGGGGAGATCAAGGAGGTCGCCAAGAGCAACCAGCAGCTCTCCCAGAACTACAGCGCGGTCTACGGCGCGCTGCAGGGCATCGACAAGACGATGAACGCCATCGGTCGCCAGTCGACGTTGCAGATGGCCCTCCTCCTGCCGCTGGCGGAGCAGGTTCTCGGCGGTTCTCGTGAGGAGGTTCTCGGCGCCACCCTCGGCGACGTGGACTCCATCCAGGCGCTCCTCAACCAGGTGGCGAACCCGGGAAAAGCCGGCTGACGGCAGCAGACGTCTGGCCTGGGTGCGCGCCAGTCTCTGCGGGAGACATCCTCGAGGTTACAGAGGACCAGTTCGAGCAGATGACGTACCAAGAACTCTCAGACCTGGCGGCGCAGGTCGGTCTCCTGCTGGATGACCGGCCGTCCCATGAAGTCCTAAAAGCCAGAATCCGAAGAGCCTCCTGGTAGAAACAGATGGACAGCCCCCTTGGGGGCTGTCTTTTTTAGCCACGTACTTGTGAGATTCTACCCCGTCGCGGTCTAGGGTATCCTGCCACCTAGGCCCGGCAGAGGCGGAGGGCAGCACCCAATGGCGAAGATTCTCATCGGGCGTAAGCTCAACGCCGCAACAGACTCCGTCACGGTCCCTGGTATTGCCAGTGCTCTCGTAACCGAGGCGCACGATTGGATAGGCCTCACCTACAACATCATCGGCAAGATCGACACGGTAGTCTACAAACTGGGTGGCCCTAGTGGAACCCTCGTAGCGACGCTCACCCTCGCCTACACGTTCGGGCGTCTCACCTCTGTCGCGAAGATGTAAGGATGCCCTTCGTCTTCAACCCATTCACTGGAGAGCTCGATGGCATCGCCGACCCGATCGACGATGCTTTCACGTTCCCTGCTGATTGTTCCGCCAGCGAAGGAGTAGGTGATTGTGTCTACGTGTCTAGTGACCTTGTATCGGGGGTCATTCAGGTACGAAAAGCCGACGTTACAGATTCCTCAAAGATGCCTTCGATAGGCATCATTCTGTACAAGCCGACAACTACAACGTGCATTGTAGTTTATCTAGGAGCCTTTCCGGTCGGTGTACTTCCTTCTTTTCTGCCGGGAAAGAAGTACTACGTCGGTGCTTCTTCTAAGCCCGTTTCAGTCACGCCGACGGCCCCGGCGATCATACAGATTGTCGGTATCGCTCTTGATTCGGGCCGTCTACTGTTCAATCCCTCACCCTCCATGGTAAAAGTAACCTAATGGCTTCGCGAAAAGTTGAAGTACCCAAGCCGGCACTTCCTGTCGACGAGGATGGCTTCCTCTGTCTCACGGGAGACCGACTTTGGAAGTGGAGAGCCCTCGATGCTGAGCTTCGTGCTGGCCTCGTGGAGCTGGACTCTGTGAAGAGGCAGATCGCCGCCGAGGTGGCGAAGAACCCCGAGCTAGGCGGGCTGCTGTCCAAGCAGG
>Ga0315289_10016105_pt1 | contig 10341 bp, 6 predicted proteins | sample YL17G11_40_MG_FD_203452 | JGI IMG/M metagenome (GOLD analysis project Ga0315289, IMG submission 203452) | Sediment microbial communities from Yellowstone Lake, YNP, Wyoming, USA - YL17G11_40 | ecosystem: Environmental > Aquatic > Freshwater > Lake > Sediment | place: USA: Wyoming | collected...
AGAGTACCGCTTTCCTTTTCCATTATCTTGTCTGCTAGCCCTTTACCGAGAACTTCGTCTAGTTTTTTGCCTTTTATTTCTTGAATAGCAACTGGAGATTTTGAAACTTCAGAAATTACTCCGTTTTTATCCACGCCAACAACAAATAAATTATTATCTGTTTCTGTCAATGTAATCAACCTTTCCCCTTCTTTTACTTCCCAATCAACATTTTTTAAGACCCTAGAAAGGTTATACCTCGCACTGGTTTGTTCTCCGTTTATCCACGAAAAATACGAAGCATCTGGCTCATATAGTTTGACTTCGCTTGGACGAGGTGATACAATAGCACTATGCCTATTCAAAATCTCTGCAAGTTCTGTGGACGGAAGTTCTCTACCTATCCCAATCAGGTCGCTCTTGGCTTTGGGAAGTATTGCACTAGAACCTGCTCCGCTAGAGCCAGAGGACCGCACATTATGGACGCCGCCGTAAATGCTATCAGGGGAAAGAAGCCCCACAATTTCACGGGGACTAAAATCGCTTGCATTAACTGTGGAGAGGAGTTTTATGTCTCCCCTTGTCGTCTTACCCGCAAATCCCCTATCAAGTGCTGTTCTAAAGCGTGTTCTAGCCAACTCAAACGCACTTCCAAGCCCTCTGGCTACCGTCGCTCTGTCATTGACGGAGAGAATCTTGCCGACCACATTAGGTTGGCTCAAAAGCTGGTCGGCAGAGAAGCCATACTTGGAAAGGACATCCACCACATTGACGGGGACAAACTCAACAACGACACCACGAATCTTATTGTTCTTCAACGCAGTCAGCATAGGAGCGTCCACGACTTTCAATGGCGACATAACTGCAAATTCACTCCCCAAATAATGCTTCAGTTTTTCCCCGACGCTCTCTGGCTTCATAATTTCCTTCCAAGCGGGACTTCCTGAGTCTACTGCGTCTTTTAGGGCTCGTTTGATAGAAAGTTCTTGCCAGTTTTTGAGGAGGGGATTGTTAGGGATAGAAGAAGAACCGAGTTTGTATTTTTCTACAAAAGTAGGGTTAGAAGAAATCTCCTCACGAAATTCTCCGTAGGACATTTTTTTACCATTCAAATAATATGTGCAATTAACTCCTGCCATAAGTTTGTAATCTTAAATTAGTTGGGTTAGGACGAAAACCAGAAAGCCAGTTGTATAGGGTTTTCATTTTGTATCCGTTCTTTTCCGCCGCCTCTGAAACCGATTCGTATTCCAGATTGCTTTTAATATCTAAAACCTTTCGTGATATTGGGTGGTCTTTTCCTGTCTTTCCGAACATTGGATTTTTAGAACCTAGTTTTGATACAGCAATTTTCTCTTTCCATTCTTCGGGAAGTTTATCACCCATCTTTACCACTCCGCCATTACCGCCATTCTTGCGAGCAATTCTGATAGATTTAATCCACGCCTCGCTTCGGGGATTACTTGCATTTATGGAAAGTTGCTTTCTTCTCTCCTCACTAATTACCATTCCACTAGCACCCTCACCACCATCTGTTAAATTGACAAGTATTCCTGTTCCATTGTTTCGTCTGCCGTAATGTTTTATTAAAAGTTTTTCAAGTAAAAAAGAATGTTTCTCACTTTTGCACATTGCGATTATTTCTACTTTATAGCCACCTGCTTTTTTGACGACATTCTTCCAAAAAGGGTTTCTGCCATAAAAATCATTTGCCCTTTTATCCGTGCCTTTTCCGATATAAAAAATACTCTCATCATCATTTCTGGTGTGAGCATAAACATAGTATTTTTTTGTGGTTAAAGCAGATTTCATATAGTAATTATACCACTTTTAACACACGACTTTTAGTATTTCATCATCAGTCATTTTCTTTAATAATCCTTCCCACTTACTGTCAATAATTGCTAAATTGCCCGTCTGTTGTTTCCTAAACTCACGGGAAAAATCACTCTGGAGTTCTTCCATAAAAGCAACCTTCTTGCCTTGATAGGTTCTTTCGTTCATACGTAGGTGGGAGAGGACATTCGGTTCATCCCAGTGGGAAGATTTGAAAGTAACACCTGCCGTTGATTTAGAATAACCCAATGAGTCAAGTGCTTGTTGTTTTGTGTCAAACAATGTCCCCGTTGGTTTTCCATCAACAAATGCTTGATAAAAGTCATTCACCTTTTTGATTTCTGCCTTACTTGTTTCTGGTGCCTTAATCAATATCTCTTTGTAGTTCTTGCCATCGGGGAGTTGGTAGGAAGAGTATTTGGTGGATGGAATAAATCCATCTCGTTCAACCGACGAACCTTCCTTCACCGTCTCCTCCGTCCCCTTCAATTCAGGAGCAAACTCTTTTACCTCTCTTGAAACAGATTGTCCTTTAATGTTTTGGAATTGAGATTTTGACACGACATAAGTTTCGCCGTCTTGTAAGAGGATTTTATTGCCTTTCATTTCGTAAGGAGTAAGTGCCTCGCCTTCGGCGATATTTACCTTGTTGCCATAAATATCAGTCGCTGGCACATCTCTTTTGAGTTGAATGTCAGGGTAGGTTTTCATTATATCCTCGGCGGTCATTCCTTTCGTGCCGCGAAGAGTTTTGGGCAAATCTGGTTCAAGTTCTTTAATCACCTTATTTATAAAAAGAGGTATGTCTATTTTTTTTACATTTCCAAATGTATCCATAACGCTCCGAACGATGTCTTTTTCAACCTGTTTTAATTCGGGATTGTTAGCCAAATTTTCAATGAATTCTTTTGATACTTTTCCTGCATTGGGTAGTTTTTGTAATAATCTTGTAGCTAGGGTTGCTCCTTCTTTTGTCAACGATCCCAACGGTATCGCCGCCAAAGCAGTGGTTGCTGAAGATATACCTCCTGTTTTACCAATAAATTTATCAAGCAATCCCTTAAAAGTAGAACTCATCTCGGTGAGATTATTAAAAACCTTACCTTCCATTTGAGTTTTAAATGTATTTGCTAAAACATTCTTTCCCTCGTCTTGCAGTTTTTCCACTATATCATTAACTCTTCCCGTAATTAAGTCAGGATTAACTTTTCCGTTTATTATTATGTTTGGTTCGTTCCCGTAAGCAGGAATAGTTTCAGTTATGGATTGTCTAAAGATTTTATTCGCACTGCTAGGAGATAAAACTTCCGCTTTGTTGGCTATCCCCTGTATCATTCTTTCGTCTGCCATTTGTGTTTGTTTGAATTTAGCAAGATATTCCTCTGCCTCGGCTATTTCTTGAGGAGAATATATTCCCTTCGGCGCATTTTTAAATTTAGCCACCTCGCCTGCAACGCCTCCAGTTAATCCGCCTACCACCGTCCCAAATATGCCCCCTACCCCCGCCCCGATAACTCCCGAAGCAGCGGTTTCTCCTAGGGAAGCATTTTCCTGCATAGCTCCAGCAACGCCCCCTGCGCCCCCTATTGCCGCCGTAGCTGGCGCAAGAGTCTTTGCTCCTTGTATCGCTCCTTTAACGAATCCTGCGCCCTTACCGATGCCCGAAACAGCCGAAGGCAATGCCTTCCCCGATTGAAAACTCTTCATTCCCGCCGTTGCCTTGCCGTAAGAACCAAATGCAAGAATGTCAATCAATGTTCCTGCGGCGTCGCCGAGATACTGACGATTGCTTTTTATTTGTCCGATTATGTCCTCGGTTGTCGCACCACTGGCTTTGAATGCATCTGCGGCTTCTTGAAGTAATTTTTGTTTTCTTTCTGGATTGGTTGCTTTTTTTGCTTGCAACATTAACTGACTACCCGATACCAGAGTATCGGCATTTATTTTATTTATTTCTTTTTCCCCACCCAATCCATAGTAAAAAGTTTTTCCGAGATCCTCTCCGAATTTTTGCTCTGACTGAGTAAGCCAATCACCCGCCTTTAAGGCGACATTCTTAATCGGCAAATATACATCTTTGACTAAATTCTCCACAACTAAACCGGCTTGTCCCAATGGACTGGCAAGATAATCTGCTCGTTGCTTTGCTTGTTGCGCACTTGTATCTAATTGTGAAATTTTCATAGTAGGACTTAAAATATCCTTATAAAATGATTGTAATTCTTTTGGAATTGCATTTAAACCATCTACTCCTCTTATTTCACCTAAAAAAGCAAATCTTTCGTTAGCTTTTTGCTCTTCATCCATTCGAGCATAGACATCGGTATTTGCATCTCCTCCACTCAATATCTTATTTTCTATGAAGTTTGTTTCTGGTGTGTTTGTTTTCCTCCAAACTTCATTAAATTTCTTCCAATCAAAATTATCTGCCGTTGTTGAATGAAATAGTTCGTGCGCTACGGTTGAAGTATGACCAGCATTAACATTTATAAATCTTTGCTTTCCCGCTTCGGTATTTAGAAATTTATCAATGCTTTCTGGTAATTTTATTCCTGCCTCGTATGCTTTTTCCCATAACCACTCACCCCCCGGAATATAATCTAATCTGGTAAAAGGTTGTTCCGATCCCATTAAGGGGACTTCAGGCGAATAAGAAACTTCCGCTCTCTTTGATAATATATTCTTAATCTGTGGCGTAAAGGCATATTCCTCCAGCGTTAAACCTTTAAGTTGTTTTCCTTGCGAACTTTCAAGAAATGGAGTATTTTCTGCTACTTTATTTATTACTGATTGAACTTTATTTGGTTTTTCTATTGTTTGCCATTGGGTCTTCGGCATCATCATAGCACTTTCCAGTTCTTTCGTTGTCCAGCCATATTGCTTTTTCTGAATCATATTATTCATTTCCTATTAACTTATTCATCTGTTCCTCTCCTCCTAAATCCAACCATAAATTATAAATTTCAATTGTCATCAATCCTGATTTTTTTAAGATTGCCAGTTGTGCTTTTAGTTTTTCATTTGACAAATCTTTGGTCTTTTCAATTACAACTTCCACTCTCGCGACTTTCTTGGCTTCATCTACAAACTTCTCAATTGAGTCAGCTTTTTGTTCATCATCGGCTTGTTGATACTCAGGCAATACTATGAGCTTATCAAGTTTATTTTTGCTTATTTCCCCTGCTCTTTTCCATAATTTAGTATTCTCACTTGGAGTCAATGAATCATATCCCTTTTTATCGCCTAATAATGTGGGCGAAACTTTATATCCCGCGTCCCATAATCTTCTTAATTCGTCTATCAGCGGTGTTGAAATTTCCTTCGTAGGTCTGAATGGATCAATCATTGTTTCAAGTATGTTCCCACCTCTCTTTTTTTCTTCCCCCAAAACATTAACTTGAGGCTCTAACCCTTGTCTCAATCCAGGGGTTCTTGCTTGTAATCCTTGGGGGATGGATTCTGTTCGCCTTTCAAGGGGATCAATGGATTTAGCTAAATCTGCTATTATGGTCGGGATAACCGAAGAAACCAAACTCACAACATATCCATACGCTGACCTTGCAGGATCGGTAACCGCATCGGCAAAGGAACTTATACCTTTTAAAAATGTTTGCTCTGTAAAGGATTTCATACTTCCTGCAGTAGCTTTTGCCATTCCCTCAGTAGGACTACCGCTCTTGGACAATTCATCTTGGAAATGCGCTCCTATAAGCAAAACATTACCGGCGGGACCGAATGCCGCCATTTGTTGCCATTCACCTCCCAGTTTGATTGAATTAGCTTGCCTGCCTTCAAGTTCCCACAACTTTTGCTCTTTCTCGCCTGTCGGTCTATCTAAAGTTATCAAACCTTTTTTCATTAACTCCGAACCAATGTATAAAATTGCTGTTCCTGTTATTGCCCTACCCATACCTTGAGAAAATAGCCGTTGGTCAAATCTTCCTTTACCTGTATTCTGAATCAATGTTTTTACTGCGCCTAGCGGAGTATAGTTTAAAATCTGCATTGCAACAGCCGACGGAGTCGGCCCAAATGGTAATATAATTTCACCTCCCGGCAATTTTTGAAAAGTACGAGCGGCTTTCCCTAGTTCTGTTGCGTTTTGAAAAACAGCCGTTTCCGCGTCCAATACCGCATACTTCAACACTTCATCGGTTGGGTTTTCAATTAAATTATCAATAAAATCCGAAGCATCCTTTCCTTTTAGTTTTGAATTTTTTGCCTTTGCTATTGCTTGGCTAACAATTGATTTTGCTTTTGCTCCGTAATAAAAAGGCTGATCCTCCGCACCCATAGTCTTGAAAATTGTTTGCTCGTATGCTTGCACCCCTTTTGCGAATTTACTTTTACCGAAATTGACGCGATTCCAATCTAACTTTCTTGCCAAGTTTCTTTCGTCAAACCCCGTTTTAAGATAACGAACTCCTCTCATAAATCCTTCCTTCATACCAGCCAACTCTGCAATCAATGATTTTTTACTAAAAGCCGAAATTGTATGTTCCCCAGTAAACAACGAAGCGACACTATCAATTATCTCCGCGGGATATTCTTTTATAGCTTCAAGCCTGCCGTGTCCCACATTAGCAAAAATGTTCAATCCACTCGTTTTCAATCCTGTCAACAATCCCGCCTTCCAAACATTTACCAATTTCCTATAAAGAGGCGAGGGAATCAATTCCCCTATGTATTGTTGCAATTTGTGAAATCTTTCTGCCTTCGCCAATCCGTCATTCATCAGTTGGATCGCTTTCATTTCTTCAAATATCTTGCGGGATTGTTCTTTTGTTAATTCAGGTATTTTCTTTTTTAAACCAAAAATCCCGCCTTTGCTTTTTTCTATTCCTTCGTTATATTTTTGTATTGTCCTTGCCGCAAATTTAAGTTGACCTTCTGGCGTTAATCTTGCCAAAATAGATGCCGCTTGGACACCTCTTCCAAGTTCCGTCAGTTTGCTCGCCATATTCACAGCAACGGCTCCGGCTTTTTCGTAATATGCGTTTTTAATAAATTCGTCCATAGCGTTCGTGGCTCTTGATCCGTATTCTTTAATCAATTCAGACGCAATCGCAACCGCCTTGTCGTCGGTGTTTTCCATTGCGATGCTTTCGGCTGTTTCTATGCTATCTTTGATAAGATTTGCCGCCTTAATGGACAAAGCATCGGTGCTTCTCGGAATATATTGTCCCGCTATTTTTAATTCAGGAAGAACCTCTTTAACACTGGTTATAAACCCTCGCTCTCTTGTCGCTGGATATGAAGGTGATGGAATTTCTATCTCGGTTGGTTTTGGAATTGGAATTTTGGCAACAGCCGATTCCTTCTCAATTGCGCCCAAGATTTTTACTATTCCTGTTTCTGTATTTGTTTTTGCTATACTGCTTGCGTATTTCTGCGCGATTGTTTCTTTCGTTCCTGCGCCTTTAAGTAAATCAACCACCTTTCCCGTTTTTGTTGCATTTACTAATTCTCCTATAAGAGTTTTAGTAATTTTCATCGGCTGGGAAGAAGCAATAGCTGTCCCCATTTCTCCTTTTATTATTTCATTGTATCTTTGTTTTTCTTCATCGGTTATCGGTAATCCAAGCCGTTGTTTTCTCAAAACTTCAGTCCTAAATTTAAAGTTTTCTTCACTTGCCGTTATCACTTTAGATATAGTTTCAACAGGATGACTAATGTTATACGCCACCGTCCCGATACCTTGCTTCACCGCTTCATCTGCCTTCTGCAGTAAATTACTGGCAAATTTCACAGGTGATAAATCTACGGCAACATACCCTGGTTTTCTCTTGCCAGAATATCTAGTATTAGGTTGTCCTGGAAGCATCCATTCCCCATATTCAGTTAAAATATCGGTTGCCATTATAATTTATAGAATGCATCAGCTAATGGATTACCCGTAGTTGCTTTTTTCGCAAGGGTATATGACGATCCAATCAAATTACCCGCCACCGCCGCCATAGAACCAATTGCTTCGTTTTCACTAACTTGTTGTTCTGCTTGAGTTTGCTCTCCCTTTATCCCACTCCTTACATTTTCCGCTCCGACAAATCTTCCCGTCTGGCTATCGGTGTAGATAATTTGCTGTACATACTCTCCACTGGCATCTTGATAGGAATTAAAATGAGGAGTTACTGCACCTCCTGCACTTTTTGATAAAGCATAATTAACTACCTCACTCGGCATACCCGCCTGTAGGGAAAGTTTATTTATTTGTGCCTTTGTATCAGGGGACATATTTGTCATATCAGATCCTTTTGCCAAGTCTATTAGAACCGAAAGATTAGCCCTTGCATTGTCTTGGGCGATATTTTCTTGAGTTTGCTCTTCTTTTCTTTCCCCTGCAATTATGTCTTGTAGTTGCACTGCTTGGGTAAATTTATTCTGATAAGTGGTATTCGCGTTGGCAAAATCCTGTTGTTGGTCTTGCATTATTTGACCGATTATACCTACTTTCGTGTTGTATTCGTCCTGTAATAATGCTTTGGTGTTTTGTAGTAATTGGATTTTCTCGTTACCCTGCCTTCTCAATTCATCTACCCTGCCCGTAACTAATTCCATTGGAAGCCCAGACCTAGATTCAGCATCTATTCCCGCGGTTAAACTAGCTTGCGCGTCCAGTAGCAATTTATTAACTCCCTGCATTGCGGTCTCCATCCCAGCCAATCCATACTCTCCTCTTAATACAGACCTCGTTGCTTTTGAATCATACGCTACGGGAGGAGGTTCAAGCCCCATTTCCGCTTTTTTTTGTTTAATTATTTGCTCATTAGTTAATGAAACTATTTGTTGTTGCTGGTTTTGCTGTTTTTCAACTTCAGCATTTTGCGCGGCAACTTTTTTTGCTAAATCCTGTTGTCTTGGGAGGTCGGTTGTATATATCCCCGTTTTTGTTTCTGGCAAAACGGTGGAAGGTTTTTCGCCAAATGCTGGTGTCAGTAAGGAAGCTCCAGCCACTGCCGCCATTGGTAAATCCATTTGTGGATTAAGCAAAGAGGCTCCTGCGACTGCGGCAGGCACTGCACCAGACACCCCAGGTTGCGCTGTGAGCGTAGTTGAAGCCAAGGGAGGTATATTTGTACCTCCTGCCGCAATGGGAGGTTTTACAGGCGTAACCTGCAACCCGATCGCTTGAGTCTTTGCTCTTATGTCCTGAACTTGTTTATTTATAGCCTCAAGTTGGCTAGGTGTAAGTGGCATATTATTATGATAAAACTATATTAGGATTTGTTTGAAAATAAGTTATGTCGGAGTATTTACCGATGATTACCTTACCGTGCGAAGTCGGGGGGTCTGGCACATATTGACCTATAATCACCTTACCTGGGTCAATGATAGTTTTCTTTTTCTTTTTCATATTACGGAGTTTCTTTATAGGCTACGGCGAAGAGTTGAGATGTCATTTTGCAAGCGCAAATAAGAGTTGTGGGATCTGTTTCAATATCAGTGGCTTGTATATCTCTTGTCAATACTTTCGCGGAATGAGTTCCTACTGTAACTTTCCCCTTATGGTCGTTTCTATTATAGTAAGCAACTCCCCAATGAGTAGAATCTAAACAAAACACAATGGGCTTCGCAACTGAAGTATCCTCTGTATCATTGACCTTAATCATCGCCCCTGCCGTAATAGTTGTACCAACCACTTCCCCTCCTGCGACATTTATTCCTTGACCTAATAAATAATATCTATCATCGAAAGTATCAACTGAAAGTTCTTCATACAAACTATAATCTGATTGAAATCCAAGAGTTTTAGAGCCTGGAGTTAATGTTTTAGCACTCGTATCAACTGAAACAGCGACAAGATAGGCAACATCACTTCCTGAAGGAATGTCAACATAAGCGAAAAGTACCCTAGCAGAATCTAATGTTGCCGTTCTAACGAAATATCCATTATTGGAAGAGATAAGAACAAGATCTGTTTTACTTCCCGCTAGGGTAATAGTTGTCCCAGAAATAGAAGCCAATCTTCCCATCAATTTTCTATCTTGTAAAAATGCGAAAACTACATAAGTTTCATCTAACACCGCCACCCCACAACTTCTTACTCCGTTGTAAGCTTCTTCGTCTGCCACTATCATACTTCCCAATGTAATTGTTGTTCCTGAGACTGATCCCGCTATACTTTGTATTTTATTTGCCACTGAAGCATATTTATATACTATTATAAAAGTAGTATCGTTTATTCTTTTTATTTCAATCATCGTGGCTTGCCCCGCTTCAAAGGTCACCGCAGAATCATCAACTATAGTAACCGTAGTCCCGGAAATAGTTCCGATAACCACCTTGCCTTTATTGGAATCGTCTTCATCGGAAAAAGCAATCACAAATTTTGTGTCCGTAAGTCTGGCTATTGATTTTACCCCTGCCGCAGAAGAATCAAATTGTGCGGCGGAGCCTAGTGAAAGTGTACTCAAAAATTTTATTTTGATACTGTCACTAATTCTTGTAAAACAGGAATTAGCCGTTTCTCTTCAGCCCGTTTTCTCGGATGATGGGCTTGGCATAAGGTAATGCCATTATTTATAT
>Ga0315289_10016106_pt1 | contig 10340 bp, 7 predicted proteins | sample YL17G11_40_MG_FD_203452 | JGI IMG/M metagenome (GOLD analysis project Ga0315289, IMG submission 203452) | Sediment microbial communities from Yellowstone Lake, YNP, Wyoming, USA - YL17G11_40 | ecosystem: Environmental > Aquatic > Freshwater > Lake > Sediment | place: USA: Wyoming | collected...
CAACAAGAATTTCTGCTCCCGAAGATCCGGGCGGAACAGGTAGCCGCACCACTCCTGCAAAAGACGCATGTATTCCCGGTTCCCGTCGAGGACATCTTCGAGGAAGGCCAGCCAACCGGGACAGGTCGCCGCCGGGTTGTAGTCATAGGGTAGTCGCGACATGGTGAAGTACCACGGTGTATGCGGCAACAACCGGCGCTTACCGGCAGGATCCCGGTCTGAATGACTGACGTTCCCATTGGCAGCGACAAAGACGTTCGCACCATTGATCTCATTGAGCCAGGCGTTCAATTCCTGCCGCGAGTCGATCAAGCATAAATGCGTCAGTGCGAGCAAGATGGAATTGATGTAGTGCGGGTTTATCCCGATCTGCTGCCCGTGCAGATAGCCGACGATATCGGCCTTTAGCTCAGGCAAGCCCCACCGGCAATAGCAGCCATCCCGGTACAGGACCCACTCGTCGCGCCAATATCGAAGTTGTAGCTCACAGGAAATCCCGGAGCCGGCATTTTGCGTGTGCCCAGCGACAATGTATGCTTCGGCCAGGGCATAGGAATCGAGCTTGGCCTCGTCTTTGCTCATTGGCTCGCCTCCTGCATCTGCATCTCGCGATTCGGGCACCCGGTCAACGCCCACACTTTTAGTGCTTCAACGGCCCACAAGACCCGCCCGCCCAGCCGGATCGCTCGCGGACAGTGCCCGGTGGAGTCCCACGACAACCAGGTCGAGCGCGAAACACCGCAGAGCGCGGCGGCGGCGCTGGCGTCCACAAGGATCTTTTGATCGGGGGCTATGTCGATCTTCACACAGCACCTCCGGTCAGGAGAGTCATTTTGCGAGTGGTCTGTGTCGGTGCCGGTGCAGATGATGGCTTGTAGGGCTTGCCCAGCAGGGCTTTGCTCGCTCTGTTGATGTCCTCGATGGTCCAGCAGAAGGAATCGCCCGGTCCCCGCTCCGGCTCGGGGATTCGACCGTCCCAGACAAGGCGTGACAATCGGGACGGTGGCACACCGAGAAGTTTACCCACATCGCGCGTGGATCGGAAACCCACCATAGGGGATTCTCCATAATCCAATCGGTAATAATGGTTTCGGGTGTGGGCAAAAAAAAAGCCGCCCACGCCTACACAAGAGCAGTTGTCCTCGTGCAGCACGGATCGGCAGGGTGTGATAGTCCAGGGGGTACCTGGGTCGCCTCAGCGATTGTCCAGCTTGCAGCCGGGTCGTATTGGTTTGATAGTCCGGCCGGAAACTACAGTCACTTGACGATCAGAGGGGATTGTCCACTGCGGCCCGGATCGACATGATGCGATTGTCCGGGCTTCCGTTGGGTCTTGCGATAATCCAACGGGCAAAAGCCTGATCTCTTAATCAAAGAGCACGATATTGGTCTGGATTCTACTTATTGCCCGGCGGCTGTAAAGACCAAATGTGCAAAGTTTTTTTTTCTTCACGTCTTGTTCCCCCTCACGATGTCCATGATCGTGGCCTTGCTGTCCGCCGACAGTCCCGGCCAGGCCGCTACGATCTCGGCCAGGTCTTGGTCTGCGCGTATAACTTCGCCAAAACTCGCGGGGTTTCCGACATCGCTTGTCGGCTTGATTTCCGCAAGTCCCGTATCCTCAAGGCTTTGTGAAGGGTGAGAGACGAGATTCGAACTCGCGACCCTTGGAACCACAATCCAATGCTCTATCCAAACTGAGCTACTCTCACCGCAAAAACAAGGTGCGCCGTGGGAGACGCTCGGCGCACCTTGCTATTCTACCGCGTCCGCCGTGGTTGTCAACGGCGTTTTACTTGGCCACTGCCGCCTGGGCCGCCGCCAGCCGGGCGATCGGCACGCGGAACGGCGAACAACTGACGTAATCCATGCCCACGCGGTGGCAGAAGGCCACGCTGGCGGGCTCGCCGCCCTGCTCGCCGCAGATGCCGACTTCGAGGGTCTTGCGGGTCTTGCGGCCGCGCTCGACGCTGATCTTGATCAGCTCGCCGACGCCGATCTGGTCGACGCTCTGGAACGGATCGCCGGGCAGGATCTTCTTGCCGAGGTAGTCCGGCAGGAAGGCCCCGATGTCGTCGCGGCTGAAGCCGAACGTCATCTGCGTCAGGTCGTTGGTCCCGAAGCTGAAGAACTCCGCGACCTCGGCGATCTGGTTGGACAGCAAGGCCGCCCGCGGAATCTCGATCATCGTGCCGACCATGTGCTTGATCCGCCGGAGGCCGAACTTGGCCAGGACCTCTTTGTAGACCTGGGCGATGATCACCTGCTGGTTCTTGATCTCGTTGACGTCGCAGACGACGGGGATCATGATCTCCGGATGGGGCTTTTTGCCTTCTTTGATCAGTTCGGCCGCCCCTTCGAAGATCGCCCGCACCTGCATGGCGGTCACTTCGGGGTAAGTCACGCCCAGCCGCACGCCGCGATGGCCCATCATAGGGTTGCTCTCGTGGAGGGCCTCGGCCCGCTTGGTCAGCTCGTCCATGTTGATGCCGAGCGAGTTGGCGAGCGCCTGGCGCTTCTCCGGGTTCTCCGGCACGAACTCATGCAGCGGCGGGTCGAGCAGCCGCACCACCACCGGCAGGCCGTCCATCGCCTCCATCGTGCTCTTGATGCTCGCTTTGACGAACGGGAACAGCTCATCGACCGCTCGCTTGCGCTCTTCCTCGCTCTTGGACATGATCATCTTGCGCAGGACGAAGAGCGGGTCATCACTCCCTTTCCCGTAGAACATATGCTCGGTGCGGAACAGGCCGATGCCCTCGGCGCCGAACGCCCGGGCTCTGGCCGCATCGGCCGGCGTGTCGGCGTTCGTACGGACGCCCAGGCGGCGGACCGCATCGCAGATCTTGAGGAAGCTCATCAGGACGACGTTCTCCTCGCCGGCGGCCATCATGGGCAGTTGGCCGGCGTAGACGTTGCCCTTGGTGCCGTTCAGCGTGATCCAGTCGCCCTCGTGGAGGACGGCATCGCCCACGCGGAGCTCTTTCTTCCCCACCTCGACGTGCAGGGCGCCGCAGCCGACGATGCAGCACTTGCCCCAGCCGCGGGCGACGAGGGCCGCGTGGCTGGTCATGCCGCCGCGCTGGGTCAAAATGCCCTGGGCGGCCCGCATGCCTTCGACATCCTCCGGGTTGGTCTCTTCGCGAACGAGGACGACCCTCTTGCCTTCCTTGGTCCAGTTGACAGCGTCGGCCGCGGTGAAGACCACCTGGCCCGTGGCGCCGCCCGGCCCGGCGGGCAGACCCCTGGCCAGGACCTTCTGGTCCTTCTCGACCGACGGGTCGATGATCGGATGCAGCAACTCATCCAATTGAGCGGGCGTCACGCGGCTGACCGCCTCTTCCTTCTTGATGAGCCTTTCCTTGACCATGTCCACGGCCATGCGGACCGCGGCGGGACCGTTGCGCTTGCCGACGCGGCATTGCAGCATCCAAAGCCGCCCCTTCTCGATCGTGAACTCGATGTCCTGCATGTCGTGATAATGTTTTTCCAGCTTCTTCTGGATGGCGTCCAGTTGCTTGTAGACCACGGGCATGGCCGTCTCCAGGGACGGCAGGTTCTTGTTCTGCTCGCTCTTGGTCGCCTCGTTGAGCGGGTTCGGCGTGCGAATCCCCGCCACCACGTCCTCACCCTGAGCGTTGACCAACCACTCACCGTAGAACTTATTATCGCCGGTGGCCGGGTTGCGGGAGAAGGCCACGCCGGTAGCGGAATCGACACCCATGTTGCCGAAGACCATCGACTGCACGTTTACCGCCGTGCCCCATTCATCGGGGATATTCTCGATCCGGCGATAAGAGATGGCCCGCCTGCCGTTCCACGAGGCGAAGACGGCCTCGATGCCGCCCCACAACTGCTTGTCGGCGTCATCCGGAAATTCCTTGCCCAGGACCTCCTGAATCTTGGCCTTGAACGACGCACAGAGTCGCTGGAGGTCGTCCGCCGTCAGGTCGGTATCGAGCGTGCAGCCCTTCTGCTTCTTCATCTCGTCCATGATCCGCTCCAACTGCCGGCGGATGCCCATGTCGTCCTTCGGCTCGATCCCGGCGGCCTTCTCCATCACGACATCGGAGTACATCATGATCAGCCGCCGATAGGCGTCGTAGACGAACCGCTCGTTGCCGCCGGTCTGCACGACCAGACCCGGAATGGTCTTGCTCGTCAGGCCGACGTTCAACACGGTCTCCATCATGCCCGGCATGGACTTGCGGGCGCCGGACCGCACCGACACCAGCAGCGGGTTCGTCGCGTCGCCGAACTTCTTGCCGATCACCTTCTCCACCTTGGCTAGTGCCTTGGCGAGCTCTTCCTTGAGACCCTGCGGGTACTTGCGCTTATTCTGGTAGAAGTGCACGCACACATCGGTGGTAATCGTGAAACCGGGCGGAACGGGCACGCCGATCTTCGCCATCTCGGCCAGATTGGCCCCCTTGCCGCCCAGCAGATTCTTCATCCCCGCGTTCCCCTCGCCCTTGCCGCCTCCGAAAAAGTACACCATTTTCTTTGCCATTCCAACCATCTCCTATTAGTCCGTTTGCCTGTTCGACCCATCGCACCTGAGAGTTTCGCCCCGCCATCGGCGGAAAGGGGCCCCCCAACGCATCCTTTCGCGTTGGGGACCCCAGTTCGATAGCGGCGATCCTGGGGCAAATAAGGGGTGCGAGTATAGCCCCCACCCCCACCCCTGTCAATGCCGAAAACCAGCGAATTCCGACCGCCGGGACGCCCCAAACCTGCTCGCGGCGGGACACCAGGACGCAGAGATTGAAAGACAGCAACCGCCCTTTCAACCCTGCATCCCCGCGTCAGCGTGTGAGATGTAATTCTTTGGCTGTCAACGACTTGCGCTGCCCAGAGCCTCCGCCCCAGCCAGGTGGCACGCCCAGATTCGCGGCAATAGACCAACACCTACTCCACAACGAACCACGTGCTGCGGTACGTTACCGTCTGCACAAGGTCCCAACACGATCTGCGGCTTCAAGAACGAGAATGGGACAGTCGCGTGAAGAACGGCGTCACATAGCGCCGCCTGTCGTGTTGGCAGAGACTCAAAGAATGTTGGCTATTCTCCTTGACAAATGACGGCATTGAGGGGTGAAATGGAGGCCAGTTGCGGTGAGACTGTTGACTGAAGACGCGCCTTGGGATAGAGCCTCACCCACCGCTGACTTAATACTGTCGGCTTGTGGAGACCGCGGGATGCCAGGAAAGGTGCCGTATTGGGGCGGGAGGTTCACATGAGCAGCCTGGAGAGTGTTGGACTGCATTTTCAGGAATCCATGTCCGGATATCTGGGTCCCGGTCAGTCCGATCCGGTGCGGGGAGAGGAGCTCGGGCGTCAGCAAGACGACCGGATTCGCTTTGATGTTCGTATCACGATAGAGGATCTGAGCCGCTTCGTGAAGATATCTGAGCACCAAGCAACATTGACGGGCACGGTGACCGGCAGCGTCTTTGGCGGCACCTACCCGATTGTCGATGGGGCCTTTCGCCTTTTCTCGATCGATCCCGCGACCGGCATCAGGCAAATGGTGTACGCCTTCAAATTCACGGCCTCCGACGGCCGGAGGTACTACCTGCATGGCCACAAAGAGATCCAGCACCACCGTGGCAAGGCGGATGTGGTTGAGGACATGACACGCCTCTTCACGGTCGTCTATCAGGGCGACGATGAGCACGCCCCTGTCTATGGAGCCGGGATACTCTACTTCGCGTTGAAGGATACTGTATCGCTGGTGTCATCTATAGAGATCACCAATGCGAAAACCCTGAAGCAGCGCATTAAGGCGTATCTGACCTTCATGTCCTTTGTGTACGCTCCGTTGCGGGAAGAGTACCTGAGGAACCTGCACATCGACTATCAAACGGAGTATGAGAACCTGGTGCTTTCCGGCGTGCTGAACGGTCGCGACGGTCCGCGGGAATTCTTCCTGGTTTCCGGCGTTCACGAAAAGGGCTTTCCCTGGGGTGATAACGAGTCCTTCTCGGACGTTCTGCTCGCGGTGGATGATGGCAACGGCGGCTACGCAAAGTACGGCATTACGGACCATGCCCTGGAAGGATTGCGGCTCGATGTGGAACACGGCACTTATCGCTATCACGGCCCGATCTTTGCCCTTAATTCCAGCTTTGCGGCCTCCTTTACTCAAATGCGGGCGGGCGCCCCGCCTCTGGTTCCGTGTGAGGCAGACTTCGAGATTGATTTCGAGGCCCGCCCGACGGGGCCCGTGTCCTACCCGTTGCCGGTGCTGGGCCGGTTCGCCGCACCTCTGATCGCAAAGATGCGGGAAGCCCTTCCGTCCGAACACCCTCTGGGTATGTCCATCACGCCGCATACCGTGATCGTTCGCTCCGGCAAGCTGACGATTCAGCACCGGGAGGAGCAAGACGCTGCGGCAGCTCCTTCCGAAGTATGGCCGATCGACACCGGCAGCACCTTCGGTGAAGCAGAGCGGTCCACGTTCCACAGCTTCAAGGAACCCACGTTGCTTTATGGGTACATCTGCGGGTTGCGGCCGAGACAGCACGCCGCACGCGTCCAGATTCACACCCGCACGCTGCGCGATGAGCGCGAGCTGTGGGCCAAGGACCAACTGGATCGATTTCTCGGCAAAGTCCTCTCGCGCATTGCCTCGGCCGAAATGCTGTTGGAGGGCGACAGCCTGAAAGTGCGGAGACTGGAGGCCTCAGACGGCCACGGCGACCCCGGCAGTCTGTTTGTCAGACTGGGAGATCCGATCCTGGAAATCAACAACGACCATTTCCCTACGGCCGTCTTTCAGCGCCGGATCATCAAGGTGCGCGATCCGAGCGGTGACGAGTGCCTGGCGTTGGAGGAAGACATGTCGCGGCTGCGGCGTGAGGCCGTCAACTCCGACAAGAAGGTGACGGTGGCCTCCATCCGGGACGAAGACAAATCGGCGGCACTGGATCGGGTCTTGGAAAAAACCGGTTTCATGGGGTTGCTGGAGAAGCGTCTGGCGGAGACAGGAAAATCCAGAACGGAGTTTTCCATTGTCATCAAGCCCAACTTCATGTTCGCCTATGATAAAACCGACCATACCACCTACACCGATCCGGCGTTGGTCGGGCAGTTGGTGGAGCGCCTGCGGGGCAAGGGCTTTGAACGGATCGTGGTGGCCGAGGCCCAGAGCACGTACGGCGAGTATTTCGACCGGCGCCGCGTGCGGGAAATGGCCGACTACCTGGGGTTCGACGGGAGGGCGGGGTATACGGTGGTGGACATGACGGAGGACGCCCTGGAGTATCGCGATCTCGGGCCCCACCTGGGCAATCATCCGGTCTCGACGGTGTGGCGCGACGCCGATTTCCGCATCTCCTTCGCGAAGAACAAGACGCACGCCTACGCGTACTACACACTCACCCTCAAGAACATCTACGGCGCGCTGCCCCTGGCCAACAAGTTCCAGGAGTATCACTGCAACCGGGACATCTACCACACGGCCCTGGAATACCTGGCGGCTTTCCCGGTCCATTTCGGGCTGGTGGACGCGTACGAGAGTGCGGATGGACCGTTTGGCATCTTCGCCGATCCGCTCCCTAATCCGACCCACACCGTGATCGGCGGCGCAGATCTGGTCGCGGTGGATTGGGTGGCCGCGACCAAAATGGGAATCGATCCCATGATCAGCCCGTACATGCGCCTGGCGGTCCAGGCCTTTGGCAAGCCGCAGATAGAACTGGCCGGCGATGCGAGCATGTACCGGCCCTGGCTGAATGTGCCGGTCGGTCTGACGTTGTTCACCCACAAGGGCCTGGACGCCAACTACCACTTCGGCAACCTGATTTACACCGTCTGCGCCCAGATGGACGAGAAGCACTTTACCTGCAAGAGCACGGCCCTCCACATCAAGCTGCTGCGCCGACTGACCGTGCCGCTGCGCCGTACGTTCTTCAAACGCAGCCACGAACGGCCCACCTGGTGCAACCGATTGGCCAGTTGGGTGACCTACAAATTGGGGTTTTGAAGCGATTCGGTACTTGGGGGCGAAAAAGAGGCGGTTGCTGCGTGTCCATGAAGGGCCCTGCCTGCATTGAGAGGGAGTCCGGGCAAATCCGCTTGGTGAAGCAGCTATGGTCCCAACAATGCCATAAGGTTTTCCCGCGTCAGCAGCGCAAGATCGGCCGGCCGCTCCAGGAAGGGTTCCACGTCCGCCACGACCCGTTTCCAGTCCAGCGTTTCCACCTGCCGGGCGACCAGCGGCCGCCAGTTCTCGGCGGTGACAGGCGGCCCCCGCCAGCCCGTTTGGGCGAGGGCGTTGTTCAGCAATTCCTGATTCGGCTCCGGCCAAGTTCGGTCCGACAGATACCAGACGAGGTCATAAATGTCCCGGCCTTTGACATACGGCCGCGCTAGAAACGCGTGCAGCTTGCCGGCCAAAAGAGACGCCTTGTCGTGGTGGCGAAGGTTGAGAATCACGTGACGCCGGACGATGGTAGAGACGACCTTCGCTCCCGCCGGTGGATTCGAATCGATTTCCACCTTGATCGACAGAGTCTCGGAGGCATGGGCCGAAAGACCAAGCTCAAACAGCAAGCCTTTGAAACTCACAAACGCCGATTTGGCGGTCCGCTTGTCATTGATTCGCGTGCTCACCTCATAGCCCTCGGCTTCAAAGACTCTGGCGGCACTCACCACGTTGTCACGAAAATCAGCCGGCATTCCCACCTCGACCAGGACAAAATCGAGGTCTTCGGAGAAGCGCGGCATGGAGTACAGAAAGCGCAAAGCCGTGCCGCCTTGAAACACCCAGCTATTGAAAGCGCCGCGGTCCTGGAGAGACTGCAGGAGCCGGGCCTGCAAATACTCCCGCGCGAGGCAACGTGCCAAGACCGGATTGTCGACACCGCTCAGAACCTGGCGGAGGTAGTCTTTCATGGCTCGTGGCCCCCTTCTTCGCCGATCAGCCGCTCCAAGAGCTTGACGGCCCGCCGCAGTTTCGGACTTCGGCTCATCCGGGACAATTGGACTAATGCCTTGCGGTCCAGACTCTCCAGATTCTGAAGTCGAAGCTCCATCAGGAAGTCATAGTTGTCCGCCCCCGGGGTCAAGTACACTAAATCCAGCAGGGCCTTCTCCGGCGTGGCGACGAACGCTTTCTGGCCGGACCCGAGATCCACGTGCTGGTAGCCGCGGAACCAACTCTTCTTGATGTGCCGAAACAGGAAGCGGCCCAAGGGAGTCTCAACACGCGCCGGTCTCTGCGTGGTCACGCTTGTCACCGTCGGAACATGCTCGGGGATCATGCCGAAGTGCCCGAGCGCCGACTGAAGGCTCACGTAAGAAGCCTTCTTCATCGCGTTGGCCAGAACAAAGGGGTGCGGCGTCCGCTTTCGGTAAGGCTCGGCCAGCGTGTACAATCCCTTGGCCAGTTGGATCAGCTTGCCGGCCTTGACCCAGCGGCTCAACTGCAGGCGTAGAGCCGGCAGGCTCTCGCCGCTGCCGGCCAGAAACCCGGTCCGAAACACCGGCTCCTCCGCCACCTGCCGCAACAATTCTTCCCATTTCATTGCAGTATATTATCATATTTGTATATTTGCTGCAACATGCGCCACAGCAAATGCTGCAAGGAAGAAGTGGACCGAGTCGCGGGGGGGTGGGCCGTGCACACGTTTCTCGACAAGCGAAACAAGCGCTCGTCACGCTGACGCTCTTACGTCTCAAGAGCCGGCCATGAAATCCGCTCCTTGAAGCTTAAACGGCTACCACCCGAAGGCCCCAGAACCATCGCCACAGGGATCATCGAGAAGACGGAGAAGAACCGCCAGACAAGAATGTGAAATGTGTAGGTGTGACCCCCGGTTCCCCCTTTTGTGTTTTGGCTCTTCTCGGAGGTCTCCCGGTGGTCAAGACCAAGTTCTTAGTCCCGCAGGGTGGGCTGTGCCCAGCTTTTCTCGATAGGCGAGAGAAACGCTCGTCCCGCCGAAGCTCCGCCGTGTCGGAAGCTGACTATTTCCCTCGTCAACGCTCGATTTAAGGGCAGATCCTGGGAGTTCTGCGGCTTACAAAAAAGTGAAATGTGTAGGTGTGACCCCCTAATCTGGTGACCCCCTAATCTGACCCCCTAATCGGAGAAGCTGGTGGAAGCGGGTCGAATGATCGCTACGCAACCCGTCGCGCTGCAATTACGCTTCCTGCAAACCATGCGTGAGATTTCCTCCGAGCACAGCACAGTGACGTTCCTGCCTTTGCCGATCGACCTGTTCGCGACGTTCTTCAAGAAAGGTGGCTCTCAAGAACCGCGACAGACAGAGGGCGTTCCAACCTGATGTTGAGCCACTAGGGTTCATCGCAGGGAATTCCGGGGGAAATTCCGAGG
>Ga0315289_10016107_pt1 | contig 10340 bp, 7 predicted proteins | sample YL17G11_40_MG_FD_203452 | JGI IMG/M metagenome (GOLD analysis project Ga0315289, IMG submission 203452) | Sediment microbial communities from Yellowstone Lake, YNP, Wyoming, USA - YL17G11_40 | ecosystem: Environmental > Aquatic > Freshwater > Lake > Sediment | place: USA: Wyoming | collected...
GACAGTGTTGTCAGCCAGACCGCTGTTAAGGGTATCATAGGTGGTCCAGTTAGTGTTGTCAAACTTACTCACACCGGCACTCGTTCCAAACCACTTATTGCCTGAGGCATCAATGGCTATTGCCCAGACATAGTTGTTCGCCAGACCGCTGTTTGAGGTGCTATAGGTGACCCAGTTTGACTGCGGTGGATTACTTTGGGTTGGGCTTTTCTTTTTACAGGCAGAGAACATAAATACAGCGACAAACAATGCTACTAAGATCAGATTAAACCGTCTTTTTAACATCTTCAATCCTCCTGAGGTTTGAAAGCCTCTGTTAGATGGGAGAAGTTGGGGTGCAGGGGTCAAACCCCCGCACCCCAAAGAAATTCAAGAGTGAATCAATCATGGTTCTGTCGAAGATGCTTTTCTTTTAATAAGCTAAGGCGTTAATGGTAAGTGCCACAGATAAAACAGTAGTGCTCGATCCAATCCCGAACAGCGCCAGAGAGCTGGGTTTCCCCCAGCCTAAATCCAATTCGACGTAAAAATGGTTTCTGAACTCATAGCCTGCTCCGGCGTACAGACCACCGCCAAACTTGATCTCAGAGTGAGATTCGAATGGAAGGGACAGCGTAGATACTCCAACCCCGCCAGTTATAAAATAAGATGGTGCTTCCGGTTTGAAATAATAAGTTACTCCCGGACCCCAGAAGCCGCTAGCCATGATGACATCTTCACTCATGCTTTCTCCGAAAAAGTAAACTTTGCTTGAGAACCAGGAATCTTTAACTGTAAAGTATATTTCGAGCAGATCAGAGGGTGCATACCCAATTTTGAAATTAGTCCTGAGCCCGAATTTGTTTTCCCTCTGCGATTCTTCTGTTTCTGTTCCTGATCCGAAAAAATCATGGATTGTTATAGTTTCCTTAAAAGTGGTAAATCCCGGTCCCAGCCCGCCTCCTATAATGAAGCCCTTGCGCTTACCATTAAAAGCATCAGCATTCGAGATAAGTAATAAGGTAGTAATAACGATTAAAACGCAAAGAAGCGACTTTCTCATAAATACCCCTTTTTAAAAAGGTTAATAGTTAAAGACAAGAAACCAAATAGCTGTTGGTGAAAGTGACCTCCTTTCCCTAAGCAGTTTTTGGGACCTAACTATATAATATTATCTCACATCTCCTGTCAAGTATTTTCTCATGAAATTATCAGAATCACCTATGTCGGGTAGCTCACGCAACCCGACCTACCTTCTTATTTTTGCTCCTTCTCCTTCGCCTCCTGAGATTCCTTAATTATCTTTTCTGCGATTTCTCTGGGCACTTCCTCGTAATGGAAGAAAGAGCGGGTATGAATACCTCGCCCCTGAGTTAAGGATCGCAGCGATGTTGAATATTTATATAGTTCTGCCAGTGGCACCTGGGCTTTTATCTTCTGAAAATTACCATCGCTTTCCATACCCAAAATTTTCCCCCTGCGTGAGGACAAATCACCTATAACGTCACCCATAAACTCCTCCGGAACTGTCACCTCTACTATATATATAGGTTCAAGTAATATCGGTTTTGCCTCTGAGGCGGCTTTCCTGAAACCCATTGATCCAGCGATTTTAAATGCCATATCCGAGGAGTCAACCGTATGGTAACTGCCGTCAAAAATGCTCACTTTCATATCCATCATCTTGTAACCTGCCACCACACCCTCATTCATCGCTTCAACTACTCCTTTTTCCACTGCAGGTATATATTTTGATGGAACCGCACCACCCACGACATCGTCTACAAACTGAAACCCCTCTCCTTTGCCTAATGGCTCCAATCTAAGCCAGCAGTCTCCATATTGCCCTCTGCCTCCAGATTGTCTTTTATATTTTCCCTGAGCCTCAGCCTTAACTTTGATTGTCTCCCGGTAGGGTATTCTGGGTTTCTCAATTTCTACCTCAACCCCGAATTTCTTTTTCAATCTATCCACGATCACCTCTAAATGCAGTTCACCCTGTCCGTAGACGATGGTTTGTCTTATATCTGGATCCACTTCCATAATGAAAGTCGGATCCTCCTCGTGCAGTTTGGAGAAACCGCTAGCGATCTTTTCCTCATCTCCTTTATTCTTGGCTTTAATAGCAAGATTGATCACTGGCCTGGGGAATTCGATAGCAGGTAGGACAATAGAGTCCTTTTTGTCGCAGAGGGTATCCCCGGTATGGGTGTTTTTCAGTTTGACCACAGCTCCCAGATCGCCAGCGATTACAACTCCGGCATCTTTTCTTTCCCTGCCGTTCATGGCATAGATCTGCCCTATTCGTTCAGCTGCATTGGTAACTGAGTTAAACGTGTCATCCCCGGTTTTAAGTTTCCCTGAGAATACTTTGAAAAAGACAAGCTCACCTACGTGAGGCTCAGAAACAGTCTTGAATATCAGGGCAGCCAGCGGGCTGTCAAAAGAGACCTTCAAAACTTTTTCTTTACCTGAACTTGGTTCTTTGCCTTTAATCGTCCCAAAATCTGCCGTGGATGGAAAGAAATCTGCGGCATGGTCTAAGAGCAGTTTTAACCCCCAGCAATTTGTGGCAGCACCGCAGAGGATTGGATAAAGCTTGTGCTCGGTGATCCCCTTTTTAAGCCCCATATTAAACTCCTCCTCAGTCAAAGCCCCCTTTTCAAAATATCTCTCTAAAAGACTATCATCTGCTTCAGCCACAGCTTCCACTAACTTTTCCCTGGCTTTCTTAACCTTATCCTCTAACTCCTGAGGGATTTTGTCCTCCTTGGCATCAGTTCCCTGAAACAGATAAGCCTTCATTTTCACGAGGTCAGCTATCCCTTTGAAATTTAATCCTTCTCCAATCGGAATCTGCAAAGGAATAGCCTGGTGACCAAATCTCTTTTGAACTTCTTTGAGCACTTTATCAAATTCCGCATGCTCTTTATCTAATTTATTAATGAAGAATACTCTGGAAAGCCCGTATTTCTCAGCGATGGACCAGACCTGCTCGGTTCCGACCTCCACTCCGGACAGGGCAGAAAGCAAAATCAATGCAGTCTCGGTAACCCTTAATCCACCCACAACCTCACCCATAAAATCCGCATAACCTGGCATATCAACAAGATTTATCTTGCAATCTTTCCAGTCTAAATGAAGCAAAGAAGCGGAAATTGAGATCTTGCGGCTGATCTCATCCTCATTGTAATCCGAGACCGTGTTTCCGTCATCCACCTTGCCCAGACGACTGGTCACACCCGCGGAAAAAAGAATACCCTCCACCAGGGAGGTCTTACCCGCACCTCCATGCGCCACCACTCCCAGATTTCTCAACTGTTCGGTTTTATACTCTTTCAAACCATCCTCCTTATTTTCTTGTGAATGAGTTGCTTCTGCAAAGCTACAAAAATAACAAATAAATACGTTTTGTCAACTGCCTTCTTCTCAATGTCAACGCAAATCAAAAATGTCAGTCCCGATCAATCGGGATTACAGCTTCATTTTGCTTTTGTGTAAAGATGAGTTGAGAGGATTTGGTTTTTTCCTTTGAAATTGGTTTGTGTTTTAGCTTTTTGCCCTGGTAGAAGATATGGACGGAACCATCCAGATGTTGGTGCACCTCTACTTTCGCCTTGAAAAAGCTTACCCTATATTCATCCGGCAGTATCTGAAAGAACTTCCCCTTATAACTTATGGTATTATCCGCAGCAACAGTTCTCTCCTCTTTTAAACAGAAGATTTCTTTCAACTTTAATCCCTGAGGTAAGGGAATATAGGCAGAACCAGGTTCTTTAGCCAAACGGGAAAATCTCCGGTTATGTTTGGGAATAAACTCCTGTCTTAGATAGCGATTGGCTTCCTCTAAGGTGCTGATCTTAGGTAATCTCAACTCGGAGCAGAGCCTGGTCCGGCAAAAAGAACTGGCTCATTCTCTCCTTAGATTTAGCCTTAGGCGAAAAACACAACTTGACCTTAAGCATAGGCTCCAGGCGTGCAGGCAAGGTCTGTTCCGGAGGAATCTGCACTGACAGACCCGCCCTGGATGGTGGGGAAATAAAGCTCTTAAGCCGGTTTTAATATTGTAGGTCAGGAGCCTTGGGGCTCCTGATCTACTAACTGATGGCGATCATTAGTGTAGTGCATCGAGAAAAACTTTGACAATCCGATATGCTGGTTCGTAGACCAAATTATAACTCTTCCTTGGAACCAGTTCGCCATGGAACAATAAACAACGCATCTGATAAATTATTTCGATTATGGCAGAAGAAAGGCCGTTCACATCATTTTTAAATTTATATGAACCTATTTCTAACGCAGCTTCACCGGGACCGGCAAGCCATGAAATTCTTTTTAATGGACCGATTAAAATATAAGCTTCCATTATTTTATTTCGTCGTGTACTTAGGAGCTTTTGAAGAGGAAGGTGGGCCTTTAGCTCGTCCAAGTTGTATTTATCTTGTTGAAACTCGTAAAGAGAGGATTTGTCTTTTTGTTTAACAACCGAGACTTTGATTTTCCCCTTATCGTTCCCAGATGTAAATCTCATTATTGAATAATCTGCTCCCCAATGTGAAAAAATACTCTCAGAAGTAAGATTCTCTAAATGCCATTCTGAAAAAGTTATTCTCCTTTCAACGGTATCTTTTTGAGAAATGAGATGCGTATTTTCAAGTTGGGAATGTAAATCAGCAACCATATTTCTGAATGTCTGGCCATGTTGTCCGGTGTCGGTCAAAAGACTACGAATCTTGTTACGGACTGGGTTACTTTGTTCTTTAATTATTTCGATTAAATCTCTGTCCTGTCGAATATCCGGATAAGCATTTCTCATCCACGCATTGAAAGCCAGCCAAGACTTAATGAACTGAGTGAAATAATCAACTTCACAAAGTTCTCGCCAGATTTCTGCATTTTCGGCATTAAAGGTCGGCACTTGCGTTTAGTCCTTTACGTTCTTGTTAATCCATTCCATCGCGGTTTGTTCATTTTTTTCTATTGCCATTTCAACACTACGCTTGGCGATATCGAGAAGACGCTTAGAAGAAGCTTTAGCATTATACATTTCCGTTATATTCTGCTTGATTTCTTCCTGAACATCCGCGGGGATATCAGGCAAGATAATTCGTTCAAATTCATCTTTACCTATGGCAGTCAAAATCGATCCTGAGCAGCCCTTTTTGAGTTGTAGTTGGCCAACCAGAGATTTAAGCGAAACCAGCAATGTTTCGGAATTGATATCGTCTGATTTAACAACAAAAAAGCCAGTTGAACACAAAGCCCCATCTAAATCGTTAGTTATCAAAGCGATACTTGACAACGAGCCCTCAATAGACGAAACAATGACATCTCCGGTATTCACCTTGCGTCTTGCCCGTGACGGCAATTCGTTGCCTTTGGCTTCAATAAAACCGTTAATATTCCCATTGGCTGAAATATTCGCAAGCTCGATATACCTGTAAGTCACATCGTTCTTAGGTAGGAAGTTTTTATCCTTAATCTTTACAATCTCACCTAATGGTTTATTTCCTTTTTTATACTGCGTAACGCGTTTGACTATTTCCTCATACATTGGCTGGAAGTATTCGGCGTCGACGCGGTCGGCGGATTTTGTGCCGGAGAAATTTTTGATAAATGACAGCCGGTGTTTGGGTTTCCAATTTAAAAGGTTAAGTTCGGATAAGAGTATCTGCTCGGCATGTTGCAATAATTCATCAGCTTTTTCATATAGAGAGTAAGCCTTTTTATGTAACTCCGTGCTTAGCCCCGTTAGATTACTAGAGAAGACAGGAATCAATAGTTTTTCGACTTCTCGACAATTTAAATTAACTTGCTCTGTTTGCCGAGATAAATACCATAGATAATTTCGACCATAATAGGAATTGAGATATATAGTCAAATACTCTGGGGAAAGCTTCCTTGTGACACGAATTAAGGCGATGTTTTGATTAATATTTGCGGGCAAATCTTTCTTTTTTATAAGACAGGCACGTCCGACTATTTGAAAAGTAGCACCAATTATTGTAACAAGGACATCATTCTCCTTTAAGGAAGACCGCTTTATTTTTTTATTTCCTTCTTCGGATAATTTATGCGTAAACTCGCCTTCAATATAATGCTCTCGCAAATTATCGGTTTTTATAAAGTTAACATTGCCACCATAAAATTTTTCGTTTTTCATTGATGGTGTGTGCCCAGTCATTACAGGTCTATCAATAAACCTTAGCAATTCTTGGCTTCTATTCTTAAGAAGCAATTTCTTAATGCGGAAATATTCGCTTTTATAATGCTCGGCATCTATTCTTAAACTGCCATCCTCGGCAGCAATTTGTGAATAATTTATAATAGAAGATTCCATATTATTATCACCAAAAGCTCAGTTTCTCTTTTCTCGCCCAGTCGATGAATGCCTCGGCAACACCGTCGGGCAATTCTTTGTTGTGGTTATGCAAGTCATGGTCAACGATTAAATGGCCGTATTTATCCAGCCTACGCTTACCATCACCGTTTTTGACATAGACATACTCACCGGAATTGTCCTTGCCGCTCTTTTCTGAAACGGCAAAAAAGATGGGATAATTATCTTTTTTAGGGCATAGCTTATCATCCCATTTTTGAACAAATAGGACGCTTGTCTTTGTGCCGGAGTGTGGTTTAAAGGTATTGTTGTGGAGGCCGACAACCGCAATGATGCGGGCCTTATCTGCGATGAATTCGCGGATGTCCTTATCGGAGGTGTTATTTAACCGACCTTGGGGCAGGACAATAGCCATTCGCCCACCGGGTTTCAGGAATTGCAGATTTCTCTCGATAAATAGGATATCACGACCGACCTTTGATTTGGGTTTTTTCTTCTGGTTATAGCCAAGTTCATATTTATGGATGATGCGGGATTCCTTGATGTCGCCAGCAAAAGGAGGATTAGCCATAAGAATATCGAATCGGAATTCCTTATAGGAATTTGATTCTTTTTTAAGTTCCTCAAGGCGCCTGAGACCGCCTCCATAATTATCCCGCCAATCAGGATTATTGACTGTCTCGTTCCAACGGTCATAATCGAGCGTATTGAGGTGAAGAACATTTGACTCACCGTCACCGGCGATGAGATTTAATGTGCGGGCCACGCGAACGACCTTTTCGTCAAAATCGATGCCGAAGACCTTGAGGACATCCTCTTTTTCTTCTTTTGAGATATCAGCATTTTCAAAAAGATGACCCGTTATGTAGAAAATAGTATGAACAGGAAATCCACAAGAACCGGAGGCGGTGTCTATCATATACTCACCTTTTTGAGGATTGAGCATCTTGACGCACATATCAATGACATGCCGAGGAGTAAAATATTGGCCTTTTTCGCCTTTAGAAGATTTGCTTACGAGATATTCGAATGCCTCGTCGATTACCTGAAGATTAGAGTTGAAAAGTTTAACATCTTGCAGACTGGAAACACAGATAGAAAGATGAGAAGGGGACAAATCGATTTTGCTTTCATCGGGGAATACACCGGGCCATTCCTTTTTCGCTTCGTCAAAAAGTTTTTGAATCTTATTTTTTAGCTCGCTTTCAGACTGGCCGGTATTTCTAAACTCAAGGGATCTAAAGTGCTTCTGATACTTTAATACTTCATCATTCACAGTAAGAAATTTTTTAAGTGTTTCATAGTCGCTATATTCTTTCTTGCTCAGGTTGGCCTCAATAATAGAATCAAGAATCTCTTTATCCTTACGGCTTTTCATCTCGTCATGCAATTTTGTAAAAACAAGTTTAAAGACTTCCTCAAAAACATCTACACCGGCATTGGCAAGAACTTCATCTTCCATATCCTCAATGATTCTTTTCAGTGATATTCTTTTTTCCAGCAGCCTATCCTTTATCAATAAATCCCGCCACGTGAAGCGTTCTTTTAATATATCTTCCAGTGTCTGATCGGACTTCGGAATATCTGTAATGTCGTTGAAGAAATTCGGGTCTTTGCGGTTATAGTGTGAAATCTCTTTACCGTTTGTCCATACGCCGATAGGTGCGCCGGTAGCATTACAATATCCCCTAAGCTGTTCTTTGCCCTCTTTTAATTTCGGCTTTTTGACTTCAACGATAATGTATTCGACTGTGGGCCTATCTTTATCAAAGACGACGATATCTGCCAATTTCGTTTCTCTTCCGAATTGGACTGGATGTTCGAAGCGTATCCTCTTCTTTGGATAGCCATATTCGTTAATGAGCTTGACTGTATAAAGCTGGCGGACGACCTCTTCGGGCTTAAGCTGGACTTCTTTATCTCTGATGACGCAGTCAACATAGGGTTTATTTTTCTGCATCTTGATTTTCGACTCAAGGGCTTTAATATCTACCTCGCCGAAAAGCGATAAATCGTAATTTGAATCCTTTAAAATGGAGACCAGCGTTATATTGCTCCTACTGTTTGCCATATTCGACCCTTTCTTTCAAATTAAGGACGTCAGAGCCTTGGGGCTCCTGACCTACTGCTACTGCTACTATAAAAACCTGACTCGAATTTAGCCAAAAATGATGCGAAATGAGCGTCTCCTAGCCAGCGCAGTGCTGGAATCTGACATTAATCTGGATCACCGGTCGGATTCTTTTGCTTTAGCTTAGAAGAGGTTAGTGGAATCCGCCTGAGGTAGTCTCTGATTGGCTTTTTCATTTTTCTGGTCGCGCCCCGGCCCCAAACTCGAACGACTAACGTCTCGAAGATGGTTTTGACTCGACGAAGCGGATGCCATGTCTTAATCTTGAAGAACCCTATCGCATTCCAGTAATTATTCGTTATGAAGATCCTCAGGGTTTGCCAGTGATTGTAGAGTCTCGGCATGGCATCTAACATCACGGCCACCTGCAGTTGTCTAGGAGTCATTCTCTCAGGATAAAAAGTGACATGATGCCCGTCATATTTGGACCAGTCGAGATTGAAGATTCGATTACCGTTTTTGAATCGCTCGAACAGCTTTGAGCCGGGAATAGGTACTAATATCAGAAATTGGGTTGTTTCTAATCTCCATTTGATCGAAGCTTGTATATTGGCTTTAACTGTTTCAAGGGTATCCGTATCAAACCCCAGAACCCACATAGCATGAATATCTATTCCGTAACTGTGAATGGTCTTCGTGAACGCCGACATGTCATCGAAGCTCAGTCCCTTGCCTATGGCCTTCAGGCTTTCCGGATTTGTAGATTCATAGCCGATGTAGGCCCTGTCAAATCCAGCGCGCCTCAAGAGCTTCAGCGACTCAGGGTATCTGGCCAGGTCCAACCGGATCTGACCGGAAAGAGAACGCACCAGATGATTGTCAATTATACTTCGACACAATCGTTCTAATCTTGGTCTATTGGCCCCGAGGTTGTCATCCGCTATAAAAACAGGTATTCTGCCATATCTACGGTCATAGTATTTGATATCCTCAGTCACCTTTTGCTCCGAGCGAAAACGGTATGCTCTGCCAAACATAGCGACTTCGGAGCAGAAATCACAATCCCATGGACAACCCCGTGACGTAATGAGAGGTATGGCATACGGTTTTTCAAATCCATAAATCAAATCCAGATCTGGCGTAGGCAATGAATCCAGATCGACCTGCTTAGGCACCGAAGTATGATGAATTTTATCCCCCATCCTGAATGAGAGTCCGGGTATGTTCAAGAGTTGATGAGAATCTTTTCCAGATAGCCACCATTGAATGAAGCTGGCAAAAGACTCTTCAGCTTCATGTCTGAATACATAATTCGCACCGTTATCGAGGGCCTCCTCAGGCAAAAACGTGACATGTGGTCCCCCTATCAAGATGGGAGCGTCATGATTTACTTCCTCTTTGATTTTCTTCATTAACATATAGGCGCGAGGCACCGTCGAAGTGATGGAGGAGATCAATACCATGTCTGCGCGTTCCACATGTTCCCAAAGGATCGGCGCAATTTCCTCGCAATAGATCTCGCATCTATGACCTGCTTGTTTGGCGATAGTCAGCAACTGGGGCAAACCTAGCCGTGGCATATGATTATGACTAAAAATGTGTAGCCCTGGGGCTTTTGGCTCTATACCTACGATAAACATGGCCGAACCTCCTTGATCACAATCTTTTGGAAAGACGGTTCTTCCCTTTGAGCTTAATATAAGCGGTTTCTTAAATCCTCTCGCTTTTTTCTTGAAAGTACTGTCGAACTTTCGCCGAAATTTGACGATCAGTCATCTTGTCAATTGTTTCAATACCGGCTATGCGTCCATCAAGTCTGGCTCTCTTGAGATGTTTCTCCAGCTCGCCCTTAGCCTCACCCGGACCAAATATCAGAATGGATTCTGCATTACGCATAGACGCAATTACCGCATCGTAGTAAATGTTGAGATGTCCTGTAAACTTTCTCTG
>Ga0315289_10016109_pt1 | contig 10340 bp, 10 predicted proteins | sample YL17G11_40_MG_FD_203452 | JGI IMG/M metagenome (GOLD analysis project Ga0315289, IMG submission 203452) | Sediment microbial communities from Yellowstone Lake, YNP, Wyoming, USA - YL17G11_40 | ecosystem: Environmental > Aquatic > Freshwater > Lake > Sediment | place: USA: Wyoming | collected...
AAAAAGGGGAAAGTCAAATTTAAATTTAGGGGAGATTAAGGAGGCTTTTTTCTTGGTATTAAAACTAAGATTTCAGTAGTTTTTGTCTCTAACAATTAACACTTCCAATTCTCCGAACGATTTTCTGTTGGTTGTTTTTTTAAAATATTCCTCAAGGGTTTGATAAAATTGTTTTGGTTCAAACGGCGAATAATTGACCATAACAACGCCAAGGTCAGGTTTTTCTTGATTAGGTTTTTCAAAAAGCCAGCCGCCCCAACTTTCCATTAGGGGTGAATGGGTTGGTTCGTTTCCAAACACCCAGAAGAGATAACGATAGCCGCCGTAGCCAAAACACTCTCCTGTTGAATCAAGATAAAATTTTTGACTTTTCACTTCTGAAAGAGCAAGTTCGACAGCTTGTTTTTTCTTAGAGTAGCCGAAGATATTATTTGCGGTAAATGTATCGTTTATGTTTCTGAAAACAAAAAAAAGTACGAAACCTATTGTTATTAGCTTCAAAATGTTCTTTTTTGACAAGCTGATAAAAAAATATCCACTCAAAAGGGCAAATCCAGGAAAAAAGACATTAAAAAACCATTCGTGGGAATGACCAGGAATAAGTAGATTAAAGATAAAAACACCTGCGGCGATAACAATCAAATGCCAAGATATAATCTTAAGTCCGCCTACCTTTTTGTTTTTAAATGCCTGAATAAAACAATAAAAAATAACCAGAATAGCAAGGACAATCAAGAAGGGGTTTACCATTTGTCTTTGAATAACGTAGCCTTCGCAAGGAAAAATTTGTTTGACGACATCGTTGGGGCCGGATAAAAAAAACATTCTGGCCAGGGTTTTGGGTATCATGATGATAGAATTTAAAGGAGCCGCAAAATTAATCCCTTTTGAATCTGATGGTGTTAATAGTCTTAATAAATTTTTAGTTAAATAAAATTGGTGGCGAATTTCAAAAAATAAAAGTGGAAAATGAAAAAAAATAAAAATTCCTACTGCCCTTAAGACTTTTTGACTTAATTTTAATTTTAAAAGTAGCCAGAGGATAATAGTTAAAATTGGCAGAGAAAAACCACTACCTTCCCCTTGAACGCTCAATAGAAGAGAAAAACTTAGGGGATAAACCCAAAAATAATTTTTCTTAGCAATAATTTTGTAAAGACAAAGATAAGTTAGTAGGCTAGCGACTGGCATAAAGGTTAAAAGGCTTAAATAGCGATTATAAATAGAAACAAGAAATGATAAAGAGTAGAAAAGACAAGCCAGGAGGGCTATTTTCTGATTAAAAAGTTGTTTGCCAACATAAAATACTAACCAAATAGTTAAAACGCCAATTATTGAAGCGACAATTCCTTCCCAGATGGGTTCAAATTTTGTCAGGACCATAATCAAGGCGACTAAATAATAAAAATATGGAGCGGTATGTAAACCCCCCGGAAGTTCGATTGAACCAATAAGAATCGGTCTTTGGTCAATAATAATTCTTTTACTGGTGAAGCCCACGATTTCCTCATCGCCCATAAAGTAGAGCAACTCAGAAAGTTTATAGAAGCGAGTAAAAATTCCTCCAAGGACAATCAGAAGAAGAAAAAAGAGGGTTTTTTTCTTCATTGGCTTTAAAAAAGGGTGTAGATAAAGGGGGCAACAGCAGAGCTTTCGGCAAAAATCATGAGAAGACTAAAAAGGACTAAAATAATAACAATTGGTAGAAGCCACCATTTTTTCCTCTGCATTAAAAAGATAAAAAGGTCTTTTAAAATTGAGGCTCTAGATTTTAAACTTTGTATTGTTTTCATAAATATCTCCTCAATCGAGTTCAAATTTATCTTTAAATCCTTGATACTCCTTAGTCATTTTCATCTTTTTTTTATCAAGTAGAAAATTACCCATCGCTAAGTAATCCATGTTTGTTCCCATAAAACAATTATAAGCATCTTGAGGGGTACATACAATAGGTTCTCCCCTAACATTAAATGAGGTATTGATTAACACTCCGCAACCTGTTTGATGTTTAAATTCTTTTATTAAGCGGTGATAAAAAGGGTTTTGGGTTTTTGAGACTGATTGGATCCGTGCAGAATAATCCTTGTGGGTAACAGCAGGAATTGGTGATGGATTGTCTTTAACCTGACAAACAAGAAGCATAAATGGGCTTGGCCGATCAATGTCAAAATAATCGTTTAGGCATTCCTCAAGAACTGTTGGAGCAAAAGGGCGAAAGTCTTCTCTAAATTTGATTTTTAAATTGACTCGATCTTGATTTTCGGGATTTCTCGGGTCGGCTAAAATGCTCCTATTGCCTAAGGCTCTGGGGCCGTATTCCATTCTTCCTTGAAACCAACCGACAACAAATTGATTTTTAATAAGTTTTGCGGTGTCTTTAATAAGCTCTGTTGTATCTTGATAATATTTGTATTTTACTTTGTGGAAATCAAGGAAGTTTTTGATTTCTTGATTGGAAAATTCAGGGCCAAGGTAAGCTCTGTCCATTTGATAGTTTCTTTTTTTACCAAGGAGTGTGTTGTAGATAAAAAAAGCTGTTCCTAACGCCCCACCAGCGTCTCCTGCTGCGGGTTGAACAAAAAGCTCTTTAAAATCTGATTCCCTTATAATCCTTCCATTGACAACACAGTTTAATGCCACGCCGCCTGCAAGACAAAGATTGGTTAGACGAGTTTCTTTGTAGAGAGTTTTGACGGCCTTAAGAATAATTTCTTCGGTCACCGCCTGGATGCTTTTGGATATATCTTGATAAAAAGAGGTAATTTTTTCATCAGGATGTCTTTCTTTATGGCCAAATAGGTCTCGGAAATTGTCATTAATCATCAATGTTCCATAGGTATAGGCAAAATATTTTCGATTTAAGTGAAAGCTGCCGTCATCTTTGATCTCGATAAGATTATTAAGGATCTCTTTAACATATTTTGGTTTTCCATAGGGAGAAAGTCCCATTAGTTTATATTCACCGCTGTTGACTTTAAAGCCACAGTAGTAAGTAAAGGCAGAATATAAAAGGCCTAATGAGTCAGGAAAATTTATTTGATGAGTGAGGTAGATATTATTACCGTCACCATAACCTTTGGTGGCCGTAGCCCATTCCCCGACACCATCCATGGTCAAGATAGCGGCTTTCTTAAAAGGAGAGACTAGAAAAGCGCTGGCAGCGTGGGCAAGGTGGTGTTCACAAAAAATAATTTTACCTTCAAAGCCCGTTTCTTCTTGAATGGCGTGCTTCATCCAAAGTTTTTGTTTGAGCCAAAGAGGCATGGCTTTTATGAAGGAAAAGTAACTACGCGGGGCGGAAAGAAGATATGTTTGAAGAATTCTTTCAAATTTTAAGAAAGGTTTTTCATAAAAACCCAAATAATCAAGGTCGTTTATTTTTATGCCGGCAAAGTCAAGACAAAACTTGATAGCGTTCTTGGGAAACGACTGGTCGTGCTTTATCCGAGTAAATCTTTCCTCTTGGGCGGCGGCGATAAGTTTGCAGTCTTTGACAAGCGCAACAGCCGAATCGTGATAGAAACAAGAAATACCAAGGATATACATTCAGCTAATATTGTTTAGTAAAATCTTTTAGATTTATTTTTTGTTTGGGAATTTTTACCCAGTATGATTTTTTTGAGTGAGTTTTAAAAACATTTGCAGCCTGCAAAAGTAAGCCTATGGGAGTTAAAACAAGATAATAAACAAGAGTTAAGATCATGTATGTTTGGACTATCCCAACTACTTTTGCAATTTTTTTCCATTCGTTTAAGATTACTGAGAAGTGCTTTTTCATAATGGTTGATTATATAAGTATCAATTTAACTCGTCAATTAAATTTGATGCATTCAAAATATGGTAGGAGTTTTTGAAAACGGGAGTAATTTTTATCAAATTTCTTCTCAAATTTTTTATCAATACTTAATGGTAATTCTTTTATTAGGAACTGCCGTTTTGAATTGTTGGGAAAGTCTGTGGTTTTGCGACCAAAGTAGAGACGGAAAACGTGTCCTTCAATGTCGGTATAAAATGTATCGCACACAGGAGTTTCCTCTTGAATCTTATAGGCTGCGAGTTTTAATCCAACATGGTTTAATCTTCCCCATCCGCTACAATTAACACATGAATTAAGAGTATAAAATTTTTCTTTCAAGTAAAAAAAATTGTGCAGAAGTGTGGAGGCTAAAATAAGCAGAAGTGTGTATTGAAATATCTTTTGATTTTTAAATTTGGACATTGCTTTAATGAAGCCGAATGAGGAAACAATGATTAATAGGGCAAAATAGTGGGAGGGGTGATTAGTTGGGTTTTGAACTATTAAAAAATAAACGAGCGGAAAAATTAAAAAAGTCCAAAAAAAATATGATTTTTTTTCAAAAAAAGAAAAGATGAGTCCACTAACTAACAAGTAAAAATAAAGCGGAGAATTATAGAGTGTAAAGCTTTTAAAAATATTATCTATTTGTGGCAGGGATAGTTTTGATCCACGATTAATAATTCTAAAAAAACCATATTCTTCAAGATTGTTAACTAAAGAAAGTTTGAGAGCGATGGCTGGGCCGGCAATCCAGGAGAGGAGAAAAAGAGTCAGGAAAATTAGGAAGAACAATAAGTTTTTTTTAATGTAACCTTCGGATAATAATTTTTTTTTAAAAAGCCAAATAAGAAGTGGTGGAATAAAAAGAACTGCTTCTTCATAAGTTAAGATACTCAGAAACAAAAAAATTAATGACCGCTTGAAATTGTCTTTTTTAAAAGTTTTGAAGAATTCATAAAGAAAGTAGAGAAAAAGTAAATAAAAAAGAATATAAAAACCAACACCCATTACCATGCGTGAGATAACGATAACTCCATTGAGGGTAAGCAGTGAGAGTCCAATTAAAACTGAATTTTTATTCGCTTTTTGCAGTATTTTTTTGAGAACAAAAAAAATAAAAATAGTGGCTAAGACATTAGGTAGATAAAGCCAAAATTCTTTGAGGCCAAAGATTAAAATAAATGGGATCTCTACAAGTGCTCTTATTGGCGCGTGGCCAAAAAGGAAAATTGATCCTATTCCTTGGTATCCTTGGTAAAGCTTTAATGCCGGAAGGATGGCAAGAATGCTTGACGCCTCATCTCCTTGAAGTTCTTTTACGTTTGTTCCCCAAAAACATAAAATTAAATAAATTATAAAAAGAGTGAGAATTAAAAATTTTTTCATAGTTTTTCCAAAATGATAAATACCCCTCCTGATGGTAGCGAAGAGAACAAGGTTAAATCAAGCCGGGCGAAAAAATATTGAATTAAGTTTGAGGTTGAGGTTTTGGTTCTAAAAAATATTTTTTTTTGTTTTTTGAAACTTTCTTTTTTTTTCTTTGTCGAAAATGTTCTCACGAGGTGGGTTAAAAAGTTGAGAAGTGGAGAAAAGAAATGGTTTTTGAAAACTAGTTTGTGTTTTAAACCCGCTTTCTGACAAAAGGCGCTAATTTGGTTTTTTTTGAACCGATGAAGGTGGAGGGGAGGGAAATCAACTAACCAGAGCTTTTTAAGCTTTCCTTTTCTTTTTAAAAACTCGGTCAAAAACTCCAAAGAAAATTTTCCATAGAAATTAGTGTAAATTAACGCTTTTCCGTTTTTTTTTAGATTTTTTTTAATGACATTAAAGATTTTCTGGGGGTTTTCAAGATGCTCCAAGAGGTCAAAACAGATAATTTTATCTGTCTTAAAATTAACCTCAGTCGCGTCTCGACAAAAGAAGTTGATATTTTTAATGCCGAGGGTTTTTTTGGCCTTTTGAGCAATGTTTATTGCTCGCGGCGAAATATCAATGCCAATCCCCTTTTTTATTTGGGGCGCGAGGCATAAGAGGTTTCTGCCAATACCGCAGCCTAGGCTTAAAAAAACATCGGTTTTTTTGGGGAAAAGGTATTTTTGAATTAAATATTGCTTTGTGCTGAATTTTATCGCCGCAAAGTCGTAGACAATTTGTTTTTTGGGGTAAATTTTTTTATCCCAAAAATAATGATTGTTCATTTTTTAAAAGTTTGATCTCTTTTAAAATAGTTTTTTTTATATTAAATTTTTGAAATGCAGTTTTTCTCGCGTTTTGGGAAAGTTTTTTTCTTAAATTTTCATCTTTAACCAGGCAGTCAATTTTTGAAGCAATTGTTTGAGGGGAGGCTTCGGTAAGAATTCCATTTTTTTTATTTTTAATAATTTCCTGATGGGAGGAAATGTTAGAAGCAATCGTGGGCAGACCACAACTTAAGGCTTCAATTAAAACCTTAGGCTGGCCCTCAAGGGTGGAAACGAGGGTAAAAATGTCGGCTTTTTGAAATTCTTGAGGCATTTTTTGATAGGAAACTCTGGTAATAAATTTTGTCTTTACATCTTTGTCTCTGGCTAATCTTTTTAGCTTTTTGGCCTGTGTTCCTCTGCCAATTAGGCTAAGGATAATTTGTTTTTTGAATTGGGAAAGACTGATTGCTAATATTAGATTTGACAAATTTTTTTGTTTTTCTAGTCGGCCAACAAAAAGGATATTTATTTTTTTTTGATTGAAGGTTTTGGGCTTGGGCTTGAAGGCTCTGGTGTCGACACTGTTTGGTAAAAGGAGGATTTGTTTTGTGGGGTATTTTTTTTGTAATTTATTTTTGATAACTTCGGAGGTAACAATAACTGTATCGGAAAAAGAGATGCCTGTTTTTTCAAGAATTTTTAAGAGGGGAATAAAAATTTTCTTTCCCTCGATTCGAGCAAACTTTTCATAATCATAACCATAAGTGACGACGTAAGGTTTTTTGAGGAGGACTTTGCAGATTATTGCTGGAATAACTCCGGTTAATTGCATTACTCTTAAGACATCACATTGGATAATTCTTTTGAAGTTTAAGAAGGGAAGAAAAAATGTATAAAGATAGCGATGAGGGAATTTAGGGTAAGAGAAAACAAATATCTTTTGAAAATTTTTTTGATAAGCAGCAAGGTAATAATTAATAAATCGCTTTTTTTGGCCGTGTTTTTCTAACTCTTTTAGACTTCCCCCCAATGGAAACAAGACTCCTAAGTTCATTTTATTAAGCCTTTGTATAATTTTAGGTGCTTGATAATTACTTGAGTGTAGAATTTGTCGCTAAAGCTTTTTTGTTCTTTTTTAATATTGAGCCTTAGGGTGTTGTTTTCTTTAATTCCTTTTAAAATGGCAGATTTTATGCTGGCAACATTCAATTTGACTATGTATCCGTTTTTACCATGATTGATAATTTCTTCTTGGCCTCCCTTTTTGGTGGTGATTACGGGAACACCAAGATTTAATGCTTCCAGTGTCACTCTTGATAGTGGTTCTTGCCAGCGAGAGGGAATTACAACTAATTTTGCCATTTCATAAAATTTTTTTATTTTGAGATGGGGAAGTGACCCAGTAAATTGTGTATTCATTAATTTTAATTTTTTAGCCAGGATTTTGTACTTCATAAGATTGCTGTTTCCAACGATAATAAATTGGTATTGAGGGATTTTATTCTCTAACTGTTGGGCGGCTTTTAAAAAAAGATCGGTTCCTTTTCCGAAGGAGAGTTTGCCTACATAGAGAATTAGCTTTTGAGGGTTGTTCGTTAACAGGATAGGGATTGCTGGCAGAAGATTATAAATTACAAGACCGTCTTTGATTCCATTCTGGTGGTAAATTCTTTTTACCTTTTGGCTAACAAAAACCTTTTTGTCCGTGAAATTGACGGCAAATTTGAAGATTTTAGTAGCAAAATAGCTTCTGATATTGGCGAGGGTGTAAATGAGAATAGAGGCCAGGTTCTTCTTTTTAAGGTAATGTTTTATTCCGAAAGGAATTTCTTTGGTTAAAAAGTTTAAGAAATTACCAGCCCTTTTTTTTCTAAAAAGGCAGTGGCCAATTGGACAGAGGAGTCGGTAATCCCTAAGAGTGATAATTGTTTTAACCTTGAGAATTTTGGCTGTAATTAGGGCTCCGGGAAGAGAAAATTTTCCGTGAATATGAATTAAGTCTACTTTAATGGCTTTCGAAATTTTATAAATTTGGAAAGCGGAATATAAAATCCAAAAAAAATTGGTGTGTAATATAGGCGAGACTTTATTCTTTCCTTTTGTTAATTTAATAAAGGAAAACCGGTAGATTTTGACTTTTTTTATGATTTCATGATTGTTGGCACCATAGTTTGGCGTAATTATTGAGACGTCTATTCCTTTTTGCACCAGGGCTTTGGCGAGTAAAAAAGTACTTTGCTCTGCTCCGCCGGGGGAGTGAGGTAAAAAATAGTCACAGATAAAGGCAACTTTCATTTGAATATGTCTTGGTAGACTTTTATTGTTTGTTCGGCAGTTTTATTCCAGGTGAATTTTTGCTTCACCGTTTTTGCTCTCTCCCCGATTCTGTTTTTTGTTTCACTGTCTTTATTTATTTTTTTGATTAAGGCTACCCAGTCTTTACTCTTGTTAGGTTTTAATAAAAACCCATTTTGTTTGTCTTGAACAACTTCTCTTAGAACAGGAATGTCTGAACAAATCACCGGTTTTCCACAAGCCATTGCTTCCAAAACAGTAAGACCAAATCCTTCTTTTTTTGTGGGATACAAAAAAATATCGGCTAGATTTAAATATTTTGTTTTTTCCTCTCTTGTGACGAGACCGGTGAAATTTATTCTTGTTTTAAGATTTTTTTGGCGGACTTCGGATAATAGTTGAGATTTTTGAGGTCCATCGCCGACAAGCAACAAAGAAAAATTTGATGATAGTTTTAGAATCACTTTTATAAGAAACTTGACGTTTTTTCTTTGGGATAATTGGCCAAGATACAAAAGGATGGTTTTCCCTGAAAGTTTAAGTTTTTTAACTAAGCTTTTGTCTTTGCTTTGGGGTTGAATTTTAGGATCAATGCCATTGGGAATAACGCTAATTTTTTTAGAATTGATGGAGAACTTTTTGACTAATTCATTTTTTACCGATTGACTAACACAAATTATTTTATCCCATCGGTTGATTATAATTGTGTCCAAAAAATTAAAAAAGGGATTATTTTCTAAGTGATGATAAGTGGCGATAAGTTTAATGCTGGGAATAAATTTTTTAAAAATAATGGCGGCTGGACCGACAAAGTAGGGAGAATGAATTCTAAGGAGCTGAAATTTATTTTTTTGATAAATTTTAAACAAATGAGGAAGGATGAGAAAATTGAAGAGAAAGGGAGGGAAAATAGAATTGAAAGGTAAAAATTTGGGAATAATATTCTTATGCTTGGGGAAATCTCTTTTTTTAGGCAAAATGATATAAATAATAACGCCTTTTTTGGCTAATGATTCTAATAAAAAGGCGTCATGAATTTCTCCTCCCAGGTTTGAATTTTTAGATAAGCCTAACTGGGGAGAACAAATTTTAAGTTTTTGTTTCATTGTTTTGAGCAACAAAAAAAATTGAGTTACCAATTGGAAGATTGAAAGCCTCTAAAATGATGTTCTCAATTTTTAAAATAAAAAAAAGAAAGTTGTTGAGAAATTTTGGAGGGATAAATAAATCAGAAGAACGATCTGAATAAAGAGAAATTGACTTGAAAATTTTTCTTTTAAGAATGATGAGTGGCAAGACGAAAAAATGAGAATAAGTGTTTTTTTTAATTTTAAAACCTGTTGATTCCAGTAAATCGGTAATTTCTTTTTTTGTATATCTTCTGGCTGTATGGACTCTTTTATCATGATCGCTTTCGAGAAAATTTAGGGCTGGGACTAGACCAAAGAGAAACCCCTTTTTTTTGAGAACTTTTTTAAACTCAAGCAAGGCTTTTTTATCGCTGATAACCTTTTTATGATACAAAACACTCATGCAGACAATCAAATCAAAACGATTTTTTTTATAAGGCAGTTTCAGGATGGAACCTTTTTTAATATTGATTAAGCCTCGTTGTTTACAGTACTTAATGGCAAGAGGAGAAATATCTAACCCGCAAGCTTTCCCATATTTTGAGAGGAGAAGTAGATTGCCGCCTGTGCCGCAACCAGCATCGAGAATGCTTAAGTTTGTTTTGTATTTAAAGTATTTTTGAATTTGATTTTTAATTAAATTTTGGATGCCCAAATACCACCAGTGTTTATTTTCGGTTTCATACATGATTTGATACTCTTGTTTTTCCATTCTATTGAATGAAGTCTGTTATCAATTTACAGATTACTTTGATTTCCGAGGTTTTTAAATTTGGATGAAATGGAAGAGAAAGAATTTCTCTGGATAATTTTTCTGATTGCTTAAAATTTTTGAAGTTTTTATTTAAATATTTAAAGGCCTCAAGACGATAAATTGGTTTGGGATAATGAATTAAAGTTTGGATTTTGTTTTTTTTAAGACGTTCCTGCAAC
>Ga0315289_10016111_pt1 | contig 10338 bp, 10 predicted proteins | sample YL17G11_40_MG_FD_203452 | JGI IMG/M metagenome (GOLD analysis project Ga0315289, IMG submission 203452) | Sediment microbial communities from Yellowstone Lake, YNP, Wyoming, USA - YL17G11_40 | ecosystem: Environmental > Aquatic > Freshwater > Lake > Sediment | place: USA: Wyoming | collected...
CAGGAGATAATACCGAAGATCCCGACCGAGAACGATGTGAAGAACCTCGACGAGCTGAAGGAGTTTCTGAAGCAGAAAGATCACCCTATCGTAAAGACCTGGGTCGAGGCCACTGCCGTGGAGGCTGGGAAGGGTGAGGAGATCACCGTTCCTACGCTTGAGATGCCGGGGGAGATGATGCCTATACAGGGCATCCCTTCAGGCTTCGGCTTCAAGATCATCCTGAAGAACGCCAAGATCAAGGCCGAGAAGATGATCATAAAGGCCGAGAAGAGGTGACCAAGCTGATCAAGAAAGAGAAGAAGGAGACGTTGCCCATCAGCCTCGATATCTTGGAAGCCCTCGCCAAGTTCCAGGAGGTAGAGCTTGATGATGTCGAGATAAATTTCGACGAGCTTGAGATCAGCTTAACGCCCAGCATGATGGTCGGGGGCCCTCGGCTTAGGACGCCGAGCACCATGACCAAGATGAAGCCAACCTCCTTACTCGAAGCTAAGGTCGGCATCCCCGTCCAAGAGTACTCCGCGAAGATAGTTGAAGTGAAGCTAGGTGCGACGAGGGCCGAGGGTGGAAGCAGAGGCAGCTCCATAGTCATCGGCGGGGAGACGGTGCCCGCCTACTACAACTTCAAGGCGCATCCGCCCCACAAGCCCGTCATAGCCTTCGACGTCTTCGATTGGCCGAAGGTTTCGCTCGCGAAGGCGGTGAAGGAGCACTTCAGGGACGTCGTACAAGACCCCGCGGAGTGGGCGAAGCTATGCGTCAACAAGTTCAACGCCGAGATGATCAACCTTCACTTCCTCACGATAGATCCCCTCATAGAGAATACGTCGCCGAGCACGGCTGTAAAGGTCGCCGAGAACGTGCTCCAGGCTGTGGATGTGCCCATCGCGGTCGGAGGCTGCGGCGATGCCAAGAAGGACCTCGAGGTATTTACGGCCATAGCCGAGCACACTAAGGGTGAGAGAATACTCTTCAATTCGATCACTCTGGACATGGATATAGAAAAGTCGGCGAAGATGATCTTGGAGAACGACCACGTCGCCATCGCCTTCACTAGCATGGATGTAAACAAGGCAAGGGAGCTGAACAGAAAGCTCTACGACTTCCTCCCCAAGGAGAGGATAATCATGGACACGACAACGGCGGCACTTGGATATGGCCTCGACTACGCTTTCACAGTAATGGAACGGTGCCGCCTAGCTGGCCTTAAGGGCGACCCTGAGCTTAACCATCCGATGTCCTCTGGCTCCACGAACGCCTGGGCGGCCCGCGAGGCCTGGATGAAGATGGACGAGAAATGGACGCCGAGGGAACTCAGAGGCCCCCTATGGGAGACCATAACGGCCCAGACCCTACTCCTGACAGGGGTCGACTACTTTATGATGATGCATCCGGCCGCGGCTAACGCCGTGAAGGGGGTCATCGACAACCTCATGAGTGGAAAGGCGGTGGAGCCCGTCGAATGGGTCTCCCTCAAGGTCTAGGTGGTTTGAGATGCCCGCGAAAGAATTGAGCCCGATCGAGATATACAAGCATCTGCCGAGGACCAACTGCAAGGAGTGCGGGGAGACGAACTGCATGGCCTTCGCGGCGAGGCTAGTCAACAGGGAGGCGACTCTCCAGGAGTGCAAGCCACTCCTTGATCCCAAGCAGACCGAGACCTTCAATAGGCTATGGGCCCTCCTCAAGCCACCGGTCAAGGTCATCGAGGTTGGCGTCGGTGACTACAAGAAGAAGCTCGGCGGCGAGTACGTTCTCTACCGCCACGAGTTCACTTACTTCAACTTGCCTGCGTTAGCCATAGATGTCACAGACGAGATGCCCAACGAAGAGTTTGAAGCGAGGGTGAAGGTCGTCAACGAGCTCGTCTACGAGTATATAGGAATGAAGCTAACCCTTGACATGGTCGCCGTCAGGTGCACATCCAACGACGCCTCGAAATTCGAAGCAGCCGTGAAGAAGGCGGTGAATCTGACGAACAAACCTTTGGTGCTCTGCGCCATTGACCCCGCCGTCATGGAGCAGGGGCTGGCAGCTGCTGGCGATAAGAGGCCTCTCATTTACGCAGCGACGAAAACCAACTGGAGGGAGATGGCGGACCTCGCCCTCATGTACAATTGCCCAATAGTAGCGTCCAGCCCTCAGGACCTGGACACCCTCAAATCGCTATCTAAAACCCTCACAGAGTATGGGATTGAGGATATCGTCTTGGACCCTGGCACACAGTGGGATGGGGGCATCTCCAAGACTGTGGACGACTTCACCATCCTGAGGTGGGACGCGATAAACGAGGAAGAGGAGCACCTTGGCTATCCTCTCCTCGGGACACCCATCGTCGCCTGGGCGAAGCCGACCGAGGACCACATCCTCAACGAGTGGAACGAGGCGATGCTCGCCTCCATCCTCGTGACGAGGTACTCGGATATCCTGATCCTTCACAGTGTCTCTGGCTGGTCGCTCCTGCCTCTGATCTTCCTGAGGCAGAACCTCTACACAGACCCCAGGAAACCCGTCTCAGTGGAATCAGGAATAAGGAAGTTCGGCGAGCCTAACGATATGTCGCCAGTGCTCCTCACCTCGAACTTCGCTCTCACCTACTACACAGTCGCCTCGGACATAGAGTCGATGAAGCTCAACTGCTACCTCCTCGTGGTCGACAGCGAGGGTATGTCGGTGGAGAGCGCCGTCGCTGGCAGGAAGATGACCGCTGATACCATAGCTGAGACCATCAAAACCGCCAAGCTCGATGAACTCGTGAAGCACAAGCACCTGGTGATCCCGGGCAGGGCCGCGAGGCTGAGCGGGGAGATACAGGAGGCCTCAGGCTGGACCATATCAGTGGGTCCCATGGACTCCTCAGGGATAGCGAAGTACCTCGAGGAAAAGTGGAAACCGAACCCGGAATAATCTCCCTTTTTTCAAAATTACATCGAGTTGAGAGCCTTCCTAAGATGCTTCGAAACCTCATTACCCTTCTCTGCTGCGAGCCTTATGCTACTTGAGGTCTCATTGAACCCGAACTTACCAGCCTCCTCGGCGGCTTCCCAGAACCTCGCGACGTGATCGTCGTTGTGCTCTATCCAGTGCTCGAGGAGCTTCCTAAGCCTCAGACTCTCTTCGCCCATAAACATCAACCTTCGATAACCAGTCTCGTGGAGACGACATTTACCTCGACGATCCTCGCGCCGGGGAACGATTTTGAGTCACCCATCACGTCCTTCACGACGACACCCTTGCCGTCAGCCCGGGCGAATATGACGTCTTCCATAACTTTCTCTCCCTTTAGGTAAACCGTGAACTCGCACATAGATGAACCACTGAAATAGACTAGTGAACCTAAAATTTAACGGTTTAAGCCTTATGAAGCCGCTAGACCAGTTTTATGTAAGCTCCACTGAACCCTGATCCACCGACTACGACCCTGTAAAATGTCTCAGCGCCTGAGACCTCCTCCAAGGTTCCCGTGAACTCAACACTCTCGCCCTCCCTGAAGACGTCGCAGAATATTCCTTCGTAAGAGATGAGCTGATCGACTTCAATTTTTAGAGGTGTCCTCAGTTTGACGTTTTCTAACTTGTAGGTGGCTGGCAGGAATATGGATTCGCTGCCGTCGCTCACTTCTGCGGTTCCTTTGACGATTCCAAGTTGATGATATATACGTTCTCCGTAGTTTTCGGTGATCTCCCCGTCCTCCCTTATGGGGTGGAGGGAGACGTATGTTCCCCTGTAGAAACAGTAGTCCCACCTCCGCTCGGCGATCTTATTCATCTCACCTACGCTCAACGGAAACCTACTGGATCGAGCTAGGCACCACTTCTTCAGCTCGTCCTCTTCGTAAGGCTCTATCTCGCCCCCTTTGGTTCTCGTCCTGTTCACGAATCCCTTGACTGTGTTTGAGGCTCTTGAACCGTAGATCGTGAGGTCGATATCCGAGAATGACGGGTTATGGTTTCGGGTTAGGATTGAGCCGGTCACGCCGAAGTCGGAGTGATCCAGCCCCGTCCGTGTCTTAAAGAGATCAACAAGGCCGAGTAGCTTCTCCTCGAGGGGATCGCTGGCGCCTTCATCGAAGAGCTTCAGGAGGCGTTCCTTAGGGTGATAGTATCTTCTCACGTTGCTATGCGGGACGGCGGAGACGGTGATGTTCATGATGGGGCACCTGAACAGGTACTGGGGGTAGCTCTTTCTGAGGAAGTCGTAGGTGTTCTCAACCTGGGAGACGTGGTAGAATGGTACGAGGCGTGAGTAACGGGTGCCGTCTCGGCTCCACTTCCCATCCGACGCCGGGACGTACTTCAGGTAGGCTGTGTATCTGTCAGCCGGGTGGAGGTAGCCTATTACGCAGAACAGGAGCCCCTCAATGGTCTCTACGAAGTCCCTATCCTTAGGCTTCGTGATCCTCATCATCCTGACCCCGACGACGTTCTAAACAGCTAACTGATCTTACTCAACAGGTGATCCACTACCTGGTCTGAGATGCTCTTTTCTGTAACTGTCTGGAGCCCCTCCCAGCCCGGAGTGCTGTTAAGCTCGATGACGTAGAAATCATCGCCCCTCTCAGACTTCAGTATATCTACGCCGGTGTATTCAAGCCCTACGGCCTCGGCAGCCCTGACGCTTACCTTAGCCAGCTTCTCCTCGAGCCTGTATGGCTTAGCCTCTCCGCCGCTTGAGATGTTCGTCTTCCATCGCTCTGCCTTCCTGAGCATCGAGGCAACTACTCTGCCGCCTATAACGAAGGCTCTGATGTCCTCATTCTTGTGTGGAATATACTCCTGGATGTAGTAGACGCCGCCTATCATCTCGAGCGTCCTGAAGACCCTGTAGGCGATGTCCTCGTCGTTGACTCGGGTCATGCCGAAGCCTAGGGAGCCAAAGAGAGGTTTAACGACGATGTCGCCGCCCATGTCGGAGAAGGCCTCCATTGCCTCGTCGAACTTTTCGGTGACCACCGTTTTAGGCGTAGGTATACCCGCGTCCTCCAGGAGCGCCGAGGTGTAGTACTTGTCGACAGATCGCTCAATACCGTCCGGGGGGTTCATGACGTAAACGCCCATTTCCTCGAGCCTGTGGATGGCGTCCATCCTGTAGAAGACCTGCTCCGACGAGCCTCCGGGAACTTTCCTGACGATGACTGCCTCGAAATCGTCGACGGCGTGCCCTTTCACGGAGGCTCTTGGCTTAGCGCCCACCCTGGATAGTAGGCGGGTGACTGGGAAGACGTAGGCCTCAGCCCCCCTCCTTTTTAGGCTCTCGAGGAGCCTCTGTATGTGCCACTCCTCCCGCTCGGAGGCTACGATGCCCACCTTCAAGGAGTACCCTCATCAGTTATACGGCTACTATGAATATCTCGCTGTTGCCCCCTATGGCTGTGTCGCCGTGGTAGCGCTTGAAGGGCGCCTCTATGAACCTTTCCGCCTCCTCTATTCCTAGCTTTTCCTTTAGTTCCCTCATGTAGAGCTTCATGAAGGTCGGCTTGTAGGTTGAGTCGTAGATGTAGGTTGGCAGCATCGCCTCGACCTCGCCGAGGCAGACAATAATGCCGCCGTTTCCCTTAGCATCTGCGCCGAGCCTCTTCGCCGCATGTCCAAAGATGAATATCTCGCCACCGTTCATGTGGACTCCAGCGAAGGGTCCTACGTTGCCCCGGATTACTATCATGCCTCGGCGGAGGAACGAGCCCGCCTCTTGGCCAACGTTCCCATCGACAACTATGCAGCCACCAGTCATCCCCTCTGCGCTACCTCTGTAGACCGAGCCGAGATGATAACCTGCATCCCCACTGATCCTGAGGAGGCCTCCCTTCATCTCCACGCCAGTCCAGTCACCCGCTGACCCGTTTACCTGTATTTCGCCGCCCGTCATCTGGGCCCCGAGGTGCATGCCGACATCTCCGTTTACAACTACCTTACCTGCGGTCATTTTCGCCCCGATATACTTGACCCTAGAGAGGTCGCCCTCGACGAAGATGGCCTGATCTCCGGCCTGTGCGGCTACTTCTCCTTCGATTTCGAAGAATTCTCCAAGGCGCTTCTTAGTGTTCCCGATGTAGACTGGGAGTTCTCTAATTTCTGGGAGCTGTTTGCCGGCGACGATGTCGGGACTGATGTTCTCAGCCTCTATGGGGATCGTTGGCTTCTCCTTGAGCTTCAGGTATATTTCTTTCGTATCACACCGCCTCCAGGCAATCCTTCAGCCCCATTTTGAATTTGCCAAGCTTGCCACCAAAGTTGACTGCCGTGACCTTTCTTACGCCCTCTACCTGAGTCGCAGCCTTGATACCGACGCCCATGGCCCTCTTCACGGAGAGCTCATCGAGTCCGTTCAATACCACTTCTATTATCGAGTTCACGTCGTCTGGGGACTTCGACTCCTTAAAGGCGTGCTTTATGGTGGGACAGAAGGGCGTGTTCGTTGAAGCCTTCAGGAAAGCGTACTTTGAGCCTACCTTGCTCCCGCTACGGCAGAGCCCTCCCGGGAAAGGTGTGATGATGTAGGGGACGGTATGGATCGCCTCTATCGCCCTCTCAGCTGCCTCGAGGGTCGCCGCCTCGTTCCCCCCCATCACCAAGAAGTTCCCGCCGGCGACGGCCTTCTTCGCACCGTACTTCTCCTCCGTCAGGAACTCTCCCTCCATGACTGGCATCCGCCAGAATCTCGCACGCTGCCCCCAGCCATCGTTCATCCTCATCTTCGCCTGGAAGCCGTCGCCGAAGAACCTGAGGCTCTTCCCGACTTCGAGCATCTCATCGGCCTCCTCCTTCGGGAGGCCGTTGAAGATCACCGTCGTCGGGCACGTGAGGACACACTGGCCTATGCGGCTCAGCATCGACTCTGAGAGCTTCCCCTTAGAGAAGCCGAAGACCATGACAGCGACTCCCGGCCTGCCGTCAGGCGTCTGCTCAGATGGTATCTCTCGCTCTACAGCGGCCTCGCAGTCGCAGGCTATGACGCTCGTCGCGAAACCGGTCATTGTTGTAGCGGCGATGTTCGCCCATCTTCTATTGACCGCCGTTATGATTATCCTGCTTCCCCACATGGAGAAGCCCTCCGCGAAGGTGTCCTCGATCTCGACTCCGTTGTACGTGAAGCTCATCAGTCCTTCACCTCCAGCTTCACGGGTACGCCGTGAGGTAGGTAAGTGTCGTCGACGGGGTAATTCCTGAAGTTGATGGTGATGTACTTCTGGAAATCTGCTTCGAGGTCTTTCACGAGTTCATCCTCGTTAGGCGCCTTGGCATCGACCCAGTATGTCGAACCCTGAGGCGTCGCAAGGACCTCTCCGTCCCTGACGACAAGTTCGCCGCCCTTGATAGTGTATTTGGCGAGAGTGAACGCCTTCTCCAACTCCCTGTGCATGGAGGGCCTCCAGCTCCTAGGATTTATATCATAGACAGAGACGTCCCCGTCTGCACCCGGCTCGAGGTGCCCCTTATGTGCCATCCCCAAGGCCTTAGCCGTCGCGGCCCTCGTAACGGTTGCGATCTCGTTGAAGGTATACTCCCTGTAGCAGTCGATCAGCGTCGACCTTTTCATGCAGGCTTTATTCACCTCAAGCATCGTCTCGTTACGGGCCTTCCTGCTCATGAGCCAGGCTATCACCTTCGGGTAGAAGGTGAAGGGGCCGCCGTTCGGGTGGTCTGTCGTCAGGTAAACCCTCCAAGGGTCGTAGACCTCCAGGGCGAGCTCGAGTCCAATCGCCCACTGGATCGAGTTGGCTGGATTCTCCTTCCTGAAGGTGTAGGGGACGATCCCTGCGCCCGCCTCCATCTCCACATCCTTGTTCACCCACTTGTTACCGGACAGGTTCCAGAGCCTGAACTGCCACGGGCCGTCGCCGGTCATCGTCGTGGTGTCGGTGAAGATCACTTGGCCTAAGTCTATTGAGACGTGGTCGTGGGCGTTCACGTACTTCGCTATCTGCGAGGCGCCGGACCGGACGTTCCCCCAGTTTTCGCCGTCTAGGGCGTTAAACTGGACGTGGACGACGTGGATCGTGGTCTTCCTGCCTTTCTTGGGCTTGATGTCCTTGACAGCGTCCATGGTCTCGATGGTGGTCTTGTAGTTCCCCGGCACCCCCAGGTTGTTGCAGTGAAGGTGGATGGTGTGTGGCAGCCCCAACTCCTCGTTAGCCTTTGCGAGGCTCGTAATTATCTGCCGTGGCGTCACCTCGTAGTTCTCTACGATGTCGTCGAGGCCGCTTACGTTCCGGCCCCACTTCCAGTTCTCGACCCCGCCCGGGTTCACGATCTTGATCGCGTAGCCCTTCGTCGCCCTCAGGAGCCAGAGGACGAACGCCTTCAGCATCTCCATGTCGCCCTGCTTCACGTACTTGAGGGTGAAGAGGTTGTTGCCGAAGAGGGTGAAAGCAGCCATGTCGAGCATCGGGGTGTCGTTCAGCTCCTCGTGGACGTGTTTCGCCCCTATCGGCGGCATCGCGGGCTCCATAACGGACGTGTATCCCATCTGGGCGTACCTGTAGCCTGTCACGAAGGTTGAGGGACAACTGTATCCTACGCCTGAGCGCGTTATTTTGCCCCTCGGAACAACATCCTTCCTGTGATCCTCCGGCCTCAACATCCTCCCAGTGTTGACCTTCGAACCAGCGATGTGGCTGTGGATGTCTACGCCGCCCGGCATCACCACCATACATGAGGCGTCCACGATCTTCGCACCGCGTCCTTTGAGCTTCTCGACAATTTTGCCGCCGCTGATGAAGACGTCTGTCTTCTCGCCATCTATGCCGTTCAATGGGTCGTAGACGTATCCGCCCTTCACTATGATGTCGCTCAATCTGCAACCTCCTTCAGAGCCTTGACCCTCTCTATAATATCTTCTAGGACCTTGGCGTCCGGGTAGACGCCCTTCGGCGGGTCCACGACCTTCCTAAGCTTGAGAGGAACCACATCCATCCTGTAAACCGTCCCGTCACACTCTATGCCCGATGTAGCGACTGGTATGACGACCTTGCTTAGCATGGCCGTCGGCGTCCTCTTCCTCTCGAGGGTTATTACGGGTATTTTGGCCATGTGCCTGACGGCGTCAATCGGGAATGTAGCGGCGGGATCAGAGCCCATCACGAGGGCGGCATCCGCCTCCTTCCGCGCAAGCAGGTCGACGGCCGTGTACTCGCCGGGGTTATACCTCGGATAGCCCCGGCTCATGTCGACGGCGAACGGGTAGCCGGTCTGCCACGCAGTCACCATGTTAGCGCCCGTGACGTTGTAGCAGCCCCTCATTGGGTTGACGGCGAACTTGGTGTGTAGGTTCATCTCTGAGACGAGGCTGTACATGGCGTCTATGTTCATGTGCTTTCCCTCGCTCTGGTTCAGGCCTAGGCCGTAGAAGAGGCAGCCGACACGTGCGCCCTTCATCTTCTCGGCCAGCGCCATTATGACGTTGACAGGGATGCCGCCGATCACGTCGCCATGGATTGCTTCGCCCCTCACCGCCGCCCTCAAGGCTTGTAGGACCTCGAAGTCGGTGTTAGGCTCTATCCTGATGAATTGGTCCGCGATCTTCGCGGACTTCGTCTCCCTCACGTCGACTACGACTATGTAGCGATCCTTCCTGCCGTTCGGGTTGTACATCCCCTTCGGCATTCCTGAGTAGCGGGTGAGGTGCCTTGGATGGGCCTCGACCGGGTTAGCGCCCCAGAAGATAATGACGTCGGCTCTGTTCTTCACTTCACCGAGCGTGGTGGTCGCGGAGCCGACATGCTGCATAGCGAGGATGCTTGAGCCATGGCAAACAGAGGTTGTGTTATCAATGGCGCCCCCGATGAGCTCCGTGAGGTAGACAGCGTTCCTTATCGCGTCGTTCTCGGTCTTGCTCAAACCGTATATTATCGGCCTCTTAGCCTCTACGAGAATTTTCGCCGCTACCTCCACCGCTTCTTTATACTGCACCTTTTCGCCTTCGACAGTCGGGTACGTGATCCTCTCAACGTTATAATTCATGAACTTGGAACGTGATATTGCGCAGCCATTTTTTATGCTGACTATCTTGTTGGTCTCCACGTTGACTTCGATGTCGTCGCAGAGGCTGCCACAGAATGGGCAGATCACGTCGGTGTGGACTACCATCAAGGCGCCTCCTTCAAGGCTTTGACCAACTCCGCGAGGGTGAGGACGCGCTCTCCCTCAGCCGGCTTGACTGTGGCCCTGACACCCTTATACTGGGGGGTGCCTGTGCAGCTAGTGTCAGAGCCGAGTATCTGGTTAACCCACGGTCCATAGGCAACGAAGACAGAGCCCGGCGATAACCCCTCCGAAACGCGCCAGCTCAGGACGACCCTGCCGTGACTCGTCGAGACCTCCACGAGCGTATCATTGC
>Ga0315289_10016112_pt1 | contig 10338 bp, 7 predicted proteins | sample YL17G11_40_MG_FD_203452 | JGI IMG/M metagenome (GOLD analysis project Ga0315289, IMG submission 203452) | Sediment microbial communities from Yellowstone Lake, YNP, Wyoming, USA - YL17G11_40 | ecosystem: Environmental > Aquatic > Freshwater > Lake > Sediment | place: USA: Wyoming | collected...
TCACATTCGATTGGCGGTTATCGTCGAGTGACTGTTGAGTTATAACCGGTTCCGGTTGACTCCTGACAGCTTCGAGCTCAGACCGGCGTGCCCGAATACGCAGCATACCCACCTGTACTTCTGCTTCTTCTTCGCCCAATGAAGTAACTACTCCCTGGGTGTTTAGCGTCTTTAGACGGACTTTATCACCCAGGCGTATTGCACCCCGCCTTGTTATAAAAGCAGGTGGTTCACTGATTTCGACAGGGAGTCTCTCAAGGGGTTTTTCAACTTCTTCTTCTATATCTTTTACTTTTTCTTCGATGGCCTGGATAGTTTCTAGGGGTTGTCGAGCGCGTGCCAGGGCACGACGTGCTTCGCGCAGTTCCTCTTGAAGTTCCTTTAATTGGGCCTCAGAATCGGTGCGTGCCGCTTCCAGCACAGCACGCCGTTCCTCCTCAATTTTATCCAGGTGTTTCATCAGGTCTGTGCGTAAGTTTTCGGCTTCATGACGAGCTTTCTCGGCGGCTGTGCGTGCCTGGCGTGCCAGGTTGCGTTGGCGATGGATTTCATCCAGCAAATCTTCAGCGCGTTGGTCTTCAGGGCTGATTTCGGTGCGCGCTACAGCGATGATATCCTCGGGTAAGCCCAATCGCTGAGCGATTGCCAGGGCATTAGAACGTCCTGGCAATCCTATCGTCAGGTGGAAAGTAGGACGCAGCGTCTCCAGGTCGAACTCCACACTGGCGTTGACCACACCCGGGGTGGCGTGTGCAAATGCTTTTAGCTGCGGGTGGTGGGTCGTAACCAATGTGGTGATACCACGCTCTAACAGGTGGGACATGATGGCGCGCGCCAGCGCAGCCCCCTCCTGCGGGTCAGTACCAGCACCCAACTCGTCCAGGATGACGAGAGACAGGTGGTCGGCGCGTTTCAGGATGTTAATGATATTTGTGATGTGACCTGAAAAGGTGGAGAGGGACTGTTCAATGGACTGTTCATCACCGATATCAGCGTAGATATCATGAAAGATACTGATCTCTGAGCCGGAGTGGGCGGGGATGTGTAACCCACTCTGCGCCATTAGAGCCAGCAAGCCAACAGTCTTCAGGCTGACAGTCTTCCCGCCGGTGTTGGGACCCGTGATGATCATGGCATAAGTATCCGGGTCGAGTTCGACATCTATTGGGACAACCGTTTGGTGATCAAGCAAGGGATGGCGTGCCTGATAAAGGTGGATCACACTTCCGGGGTGATGGACACCCTTGGGAAGTGTTGATCGGCTTTCACTCCGGATCGGTTTTAAAATTGGCTCAGTCCCCCTGATATCTTCGGCATATTTTGCACGAGCGAATGCCAGGTCTAGCTCAGCAATAATTTCGACTGTTTGTTGGATATCATCAGAGTGTAATCCCACTTGCGCAGATATTTCTGCTAGAATACGCCGTTCCTCGTCGCGCTCAGCCAGCTGAAGCTCACGGTATTGGTTATTATGCTCAACCACTGCGAGCGGTTCAACGAATAGAGTAGCTCCAGAGGCAGATTGGTCGTGGACAATGGATTTAATTCGACCCTTAAATTCCGCACGCAGCGGAAGGACATAACGCCCATCCCGCTGGGTGATGAGTGTTTCCTGCAGCAAGGGGGCGGTCATTGGATCGCTGACCATGCGCTGTAGCTTCGTGAGCAGGCGGTCGTGAGCAATACGCAGGTCGCGACGGATATGGGCTAACTTTTCAGAGGCGGAGTCCAGGATTTCACCGCGGTCGGAGATGGCACGAGTAATTGCTTCTACTAACCCGAATGGAGCTGGCATTTGAGCTGCGATATCGGATAAATTCGGAAATTGCCCTGCCAGGCGTTCAAACATGCGTGTCAAGGTCCGTGCTGCGATGAGGGTAGATTTAATATCCAGCAGGTCAACAGGTGGCAGTACGCCACCATGGTTCGCCAGGTCGACTACGGCGCGCACATCGCGCACACCGCCGATGGTCAGATCAGGACGGGTGGCGAGTAACTGGATAGCCTCGCGAGTCTCAGCCTGACGTTGTTGCGCTTCTTCTAGAATTCTCGTCGGGCGCAGGGAACGGGCCTTTTCAGCCGAGCCTGCAAAAGCGGTGTAGGAAGCCAACCGCTCGAGGATTTTATGGTATTCGAGAGTATGGAGTGTTTTATCGTCCATGATACGGTAATAGTTAGGGTTAAAGGTTACAGATTAGCAGTGTACCATAGGGGATGGGATAGGGGAGGAGGGGATATGGGTACACGGGGATTATGCGTTGAGACTATGAATCATTACCTACCGCGGTATAATCCCATCACCGAGTACCATCTCTTATATTTACACGATACTTGGTTAAATTATTGGACCGCTAAGGGTGAGAAATGAATAAGAATCAGCTCCTTGCTCTTCCACAAAAAGTCGAAACCTGGTATTTTGTCATCCGAAAATTACACATCTGGATTACCCCTGAGGATGAACCACCAACACACCCAATTCTAGGTCTTATTCTCATCCTAGAAACCGGATTAATTCGTGGTCTAGATACCTCACCACAGGGGTTAACTGAAAAAGCAGCTCTTGATATACTCTATAAAGCGATGAAAAGGCCGAATAAAGGAATGGGATTCGAAGCCTGCCGTCCCAAGGCAATTCATTTTGAAGATCCGGCTCTTGTAGAAGCTCTTGCTCCAAAACTGGCGGAAATAAAAGTGGAAGCTGTCCACCAGCCGATGACTGAAGCTATAGATGAGCTGGTTCATGAGCTGGAATCCAAATTGAAAGATGACGAGTCGGAATTTCCGGGTTTATTATCTGTGAGGGGTGTTACTCCCGTATTGGTTGGCGATCTCTTTACCGCAGCGGCTATATTTTATCAAGCTGCCCCCTGGGTGCAACTGAGTGATATACAGACTTTAGCAATCACAGTCCCTCCGGAGAGAAAAGAGCGTTTTGTTCAGGTGATGGGCAATGGCGGCATAGAATACGGTCTGGCGATATACAAACGCTGGGAAGATGTTGAGCGCATGTATCAGGCTGCCGATCACACCATAGAAGTGATACCTCCCGGGGGTGGGAATTCGCTTTTTTTCGATAATGCATCACTCCTGCCTCCTTCTGACCTGGATGCTATAGAACAATACGGTTGGGAGGTGGCAGGAAATAAGGCTTATCCTGTACCGGTGATCTATACGCGCTCTGGTGGAGCCAAAAGACCTTCTCACACTGATTTACTCTGGTATATTGCTGCCTTGTATGCCATCCCAATATTTGTCCGCGACTACCTTAAACCAGATGGGGGAGGGGATTATCTTCCGGTACAGGCTGATATTTCTATCCGCACCCATACCGGACCAGCCACAGTTTCCATAAAGTATCCGGGTGGGATTCTCGAGAAAGAGATGCATGCTACTGGTTCGTTAATATGGTCCGATTCTAATAATGATGAGGATGATAATATCATGGCATTTAACCCTCGAGCAATGGAAGGGATGATGAGGCAGTTCGGAGGTAGGTCCGCTGACCAGCAGTTAGATAAAGCTCAAGACCTGATGTACCAGGCCTGGGAAGAACGTAACCCGGCAAAGCGGATTAAACTGGCTCACCAGGCACTTTCAGTTTCGTCCAATTGCGCAGATGCCTATGTCCTCTTGGCTGAAGAAGAGGCTGATACCGTCGGACGTGCGCTGGAGTATTACCTTAAAGGTGTGGAGGCTGGAGTACGAGCTTTAGGGAAGCGATTTTTCAAAGAGAATAAAGGCCATTTCTGGGGGATCCTGGAAACACGTCCTTACATGCGCGCTCGTGAGGGCCTAGCCAATACCTTATGGGAGCTTGGTCGCCCAGAAGAGGCTTTGGAGCATTTTCAAGAAATGTTATCTTTAAACCCGGGTGACAACCAGGGTATCCGTTATTCGATGCTTAACCTGCTCATGGATATGGGACGCGATGCAGATGCTGAGAAGTTGATTCGCCAATATGAGGGAGATGGCTTTGCTACTTGGCTTTACTCCCGGGCGTTGTTGTTATATCGCAAAAGCGGTCCAACAAACCAGGCCAATGCAGCCTTGGAAGCAGCTCTGACACAGAACACCTATGTCCCCGCTTATCTAACCGCCCGTAAACGTATCCCATTAAACTTACCGGAGTATATTGGTTACGGAGATGAAAATGAGGCTGTGAGTTATGCCTCTGTAAACCTCAGTCATTGGAGACGCTCACCGGGAGCTATCGAGTGGTTGCAGAGTCACCTTATAGATGTCGGAAGTAAAAAGACCGGTGTCGCGCCTAAGAAGTCGATGACTAAGCGCTCCGGACTGAAGAAATCCATGTGATGTATAATTAATTTATGTTCGAAGCCTTCCATCCACCCTGTTAAGTATTAAATTTCCCTGCCCGCGCGCCGCCTCTTTCTCTTGGTATGTTTGTAGACCAAACACCCGTTCTTCACAAAACTGAGAGAAAGAGGTAAAAATGTTTAAGCAGACGCTTGTAAAATCATACAGCCAGTTTATCAGTTTACTGCGCGGTGCAATCCCCTTGACACTGATCTTCCTAATTATTGAGTTCTTCGACGAATTAAATTATGCCGTGGGAGGTGCAGCGTTGCCAGCCATACGCACCGACCTGGCACTCACCTATGCACAAATTGGCCTGCTGCTGGGCTTGCCTCACATCATTGGAACCCTTGTAGAACCGATCATCATGTTGTTGGGGGATACTCCTTTGCGTAAAACCCTGGTGGTAGGTGGTGGGGTAGCAGTTTGTGTTTCACTGATCATGATTGCCGGAGCAGACTCTTTTCCGGCTGTCTTGGGGGCCTTTATCCTGTCTTTCCCGGCCAGCGGAGCTTTTGTTACCTTATCGCAGGCCACATTGATGGATTTAAATCCAGGCCGTGAACCGCATATGATGGCGCGTTGGACTGTTGCCGGTTCACTCGGTGATTTGATTGGACCATTGATGCTGGCAGCTGGCCTCAGCCTGGCCTTGGGTTGGCGTTGGTTTTTTATCGTATTAGGAGCTATCTGCCTGTTGCTGACATTGCTGATCTGGTCACGGCATTTTCCGAAACATCCGGCTTGGTGTATTGGGGGTTCGCCGAATAATAATATATACAGCCCTAAAAAATTGTTAGGGAACTTGTGGGAAGCAGTCCACACCTGGCGGTTAATACGCTGGATCGTGCTTCTACAGTTGTCTGACCTGCTGTTGGATGTATTTACCGGTTATATCACCCTTTATTTTACAGATGTTGTAGGCATTAGTCTGGCTCAGGCCAGCATGGTGTTGAGCCTGGTGATGCTCTCTGGGTTGGCATCCAACCTGTTGCTGATCCCACTCTTTGAGCGGTTTTCAGGTCGTGCGATAGTCCGCGTCTCTGCAGGTGTAGTTGCGTTCCTATATGTCGTATGGTTAATGGTTCCCTGGCCTCTCGCCAAGATCGCTTTAGTAGTGATTATCCGTTTGTCAACATATGGTTGGTATGAGGTGCTGCAAGGTGAAGCCTATGCCGCAGTCCCGGGTCGCTCAGGCACCGTGATGGCCATTGGCTCTATGGCGGGACTGATGGGCGGAGTGATCGCCTGGCTCATCGGATGGATTGCCGGACAGGTCGGACTAGCCGCGGCAATGTGGTTGCTTCTTTTAGGGCCGGTCAGCCTTGTGGTATTTGTGCCGCGTCCATGGAAAGGCACAGATTTACCCCGCGCTTCGGAAGTGCGCGGTGCATAACATCTCTGGAAAATGACGGCTTGCGCTATTGTTGAGGCGCTTCGTCACTCGATTTTACTTGTATTTTGGATATGATTGATATAGGAGGATATTATGCATGATCTAACCGAATCCATTCTTGAGCTGATCCGACTGACATCGACTGATCTGCCGCCAGATGTCGAAGCCTCCCTGCACCGGGCAATCGGGCAAGAGCAACCCGGCTCTGCTGCGTACGGCGCGCTGGAGACCATCTTGCAAAACGTGGAACTATCACGCCAAAATTCCACCCCTATCTGCCAGGATACGGGCACACCGATTTTCTATTTTTACCATCCAGCAGGTTGGAGCACCCGCGCGCTCCGACAACAGATTGAGACTGCCGTTGCCGAGGCTACCAAGCGTGCTTACCTGCGACCAAATTCGGTGAATGCTCTCACTGATAAAAACACCGGCAACAACCTGGGAGATAGTTATTTTCCTACCATCCACCTCGAGGAAGTCGAGGGAGACACCCTGACCATCGAGCTCATGCTCAAGGGTGGAGGTTGTGAGAATGTCGGTGCTCAGTATTCGCTGCCCAACAGCCAGTTGGGAGCCGGGCGCGATCTGGCTGGTGTGCGAAAAGTTGTATTGGATGCAGTACAAAAAGCTCAGGGTCAGGGTTGCGCTCCGGGTGTATTAGGAGTAGCTATAGGCGGAGACCGCGGTTCATCGTATTATGCATCTAAAGAAGTCCTTTATCGTAAGTTGGATGATGTCAATCCTGATCCCAGGCTGGCAGCTTTCGAAGAACGCCTGACTGCTGAAGCCAACCAGTTAGGTATCGGTCCGATGGGTTTCGGTGGAAAAACGACTGTGCTCGGAACGAAAATCACTGGCTTGCACCGTCTTCCAGCCAGCTTCTTCGTTTCTGTCTCGTACACGTGCTGGGCTTATCGACGATGTCGGATGACGATCAAGGTTGATGTTGTGAGTTATGAATGAGAAGGAGGCCAAATGCTTGAATTAACCATTCCTCTCAGTGATGAGGCTATCCGTAACCTAAAGGTTGGTGATCCTGTTGGACTTTCGGGTGTGATGATGACCGGTCGGGACACCGTCCATAAGTGGATGATCGATACCTTTATCATGAAAACGCGTCAACCCCAGGGAGATGACCTGGAGGTCTACGAAGCGATCAAACCCTTGCTGGATAGTAGCGTAATTTATCACTGCGGTCCAGTAGTGGCGGGTTTAGAAACCGCCGAATACCGGTTTGTGGCAGCAGGTCCTACCACCAGCACCCGCGAAGAACCCTACCAGGGTGATGTGATGCGCCATTTTAATATCAAGGGTGTGATCGGAAAGGGTGGGATGGGTCCTAAGACACTCGCAGCTTGCCGGGAAGTGCCGGGTGTTTACTTCCATGCAATCGGTGGTGCGGCGTCATTGATCGCTCAAACGGTTAAACGTGTTTTGGGGGTCTATAAATTAGATTTCAGCGTACCTGAGGCGATGTGGGTCATCGAAGTTGAGGACTTCCCGGTGGTAGTAACAATGGATTCACACGGTGGAAGCCTGCATGCCGAAATCGAACAGCGTTCTAAAGCGATGCTGGATGAGTTGTTGGCTAAAGGATGATGTTCCTACCAGCGCGTCCATGCCTGATTAACGAATGAGATCAAAGGAACTGCTAGCAGAACTATCCATGTGTGAAGAAGCAGGCCACCTGCATCCTGATTTATAATGAGTAAAACTAAGGGATGGCGTCCTATGCAAGCTGAAAACTTGATTTTAGCCGGGCGAGTGGCTTTGGTGACAGGCGCGGCGGGGGGTATAGGTAGCGCGTGTGCACTGACCTATGCCCGTGCAGGGGCTACTTTGGCTCTCGTAGACCTGGATAGGGAGAGGCTCGATGAAGTTATTGCACAGGTACAGACCTTGGGTCAAGAAGCTTTACCTCTTGATGCTGATGTATGCGACGATCAGGCTGTAAAGCGAGTCATTGAGCAGACCATTGCCAGGTTCGGAAAAGTGGATATCCTGGTCAACACTGCTGGTATTCAGGGTCCTGGAGCACCAGTCTGGGAGGTTGATCCGAAAGCCTGGCGTCGAACAGTAGAGGTCAACTTGTGGGGTACTTTCCTTTTATGCCATGAGGTTTTACCAACCATGATCAAAAATCGCTATGGGAGGGTAATTAACGTTTCGTCTGGGGCTGGTGATCATCCCATGCCTTTCTTCAGCGGTTACGCAGCCAGTAAGGCGGCTGTCTCGCACTTTACGCGCACGATCGCCGAGGAGCTTAGGCCCTATGGGATCACAGCCAATGCCATAGGTGTCAGAGGCGTCACCCGGATGTGGCGAGATGTCCTGGAAGCGGGTTCGGGAGGTGGGACAACCACAGAGACGATCCGGGCTCAATATAACGCTGGGATGAGGCCGGAAGTCGAGGAAAATATGCCGGTTTTCCTCTTCCTGGCCTCAGATAATGCAAAGCACGTGACAGGTCAATATCTGGAAGCTAACAGCCTGCCTCTTTATTTAGTTAAGAAGGGTTAATAATGATATCCGAGCAGGATAATACCTTTGACCCTCAGATCAATAAAGGAGGAAATCTGATATGTTAAACAAAGTCGTCCTATTCGGTGAAGTTATGCTGCGCTTGACACCGCCTGGCTTTCTACGTTTTGGGCAGGCACATTCGTTTGATGTCCTCTTCGGTGGAAGCGAAGTTAATGTGGCTGCGTCACTATCCAATTATGGGGTGCCGACGGATTTCGTCTCCCGTGTGCCTGACAATGACATCGGCCTGGCTTGCTTACAATGCTTGCGCCAATACGGCATCGGCGTTGAGCATGTCTTACTTGGTGGGGATAGGTTGGGGATTTACTACCTTGAGATGGGGGCAGCACAGCGAGGCAGTAAGGTGATTTACGACCGTGCTAACTCTTCCTTTGCCACCCTGGAGCCCAGCATGATCAACTGGAAGGAGGTTCTCGCTGGCGCGAGCTGGTTCCACGTCACGGGGATTACGCCGGCGGTATCGGCAAGTGCGGCGGCTTGCAGCCTGGAGGCAGTTCATGCTGCCAGAGAAATAGGCCTGACTGTGTCGTGCGATTTAAATTACCGGAAGAAGCTGTGGAAGTGGGGGAAGAGGGCTGGTGAGGTGATGTCGGAGCTGGTCAGTTTCTGTGACCTTGCTATTGGGAATGAAGAAGACGCTGAACAGGTCTTCGGGATCAAGGCGCCGGAGACAGATGTAATGGCTGGGGAGGTTGAGGCCAGCAAGTATCACTATGTGTGTGAAGGTCTGTCTAAGCGGTTCCCTGCGCTTAAGATGGTGGCGATCACTTTACGCGGATCAATATCAGCCAGTCACAACACCTGGTCAGGTGTACTTTGGGACCAGGGGGCATATTACACCGCGCCCGTGTTTGACATCACTCATATCGTCGACCGGGTAGGAGCGGGCGATTCCTTCGTGGGTGGGTTAATATATGGCCTATTGAAGGATGGAAGCAACAAGCAGAAAGCGCTGAATTTCGGTGTCGCTGCTTCCTGCCTGAAGCACTCGATCTACGGTGATTTCAATGAGGTGACCATCGGGGAGGTGGAGGCTCTCGCCAAGGGGGAGGCTTCAGGACGGGTCAGCCGCTAAGTGAAGGTTGGTCTGTCTGTTGGGGTGATATCTGGGACTCCAGTTTATGACTCAGTTCCATGGCGCGCGCCCGGGCATCCTGGCTGAGAGCTGTATGCTGCAGAGCGACTGACGGGGAGCATCATGAACGGTCAACCCTGGCATTTCATTGTCGTTGAGATCTGTGATACGCTGAGGTAACTGGGCGTATTAGCGCGAACCGGACCGTATATCGCACAGGCGCTGCTGGCAATAGTCGTGGTGATTGATAAGACGAAATTCGCGGTATCCGATGCAAGCCGCGCGATCCAATCGATGATCTTGACAACATGGTCAGAAGGGATAGGCTCGAACTGGGTGGGTTTCCTGGGATTGGACGATGTGAAATCGCTCTTGAACATCCCGGCTGACCTGGACGTGCTAGCCATTCTCCCGTTTGGCTTTCCGGCTGAAGCCATCGGTCAGGGCAAAAAGCAGCGCAAACCGCTCTCCGAGGTGGCCAACCTCGGTCGGCTTGGGTAGTCCTTTGAATAAGCCAGGTGGTTTAGCGGCATATAGCAGCACATCGGTGCTCACATGGTGTAACCGCATACAGGTCATGACAGCCGATGCGGTCCCTCGACGTGCAGGGGAGATAACGTTTTAAATGGGCTGCGAGGCGAACGGAACCTGAAGGAAACCGTTATGGCATTCGTACTTGATTCTAATGTAAAAGAGTTATATAATTTAGTCGCCTAATAATTAGATGGCTAATTGAATTAAGGAAGGAAGAGAGAATGCCAAAACCAAACCATCCGGAAACGATGGATTTCTTACTGGCCAACATATGTCACCTCCATCACACTCGGGCCCACCAACTGCTCGAAGCGATCGGTCTCTACCGCGGGCAACCGCCTGTCCTGCTTGCTTTATGGGAACAAGAGGGGTTCACCCAAACCGAGCTCGCAAAGCGCTTGCAAAATACGCCATCAACGGTCACCAAGATGCTCCAACGCATGGAAAAGACCGGTTTCATCCAGCGCAA
>Ga0315289_10016113_pt1 | contig 10338 bp, 9 predicted proteins | sample YL17G11_40_MG_FD_203452 | JGI IMG/M metagenome (GOLD analysis project Ga0315289, IMG submission 203452) | Sediment microbial communities from Yellowstone Lake, YNP, Wyoming, USA - YL17G11_40 | ecosystem: Environmental > Aquatic > Freshwater > Lake > Sediment | place: USA: Wyoming | collected...
AATATCAAAGAGCTTTTGATGTCTGCTGAATACATTATCTCTCAAGGAAATAAAAACGTAGTTTTATGTGAAAGAGGTATTCGAACCTTCGAGACAATGACAAGAAACACACTCGATATCTCCGCAATAGCTGTCATAAAAGAGAAATCACATCTACCCATATTGGTTGACCCGAGTCATGCCTGTGGTAATTCTGATTGGGTTATACCACTTTCGAAAGCTGCCATTGCAATAGGTGCAGATGGTCTGTTAGTTGAAGTTCATCCTGAACCTGAAAAAGCCTGGAGCGATGGTGAACAAACCCTTACTCTTGAACAATTCAACGATATGATGACTCAACTGAAACCCATTGCTAAAGCCATCGGCAGGGAGATATAAGTGATGGACAATTCCGAATTTCAAACCGTTTCTATAATTGGTGTGGGTTTACTTGGTGGCTCAATTGCAAAGGGTCTGAAAAAAAGAGGTATCTCGAAAAAAATTATTGGCATAGGAAGAAATTTAGAAAAACTTCGATCAGCTCAGTCATTCGGAATTATAGATGAGTTTACCGATAATATTGAAGAAGGTATTAAAACAAGCGATGCTGTGATTATATGCACACCGGTATCTCTCATCCTCGAATTTTTACAAAAAACTGTTCCCCACATTAAAAATAGTTGCCTGATTACTGATGTTGGAAGCACTAAAAAATCAATCGTAATTGGTGCAAGAAAAATAATGGGTGATAAACCCAACTTCATTGGCTCACATCCAATGGCAGGCTCTGAAAAAAGCGGTGCGGAATTTTCTAATCCTGACCTCTATAAAAATGCTACCTGTATCTTGACCCCTGATGAAAAAACTCCTCGAAAGATTATAGATAAGGCATTAAAATTCTGGAAGTCTCTTGAAGCCAACGTCATTATTTTAAATCCCGATAAGCACGATGAACTGATTGCGGCGATTAGTCATATACCGCACTTATCTTCTGTGAGTCTCTCTCGACTGGTTTATGAACTTGGAGAAGATATGAATCTGATAAAATCCGTTGTAGGAAATGGTTTCAAAGACACAACAAGAACTGCGCAAGGAAGCCCGCAAATGTGGAAGGATATTTATATTGATAATAAGGAAGCGATAGTAACTCTCATTGATAAACTTATAAATATTCTCACTGATTATCGTGATAGGATTAAAAATGAGGATGAGGAATACATATTAAAAAAGCTTACCGAAATTAGAGAATTCAGACAGAAAATTTAAAACGAGAAACCACGAATTTCACTAATCTTCACTAATAATTCAGATATTAAAAACAAGCCACGAAACAACACAAAAGAACACAAAAGTTCACGAAATATTCCTAAAATTCCCATTTGTAGAGATGCAATGCTTTGCGTCTCTACAAGTGATAGGCTTGCCCTCGACATCTTTAATCGAGGGAGTGTGTCATTCAGTAAATGATACATTTTAAAAGCTCTCAATTTTTATATTTTATCCCCATTATTCACTGATAAATTTCTTTCATCATTTTTCCATTGACTCATTTAGCATTTTTGATTTAAAAATGTTGTAGTTGTCATATCATAAATAAGGGGAATTAAAATATGGATTCAAATAATCCTCGTTTTAAGAGATTAAGGAATCAATACGTTTTAGTTTTTATTTTATTAATACCTATTCTTTTAATATCACCCAATATTTTCTCTCAAGTAACGCAAGAATGGGTGGCAAGATATGACGGTCCGGGGAATAATACTGATTATGCATATGCGATAGCGGTAGATACATCTGGGAATGTCTATGTTACGGGAAATAGCTATACTTTTCCTTATTATTATGATTATGCGACAATAAAATATAATAGTTCAGGAGTTCAACAATGGGTGAGAATATATGATGGAACAGGAAGTTCAGATGATATTGCAAATGCGATAGCTTTAGATATTTCAGGAAATGTATATGTAACGGGAGGGAGCTGGGGTGGTTTAGGAACTTATGATGATTATGCGACGATAAAATATAATAATTTAGGTGTTCAGCAATGGGTATCAAGATATAATGGTGCGGGTGGTCAGATATTTGATGATGATTGTGCATATGCTATAGCTGTAGATAGTTCAGGGAATGTATATGTAACAGGAGAGAGCTCAGGTTTACCAGCTGATAATGATTATGCGACTGTAAAGTATAATAGTTCAGGAATTCAGCAATGGGTAACAAGATATAATGGTCCAGGAAATGGTGATGATATTGCAAATGCGATAGCGTTAGATAGTTCGGGAAATTTATATGTAACTGGGAAAAGCAAAGGTTCAGGAACTAATTATGATTATGCGACTTTAAAGTATAATAATGCGGGAACTCAGCAATGGGTAGCAAGATATAACGGTCCAGAAAATCATAGTGATATTGCATATGCGATAGCTTTAGATAGTTCAGAGAATGTCTATGTAACAGGAGAGAGCTATAATTATGAAACTTATCGGGATTATGCGACCATCAAATATAATAGTTCTGGTATTGAGCAATGGGTTGCAAAATATAATGGTCCTGGAAATGTTTATGATAAGGCATATGCGATAGCTTTAGATAGCTCAGGAAATGTATATGTAACGGGAAAGAGCGCAAGTTCAAGTACTTCCCCCTATAATTTTGATTATGCGACGATAAAGTATAATAGTTCAGGTGTCGAGCAGTGGGTATCGAGGTATAATGGTCCGGGAAATGGTGATGATAGTGCAAATGATTTAGTCTTAGATGGTTTAGGGAATGTTTACGTAACAGGATATAGCCTTGGTTCAGGAACTTATGATGATTATGCGACAATCAAATACAATAGTTCAGGAGTAGAAGAATGGGTGGCAAGATATAATGGTCCGGCTAATAGTGGTGATGGAGCATATGCAATAGCTTTAGATGGTTCAGAGAATGTATATGTAACAGGATGGAGCTATGGGTCAGGAACTGGATATGATTATACAACTATAAAATATTCACAAGGAACATCAATTAGTGATTGTATTTGGGATCTCTATTAATTCAATATAAAATTAAAAAAGATTTTATAAGAGAAAAATATTCCATCTTTACAAAGACACAATACAATTTTTATACTAAAAAAGCTTTGTGAAGTAAAACAGTGGTTTATTGATAAAGGAATCGGAATACATGATACATTATTAGAGCATGTCATTAATTATATTTCTCTTGATGTATTATCAAAATCAAATAATATTGATGCTCAAAAAAGTATTAGAAATTATGGTCTTGAATATAGAAATAATATTTTTCGCGATGCTTATAGCTTCATAGACATTTATGAAGGATTCTCGAAACATATTAAATCAGGCTTACCAAAAAGATATATTAGAGAAGCACTTAAAGCTCCAATATTATTATCAGAAGAAATCCTTGGCTCAAATAATGTTAATAGCAGGAACATATTGTTTCAGCTTGAACTCGCTTCAAAATTTCTTGCTAAAGGTTTTAATGTAATTAACTTTGACGATATACAGTTTCAATATAATAATAGAATATACTTAATAGAATGTAAGAGATTATTAAGTAAAAGGAATGTGGTTCATAATATCAATAAAGCGTATGATCAACTTACACAAAAGATTACAAATGATAATGAATATGGAATAATTGCTTTATCGATTGATAAATTATTGGATATCGATTATAAATATTTTCAAAAAAATTCAGAAAAAGAAATATTATCAGAATTGGAAATAATATCAAATTCATTCATTACTAATAATGAAAAATATTGGGATAGATTTAATAACATTCATATAGTTTGCATCATAATTTTTCTCAAATTTATATCAGTTTATCAAGATGATATTATTGTTTCTCAACTGATTACTATTAAGCCCTTACCTCATGTCAGACCTCATCAGCCTATAATATACAGTGATTTGAAACATATTGCAAAATTATTAATAAAAAATCATTAGTAATTATTGATTTATAAAATATAAATAATTTGAGGAGAAAATGATGTCAGACTTATATAAAATAATCTTGACTTCTGGGCTTACAATATTTGGTGGTGTTTTTGTTTACACCTTTGGGCAAATCATTTCTAAGTTTTTCATTGAGCCAATTCATGACCAATCAAGGTGTATTGGGGAAATTAGCGATTCTTTAATATTTTATGCGAACCTATATCATAATCCCGGGACTGGTAAATTCGATGACATGGAAAAAGCATCGATAGTATTACGTCAGCAGGCAAGTCTGCTAATTGCAAAAACTAATATTATAAGGTGGTATAGTTTTTTTGAATTTCTTATGCTTGTGCTAAAACGAAGTTCTGTCATAGAAGCCTCAAAGATCCTTATTGGATTGTCAAATTCGATTCATAAGGGTGTTCCGTCTGATAATGTAGATAGCCGAAAAAAAATTGAAAAATTGTTAAATATTATAACACCTGATTAATGAGCATAATTTTAGTAGATATATATATTTGTTATCTAATTAATTAGTGAGACCAAGAGGGCTTGTAAACTAAAAGATTATGACATACCTCGACGCTAAAGTTATAACGAATCTGAAGAAACTTATTACTTAGCATTCTTTGCGTCTTCACTGCGAACTTTACGGTTATAATTTCTTAATTTTCAATACTGACAACTGTACTAAATCAAGTTCAGGACCAAAATGAATACATAACCGATTCTCTGGTATATCGACGCAGTTCATATTTACCATAGCTATTGTCTCATAGATGAAATAGCTTATTTTAATTGATAGAATGATGGCTATTTAAGATACTATGAATAGCTTATCTATATTATCTATACTTACCTTTTATGAATCAGAATCATTCTCTTTCTATAAGCTACTAATGGATATTTAAGTAAATAAGCTATTTAGTATTGGTAGTTCCGCAGGATGTAATATTACTCTCAGTTTATCCTGTTACAAAGGAGATAGGTCTTTATAACACAGACGGACTACCCCCCTACCATAGTGGGGTAGGGAGGGGGTAGCAATTTGGGATAGATATTTAGTTATAACCGACTGGGAAACAAGAAGTAGGGAACGGTCGCGACCGTTCCCTACAAATTCTTGCGGCAGGGATGTTGCGTAACAATTTTACCCGGCGTGATTACGCTGGGCTAAATATACAGAATCCTTTCAGGATTCTTAGTGGGGACAGAACAATTCCCCATTTTCATGAGGACAAGGTTCTGTCACTACAGTAAAATCTCTGCGTTCTTAGCGCCTTCTTTACGCACTTTGCGGTTAAAATTTGATTTGTAGACAATAATTGTTGAAAATTTATTATGTCGTGTTACAATTTTTCTTACTGCAACTTACAAATCATTTTTAAGCATTTAACGGTTGCTTCGCGGATTATTGTGGTTTTCTCCATTTCTGAAATCTCAGGATGAATATATGGATTGCGAAAATGTTGAAGATTAATAAGCAATTCCGCTAAATCAATCGACTGATCATTACCATCCAATCCCTTTATCCCAAGCGGATTCTCAACCTCGAACTCTTTTTTTGCTGTCTTTAACTTGTAATTTCGCCCAAAGCATATAATCAAAATGCCAATAGCCTTCAGTCCATCAGGTTTATATCTACTCTCGTGTTCAATTATCCTTTCAAGAGTTTGCTTCACGTTATCAATGGTAAACTCCATCTCTCTTCCTCTCTGAATCTGCAAAATCGTCTGATGAAAGAACAAATCGACGTGTCCTAATCCTCTATCATACATTGCATTAACAAGTTCCATTGTCTCCTTAGAACTCAAAAATTTAGCCAGCCTTTTTTTCATCCGAGCCTTTGTCTCATTCTCCACTGAGAAACAATATGAGAAGCCGATGTTCCTTGAAAAATCAATATCCCGACTGAATTTATCTTGCTGCATAAACAAGAATTCTGCCGTTCTAAATGCCTGTTTTGATTCTTCTTCCAACGTATCAAATTCAGGAATTTCTGATAATATCCTTTTATTGAGCGATTCCGCGGTTACTTCTCCGACACCCCCAGGGATTTTAGTCATCTCACGAGTTGTTCCCTGAACAATGTCGCCACCCTGAACAGTCAATAGAAAATCAAAGGTCTCGCTCTTTACGAATTCATCTACGTTCTTATCATTTAGTATATTTGCCAATTCGAGAACCAAATCTCTTTTCCCCTCATTATAATACAGTGATTTTAATTCATTCAATTTCTTCAATGATGATTGAATCTTTTCATACTTTTCTATTGAATTATCAATAAGCTTATATAATTTTTCCATTTCCTCTTCTATATTACTCTTGGCAATAACATAAGTGGCGCCAAATTGAGTCGCTAAACCACCCTCCTCAAACGTTCCCACTGCTGAAATCATCACAATCGGCATTGTCGGTTTAACTCTTTTCGCCTCTTTTATCAGAACAAGCCCTTCTGTGCGTGTTCTCATATCAAGGTCAGTAACCATAACCTGCGGATCATAAACCTCGATGTTCTGTAAAGCCTCGTCACTGTTTTCCGCCTCATAAACTTCATAGCCATTAATCTGGAGATTTCTTTTGAAAGCATCCCGATACATTTTATTATCATCAACGATTAATACTTTTTTTGCCATTTTCCTTCCTTAATATTATAATATCAATTTGAGATCTCTGAGATACTTCTTAAATACGAGATTCTTCGCTTCGCTCAGAATGACAATTCTTAATTGTCCGTTGTCAGTTTTACATTTTAAATTGTATTATCAATTTATTTCAGGGTCGAAATTTCTATTTAAACAAATCATAAACTCAGCGCCTTCATTGGGCTTATTTCTTGCTTTAATCTTTCCATTATGAAAATCCTCAACTATAGTCAAAACCCAGCTTAAACCTAATCCCTCTCCACCTTCCTTATCTCTTGTAGTTACACCGTATTGAAAAATTTGCTTAATGTCATCATCATCAGCTAATTTTCCCTGTACATTCCGTATACCAAAACCATTATCCTTAACAGAAACAATAATTTCATCATTATCCTTATCATAAATCGTTTGCACATTCACTTTGCCTACATAATCAAAACCCGCCGCCTTTTCCTTAATAGAATTCATTGCATTCACAACCACATTAAAAATAGCTAACTTGAAAAGTCTCGGTTCAATCTTCATCATAGGCATATTAGGATCGTATTCCGAAATAACCCGGAGCTTCTGTGTTGTAGTTAACTGGAAGAGTGCCGTCATCTCCTCTAATACTTCGTTAATATTCGTCAACTCATATTTCGGTTTCTTAATAAAACTAAACGCTCTATATATATTGACTATTTCTTGAAGGAATTTGGTTGTATTAATTAATCCTTCAAGAGAGTTTTCAAACACTCTATCTTTCTCGCTCTTTTCTGATTCAACTTTTTCAATGGATTTCAAATAAGACCTTACTGCAAGTATATCAAGTTTACTTGTGGCAATGATATTTGTTAAATCATGACCTAAATTTCTTGATAAATTAATATTCGCTTCACTCTTTTCCTTAACGATTAATTTTCTATGCAACTCATTTGTTTTTATTCCCAATCCAATCTGGACACCAATTAACTTCAACGTTTCCAAATCCCACGGTCTGAGTTTGCTTATTATTCTTGATTCAAGCGGTATCAAACCATACGCAATGACTTTATCATCCACAATTACAGGTATTAAGACTCCTTGATCGGTTTCACCATTGATATAATCTAAATTCACGCTTTTGGCAAATTCACTAATGTTGTCAATAACAGAGCATTCTTTTTGTTCAACCATCTGATTTATCTTTTCATTATTATCACTTTTGATAGGTGCAAAAATTATTTTTTTATCCCCAAAAAACGGAGAAGCAATTTCATTTAATCCTTTATAAATATCAGCTTTGAAAAAGCTCTTTTGTTCCGTAAGAAGTTTAGAAAACTCCTTAGTTATATTGAGCAATAATGAATCTCTCGCCATTTTATTATAAGCTTTTTCAAGCATTGTCTTTGGCGATAGTATCAGGTCATCAAAATTACTATGACCGAATTCGAGTTTGTTCATTACACGCTTCATAGGCAAAAATACTGCAATAACAATAAGAATATAAATGAGTGACCATAGTCCAACGATTTTGATGGCATTATATCGATGTCTGCGTGTTAAATCTTCAATCCAAAGAATATTTTTAGGTGTGGTAAAGCTTACTGCAATTCTGTCCTTTATTCTGCCAACCGGTCTATCTGTAATCGCAGTAAAATTTTTGAGGAAAAGAGAATTTGAAAAATCATTTTGTGCTCTATATTTCTTAGGATTCTTTTCACGAATTACCTCTTCCTTTTTATCCCCATCAACTTTTATAAAGGCGATCTCCACATAAACATTATCATCTTCGAGAACCTTTTTTGTAGCAGATTTAAGTTCCCCGTATTTTTCTTCCCTTTCAATTGGTTCTCTCTCGGTAAAAAATTTAAATGCCAATCTCTCAAGGTCATCCAGAGGATATATACTCATTACTTCATCAATATTCTTAAATATTACTTCCTTCTTAGTCCCCTGATAAATATTCTTGTCGAGATTATATAACAAAAGGAGAGTAATTATGATATAGAAGATAAAGGAAATGATTAATAGTGAATTTCTTTTTATTCGTTTAAATAAAATCATTTTAAATATTGTAATGCGACATTTATGTCGCTAAGTTTCCCCGAGATAAATCTCGTGTTACATAAAAATTACCTAAAATCAAAGGGATTTCTATCCAGATACTCATCATCTGTTATTATAGGTGTGAAAGATTCTGTGAGATATTTTTGTTGAGGATACTCACCATAAAAAACGCTATCAACAACAATTCGTGCAAAATTCTTCATAAGCTCATCTTTCGCATCGCCTCGAAATAACGTCTCTAATTTGGGATCAACAATATATTGTGCTGCAGCAGTTACATCCTTTAATAAAATCGTTGGCTTGGTCTCATTCGGTTCCCATAAGGCAACGTCTGCAAGTACCAGCGCTCTCTTCTGAATAGGGAAATCATCACTATTAGCGACGGAAACTGGTGTCGTATAATTCTTTAACGTTACTTCCAGTAGGGCATCAGCATATTTCTTTTCCACCACATTTAGCCGACCATCAGCTACAAACTCTTCTATTATATAATTGGTTGCATATTCTTCAATACCCGGTTGATAAGAAATATTTCTACACATCGGTATATACAAAGATTTTAATCTCTCAGGTAATGTTACCTTTCGCGGTGTCATCGCACATCCCGACAATACTACTACACTAATAAGCATAATGAAAAAACCCCAATATTTTTTTCTCATCTTATCTTACCTTAAAATTTTCGTTAATGTTCTTTAAAGAAATAAAAAATAAAGCAAACAAAAATGCATAATCTTTTCTTAATGTATATTTGTAACATTTATTATAATAAATGTAAGCAAGTCAATAAATTTTAATATCTTCGATTCAATAATAGAAAAGTACTATTAGAAAAGTACTAAGACGGTTGGGGTAAATTGGGGCGCTCGAAAATAGTGTTTTAATGGTAAATAATTTAAATCATTTTTTCTTTAGCAACTCATCAACTCTTACAAGTTTATATCCCTTTTTTGATAGATAATCAAGTAAATCGGGTAATTTATAAAAAAACTTATCTTTTGTTCTCTTGGGTCCTGCTCCGATATGCATCAATAGAAGGAATCCGTTTAATCCATCCTTATTTTCCTGTTCATATTTAATAATACTCTCTAATATCTTGTCTGATGGAACAAACTTCGGGTCATCATCCTCCATATAATCCGTATTGGACCTTGTTCCCGGGGTAAAATTAAATAATGTTATTCCCATTTCCTTACTCCACTGACTATGCTCCTTAGTATACCATTCATAAGGTGGAATCCAGAATGTAACATCTTTATTTTTAATCCCAAACTTCTCCAGTTCTTTCAGATTATCCTCCAAATCCTTCTTAAAAACCTCTTCTGTCACAAGATTTTTTCTGTGTTCCCAATCAGCAAGTAATAAATGCTTATCAGAGTGCGGTCCAATATAATGCCCCTCTTTAATTATCCTTTTTATAATCGGTTTGAATTCTTCTATTCTAAAAAAATCACCTGTGAAAAAGAACGATGCCTTCACATCATATTTCTTAAGAGTATTGAGTATAAAGTCTCCGCCTTCTGCAAAAGAACCACCTGTCAGAATTAAGGCAAGCTCCTTTTTATCTTTTGCTCCTCTTACTATGCCATCTTCTACAATCTCATAATCTTGTGGAAAACACATTCCACACATAGAAAATAAAAGGATTGTCATAAATATACCCTTTCTAATATTAAGAATTGATGGTTTCATAAAATAATCCTTCTTAATAATTAGGGGCGTAT
>Ga0315289_10016115_pt1 | contig 10337 bp, 10 predicted proteins | sample YL17G11_40_MG_FD_203452 | JGI IMG/M metagenome (GOLD analysis project Ga0315289, IMG submission 203452) | Sediment microbial communities from Yellowstone Lake, YNP, Wyoming, USA - YL17G11_40 | ecosystem: Environmental > Aquatic > Freshwater > Lake > Sediment | place: USA: Wyoming | collected...
AGGCTAGAGCACCGGACTCTTAAGCAAGAACATGTTGCGAAGAAATCCGGGTGTCGCGGGTTCAATTCCCGTCGGGCCCGCCACAAACAGCAATTCTGTCCAAGGTTCAGGCGCTATCGAGAGTCCAAGTTTCCGTGAGAGCAACAGAACCGTGCATGATTGAAAACGCAAAAACGCCTAGAATCACAACGCCCCGATATTGTGTTTCAGTGTCATATGTTGCCTATAGAAACATCCTTAAAACAACATATTGTGTCGGCATCCGTCGAAAAGGTTTTGAACGACAAAGAAAACCAAGAGAAAGAGTCGTCTAATCCTAAACAGTACACGATTTTTCGCGCTTTGTTCGAGCCCATGAAAAAAAAGGACAAGAGACGTAAGCATAGATGAACGCTTTGAATAGAACTACGCTTTGGACTCCTTTGCGGCGGCAACAGTCCTCTTTAGCAGAAGCAGTGCAGACTCTTGCGTTGGCCATCCTCCTAAGCCGCAATCAGGTCCAACGAAAGCCAGCCTATCGCCATACTTCGTTTTAGCAGCTTGAAACCTCTTCCTGATGACTTCCGCACCCTCAACGATTTGCTCTGCATTTGGCTTCTCAATGCCATTGTCTCGAAGCTCCGCGAGAAGCGAGTCTATGTCAGTTCTTGCTATGCCAACTCGTACGTGCTTGTCAGCTTCGTCAAGCAGCTTCCTAGAAAGACTTTCAATGTTCCTAGGAGAAGCACCGAACTCGAAAGACACAACGTCAAGATTTCTTACTTCCAGAAGATCGGTCACTTTTGAAGATGAATGAAGATGAATCTGCTTTGCCACACCAGCCAAGTCAAAGGCTTTCTCCAGAACATCAATGAGAGAGTCTCTGTCAGCCGGTATGTCCTGAAATCCGAAGCTAGGCTCGTCCAAAGAAACTACTTCAGTCTTAATGTGCTTAGTGTTAAGAATGGAATTATGCGCAAAGCGTCTTACTGTCTCAGCGAACATAAAAAAAACATCCGCATAGAAAGCGGTTCCCACCACCTTCAAATACAACTCCATAGGTCCAGCAATACACACACGCAACGCGATTCTTCCACCGATTTCCTGGCTGATCTCCTTCGCTTCTTCCTTAAGCACCTGCACTTCAGGCAGCACAGCCCTTCTCTCATCAACCAAGAAACTACCCTTCTCCATAACCTTGAGAATCTCGTCAGCAACCTGCCTGTGCATATCATAGTGCTGCGGATAGTTGACAACATCCAAGCCAGCAGTGCATTTCTTCTTGAAAGAATCAACAACGACATTGTAGTAATTGCCAAGCAGGAAACTGTCCTTCCTGATGTCTTTCCCGTTTATCATAGCTTCTCTTGCTTGCACGTATGCCTGCTCAAACACTTGTCTGCTTATGCAAGAAGGCAACGGGAAACTGCCCACGTCATCAACATGAACGACCATGAACGCATCTCACCCACTGGACAATTTAATGTTTGCTTTTCACTGCGATAGACATATAAGTTGCCTGCAGTCCGTGAAAGATAACTGGTGCATAAACGTGAACGTTTGGAAACTGCGACTCTCAATGGCAGGAACCTTAGCCATTATTATAGGCTTATCAACAACAATATTCGCAGTAGTCCTAAGCCTGCTCAACATCTTCAACTTCGCAACACTAGGCGTCTTAATCGTAGCCTTCAACATCATCCAATGGCTAATATCACCATACATCATCGACGCACTCTACCACACGCGCGAACTAACCGAAACCGAAAACCCAAAACTCCATCAAACAGTCGAAAACCTCAGCCAAAAAAGCGGAATCAAAAAGCCCAAACTGATGCTGGCCCGAATCCCAATCCCAAACGCGTTCGCATACGGCTCACCGATGACTGGAAACCGCGTAGCCGTCACGGAAGGCATACTGAAGACACTCGACGCAGGCGAGGTCGAAGCCGTCATCGGACATGAACTCGGCCACCTGCGGCACCGAGACGTGCAGATCATGATGTTTGTCTCTCTTCTACCTGCAGTACTCTATTACTTAGGCTACTCACTCATGCTATCAAACGCGTACGGAAACAGAAGAAACGAAGGAAGCAACGGCGCACTCATAGGCATAGGCTTCATGGCTTTCTCATGGATACTAAACATACTCATCCTCTACCTAAGCCGACTCAGAGAATACTACGCAGACAGACACGGCGTACAAGTAGTCGAAAGCGGCTCACAAAAGCTCTCAACAGCCTTGGCAAAAATTGTGCAAGCAACCAAAAGCATGCGAAGAACAAGAAGAGACAAGCAAAACCTCAACGCCTTCAAAGCCCTGTTCATTGCCGACCCAGACCGCGCCGAAATAGACTCAGCAGCAATTTCCACGATGAACGTGTCAGACGGCCAGAAGCTCGTCAAAGAAATTGTGTCCAGAAAGATAACTACACTCGAAAAAGTCGCAGAAGTTCTCTCGACGCATCCAAACATAGTCAAGCGGCTAAAAGCCCTGCAAGAAATGGATTAACACCAAAGCACAATAACATCAGACCGATTCATTCCTTTTCAGCAAAACCATTAAAGCCACAAGCCGACAATTCTAAAGACGTGACCTTCATGCAAGAACAGGCCATCTTTGCCGAGATCGAAAAACAAAGGAACCAAATGGTCCAAACACTTATGGAGTTCATTCGCATACCTGCAATTGGACCGGAAAACGGCGGCGAAGGCGAAACAAAAAAAGCTGAAAGGCTAGCGGAAATCCTCACCGCAATGGGTTTTAACCGAATAGAACATCACGACTCAGAAGATGAAAGGGTTCCATCCAAGAAAAGATCAAACGTAATCGCCTACCTGAACGGTGAAACCGACAAAGAAAAACTCTGGATTATCACACACCTAGACATAGTTCCATCTGGAGAAGATTCCCTTTGGACAGTCACAAAACCATTTGAACCAACGATCAAAGACGGACGAATTTATGGACGCGGAAGCGAAGATAACATGCAGTCCATGATTGCATCAATGTTCGCAGCCAAAACTCTAAAAGATCTGAACATCAAGCCGAAAAGAACGGTAGCGCTTGCTTTCGTCGCTGACGAGGAACATGGAAGCAAACACGGAATCCAGCACCTTATAAAACTCGGATTGTTCCACAAGGAAGACTTGATAATCGTGCCGGACAGCGGAAACGAAGACGGAAGCTTCATAGAAATAGCCGAGAAAAGCAGCGTCTGGGTCAAAGTTCGCACCATCGGAAAACAAGCCCACGCTAGCAGACCACATACGGGATTAAATGCTCACCGCATCGGAATGCAGTTCGCCTTAGAGTTGGATAAGCTGTTGCACGAAAAATACTCGCAAAAAGATCCCTATTTCGACCCGCCAGAAAGCACGATCGAACCGACAAAGAAAGACAGAAACGTCGATGCCGTGAACATAATTCCAGGCGAAGACATAACCTACTTCGACTGCCGCATCCTGCCCACCTACAATCTCGACGAAGTAATCACCAACATAAACAACCTCGCAAGAGAGTACGAAAACAAGACAGGCGCCACAATAGAAATCACCATAACCAGCAAGAACCTCGCGCCAAAACCCACAGACGCCAACGCAAAAATAGTCACCATGCTAAAAGGAGCAATCAAAACAGTCCGACAGGTACAGCCAAAAATCGGCGGAATAGGCGGAGGAACCTGCGCCGCCTACTTCAGAAAAGCAAACCTGCCAGCAGTCGTCTGGAGTACCATAGACGAAACAGCACACCAACCCAATGAATACGCAAAAATAGACAACATCGTTAACGACGCCAGAGTCTACGCACTCATAATGACCACGTAGGTGGAAGTAAGTCACAAACGTTATAAGCTTGGTTGGATAATCCATCCAACGCCATGAACTCAAGAAAAGTAGCCCTAATAGCCGTTCTAACTGCTGTTTCGATCGGGTCAAACTATGCGATGGTTTCTTTGTACAATGTGAAATTCATGGATCTTGTTGTGTTTGTTAGTGGTTTTTGTTTCGGCCCTGTTGCCGGCGTGTTGGTAGGTGTTTTTTCGTGGGCGATTTATGGTTCGTTGAATCCTTTGGGTTTTTCGCTTCCCATTTGGTTTGCGACGATGTTTTCGGAGTCAATTTATGGGCTTGTGGGTGCGTTGGTGAGGCGGATTGTTAGTCCGCTTGAGTTCGGGAGTTTCAGGAACTGGCGGCTTAGCACAGGAGTATTCTTCGGGTTTCTAGGGCTGTTTCTCACGTTTGTTTACGATCTTGTGACCAATATTGTGTTTGGATATGTGAGCAACTTGGATGTTGCGTTTGCTGTGGTTTTTGGGTTTGCGACTTTCGGGTTGGTTCATATGGTGAGTAACGCGTTTTTCTTCGGGATAGGTTGTGTGCCGATGATCAGTGCATTATTGAAGATTACGGGGGGTGAAGGAAATGGCGTTTCTGAGGAATAAGTGGACCTTGTTTTCGATGATGCTTGCGTGTTGGGCTTTGATCGCATCGTTCCTTGCGGCGTACTACTGGATTCAATACGCGGATTTGCGCGACAGAATTGGAGGCGTGTTGATCAACGTCAACATTGGTATGGACTATGGCAACAGCTCAAGAACGTGGCAAAATCAAACCAAGGCGCTTTCAGGGCAAACATTGTTCGATGTTACAAAACAGGTTACCAACGTAACGTACCAGACAGGGGTCTATGGAACAGAAATTCTCTCAATCAATGGGGTCAGCAAGCAAGGAGCCTTCGGTTGGACCTACTGGACTTGGAACAGCACAGAAAACAGTTGGTCAATAGTATGGGAGAATGCAGACAAGCACCTAGTAGCGAACGGCGAAACGTTCATGTGGTATTATCAAAGCGAATTCAGCCCACCACCATAAATCTCAGACCTGCCATTGTTCGCGGGGCATTTTCGTGGTTCTAGCGAAAGCTGGCTTACACTTTTCTCTTGTTATTTATCTGGCAAAACCATTTTAAGCCAAGACATGCGTGATACATGAATCAATCAGAAGCGGAGCTGAACGTTTTGAAGGAAACCTCACGATTGTTTTCGCAAGCCAGAAAGGAAGGTAGGAAGAGCTTGCTTGAAACCGAGGCTAAGGCTGTTTGCATCGAGTATGGTATTCCCGTCACCAAGTTCGAGTTGGCGAAAAGCGAGGCACAAGCGGTCAAATTCGCAGAGAAAATCGGTTACCCTGTGGTCTTGAAGATAGTTTCGCCGGATGTTGTCCACAAATCCGATGTTGGCGGTGTTGCAGTGAATCTGAAGGACTCGAAGAGCGTTCGAGAAGCTTACAGCCAGATTTTGAAAAACGTGAAGAAGCACAATGCAAAGGCGAAGATTGTGGGCGTGCTTGTGCAGGAAATGGCTCCGCAATCAACCGAGGTCATAGTGGGCGTTACAAAGGATCCGCAGTTTGGTCCAGCCATCATGTTTGGTTTGGGCGGAATCTTCGTTGAGGTCTTGAAGGATGTCACTTTCAGGATCGCTCCGATAACGGAGGATGAGGCTCGCGAAATGATCACTGAAGTTAAAGCGTACCCACTTCTCAAGGGGTACAGAAATTCACCTCCTGTCGATATAGCTGCCATAGTCGGGATTCTGCTGAAAACCTCTAAACTGGCTATGGAACACCAAGAGATTAAGGAGCTTGACCTAAATCCCGTGATGGTCTACGAGAAGGGCGCCAAAACGGTAGATGCCAGAATCATACTTGAATAGACAAAGACTTTGTCCAAAAACGAAAGTCCGGGCTTAACAGCGTCAGGTTAAAGAACAAGACAAGTTAATCAGATTCTTAGATCTGGCGATCAGGAAAGGACACGTTGTCAAAGCAGCAGAAAATAGACGAGTTGGATAGGCAGCTTTTATCTTTCAGACAGCAGAAAGATGAACTCGATGCTGAGACAGACAGACTGGCTGAAAGAAGGGACAAGCTGAATGACAAATTCAAAGCTTTACGCACCGGAATAGCCGAACTGAGAGATGCAAGAGACAGGGCAAACGAGAAGGTTCAGGAACTGAAGCAAAAACGGGAAGTGACACACAGCAAAGCTCTCGCAAGAATTGAGGAACTTGCAAAACTGCGACAACAGGTCAAGACTCTAGCCAAAAAGAGACCCAGCAGGAACCAGCAACTGCTCCAGAAGGAGTTCGAAGCTATTGAATGGAAAATCCAAACGACATCCCTAAGTGTCCAAGAAGAGAGGGAGCTCGTTGAAAAGGTCAAGCAGATAGAGACCCAGTTGAATGTTCATAAGAAGCTTGAGCAACTACGTCAGAAGGCTTTGGAACTTCAGACTGAACTCAAAGCATTGGACATGGAACGCAAGCTTTGCCACGAACAGCTGACCCAGATCGCTCGAACCAGCCAAGAGATTCATCAGAAGATGCTGGCCAAGATTGCTGAATCAAAGGAGGCAAAAGCCGAAGCAGACGCTATACATCGGCAGTTCCTGCAGACGATCGAGAAAGCAAAGCAAGCCCGTAAGTCGATGGCTGCCTTGTTGGCTCAGATCAAGCAGGTTAAGGGCGAAATCCACAAAGAGGAACTTGAGGAAAAGAAGCAGAGCGAAGAGGCTTTTCGAGGCGAGCTTGAACAACAAGCCAGAGCAAAACTGAAGCGCGGTGAAAAACTGAGTTGGGAAGAGTTCCAAGTTCTTGCCGAAAAGGGAATGGGAGCACAAGATTAAAGTGAAACATGTCTGATCAATATGGAGAATAGAGAACGACATGGTGAAGAAAGAACCATCTGAACAAACGGAAAAACGAATCCTTGTTCTGTGTGTTGACAGAGACGGCGATTTAGGGACAAAGGCCGAGATCAAGACTCCAGTCATTGGCAGAGAAGAAAACCTTCAGGCAGCGGTCAAATTAGCTTTAAGCGACCCTGAAGAACCAGACGCTAACGCCATATTTAACGCAGTAAAAACCTACGACCGACTGAAAAGCGAAGGGAAACCTGAGGAGACGTTCGAGATAGCCACGGTATCAGGCGCTGAACGTGGAGGAGTCAGCGCAGATAGAAAAATAGTTGCTGAGCTAGGCGAGTTGACGGATTCCTTTCACGCAACTGAAGTTATCCTAGTTGTGGATGGCTATTCAGATGAAACCGTTTTGCCTTTGGTTCAGTCTCGTGTTCCCGTGTCAGCAGTGAGCAGAATAGTTGTGCGCCACAGCGAGTCGATCGAAGAGTCAGCGGCGTTGTTTTTCAGGTACTTTAAGATGATCTGGGAGGACCCGCGCTATTCACGCCCTGTGCTGGGCATACCTGGTTTGTTGCTGCTGATAGCACTGGTTCTTTCAATTTTTAACTGGCTTTCCATATTTTGGCTGGTTCTCATCGTTTTCTTGAGCGCGATAATGATTGGAAAAGGCTTCGGAGCCGATAAACGTGCCAAGGACTTCTACAGATGGGTGAAGGAGTATTCTCCACCGCCACTCAGAATCCAGATCTCGAGTTTCTCAGCGATTATTGGTGCATTATGCATCGTGGTAGGAGTCTACTTGGGTTGGACGAATGCTGCTCTGTTTGTAGCGGACTCCGTGACGCCGCCGGATTTGGCTGGTTGGGTTGGTGTTCTTCCTAGGATCGCTGGGTATTTTATCAAAGATGCTATAACGCTCATAGTTGTGGGCGTGTGCGTGGCTTTGTTAGGTAGGGCGATACGTTGGTATCTTGAGCATGATGCTAGGCTTTTGCGTAATGCTGTTTTGATAGTGTCTGTGATGTGGTCTAGGCAAATCTTCGACGCGACTTCAGATCTGCTGAAAGATCCCAGTAGAAGCTATGATCCATTGATGTTTTGGGTTTTCTTAGGCATAATGATAGCAATAGCCTCTATACTGGTCGTGTTCGTCATTCATAGAGCTTATCGTGGGTTCTTTGAGGAAACCGAAGAGCAGGTTGAAGAGTTTGGAAAAGACTAGGTTTGCCATCATTGGGGGAACAGGTTTCGAAAAGCTGTTCACCCATTCTAAACGAATATCCGCGAAGACGCCCTATGGAGAAGTCAAAGCACTGTTTATCGGACAGGTTGGCGACAGAACGGTTGTGGTTCTTCCGAGACATGGTCTTGACCACTCAATTCCTCCGCACAAGATAAACTACAGAGCCAACATCTATGCTCTTCATGAGATGGGCGTGGAAAGGATCTTGGCCACGAATGCAGTTGGTGGGATAAGCAAGAAGCTTGAACCTGGTGATGTGGTTGTTCCGAATGATTTCGTTGACTTCACCAAGCTTCGTGGCGCAACTTTCTATGATGATGCACCAGTCACTCATATTGACCTGACAGAGCCTTATTGCCCTGAAACTCGAGGCTTGCTGATCCAAAACGGAGAAAAGCAGAAGCTGCGTGTATGGGACAAGGCTGTTCTTGCTTGCACTGGAGGACCTCGTTTTGAAACGCCAGCAGAAATTGAGATGTTTAGGCGTCTTGGCTGCGATATTGTGGGTATGACGAGTTTTCCTGAGGTCGTGCTTGCGAGAGAGCTTGAGATGTGCTATGCTAGCCTTTGTTATGTTTCGAATATGGCTGCTGGCATGCAGAGGCGACTGACAGCTGCTGAAGTTTCGAAGATATCCAAGGAGATTCTGCCCGTGGTGGAGCAAGTCTTAATTGAAACGGTTAAGGGGTTACCGCTAAAGCGCGAAAACTGCCCATGCGCTGATGCATTGAAAGAGGCGAGGTTCAAATAGTGTTCAAGAGCATCCTTTCAGCGATTGGCGCCTACAAATTGTATGAGAAGTGGCTGTGGCGTCAGATCAAGAGTGGCACTAAGCCGGAGCACATAGCCATTATTCTTGATGGAAATAGGCGATGGGCGACAGATCAGGATCTTAATCCTTGGGCTGGCCATGAAAAAGGAGCACACAAGGTTGAGCAGCTGATCGAGTGGTGCCTGAAGCTTGATGTTAGGTCTATCACATTGTATGCTTTTTCCACGGAGAATTTTCGTCGCTCGCAGGGCGAAGTTGAAGAGATAATGCGTATTGCGGGAGAAAATCTGCGAAAGATTCTGACCGATGAGCGAATACATAAGAACAAGGTTCGTGTGAAGGTGATTGGACGGAAGAATCTTTTGCCTGAGAGTTTGCAGCAACTCATACGTGATGTGGAGAAGTCCACACAGGAATATGATAGCCACTTTTTGAATTTTGCTTTTGCTTATGGTGGAAGGGCGGAGATCGTTGACGCTGCAAGGAAGATAGCTGAGGAAGTTCATGAAGGGAAGCTGAAGCCTGAGAAGGTTGACGAAGAAATGTTCGAACAGTATCTTTACACGGCGCACATGCCAAAGCAGGATCCAGACCTTATTATCAGAACTTCAGGCGAGGAAAGGCTAAGCGGATTCCTATTGTGGCAGTCTGCGTACAGCGAGCTGTGCTTCCTGGATGCATTTTGGCCTGATTTTCGCCTGATAGACTTGTTGCGTGCTGTCAGGACTTACCAGAATCGCAAAAGGCGCTTTGGCGCCTGAGCCTAAGCTCTTTTTCTTGCGCTTACTATCGATAGGACGTCTCTGTCTTTGAGTATGTAGTCTTCGCCTACTCTTTTTCGTTCTCTAGCTTCAACTGCGTAGACGAAGCCTTCGCCGAGTTCAGTGTGGATTATGTAGGCAAGTTGGCGTGCTGTTGTCCCATAGGGCACGAGGTAGGCGTCTGGCAGGACTCGTCCGTTATGGTCTGATAGGTGTTCTAGATCTTCGACTGGGTATACTGTGATCATACTCAGGAGCTTGTAGAAGGCTGTGTTTACTGCTTCTTGGACTCCTGTTGAGCCGTTTTTGAGCAGGATTTTTTCTCTTATGGTTTCCAGTGCTTTGATTTGGCTTTCACTGAGTTTCTCAGGGTGCAGGGTTTTGAAGTTGCAGTCTCCTGGGCGGTAGTCGATGAGCTGTTTTTCTGCTGCTCTTCTGAGGGCGAGTTCGGCTTCGGCGCAGCAAGGAACAACGATGTAGCCTGTTTTTTTTAGTTTTTCAAGGTTGTCTTCAGAGCACGGGATGTCCATCTTGTTGGCTGCGATTATCATTGGCTTGGCTATCTGTCTTAGCGTGTCGACGAATTTCAGGAAATCATCTTCACTCCAACTTGTGAGCCTTTCAGCGTAGAGGCCTGATTTTCTCATTGCGTCTGTGATATGGTTTCGCTTTATCGCGAGTCCGCTTAATCTTTCTTCGAGCATTGAGTAGAGTTCTTTTTTTTCGGATTCGACGGTTCGGGCGATTTTTGGCCAGTCTTTCTTGATTATGTTGGCCATCCACATGGTTATCTCATGTTCGAGGAACTTCACGTCTTCGAGTGGGTCGTGTTCGCCTGTTTTGCAGAGTCTGCCTTCGGTGTCGGTTCCGCCTGAAGCG
>Ga0315289_10016116_pt1 | contig 10337 bp, 8 predicted proteins | sample YL17G11_40_MG_FD_203452 | JGI IMG/M metagenome (GOLD analysis project Ga0315289, IMG submission 203452) | Sediment microbial communities from Yellowstone Lake, YNP, Wyoming, USA - YL17G11_40 | ecosystem: Environmental > Aquatic > Freshwater > Lake > Sediment | place: USA: Wyoming | collected...
GTTCACGGAACCGACAGTTTTTGCAGAATACGCTTTAGACACAATGAAAATTGCGCACAAGAAAGGCTTGTACAATAACTGGGTTTCTAACGGTTACATGACAGAGCAAGTTTTAGAAGCTGTGGAGCCTTTTTTGGATGCGATTAACGTTGACTTGAAAGGCGGCAAGGAATTTTATGATAAAGTTTGCGGCGGCATTAATAGAGAAAAAGTTTTGGAAAATATTGAATGGTTGTTCAAGCACAAAGTGCATTTGGAAATTACTTGCTTGATTGTTCCAGGCTTTAACGATAAGGAAAAAGACTTCAAGGAAGCTGCAGAATTTGTTTTGCGGCTTTCTGACAGGATTCCACTGCATTTTTCAGCATTCTATCCTCATTTCAAGCTTTCCTACCTGCCTCAAACTTCTCAAGAGAAAGTGCTGCAAGCGCAAAAAACAGCAAAAGAATTAGGCCTCAAATACGTTTATGCTGGAAACTTAGGCATGAGGGAAGACTCTAACTGCCCAAAATGCGAGAATTTGCTGGTTAAAAGAAGGAATTATTTCACAGAAATTGTTGGCATAGAGAACAAAAAGTGCAAGAAGTGTGGAATTGATTTAAGCAAGGATTTTATTCTTTAGACACTGAGCCCTAAAACCTTGAGGACTAAAAGCACTCCAATGCCTGCAAGGCCGAAAATAATGCTTACTATTAAAGAAACCCAAAAGCTGAGTTTTACTTGAAACACGTACTGAAGCAAAGCCCAGGCAATAATTCCCAAAACCGAATTGATTAGGATTTGTTTCAAGAAGCCAATAACTATGATTGCAATGATGATGAAAGCTACTGCTGTGACAATCAAGCCAGTGTTGCTTTGAACAAAGCTTATTATTGAGTTTGGCTCTGCTGCTGCTTGCGCCAAAGTAAACCATAGAGGCATATTAAACCCTTGTTATTGTTTTATTAAAAAACCTTGCTTTTCAAAGATTATTTTATGACCGGGTTTTCTGAAACTCAAAAGAAGATCTCAATGCTCTTAATGCAAGGCCCAAAAACAGCTGAAGAATTGGCTGGCTTAATGCACTTGCCTTACGGAACCTTAATTGAAGACTTGAAAGAAATGCTGAAGCTAGAGCTCATAACAAAAGACGGCTATCCAACAAAATACTCTTTAAAGAAAGAGATTGTGCAGACAGTGCAGCAGAGGAAAAGCATTGAAGAAAAAGACTCTTTCAAGATAAGGTTGAATTGCATTATTGAAGTGCAAGCAATAGAAGAAGAACTGCTCAAGAAAACCTTGAAAGAGATTGAAGAACTCTTGCGCAATGACTCAGCATTCACCATATATGACATTAAAACAGCAGAAATTGCGAAAAACGAGGGCGGAGAATACTACTCAAGCTTTTTAGAAGCAAACATTACAGCAAAAGACTTCAAGGCAATAGTACACTTAATGTTTTATTACGCTCCAATAAGCATTGAAGTAATAAAGCCAGAAAAAATAGAACTGCAAGCTAACGACTTGCAGGATGCCTTAGTAGACATGTCAGAACTCATTCACGCATACGCTGACCAAATCACAAAATTAATGAACAGGAAAGAGCTGGAAGAGTTTAACAGAAAGCTTTACAGCAAGTGATTTTTTCGACAAGCCCAGAAAAAACCAAAAAACAGGCTTCGTTAATCGCCTTCAAGCACTTCAACAAAAGCTTGAATTTTACTGCTTTTTGTTTAAAAAGCTTGCCTTTTGCTTTTCTAACCATAGTAATGTTTAAAAACAAGCACAAGCCAAATTAGTACGAGCCCTTTAGACTATTGTCTTCAATAACCAAATCATTTCTTGGTTTTGAAAGCATAGGCTTGGCTTCAGTTTTGATACAAAACCAATAATTCAATTGTGAGGTGAAATAAACAATGAAAAAAATTGGAGTAAGAAAACTCGCTGCAATCGCTGCAGGAGCAGCATTGCTGGGAACAGCAATAGCTCCATTCGCAATAGCAGCAGCAAGTGACCTCTCCAAAACAGATGTCTATGATGCAACATCAGGCAGCCCGATAGTAAACATCGTGGTCGGCAGTACAGCAAAAGCATCAGATATCATTTGGGCAGGAAACATTGCAGCAAAAATCGCAGAAAAAGCAACAACTACAAAGACAATAACAAAGACAGTGAGTTCAGGGACAGCAGACACTAGCGCTGCAACAGTCGAGTTAGAAGTTGGCGGCGGAGCAACAACCTATGCTAACGCTTGGACTCTTGAAGGCTACTTAAGAAGTGCCAGTCAAGAACCAGAATTCGACAAGAACGACGCTTCAGGAACCTCCTTAACAAACTCTCAGCTTCCAGACTTGTACAACACGACAGACACATACACTTGGAACTCAATCAGCTACACTACCTCAATCAGAGACAAGATTGACGTAACATTAAACCCAAAGTTCAATCCAGCAACAGGCGTTCAAGCATTAGTTGCTGAACTGGGAACAAACGCTTTCGCGTATGTTTTAGACTTGGGTTCAGGAATTCCAGTAACAGAGTCAAGCACTGATTCAACACACTTTACTGACGGAACAAACGACAGCATCCTAGTGCCATTCTTCGGAAAGAAGTACTTGGTCAGGGAAGTTGACGTTAACACTTCAGGCTCTGAGTATGCAAAGCTTGTTGAAAGCAATGCAAAAAAGACACTATTGCCTGGAGAGTCAGTGAAAGTTGCCGGAAAAAACGCATACGCTGACAAAGAGCTAGACTTGGTTGTTGAAATCCTGACAACTGGCGGAAACGCAAAGTTTGTCTTAAAGGACGGAGACACAGTCTTGCAGACAGTCACTCAAGGAACAGGGGCCATAAGATTCCTTGGAGATGACGGAAAAGACTTAATGGCAACTGCAGTCACAGTTGACACAATCAGCGTTACAGGAAGCAACACAAGCACTGGAGTCACAGTAGGTTACGTTGACATGTTCGTTGGGGCAGCAGGGTTAGACCTTTACAGCGCTAAAGGATATCCTTACGATCCAAGCGACGCGACAGGAATCTACAACTGGAAAGTAACACTGACAACGACAACTGGACTTACAGGAAGGCTGACAAAAGTCAGAATCTACAACTCTAACAAGAGATGGCAAGACACTTCAGCATTGAAAGCAGACAGCATTGCAGAATTCATAACAGGCGGCTATAAAATAAAGTTCATAGGTTGGAAAGCCGACAAAGCTTTCACTACCATCAAGATCGGAGCAAACAAGCTGGTCTTCAAGGACAATACTTCAGTAAGCCACTCTTACGAATTCTCGCTAGACAATGCTGACGGCTTGACAGGACTGCCAGCAAGCGACGATGCAACCGGCAGCTTTTCAATAGACGGAAAAACAGTTTATTACTTAGTAAACCAGACAGACGCTGACTCGAACTTCCTAATTCCAGATTCTAACCTTAACACCGCACTTGGTGTAGCTGGTACACCTGGATACACCTATGTTAATGGAAGAAGGTGGACAATCGATGTCAACCAGGGAACAAACGCAGCTTGTTGGATAAAAATAGGAGACAATGCTGGGTTTGGAGGCGGCGGTAACATAACAGCATTCACTGGAGTACTTGGAGGTTCAACCAGATTCACCGACATTAACCTAACGATTGGCGGAACAATAACTGTTGACAAGACACTGTTCACTCTAACAGGAATTTCGCAAACCGGTTGTACCTTTGGAGCAAGCGGTTATGTCGTGTTCAAAAGTTCAGCAATAACGACAACTGGAGGAACAGCTTCAGAATACCTGTTCGGATACCCTCAAGGCGACACTAACTTCGCAAGCGAGCAAACCAGAGGAATAACAGGTTCTCCAACTTTCGGCCGCTATTATTACACAGCAGCTGACGAGATGGACGCTAACATGCAGGCTGTAGACTTGTCATTCTACAAGAACTTGACAACAACAGACACTACAGCAGCCAGAGTAACATACGCTTTGAGAGTCAATGAAGGCACTCCAGCATCCTATCCAAACAGAATGTTCTTGCTGATGGACGACCAGAACTTCGCTACAGAGTTTTCCGGAAACCAGAAATCTATAAGGTTTGAGGGAACACAAACTCAAGGTACAGAATCTTTCGGTTTTGGAGCTGAGTTAGACGCAAACCACCACTACTACATTCCAGACGTTCCAGCAGTTGGAGGCCAGGTAGGAGACACTACATACTACATTGCAAAGTTCACTATTGATGAAGGAGGCAATGCAGTATCAGCAGCAGACGGACTACCAGATGTCAACGTTTTCATCCAGACAGACACTGGAAAGCTGTTAACACTGCCTAACACCAACTTGTCAAACTACAGCTACCAAATGGACTACAACAACACTCTCCTTGAACCCCAAGGCGCAGTAAGCCTGAACTTGAGGAACGACACTACCTCAACAAGCTACTACTCCAAAGCCTACGCAGACTCAGGAACTTACATTGAGGCAGGAACTGACGGCATAGCAGTAATTAAAGTGCCAGAGCAAAGGCCTTACGTGCAAGCAGTAGTGCAAAGTTCAGGAACAACTGAAACAATCGCTGAAGGCGAGACAGGAACCGGAAAGATAGGCAGCGTTGTAGAGATTGGAAGTTCAAAAGTCAAAGTGAAGTCAATCTCTGGAATAACAGTTTCAGGAGCAGACACAAATGCTCCAGTGACAGAGACTGTTACAGTAGCTGCTGGACTAGGCGGCAAGGGAAAAGTTGTACAGGACAGCGCAGACCCTGGCGCAGCAATCTTAATCGGAGGCCAGAAAGTCAACAGACTTACTAGAGCCTTAACTGAGGTCACAGCAAAGCTCGCTAAAGCAGGCGACTATGTTGTTGAAAAGTCAGGAAACAAGATTGTTGTTGCAGGATACACTGCAAGCGATACTGGAACAGCTGCCCAGCAATTGATTGCCTGCTTGGACAAAGATTTCAGCAATTGTTGAAACGGTTAGATAACGCAATAAATTTTGAAACAATGCGTCTTTGAAAAAAGACGCATTTTTTTCTCTTTTTTTAATTAGTTTTTTGCCTCGCATATTACACTGTTTTTTAATAATTTCTTCATTTTTAAGTAATACTTATGGCTTCAAAGTTCGAGTGGGTTTTAGGAATACTGGTTTTTTTGGCTATTTTTTCAGCAACTTTTTTTCTAGTCCTTCCACAAGCCGGAAGCCAGAAAAATTACAAGTTCGAGGCAATAGAGCAAGGCATTGTCTTCCATTCTAACGAGTCAAGCCCAGCGGATTTTTTGAAAAACTTCAAAGACCAGAACGAGTTCATCATAGTAATAAGCTTGCATGGAAGCGTTCAAGACACTAGCTTTTCAGGAAATGCTTCAGTAATGCTTCAAGCAATAATTACAGCAAGCGGGAAAAAATCAATTTCGCTAGTGAAGCAGTTTGAGAATGAAAGCCTGGCTTACTGCCAGACAAACATGGGCTTGGCTGAAGTAAACAAGCAAATTACAGCAATAGAATGCGAGAAAATGCTTGCTTCAAAGGCAGGTTTCATAATTTTAGAAAGCCCTGACGCTTCTCTCAAGCAGGCAGAAGTGTTGCTTGAAAAAAACAAGGTCTTCATCAAGCCAAAGAAGGCAAGCGAGATGCAGACAATAAGCTATTTCGTGCTGAAAGCAATGTTTGCAGACTCTGAACAAATAGTGAAGCAAATAAATGATTACTTGCAGCAAAACAAGGTGGCTTAGAGTGAACGATTACTTACGAAAAGCAATTATTTATCTCATTATTGTAGCCGCAGTAATTTCAGTCATAACAACCCTAACGCAAGCGCAGGTTGAACTGCAAAAAATAAACATTCTGTTCTTTGCCTTGAGCGCTTGCTTTTTCCTGGCAAGCATTCTGGCGTGGATTTTTTCTTGGGCTTTCTTAATCAAAAAAAACGTGAAAGTTTCTTTCAAAAAACTGTTCCAAATAGGATTTTCCTCAATTTATGGCGCGCTAACTCCAGTACAACTTGGAGCAGAAGCATTACGTTCAATCCAGTTAAAGCATTACTTCAAGGTTTCATACCAAGAGTCTGTAAGCGCTTCAATGGTTGTTAAAGGATTGAAATTCCTAGTGCTTTTGACAGTCGCGTTTTTCGTAATGGCTGTTTTCTTTTCAAAAATAACCCTAGCGCCTGCAGTGTTGTTTGCGTTCTTGAGCGGTTTTGCAGTAATATCCCTTGCAGTCTTGATTTTCCTGCTTCCTTTGAAAAAATCATTCGGGTTGACGATTGCAGGATTTTTCGAAAGCTTGGCGCGCTTCATAAAACAGTTTGAAGTTTTAGCAAGCTTTTTCAAAGGATACTCAGAATACTTGGAAAAGACAACAATAAGCGCTTTATTGATTACTTTGCTTCTTGCCTGCCTTTCATTCCTTTTGGAATTTTTCGCGCTGAATTTTGCATTCCTTTCAGCAAACGTTGAAATCGGTTTAAAATCGCTTTTGGTATTGATGATTCTGGTTTCAATACTTGAAAGAACTCCATTCCTGCCTAGAGGAATTGGAATCGTGGAATTAGTGGTTTTCAACATTCTCTCAATTCCAGCATTCGCAAGCGCTCAACTTTCAGCAGCCCAAATCGGAGCAGCAATAATAACATTCGACATTGCAAGATTAGTGATTCCAACAATCGCAAGCTTTATTGCTTTAGGGCTTTTCTCTAAAGGCCTTGAAGCCGGAAGGCACAAGAGGACAAGCCTGCTTTAAGCAAAACCGAAAGCTTTCAACCACAAAGCACAATTCACTGCAACAATAACCCAAATTATCAAAACAATTTGCCACTCTCTCAAAGGCCCAAAAGCCTTTATTAAAAGTTTTGGAAAGTCCAGCCTTTCCTTCCGGTCAGGATAGTCTGGAATTGCAAGCCTTTCATCCTTCAAGACCTTGTAAGGCCTGAACTTTTGCTGACTTGGGTCTTTAGGATTAGTGAGCATTTTCAAACCAAAATCTACAGCATGCGGCAGGTAAAACAATAAGCTGAAAGCCAATAGTTCAATTTTTCCATTCATTACAAGCAAGCCGGCAATACTGCTTCCAATCAATAAAGTGCCTGAATCCCCTTCCAAAACCCTGCAAGGATAACGGTTCAGCATTAGAAAGCCTAGTATTATTGCAGCCAATGCCATTGAAAGCTCAAAAAAAGCAGTGCCTAAAAGCAAAAAACTTACTGCAAGGCTTATTATTAAGCCGCTTCCACCCTGCCAGCCGTTAAGGCCTGCAAAAGTGTTCTGGAAAGAAGCCAAGCCAGCAATAAACAAGGCTAAAGGAATAACCCATAACAAGCTTGGCGCAAAAATCCAGGCAAAAATCAAGCAAACTATTGCAATCATTGCAGCTCTTGAAAGCCAAGGCATTGCTTTAGTATGCCACTTGTGCTTTGTGTCATCCAAAAACCCAATCAAAGCAAAAGCGCTAGCCATTAAACCAAAAGCCAGAAAGTCAATGCTGAAATTCTGTAATTCAAAGTAAGCTATTGCAGCCCATAGAGGAATTAGTAAAACAATTCCAGTGCTTTCTGGAATTTTAGGCTGTGAAAGCTTGTTAATGTCAATTCCCACAATTTTCTTGTTCAGCTTGCTCCAGGCAAAAACGCAAGCCAAAGACAGCAAGAAAATTCCAGCATAAAACCCAAGCATAAACTTCGCGAAAAAATTAGAAAGTTTGGGAATAAAAAACTATTCCAGTTTCATCAACTCTTCCAGCACAGTGGTGGCATAATTCCCTTTCTCTAACTCAAAGCTAACGACAGCTTTTATTTTTCCTTCATTAAACTCGTCCTTTCCAACCTCAAAGAGTTCAAAATCTTTCACTTGCAAGACAAGCTTTTTTGCAGCACCTTTTGAAGAAAGCTCTGGCATTTGCTTTACCTTAAAATCTTCCTTTCTCACGCCTTCCTCTTGCAAAACTTTTTGAACTATTTCTCCAGCCTTTCCTGTTGGAAGAATGCTTTCAAAACCTATTAGCGGGATTAAAACATTGCCTTCATTATCTTTCAAGTCTCCTTCAATTTCTTTCAAGCCAAAGCCTTGCTTTAAGCGTTCTTCAATAATCTTGTTGTATAAGTGCGATTGGAACGCGTGAGTAAAAAGATAACGCATTGCTTTCGGAAGCTTTCCAACAGCGCCTGCAAAATCGTTAGGAAACTTTACCAAATGATTAAGCATTGAACGCTCAAACCTGTAAACTGTTGGAAACTCTTTCAAGGCTTCAGCAAACTTTCCCTCCCTTGCCAAAGCGCGGGCTTTCTTCACTTCATCTTTTTCCCTCTCGCTTTCAAAACCCAAGTAAAGCATTACAGCATTCTTCAAGTTTCCTTTCACTATTTCCTTCCCAACCAAATGCGTTACTTCCCTAATGCCTCCGAACCTTTGCTCCCCGAAAAAATTCGCAACACCTTCCTTTTCAACTTCTTTCGCAAACTCCAAAACCCTTTTTTTCAATTCCTTCTCTTCCAATTCAATGTTTCTGATTGTAATCTTGAAATTATTGGCTTTCAAGTCGCCAATTTCCACGCGCTTGCTGCTCCATTCCAAAGGTCGCAAGTCAATAAATTTGCTTTTAAAGTTTGCAAGCTTTTCCAAACTCGGCTTCCAAATGCTCACGCGCTGGCAGGTTATGGCGCGTTTGTCTTTCAACCCAGCATATCCAATCCTCTTGCGGGAAAACTGCAAATAGTGAGATACAAAACGAACAGCCATGTTCAAGTCGTAATTGAACTTTTCCAGCTCTAAAATCAGGAATTCTTTTCCTTCAGGGTTTTCAGGAATTTCCAATACTGGAGTTTCTTCAAAGCTTGAAATTTTTCCCTCAGCATCAAAAGCCTTTACTTCGCAAGTTTTTCCTTCAGGAGTGATTTCTTCAACCTGAAAGTCTGAAATTCTCTGCTTTAACCTGCCGGCAATTCCCTTGCAATCAGTAGAGTGCATTAGCTTCACTTATAACGCAGAAAAGCGCCTAAACCGCCAAAGCTTTTCAAGAACTGCTCGCCTTCTGGAGTGTCAGTGCTAATCACTCTGACTTCTGCGCCTGTAGCGTGGGCTTTCTCAATCAGCAAGTCAATGTAGTCTATCTCTTCCAATTCTTCAACTTTTGGAGAATTGCATTTGCTGCATTTCAAGTCTGAAGGCTTGAATTTTAAAGGCTCTCTAATGATGAATTCTTCAACTGTTCCGCAAGCTTCGCATTCAATCTTGACAACTTCCCAACCCAAGCCCTCACTTACCATTATTGTCTTTGCTTTTTTTAACTCAATTGCTTCCATTGTTTCCTTCTCTCCGTAAGTTACTAAACCGTCTTTTGAAACTTCTTCCAAAAACTTGTTCATTATTGCTCTCTCTTTAGTGACTTCAGCGTCTTTCAAAAGCTCGTCACTCTTTTGCATTACCTCGCGAATTCCACTCTCGTCAGTGTAGGAAGTGTCAAGGCTTCCCAAAACCTTCTGCTTCAAGCGGTAATCCAAAAGCTCTCTTTCCAAAAACTCGTTCTTTGTAATTCCAGGCCCTGCAATAATTATTCCCTTAAGCTTGTCTCCGTGAGGAATGAAAGCCATATTCGCTTTCTCTGAAATTCTTCCAAAAAACTCTTTCTCTGCCTCAATGCGCAATTGCTCAAACCTGTGGGCAGACTGGCCTCCTGCTTTTATCTTTCCAGCAACGCCTGAAGTGAAATGCCCCAAGATTTCGTACTTCTTGCCAACAAGCAAAGCAAGAGTTGATTCTCTCTTGTCAATTACTAGGATTCCGTAATACTCGTTAGGCTTTACCATTTCCTCCAAAGGGTCTAAGTGAAATTTGTTATCGCACCAGTAAAGCTTTACTTTCAATTTTTGCACTGGCTTTAGAGTGAATAGCCTGATGTCTGATACTCCTTCTCTTTCTGAAATATTGCCGCAAAAAACAACCAATCCATTATCTGAAATCTTGAAATTAATTTGCTTCAGGAAATTTCCAATCTTTCTCAAAGCGCCTTGAACATTCTTGCGAGTGATTTGAGACTTAATGTTAGAGCTTTGTGAAGTTTCTTCAGTAATCTGGCCCATTACTGCAGAACGGTCAGCAGCTTGCGGAATGTAAACGCTTATTAGTTCTGTTCCCTTGCCCTTGAACTGGCTGAAAAACTTGAGTTTTTTCTTGAATAGCGAAACCTCTGCCTCCAAACTAGCTTCAAGCTCGTTATTCTTCACAATCACACCTACCAAAAACAGCGCCAGCAATGGCGAAAAAGCTCATTCAAAAACTTGAGATAAAGAACTCATAAGTAAACAATAAATACTCCAAAGCCCTTTTTAAAAGTGAGGGAAATTCAAGGGTGAAATCAATGTTTGGAAACATGTTTGACGAG
>Ga0315289_10016117_pt1 | contig 10337 bp, 11 predicted proteins | sample YL17G11_40_MG_FD_203452 | JGI IMG/M metagenome (GOLD analysis project Ga0315289, IMG submission 203452) | Sediment microbial communities from Yellowstone Lake, YNP, Wyoming, USA - YL17G11_40 | ecosystem: Environmental > Aquatic > Freshwater > Lake > Sediment | place: USA: Wyoming | collected...
GGCTGGGCAAGCCAGGCTGTCCAATGATCTGAATTTTCAAACCGTATTGTTTTTCCAAGCGGAAGAGCTCGGCTCTTTTTTGGTTGAGGAGATAAGTGGCCACTTCGTCAGGAAGTTCCACCTTGACCTGGATGCATCCCCCTTTAGCCAAGCCGGTCTGGACCCTGCGCAGGACTGTTAGAGCAGCCGCTTCTGTCGATTTGACCAATCCGCTCCCGCTGCAGTTGGCGCAGGAAATGAAGCTCCTCCCGCTGACTGCCGGGCGGAGGCGCTGGCGGGAGAGCTCCAAGAGGCCGAAACGGCTGATGCGACCCATTTCAATGCGGGCCTTATCACGCTTCAGGGCATTGCGCAAACAACGCTCCACTTCCTGTTTGTGCTTTCGGTCCCACATATCGATGAAATCGATGACCACCAAGCCGCCCAGGTCGCGTAGGCGAAGTTGACGGGCGATCTCTTCCGCGGCTTCCAGGTTCGTCCGAAAGGCGGTCTCCTCCATGCCCCCTCCCTGAGTGGCTCGTCCGGAGTTGACGTCCACGGCCACCAAAGCTTCCGCGGGATCGATGACCATGGAACCGCCGGACTTCAGAGGAACTTTTCGTTCGTAGATGGTTTCTATTTGCTTCTCCAATTCGTATTTGGAAAACAGGGGGCGCTTCTCTCCATAAAGCCTTATCTTATTCGGGTAGCGAGGCATGACGGCTCTGAAAAAATCTTTGGCCTGGTTGAAGACTCCCTTATTATCGATCAGGACCTCGTCGATTTCCGGGGTGAAATAGTCGCGGATGGATCGGATGACTAGGTCGCGTTCTTGGTAAATGAGGGAGGGCGCCGGCATTTTTTTCCACTTCGCTTGGATGGATTCCCAGAGGCGGAGGAGGTAGTCGAGGTCTTTGGCCAGATCGCTTTTATTTTTTTCCAGGCCCGCAGTGCGGACGATTAAACCCATCCCTTTGGGAACCTCCATCTGGTGGACAATTTCTTTGATCTTCTGCCGCTCCTTCTCCCCCTCAATCTTGCGGGAGATGCCGCCGCCATCACTTCCAGGCATGAGCACCAGATACCTTCCAGGAAGTGAAATATAGGTGGTCAGTGCTGCCCCCTTGGTTCCAGTTTCCTCCTTCTCTACCTGGACGAGGATTTCCTGGTTGCGCTGGATGACCTCCTGCATTCGGGGACGTGATTCCTTCCGGGTTTCCTCGGAATTTCGGACGTAATAATCGGGATGGATCTCGGAAAAGGGCAAGAAGCCATGGCGGGATTCACCGTAATCCACGAAAGTAGCGTGCAGGCTGGGCTCAAGGTTAACAATTTTCCCCTTATAAATGTTCCCCCGGGAGAGTTCTTGCAGGGAGGTCTCGATGATCAGTTCGGCCAGCACCCCTTCTTCCACGATGGCCATGCGGCTTTCCTCAGGGTCCACGGCATTGATGAGCATTTTTTTCATCATCGGCTTTTCTTTTGGGGTGAATGAATTTTGCTGATTCATTATACAGGATTTCCCTGGCTCGCACCATACTCTGCTTTCCTGGAAAAGAGGCGCTGGGCGTTCAGACCTTTAATCTTAGCCCGGACATGGCCTGGAAGGCCGCTGTGCTTGAGTTCTTCGAAGTAGCGGCCCGGAGAGATTAAGGGATAATCGCTACCGAAGAGGATGCGCTCGGGTCCGACGATTTTAACGGCCAGTCCATAGATTTGAGGACGATAAAGGAAAGGAGAAGCCGCCGTATCGTAAAAGACCTTCTGCGCTGCTCGAGCGACCTCGGGCATCAGCTCATAGAAGAAAAAACCGCCCCCCCAATGGGCAAGAATGATGGTCAATTCGGAAAGGGCCAAGAGAAGTTGGTAGATCGGCCGGAGTCCTTTCAAGCTCTTCCCGGGGTAATCGTGTCCGACCGGTTCATTGGCATGCAGAAGGAAAGGGATTCTTCGTCCAGATAATGGCCGGAGGATGGAAGAGAGGCACCGGATATCTTTCAGGGTCATCTCTCGGTGGTAGAGGGCCATTTCTCCGATGCCGCGCATACCCCGGGAGAGGCAACGCTCCAACTCTCTTTCCACAACGCGGGTGGAGCAGGGGGGAAGAGAGGCGAAGGGGATCATTCGGTTGGCCTGTCGGCGGGAACACTCCAGAAGGTAATCATTTCCCTCCCGGCAGAGCCCCGGGTCTTTCCAGGGGAATCCACAGATGACGCTGCGGTCCACGCCATTTCGGTCCATAGCCCCGAGAAGATCTTCCAGGCTGGCTAGGCGTGCTCTTTCATCTTCATAAATGACCCGGAATCCTTCGTCCCGGCGGCAAAAAGACTGGCGCTTCTGCCTCACTTCGTCCGGGAAGAGATGAGTATGAGCATCAATGATCATGGGGCCTTTTGGCAAAACCAAAAGTCTTCCCGTCGGGCTTCGGAACCCATGTTTGAGCCCAGGCGTGTTGAACAATTGGGAAAAATGTGGTAAAAATACCTATAGCCCGATGATTCGGTTCGGAGAGGAGTTTTCGGTCATGAAATGTTCTCATTGTGGACAACCTATTAGCGGGCGAATTTGCCCTTCTTGCAACTCTGAGGTTCTGGAAGAAAGCCTCTACTGCCACCGGTGTGGCGTCAAACTGGAGAACCCTGCTCCCAATCTTCTTTCTCCAGGAGAGGAGAGTATTGATTTTTCCCGGCGAATCCTCTGCAGCGATGGCACTTGCATTGGCGTCATCAATGAAAGGGGCATCTGCAAAGTGTGTGGCAAACCTTATACGGCGGAAAAAGAATAAACCCTCAATTGATTTGCTCCCGAAAGAATGTTTTCAAAGCTTCTTGAGCAACAAAAGCCCCTTTGATTTTCCAACGGTCATGGTTGATGACCATGGCGGAAAAGGCGATCTGGGGGTCATCCGCTGGGGCGAAGCCCACAAACCAGTCGTAAAGACCCGGGGGGTTACCCCCGCTCAGAGAGCCAGTTTTCCCACAGATGGACATCTTTTTCAGAAGGTTCTTCCCATAACGATGGAAAACTTTGGATGCGGTTCCATCCTCCACCGTGCGCATCATCATGCGGCTTAAGTCCAGCGCGGTTTTGGCCCGGATCGGTTGGGCCAAGACTTCAGATTTGGCCTGGTAGACCTTCTCTCCATTCTGATCGGTGATTTCTTCGATCAAGTAGGGCCTCATCATGACTCCTCCGTTGGCGATGGAAGCGGCGATCATGGCGGCATGCAACGGGTTGAGAGTCACTTGCCCGAAACCCGCCCCGCAGCGGGCTAGCTCGTAAGGTCCGTCGGGGATGTTGGCCCTGCTCATATCCAAGGGGAAATCGAATCGGATGAACTGATTGAAGCCGAAAGCCTCGGAGTATTGCCGCAACGTCTCTGGCCCCACAAGATTGGAAGCTACCCGGCCAAAGACCACGTTATTCGATTTTCCCAGAGCCTCATCGAAATTTGTTCGTCGTTCCTTTTTCGAACTTTTGGCGATCTTTTGCGGGGCAAGACGGTACAGGTTGCCCCGGAAGGAGACGGCGGAGTCATAATTCAGGAGCCCTTTCTCCAGAGCTCCAGCCGCCGTGATCAGCTTGAAGACCGATGCCGCGGGGTAAGTGGCCCTCTGCCAGATTCCCGCGTTCTCGGGATTTTCCCGGGCATAATCAGCCAGGGCCAATATCCTTCCCGTCTTTGGCTCAATGGCCACAAAGCTGCTGAAGGGAGGTCGGCGGCTCCGCAAGACATGGTTCACCGCAGCTTGCAGCACGGGGTCCACTGTATAAACAAAGCGATAAGATTCTTGATCCTCGACATATTTCCCTTCCAGGATCTTCTGGAAATGGGGAGAACCTCCATTGGACTGAGGCTGGAAGACTAGAGGGGATTCAGTGCTTGCGGGTTTAGGGGAGGAAAGGACACCCCGGGAAGAGCGGTGGGTCCCTTTGGCCGCATAGAGCAGGGAGACGCAAACCGCAGAGACGACAAGAAGCAGGCCCAGGAGCTTGAACCCAGCGTGCCAAGCGTGCCCCCGGGCTCTTGATCGCCGCAACATCTTCTGGAAAGCTCTCCAGTCCCGGCCTCGCTCTGTTCTTTCCTTCGTGAACCTCATTCCAAAGCCTTCTTTCTTGGGAAAAATTTTAAACCGCCGATGGCCTTCCGGGCCTGATCCAGGTCTTTATTCGTGGTGTAAAGAAAAGCCCCATGGGATTTGGCCAGGAAGGCGACATAGGAGTCCCGCAAAAGTAATTCCTTTCCTTTACGGCGGAGTTTGAAGGATATACGGGCAGCCTCTACCCAGGCGCCGGGCGGCTCCCGGAGGAGGGGGAAGATCCGGGTAAAGTCCGCAAAGATCTTCATCTCCTTCTCGGTTTCCGCGGTTTGCAGGAGTTCAGCTACCACCAGGTCCAAACAGCAAACCCGCCCCGCGTCCATCAAGGCGTTTACCTCCCGGAAGGTGTGTTCTTCCTTACGGAAGTATTCCTGCCAAACAGGCGTATCTACAAGGACGGGGGGCAGAGGTCTGTTTTTTTCTTCCGGGCGCATGGGTCAGGCGTTGTCCTTCTTCTGCCATCTCCCACGGCCAGCCATGCGTTTCAGGGTCTCCACCTTCTTACGATGGATACGTTCCTGGATGGCCGCGATGACCGCTTGCGTTTTGTTCTTGGCGGGGGTAACCCTCAGGAGGTCGTCGACCAATTCCCGGGGCAGGGTAACCGTTGTCCTTTTCATGCAACTCTCCATCTTTCAAATGATTCGAAATTTTATGATTTCCCACAGCATATGTCAAGAGAAAAATCCTGTGCTAACAAAATACATAAAATAACCCCAACCTCGGTTTTTCGGTCGATCCCGAGGACCTTGATTCCCGGTCTCAAAATTTAATCCTTTCCCTGGCGCTGGCGGCAGTGGACGCCAGTCGCCAAGAATGGGAATAGAGTCAGGCTCAACAACAAAAAGATTTTCCAGGTTATCTAAGCTTAAGAAAGGGTTGCGGGTGAGATTAATTTCCTCTTGAGGAAAGATCTCTTTTTGGATAGATTGAAAAGATGCCGAAATCAGATTTTTGATTTTCCCGAGGAAGGAGATGAAATCGTGAAAACAGGGGTAGATGAGACGACATGGCTGAAGGAGATGAGGAGAAAAGTAGAAGAAGAGATGGCCAAGAAAGAAATCGAGACGATTCTTTACTGGAAAGGGGAAATGGAAAAAATTTTGGCGAAAAGACCCGAGAGTTTGGGAACCCTCCAGATCCAAATGCAAAACTTCACCCAGCGCATGCAGAATCGAATCAAGATATTGAAAAACTCCCTGCCGAAATGAAAAAGTAAGAAATGCAAAGAAATCTTTCTGGAAAATGGTTCCTTCCTCATTTTTGGGCTCTTATATGAAAATTGAGCCAATATTCCTAAGTCAAAAAGCATGCCAATTTGAATTTTTTTGGAGAAATAATTTTGTCCCGTGGATAGTCGAACTCTCTCCGATAAATCTTTTCTTTTGGGACTAAAGAGAATCTTCTATGTAATTTAATTATCCATATTATTAGATATTATTTAAATCATTATTGCGAAAGCTCATCGGTTTTGTTCACAGGTTTCCCACAGTGGTTGTGGAAGAATCTGCCAGGAATTTCCCTCCGCAGTTTCTCGCCCCAAACAGGGTCTTCCATAGGTCAAAGCCGAGATCAAACGAGTCTTCAGCACTTCGATCATTTTTCTCCTTTGGAGAAAATTTGAGAGATCTGTCAGCATCTTGTAACCAAAAGGGAGAATTTTGGGAAGTTTCTTGTCCATCCTTCAAGAGGATTGATCGGCAAAGGAATCATCAGAATAATTGACTTTGGTTAAGACAAAACTTAATATGATCATTTAAATGGTCTCATTCAGGTAGTCGAGTCGAAAGGGTCTAGGCCGTGGGGAAAGTTAAGATCGGGGGAATTATTCAAAGCAAGCAGTTAGCCCAGGTAGGGGTGATGTCTATTCCGGATCAGCCGGGCTTCGCGGGAAAAATCTTCGGGGCCTTGGGGAATGAGGGGATTAACATTCAATTTATCGTGCAATCAGTGGATCGGTGTGGGCGGGGAAACACAATTTTCTGCATCGAACGGAAGGATTTGGAAGAGACGATCAAGGTTTTAACCCGGCTTCAAACATTCGTAGGTTCAGAAAGGATAATCCACCATTCGCCCGTCGGCATCATTTCAATTTTCGGCCCTCATTTTCGAGAAAAACCATCCATCGCCGGGACGATGTTCACAGCCCTGGGGAATGCCGGGATCAACATCTTGGCCATTAGCACATCCATTTCCACTCTTTCCTGTGTGATCGATGAGGCACTTCTCCCAGATGCTGTGCGAGCCATTAGTGATGCTTTCGAGTTGCCCTGAACCTTCCCTGACCCCTCTTAGGAGAAGGGGTACCGGTTCTTCTCCGTCGGCTGGGAACAAAAGGGAGGGAAGGTTTCTGCAGGGCCTCCCCGAGCTGCTTTGACCTTTGGGCGGCGGCAATGACCGCATTCATCAAGGCTAGGCGAAATCCTCCTTCTTCCATGGCGTAGAGGCCGGCCATGGTTGTGCCTCCTGGAGTGCAGACTTGATCCCGAAGAATGGCGGGGTGCTGGGCCGTGGCTTGGATTAGATGGGCTGCGCCTAAGACCGTTTGAGTCGTGAGGTTCAAAGCTACCTCTTGGGAAAGGCCTTCCTTGACCCCTCCGGCGGCCAGGGCTTCAATGACCGCGAAGACATATGCCGGGCCGCTACCGCTCAATCCGGTAACCGCGTCCATCTGGGATTCTTTGACAATGGCCGTTATGCCCACCGCCTGAAAAATGGCTTCCGCAGTGGACAGATCCTCGGCTTTGGCTTCGGGAGAAGGGGCAAGGGCCGTGGCCCCTTTCTGGATGAGGGCGGGAGTGTTAGGCATGGCCCGAACCATGCGCATAGGAATTTGGAAAAACGATTGGATATAATCCAGAGGGACCCCGGCGCAAATTGAGATCAGGAGGTGATAGCGTTTTATGAAGGGGGCGATTTCCGAGAGCACTTCGGGAGCCGACTGGGGCTTTACCGCGAGAATCAGCGTAGGAGCATGAGAAACGAGGTCTTTATTGGCCCCGACTGGAGAGACACGAAACCTTTCTCGAAGGTACTCTCGGCGATCGAGGCGGGGTTCAAAAAAAAGAATTTCCGTAGGGGAGAGAAGGCGTGATTGGGTGATTCCGGCGATCAAGGCTTCTCCCATGTTTCCTCCACCGATGATTCCCAAAGGCTTTTGCATACTTCCCTCCTACGAATGAGTTAGCCGGCTGGCAGCAGTCTCTGAAAGCCAGAAGGCAGTCTACTGAACGGCAAGGGGCAAAGTCAACTGCAAATTTGATCTCCCTTCGCCAATAGGTCCAGCCGGCATACCTGGCTACCAAACTCGTCTTGACTTTTGCGGTTAGACTTCCTACTATGATACATCAAAATTGAGAGATTTTCCCGAGAGGGAGGATTTGTGAATTTTTGGGTATATTGCTTTCTGGTCCCAGGGATTCAAAATTCGGCGTGGTTTTTTAAAATCCGTCCTGATATTCTTAGGGAAGGCTCGGGTTTCGCTTTCGGGGATGAGGCCGGCATCTTTCGATGCCCTCGGTCAATCCCTCAAGGAGTCTGTCTTTACCCCGAGCAAAAAATGCAGAAAGACCGACCCGCTGCCGCTGGAAGTCATTTAGATTTCGGTTTTTCTATTGTCCATTCTCTGGTAATCCTTTTTGATGGAGCGTCTTAGACTGATCCATCGTCCCCCTGGGGGGAGGGAGCTTCGGAAAGGGAGAAAAGATGGGGGCGGGCGGAGAAACGCTACCTTTTTCAGAAAACTCAAGGGCACTTCTTGGCGTCCACTCTTTGCATAAAAAAAGGTTGCAAAGCCCTAAAGGGTTCTCCGAGGGGAATTAAAAGAGGAGGAAGGAGCCTATGAAGATCACTCCGTTGGATATTCAGCAACAGCAATTCCGGGTGCGGTTCAGAGGATTTGATATGGTCGAGGTGGATAATTTCTTGGACCTCTTGGCCAGCGAATTTGAAGAGCTGCTGAAGGAAAACAGCCAAATTCGGGAGGAAGAGCGCCACAATTTGGCAAAAATCGGTGAGCTCGAGGCTGCCGAAAAAGAATGGCGTGATACGCTGGTCTCGGTGCAGCGAATCATGGAGGAGATGAAAAACAACGCCCGCAAAGAAGGGGAACTGATCATCGAGGAGGCGAAAGCAAATGCCCGGAAAATCGTCGAAAGTGCGCAGGCCCAGGCCTTGCGGGTAGAGGGGGAGATCAATCACCTAAAACACCAGCGGGTTCAATTCGAGGCTTCCTTGAGAGCAATCATAGAAATGCATCGGGAGTTATTGGAGTCGACCGAAGAAATACCTGGTACATCTGAACCCACAGAGGTCGCATGAAGAAAGAGAGGGACTCGTCGACAGAGAGAGTATTGGATATTTGGGTGCAGCCCCGGGCCTCTCGGAATGAAATCTTGGGATATCGTGGTGAATTTCTCCGGATTCGCGTTACGGCGGCAGCAATGGAAGGAGCGGCCAATCGTCTCTGCCGGGAAGTATTAGCCGAAGCCTTGGGCGTATCCCCTTCTCGGGTAGAGATTCTCAAGGGACACAAAGCCCGCCGCAAACGGGTACGCATAAAAGACCTGGACGCGGCTCACTGGCAAAGATTGGGAAAGGAATGGGCAAGTGGCCGATGAACAGAAAGCAAAAGGCAGCATTCCTCTCGATCCTTTCCAACATGGCCATCGTTCTCCTTAAGATTGGCGTGGGGTTGGCCATCAACTCGTTCAGCGTCATCTCGGAGGGCATCCATTCGGCCCTGGATCTGGTCTCCGCGATCATTGCCTACTTTACTGTAGGCCGGTCGGGTGAGCCGGCAGATCAGACCCATCCGTATGGACATGGGAAATTTGAAAGCCTTTCCGGGATGGTCGAAGCGGCCCTGATCGCGGTAGCCGGAATATATATCATCTGGGAGGCGGTGGAACGCCTGCTCTACCCTACGGCTCTGAAATTCGTTCCTTATGGGATTGCGGTCATGTTCATCTCCGCTCTGGTTAATATTTTGGTCTATCGACATAACATTAAAATTGCTCGAGAGACAGAATCCATTGCTTTGGAAGCGAATGCCGCCCATCTGAGCACAGATGTCTACACCTCCATGGGGGTTTTTGCCGGGTTAGTCTTGATTTCTTTGACCAGGATCGAAGCTCTGGATTCCATCGCCGCTATCTGTGTGGCCCTTTTTATCCTCAAGGCCTCAATGGGTTTAATGGGTAAAGCTCTCCGGGATCTCATGGACTGGGGACTTCCGCAAGAAGAGGAGAAGGCCATTCGCACGATCCTTCAAGACCACTACACCCAGTTTATCGAATTTCACAAACTACGCACCCGAAAGTCCGGGGCCGAACGTTACATCGATTTGCATCTGGTTTTTTCCAGGACCGTTGACCTTCAGGCGGCTCATAACTTATGCAGTCATATCGAAGAAGAAATTAGAAATCGATTTCCGCGTTCTCAGACCATCATTCACATTGAACCTTGCGAGACGGCTTGCCAGGAGTGTAAAAAAACCTGCCCGCAGAACGGCTTACCCCCATGAGAGGAAAATGGACCTCTGGGGGTCTCTTCCGTTGATTTAAAAAGGGGGGAAAGAATCTCATGCGGTTGATCCTCATCCGGCATGGAGAAACCCGCTGGAATGAAACTCACAAATTTCAGGGTGTTTCGGATATTGAACTGAGCTCGAAAGGAAAGTCCCAAGCTCAATCCTTGGCGGAGTCCTTGAAGGGAGAGACCCTGGTGGCAATTTACACCAGTCCATTAATCCGCGCCCGGCAGACGGCTGAGCAAATCGCCCGCTACCATGCCTGCCCCGTGATCATAGATGAAGGGTTGAAAGAACTAAATCAGGGCCAATTAGAAGGTCTGACAGGAGAAGACCTTAGGCGAGGGTATCCGGGGTTTTTAAAAAAATGGCTTCAGGATCCAGAGCGGACCAACCTTCCTCAGGGGGAATCCTTGGGAGATCTCCAGAGAAGGGCTTGGGCTTCGATCGAGAGGATCATCGGGGAGTATCCGGAAGGTACGGTAGTCGTAGTGGCCCATAGCTTTGTGAATCTAACGATCTTATGCCGGGTTTTGGAGATTCCCTTGCGACATTTTAGGCACTTTCGTCAGGATGCGACGGGAAAGAACATCATCGAATTCTCAGAGCGGGGGGCTGTCCTGCATTGCCTCAACGACACCTGCCACCTCGTCGAGACTCCCAAAAGGCGTAGGAAGAAGGGGAAGACGGAGAGGTACGGCAGGAGGGAGACGGGAAAACAGAAAAAA
>Ga0315289_10016118_pt1 | contig 10336 bp, 7 predicted proteins | sample YL17G11_40_MG_FD_203452 | JGI IMG/M metagenome (GOLD analysis project Ga0315289, IMG submission 203452) | Sediment microbial communities from Yellowstone Lake, YNP, Wyoming, USA - YL17G11_40 | ecosystem: Environmental > Aquatic > Freshwater > Lake > Sediment | place: USA: Wyoming | collected...
TTTGCCTATGCTGACCTGGACACAACCTACCGTCTGTGGCTCAAGTGGTTTGAGTATGCCACCGAGATCGGCAAGGCCGTCAAGCCGACCCCCGTGCCGCCGCCCGGAACGGGTGTGATCACACTCGTGACGGACTATTGGAACGGCCTGGCGCAGATTTGGGCCGGAGCCGGAAGCAGCGGCGGAGGAAGTGGCGGAGGCGGTTTCAGCATCCTCGGCTTCTTCAAAGCCATCTGGGATTTCCTGAAGCGCCTGGCGAAATCGCTGTGGTACACGTTCCAGTGGATCGTGACGCACGCCATCGACATCGTCACCCTGCCGATCACTGAGGCGCTGGCGCTGCTCAAGTGGCTGCTCTACCAGGTGCAGCTTGGCATCTGGAACTACTACGACTGGCTGCGCTTCATGCTGGTGATGGGCGGCTACCTCTATCCGGAGCCGGAAGACCTGAGCAAGAACCCCTATGGCAAGGCGTACATCAACACGTCCTACGTGCAGTTGGTCGGTGGACCTTCGGCCAGCTTCTACACCTACCCGCGCCGCCAGGAAATCCACGACCTCTTCGGCCCGATGGAGCACCACCTGACCTATCCCGGCACGCCCCAGGAGCTACGGCATGCCGAGCCGGCCCCGTGGCCGTTCCACGGGAAGAATCCGGAGGTCTTCATTTCGACGGGCCATCCCTATGACCCCGGCATCGAGAAGCTCTACGACTGCATCGGCCCGTACGGCGCTACAGATAAGTACACCCACTTTGTGGACACCGCCTCCTGGTCTACGCCGCAGTTCGGGAACGCGCTGGCCTTCACGGCACGTCTGATCGCCGACAGAATCGACAAGCTCCCCAACTTCAACCTGGATGGAGATCGCGGCTATGGCTGGAAGACCTGGCGCGCCCACGACCCCGCGCACATCAACAGCCTGGGCCAGGTGGATGTGGACTACATCGACGCGTAGGAGGATGCCGTGAGCAACGATAATGAGGGAAAACCCGATGGCGAATTCGACAACATCACGAGACTCAACATCCGCACACACCCGGCCGACGATGGCTCCGAGCCGCTGGCCGCGGGGCTGGATTTCTGGCTGAGCCCAGACATCTCAATCATCCGCCCCGGTGGGATACGCGGCTCGGAGGGGCAGGTGGGCGAGGCCGACCAGGTGGAGGTGATCGTCACCAACAGAGGCGGGATCGATGCGGTGGATGCCTATGTTGAGGCTTTCCTCGCCGATCCGTCCACGGCTTTCACGCCGGCCACCGCCTCACCCGTGGGCAACGGTTTCGTCACTATCGCCAACCACAACACGGCGGCCATTGCCTTCCCGTGGACGCCCGCGGCCTCAGAGGCCGGCCACCGCTGCATGCTGGCGCGCGTCTGCTTAGCTTTGCCGCCTGACTGCTATGTTAACCCGGTTATCTTCGACGTGGTCGGCGACCGCCACGTGGCCCAGCGCAACCTCAATGTGGTCAAGGTCGGGGGGGAGACCCTCTCCTTTGGCTTCCAGGTGGTCAACCCAATGGCCGATGGGGCCGCGTTCATCCTGCGCACGTCCGAGCTACGAGTGGGCCGCAAGGCTGACGTCGTGCGCCGTGCGCTGCTCAGCCCGTATGCGCAATTCGGGCAAGCGCCCCTGGGAGGCGTGGGCTTGGCACTGGGCAAGAAGATGCCGCCCGTCAAGGAGCCGGGGGAGGCGAAGGAGTTTCCGACCGGTGTGCTCCGCAGACAGGTGGAAGTGCCGAAGACCAAGACCTTGCGCTTGGAGATGGGGCGCGAGGAGCGGTACCACGCCGTGCTTACCATAGCCCGCAACGCGGCCATCCGCCAGGGCGACCTGAACGTGGTACAGGTGCAGCAGATCGATGCGAAAACGGAACGCATTGTGGGCGGATTGTGGCTTATCGTTCAACACTGACCGGCCAAATTCCGGAGTTCCCGCGCTGAGGCGCCGGCGCACCCATGCGCCGGCGCCTCAAGCCTGGAAGCCCCAACCGCAGACGCGCCCTGGAGGATCTGAGGCTTCCGCCGGTTTCCAGGCCTCCCTGGCCGCCGGCTACCTCGCGGCCAGTGGCAGCAGAGCGTGCGTCCCCGCTTCGTCCATGCCGATGTCGTAGCACATATGTTTCCTGTGAAACAATCTGCGTATAGCGATTCTGCTCTTGACAACCGTGCACGCCAATGATACGATTGCACCCGGTTGCAGCGAACTGGTTGCAACCCCCCGGGTCGATGTGGGTTCTTGCATGGAGACCAAGACCGCTACCATTCGTGATGTTGCCGGGCGCGCCGGTGTGGCAAAGAGCACCGCGTCCCGCGTCCTCTCCGGCGCGGCGACCTCCATCCCCATCAGCGCTGAAACGCGCCAGCTTGTTCTGGGAGCTGCGCGCGACCTGGGTTACCGGCCACATCGGGGCGCCCGCTCCCTCTCCGGCAGGAACTCGCACCTGCTTGGGGTGATCGTGCGGGAAACCGACGACCCCTGGTTTGCCGACCTTATCGATGTGATCAGCCATGTGGCATTGGAGCGCGGCTACGACGTCGTGCTCGGCAACGCTCGGCGTAGCCCGGATGAAGCGATGGCCCTTCGCGACACCATGCTTGACCTCCGCTACTGCGACGGGCTACTCCTCTGCGGAGACCTGCAGGAATCGGCCGAAGACCATACCTTCCTGCGCCATATGGCACGCGATCGTCGCCTGGTAGCCGTCAGTCGAGGTGTGCACGAGCTATCGCATGACATTCCCTATGTGGGGGTAGACAATGCCCAGGGGACGTGCCTCGCGATGGAATACTTGGCGCGCCTGGGTCACCGCAGGATCGCCTGCATCAGCTCGGATCGGGTCGGCGACCTGGCAGACCGCGTCGAGAGCTACTCCGCCTTCATGAGCTCGCTCCTTGGCGCAGTGCCCGAAGGCTATCTCGTGCTGGGCGAGCACAATCCCGACGCCGGCTACCAGGCAGCGCGGCGACTATGGGAACTCGCCCTTCCTCCAACCGCTATCTTTGCTACGGCAGACAGCCTGGCCATTGGCGCGCTTGCCGCCCTGCTTGACATGGGCATCGCCGTGCCCGGTGATGCCTCCGTCATCGGCTTCGATGACCTGGCTTTCTCCCGTTTTGTTCGCCCTGCGCTCACGACCATTCATGAGCCCGTAAAGGAAATCGGGAGGGCGGCCGTGGAGATGGTTGTAGAGATGACTGAGGGTCGTGCGGATGGTGATGCTTCGGTTCCCCGGCGCCTGCTGGCGCCGCGGTTCGTCGAACGCGCCTCATGCGGCCCGGCGCCACGCGACATCAGCCTGGGCAGTGCGCCGGCGCGCCAAGTCGCAGGAAAGTGCACTGTGTTTAACAGCGCCCTGGGCCAAACTGCGCCTGTGCGGGGTACCTGACAGGAACAGGAACAGGAAAGTGCGCTGTGTATAAGGAAGGAGGTGACGCGAGCCAAATCGCTTCCATCTAGTGACGCGCGCCGTCACGAATCCGGTATCGGGTCGTTTGACTAGACACACAAGTTAGGAGAACAGAGATGAAATCCGCACTATCGCGACGCAAGTTCCTGATGATCGCAGCCAGCTCGGGGGGCGCCCTTGCCCTCGCGGCCTGTGCTGCCCAACCCACGCCGGCCCCCGCCCCGCAGCAACCGGCTGCGACCGCGGAGACCAAACCCACAGAGGCGCCGCCCCCGCCTACTGAGGCCCCAGCGGCTACGCCGGAGCCCACGTTGGCTCCCCCGCCGGCCGAAGCGACGACTATTGAGCTCTGGGTCCAAGAGGTTTCGATCGCGCCACAGAAGAAGGTCTCCGCTGACTTCATGGCGAAAACTCCCAACATCAAGCTCAACTTCGTGCCTACCACCCTGGCCGACACGACCACTAAACTGTTGGCGTCCATCGCAGCGGGCAGCGGCGCGCCTGATCTGGCCTTCGTTCAGTACAACGACATAGTGAACTTCACCCTGCGCGGCGGTGAAGGAATAGCTGACCTTGCACCCATGATCGCCGATCGCAAGGATGAGTGGCTGGCCTGGTGTCTGAAGATCGTGACCACGGACGCGGGCAAGATTCTGGGCATCCCGACCGATGTCGGCATCGCAGCCAACTTCTATAGCCGCGACGTTTTCGACAAGGCCGGTATCAAGAGCGACCCTGAGAGTGTCAAGGCGGCTACGGCCACCTGGGACGATTACCTGGTGGCGGCGAAGAAGGTCAAGGAAGTTGGCAGCCAGTGGATCCTGGCCAACGCCTCCGAGTTGTTCGAGGTCTTCCGACAGCAGAAGGGGCAGGCCTACTTCGACAAGTCGGGTGAGCCGATTGTCAATACCGAAGAATTCGTCAGTGCGGCGACCTACGCGCAGGAGTTCCGCAAGGCAGGCCTGGATGCCAATGTAAGTGTGTGGGGCAACGAGTGGGGCGACATGATGGTCAAGCGCGTCATCGGCACCTACCCATATGCCGCCTGGTGGGACATCATCTTGCACGCCTATACACCCGATAGCGCCGGAAGCTGGGGCGTGGCACCGTTGCCTGGGGGGGCCAACGCCAACTTCGGCGGCTCCTACTACCTGATCCCCGACCAGTCTACCAAGAAAGAAGCGGCATGGGCTTACGCGAGCTACGCCGTTGGGACGCTTGAGGGGATCGAAGCTTACCTCACTGGCGGCGCGGGGCTTTGGTTGCCCGGCTGGAAGAAGAGCTACGAGCTGCCGGTCTTTACGAATCCTGACCCGTACTACGGCGGGCAGGAATGGCTGAAGATCTTCACGGAGAACGCCGACAACGTACCGGACATCTACTTGACGGTGAACGACTCGGTGGCCGCGCAGGCCGTCGGTGAGGCCCTCGCATCCGTGCTTGATGACGGAAAGGATCCGCAGCAGGCCTTCGATGCGGCCAACCAGCAGATCAAGGAAATGATCGGCTAGTTCCGATCTAGACCGACTGGCCGGCAGCCCGCACTGCCGGCCAGCGGCTCATGAAAGCATCGGAGGAGACCTTCTACATGGACAGAACTGCCGACGTGCAGGGTCCAGCTCCGATGCGCGGGGAGCCGCCCTTGGCTGGCGGCCGCTCGCGTCAGCGCCGCCTGCTCTGGCACCAGGTGAAGCGCAACCGGTGGGCGTATCTCTTCATCTCCCCATTCTTTATTCTGGTTCTTGTGTTCGGGCTCTTTCCGCCCCTCTACTCCTTTTTCCTCAGCTTCCACGAGTGGGACGTCATCAGCCCAATGAAGAGCGTGGGGCTAGAGAACTACGCGCGGGTGCTTTCGACAGGGATTTTCTGGAAAGCGTGCCTCAACAACTTCATCCTCATCCTCATGTCCACCCTGCCCGGATTGCCGCTGGCCCTATTCATCGCCTTCCTGCTCGACCGCTATATCTTGCGGGCCCGCAACCTTTACCTTGCCGGCATTTTCTCACCAGCGGTCACATCTGCGGTTGCCATTTCCATCGTGTTCGCCGTTCTTTTCGACAAGCGCGGCATGGTCAACGCAGGTCTTGAGACGCTCGGCCTGGCCCCGGTGATGTGGCTGCTCCGCCCGTGGCCCATGAAAGTGACCCTGGCGATCTTGCTGACCTGGCGGTGGTTGGGTTGGAACGTGGTGTTGTACCTGGCAGGGCTGCAGTCGATCTCGTCAGAGCTTTACGAAGCGGCGCGGGTCGATGGGGCCAGCACAATGCAGATGTTCGCGCGGATCACAGTCCCGCTGATCCGGCCGACCCTGCTGTACACCGTGATCATCTCAGGCATCGGCATGTTGCAGCTCTTTACGGAGCCGTATCTTCTGACGGGGGCCCAGGGCGGTGCCGGCCTTGGCGGGCGCGGCAACTCCCTGCTTACCATGTTCATGTATCTCTACCATAGCGCCTTCCGCCAGTTCGAGTTCGGCTATGCCGCCGCTGTCTCGTATGTCATGTTTGTGCTGATCCTACTGCTGAGTCTCGTCAACCTCAGGCTTGTCGGCAGGTCGTCGGAGGCATAGCGGAGCAGGAAAGTACACTGTGTTCAAGAGAATGGGGCGAAAGATGGTTCGGTATCTGAGGCTGCACTCCAGCACGGTGCTCGTATACGCCCTCCTCGGCCTACTGGCGATCGTGATCGTCTTCCCGTTTTACTGGATGATGATTGCAGGCACGCATACGCTGGGCGGGTTGATGGGCCAGTGGCCGCCGCCCCTGTGGTTTGGCGGCCAGTTTCTCAAGAATCTTAACGCGATCTTGTCGCGGGTGCCCTTCTTCCGGAGCTATGCCAACAGCCTTCTTGTGGCAGGCATCTCCACCGTGGCGCAGCTTTTCTTCTGCTCTCTGGCGGGCTACGCCTTTGCCAAGTACGACTTTCCAGCCCGCAACCAACTGTTTTTTCTCCTGTTGGCCACAATGATGATCCCATCCGCGGTATCATTCGTGCCGTGGTACATCATGATGGGCAAGTTCGGCTGGATCAACCGCTTCGAGGCGCTGATCGTCCCAGGTATGGCCCCGGCCTTCGGCATCTTCTGGTTGCGCCAGGTGATCAACCAAACGGTACCGGACGAGCTTCTGCAGGCGGCCCGAATAGACGGCGCCGGCGATTTCGGGATCTATGCCCGCATCGTCCTGCCGGTCATCTTGCCCGGCCTGGGTGCGCTGGGTATCATGACCTTCATGGGCACCTGGAACGACTACATCGGGCCGCTGATTATCCTCAGTGACGTCAAGAAGTTCACACTGCCGCTCATGGTGGCCAGCCTGGCCGGATGGGGTGGGAGCCAGGTGCAGCTGCAACTGCTGGGCGCGGCATTGGCCACGGCGCCGATGCTGATCGTCTTCTTCCTGGCCTCCCGCCAGTTTATCTCCGGCATGATGTCCGGCGCCCTGAAGGGGTGAGGGATGCCCGCGGTGGATTGGCCACGCGCACGCCTGCGCTACGAGGCCTGGTGGCAGGGTGAGCTGCTGGATCGCCCTCTGATCCAGTTGACGGCGCCGTCACGGCCCGACGCGCTCGAGCCGGCCCCGCAAGACGAGACGGAACTTCTGGAATGGTTCACTGACCCCGGCCGTGTGATCCTTCGCCTGGAGGGCGAGCTGGCCTGCACGTACTACGTTGGAGATGCCTTTCCTGTGGCCTTTCCCGTGTCTGGCAACCTGGCGGCCATCGAAGCGGCTTACTTGGGATGCCCCTACCGCGTGCAGCCCCTGAGCAACACCGCCTGGGCAAGCCCCATTATCGATGACTGGGACCGGCGCTTGCCTCTGCGCGTGCAGGACGACAACTGGTGGTGGCAGCGCTCGCAACTGCTGCTGGAGACCGGCGCCCGGCGCGCGGCAGGACGTTACACCGTCGGGATCCCGGACCTGCAGGGAGGAGGTGAGATCCTGGCGCTGCTGCGCGGCACCGACCGCCTTGCCGTGGACCTGGTTGACGACCCGCGCTACATTCTCACGGCGGTCGACGAAGTGAACCAGGCCTGGCTGTATTACTACAATCGCTGCTTCGAGATCATCCACCGCCACCAGGAGGGATGGGTGGATTGGCTTGGCGTTTGGTCCGACCGTCCCGCCGTGACGGTGGAGTGCGATTTCAACGCCATGATCTCACCGCGCATGTTCAACCGCTACTTCTTGCCGGCGGTGGAGCAACAGTGCGCGTGGATCGGCCGCACGATCTTCCACCTGGATGGACCCGGCGCGTTGCCCCACCTGGAGGCACTGCTGGGCGTTCGTTCGCTCAGCGGGATCCAGTGGGTGCCCGGAGCCGGCAAGCCGCCCATGAGCGAATGGATGCCCCTGTTACGGCGTATCCAGGCAGCCGGCAAGCTCCTGGTGTTGGGCTGCGAACCTTGGGAGGCGGAGCGCCTCCTGCGGGAACTCCGGCCGGAGGGAGTGCTGCTGCAGGTCGTGTGTGCGTCACCTGGTGAGGCGGACGCGCTGCTGGGCAAGGTTGAGGGGATATTTCCTTCGGGAGCGTGACAATGATCAGAGTCGGAATTGCTGAAGTGGACATAACGCCTGCTCCGGGGCTCGCCCGGGCGGGGATGCCCTGGCCCCAGAAAGGCCAGGGCACTGCATGGCCGCTGATGGGCCGGGTCGTCGTGTTTGACGACGGCATCCAGCAGTCGGCCATTGTGGCGCTGGACCTGCTCTTTCTCAATGCGCAAACAGTCGCCGAGTACCGCCAGGCGATGACGGCCGGGACGGGCCTCAGGCCAACGGACGTGATGATCACCTGTACGCATACCCACTGGGGACCGCATACCACGGCGATCATGGACGAGGACGCCTCCTTCGACTACATCGACTTCGTCCGGATACGGCTTGTCGAAGCGATGGCGAAGGCGCTGGCGGCGCGAACGCCGGCGCGGCTCACAGTCGCGCGAATCGACGCGCCGGGCTGGGCCTTCAACAGACGCCAGGTCTACCGCACCCCGCACGGCGAGCAGGTCGGGACGCAGGGTCCGCAGTGGATCGAGGATTTCGTCCGCCTTGAGGGTCCCGACGACCCTGAGCTGCAAGTCCTGCTGGCTGAACAGGAAAGTACACCCCGGCCCGCACGGCGAAGCCGGGGCGGGCTGTGTCTAGGGGAAGACGGCAAAGCGTTGGGTGGTCTGGTCAACTTCACCTGCCACACGACGGTCGGGCCTGACGAGCCGCTCTACTCGGCTGACTATCCGGGGCCGCTGACCGAAAAGCTTTCCGCAGAGCGCGGTGGAATCTTCGCATTCCTGCAAGGCTGCGCCGGCAACATCTGGCAGGTAGACCAATTTATCAAGCCGCCCAAGACCTTCTGGGGAACGGAGTACACTCGGAAGATGGGTGAAGCGCTTGCCGGCAAGGCAGACGAGGCGCTGGCAGCAGGCCGCATCATCTCAGAACCGCGCGTGCGCGTGGCGCGTGACGTCCTGAAGATCCCGCAGCGGCGCCCTACGCATGGGCAGGTGGAGCTGGCAAAGTGGTTCCTGGAGAAGCGCCCGGACGACGTGGACCTGAGGGACTACCACTACCGTATCTACGGCCACGAGCACACGTTCTGGCGTGACTGGGCCGAGGTTGACCAGCCCCAGGCGCGTGAATGGGCGCTCTGGCAAGAGGACTGGTTCGCGCGGGGCACGATCGGGATGTGGGAATGGCAACGGCGCGTTGGCACGCGCGAGCTAGTAGAGGACGTGGAGGTGCAGGTGATCGCCGTGGGCGATGTGGCGTTCGTGGGCTACCCCGCGGAGTACTTCGTTGAGTTCGGCCTCAGGACGAAGGCCGAATCGCCCTTCTCGAGTACGTTCGTCTCGGAGCTCGCCAACGGCTGGCATGGCTACGTGCCCACCATGGAAGCGTTTGCCCACGGCGGCTACGAAGCCCGCTTCGGTGACGCCAGCCGTCTCGTTCCGGAGGCCGGCGACCGCATGTGTGAGGCGGGTGTACGCCTGCTTCGCGAGCTGGCGTGATGGCCGCCAGACGAATCTCGTCAGACGTCATCGCGTACCTACAACCACCTGGGAGGAGTCCATGCAGCTACCTGTGATCAAAGCCGGTTTCGTAGGATTTGGCGAGGTCAACAGCCCCCGCGATCTGATCGAGCGCAAATGCCGTGAGGCGAAGCAGGCGTTGGAGGCTCGCGGGATGGCGTTGGTCGGCACGGAGCCCGTGAGCGACGACGCCGAAGGCCGCGACGAGGCCAGGGCGCGCGCGGATCTCGCCCGGTCGGATTTCGACCTGCTGGTTGTGTGCGTCGCCGGTTGGATTCCCACCCACTCCGTCATCGACGTCATCAGCCCTTTTGCCTCCAAGCCAATGGTCGTCTGGGGGCTCACCGGCGACATGGTAGGGGGACGGCTCGTCACGACCGCAGGTCAAGCCGGTACCAGCGCCCTGCGCGATCCCATGGACGCTCTGGGCTTTCGGTTTAAGTACATCTACGACACGTGCGACGCACCCTACGCGGGCGCTGACAAGGTAAAGTCCTTCGCCGAAGTCGCCCGCGCGGCCGCCCTGCTCAAAGGCGCCAAGATCGGGTTCATGGGCTATCGCGACATGGCGTTATACGGCACCCTTGTGGACGGCGTCTCGCTGCGGCGCGTGGTGGGACCCGATGTGGAAGTCTTCGAGACCCTGGAGGTCGTCCAGAGGATGGATGCCCTCGCCCCGGCTTCGGTGGCGGATGTTGTGGCCGAAATCAGGCGCGAGTGGCACTTTGAGAGGCCTGTCCCGGATTCGGCGCTGGAAAAGGGTGCGCGCATGTACCTGGCCGTCATGCAGAAGGTGGCGCAGCGAGGCTACCAGGCGGTCTCCCTTATCGACGTAGATGGGGTGAAGAAGCTGCTGCACTTCCCGCCCGCGCTGCCGCTGCTGCTCTTGGCGGACAAAGGCG
>Ga0315289_10016120_pt1 | contig 10336 bp, 7 predicted proteins | sample YL17G11_40_MG_FD_203452 | JGI IMG/M metagenome (GOLD analysis project Ga0315289, IMG submission 203452) | Sediment microbial communities from Yellowstone Lake, YNP, Wyoming, USA - YL17G11_40 | ecosystem: Environmental > Aquatic > Freshwater > Lake > Sediment | place: USA: Wyoming | collected...
GGCGACTCTCTCCAGACGATCCGTTCGAGGAAGGAGATAAAAAATATAGAAGAGGAAACTATTGAGATAGTATCGAAAAAGTTTGACGTCCTGCAAGGCGCGGTAGAATTTGAACGTAAGGATTTAATTTCAGGTAAAGTTTATAGTGACTCCTTTAGGCCGGGTTCAACGGTAATAGGTCCAGACAATATAGCCTTGGCATTAGGAGGCACAGAACTTGCCGAGGGAGACAAGACTGAGTTTTACTTATGTACGGATGAGCCCAAATTATATAAAGTAACGGCAAAATGCTTGCGTAAGGAGAACATTATTGCAGCTGGAAAAGAAGTTGAATGTTATAAGGTGGAGATCATTTTTCACATAGGTCTTTTGAAGATATTTGTCCCCAAGACATATTTCTGGTATACTGCAGAGGAACCCCATAACTGGATTCGATACGAAGGATTAGAAAGCGGCCGCGACACCCCCCAAGTAATAATGGAAGTCTTAGATTTTCAATAACTATATTTTTCTCACTGGTAGCCAATCTGTATTCGCAGGAAGAAGTATCTAATGAAGAGCAAGACTGGTCGGAACCCGACCCAGATTTAGAAACCTATGTTGAAAAAGGATTAGATAAAGAAGAAGATAGGTAGGTAAACTCTCTTCTGAAAGTGCCGAATAACCCGACTTTCAGAGGCACAATTTTTATGTCCCAAAAGTAGTCTTCTAATTAGCATTTTTGCCAATTAGAGCCAAAAATATTGCAAAAATTACATTTTTATTGTCTAAGTAAAATATGAGCCAAAAAACCAATTCTTCTCCTGACGACCGCCTCAGGAAAGCAGGCATCCGCCACTTTGACGTCCTCATTCATGACCAACCTAGGGAATGGCTCATCAAAAATTTCAGCCAGGGCGCTGCCCAATACCCGGTCAACGTTGCCAGACTCATGCGCAACATCATCTGGCAGACCAGGGAACGCATCGTAAACGGTCAGAAACCCCCCTTAAATGAGGTAATTTGTACCTTGGTATATTATCGGGATGGTCGCGCCACGGACTGGACACTTAAGCAAGCCCAGTTCTGGGTCCTTGGAGTAAAAAAAGGCCCTATCATCAATTTCCCAGAAGGCCTAAAAAATTCTTGACTTTAACTATCAAAATTGGTAAATTTTTAAAGGCTAAATTTTTTTACAAAAATTTAACATAGCTAGAGTGTAATCTCTGATAGAGAAACCTTGGCAGGAGACAGAATCAGAAGGGAGAAAATGGATTATGAGAAACAGAATGTTTAAAAAAGGTTTAGGGTTGGGTTTGATGGTGGCGGGGATGATTTTTCTAGTGAATATCTTCTGGGCTAAGAATGGCAATAGTCCAGAGTTAGAAAAAACGACCATTCCTTTATCTAAGACTGTATTTATTTTCCTTGAGATAGAAGAGGAGAACGATGATACTCTGAAGAGAGAATATACAGTTACTCCCTTACGCGGGAGGAGTTATTTTTTTGATGAAGAACTTAAATCCATATCGATAAATAATCCTCAAGATAGACCCACCCCAGATACCCTTATAATAGTTGGACATAAAGCGGGTTTCCGTCACTTGGGAACAGCCACCTCCACTTTAAGAATAGACTCCTTACCTTATGTTATAGACCTTGCTAATACCTTTCCTGCCTTTCGATTGGGAAGCCTGGTTGGTAAGTTAAGTTTACTCGATGCCTTATCTGACGGGACCGTTAGGATGGAATATAATGGCGAAGTTATTATTTTGGGACCAGATAAAACACGGTCTCTTTCAAAAGAACAGATAGTAGACTTAAAACAGCAGAAAGATGTAAAAGTAAAGAATACCCTTCATTTTATTAACCATGGAAAGTTCCACAAAAACCCCATGTATAGAAAGTATTAATGAAACTTAAATCTTTAGATCCTATATTCGATGAGGTTAAGGAGGTTAAGCCATGAAGAGCCGAACCTTTAACAAAAGTTTTAAAAAGGTCCTGTGCTGGATAATGATGACCGGCATAATATTTTTCACATCCGATGTCAGGATTGGCGAAGCCAAAAATAAAAAGGAAAACATAAATAAGGCAACAATTAAAAACCCCATAGTCCTGATAAGTCAAGCGGTAAAGAAAGGTATCCTTGACGAGGAAACAGCTTTAGTCTATAAACATTATGCTTTATTTAGACCCCAATCTTTGCCTCATGAATTTGTAGTTGAGGATCCTGTTCTCATTAAAAGTGGTACCCCTCTGCTAGATGAGACCTACGAAAGGTGGGAAGGATTAAGCCCTTCTGCAAAGAAGAAGATAAATTCCATTTACGAGGATAATGAGCGAGGGATATCCCCAGGGAATGCGCATGTTCCCTACTTACCCTATGCACATCCCACAGCAGGTCACTTTGTAATTTACTATGAATTAGACCCAGCCAATGTTAATCGCATTTCTCCTACGGATAGTGACTGGCAATCATATACCGATACAAACGGGAACGGCCGATGGGATCTTGGTGAGCCATTGAATGACGATGTTGGGATCGATGGACAACCCAATACGGGAGACCTTGGTGAAGGCGATGGGCAACCAAATCCAACTGAGGCCTTTCAAGACGATAATGGGAATGGAATCCGGGATATAGGTGAGGACTATCTTGATGAGTATGATAATAATCAATGGGATTCTGGTGAACCACACGCTACCCCCGATTATGTTGAGAATCTCGGAGAATACCTTGAGAAGGCATGGAATGATGAGGTTAATTTGGGTTATGTTGCACCTCCTGTAATTGGTCGCATGAAAGCGCATATCTTTTCAATGGGTGGCTATGGCGTAACCTATACTGGACCAAACTGGGGACTCTCAGAAAATATCTCAGAAATTGGTGTGGACAATGATATGATTGGAGTACCTGAGAATTATGACCCGGAAGGGACTGTAAAAGGGGCGATGAAGGTGACAGCCGCACACGAATTCTTCCATACCATTCAACACGGGCCTAACTATGATAGATATGAAGATACGTGGTGGAAAGAAGCCAGTGCTACTTGGATGGAGGATGTTGTATATGACCAGGTAAATGATTATATTAACTATTATAATGGACAAAATTATGATTGGTTTAATCATCCTGAATTATCATTAAATCATGCGTCGGAAGATGTGAGCGATTTTCATAAATACGGTTCATCAATTTTTGCCAAATATCTATCGGAACATAAGGGTAGTAATGATATAATCCGCCAAATTTGGGACAATTGCAATACCGATGACAGCTTGGACGCTATCGCTAAGGCCTTAGGTGACCCGCGAAGCTTTGGGGAAAATTTCCAAAATGTCTTCAAGGAATTTACCGTAACTAATTTTATAAAAACAGGGATAGGTGGCTATGAAGAAGGGAGCTCTTATCCAGATATAAAGATAGAAGCAAGTTATCCTTCAAGCGCCGGGCCCAACCAACATTTCGTGGGCAAAGCTCCCTTGCCAACTAAATATGGAGATAAACTTTATATGCTTGATGACAAACAGCTTCCTCATCTGGCCAGTCATTACCTTAAATTTACACCTCCAGAGCAATTAGATAAACCCACAAAATTATACATAAATTTCAAGAAAGGACCGGGTAGCCCTAAGACTTGGGGAACCAAATTGGTCTTGGTTCAGAATAATAATGAGAAAATTGTGAAAGAGATAACTAAAGAGGATAACGAGAAGGGAACTTGCATTTTTAGCTGTGCCTTTGGTCTTACCAAGGATAACCCTAAGGATACGGAAATAAAAGAAGTTCTCCTTATCCCCAGCAATTTAGACCAGAGAAGTGATGCCAGAAAATATCAATACTCAGCTGTAGTTATCCCTCAATTTGAAGATGTCTATACACCTAACCCTAATTCTGGGACTAGCAAGACAGTGTACAATTTCGACCCAGATAATGTATACAAGAATGGTGATACAATCCATCTCGAGGTAAACTTAAGCTATAAAGCCAAAGTCACTGCTGATTTCTCTGAGGTTGATGTAAACTTTAACCCAGACAATGTCATCATTACAGAATCGGACCCAATTGAGCATAAATACGAGATTACTTATACCATCGATACCGCTGTTGGGGAAAACGGTCTGCCAGTTAAGATTAAAGCACAAGACCTAACAGGCACAGGCTTTAACATTGATGAAACTTTCTTGGTAAATCAAGCACTCCTTGTAATTACGGTTATCTACCCACAGGATGGAGAGACGATATTCGAAAGAAGGCCGACCATAGTAGCAGAAATCACCTCTCTCATTGGCGTAGAGATTGATCTTTCATCAATTATGATGACCTTGGATACTTCTGTCGTTGAGCATAATTGGAGAGCCCTTTCTCCAGACAGGTCTTCTGTTGAAATATATTACACACCGACTGAAGATTTAAGTTATGACCAACATACCGTAACAGTAGACGCAAAAGACATAAATGGCCTTGCTGCTGAACAGAAAGTATGGACATTTATAATAGAAGAAATGCCTTGGCGATTTAAGGTTACACCTGCATATATGTTAAGCGGGGAAAGCGCTATAGTAAGCTTACGTTCTCTTGAAAATACACCGACAAAAACTGTCAGATATACTCCAGGTAAGATAACCAACGTATCTTTAACAGACTGGGGACCAGAAAGATATATTACCTTAACTAATCAAGGAAAAGATGGTAACTTTTTTCTTTATACAGGCACCATTACTCCATCCGACTATCTCGATGGCTACCGTAACGATGGTAGCGGCTCAGGAGAACTTTATTGTAATGATGGAGGAACCATAAGAAAATGTAGTTTAGGCATTTCCGATGTACTAACTACAGCTGACATTGTTATAGAGGAAGTATCACCCATTTTTCAGAAGCCAGATGGGCCTTATGTAACAGTTACTGGTTATTTTAGGCAGTTTGCCTGGGCTGGAGGTTCTATGTGTGGTATGATTTTGTCTATTCAGTTTATTAACTACGACGAATACCTTCAGTTTGCTGAGCGAGGTGGCGGGAGCTATGGCACCGTATGGGAGGACGCCCAGCATATAAAATATATGTGGCTTCGGGCGACTCTGGATGTAAAGTTACACGAAGGGGAGAATCTTATTCAAATTTATCATATAGATGAGTCATCAGAATATTATCTTTCTGAGGATATCAGATATGTAGGTGCAAGCACAATTGTAAATGTGCCTTCCGGAGTATGTACTTCCCAAGTTGCGGCTAGGAATATTTCCCAAGTAGCAGCAGATGTTTCCGGACCGGATCCCACTTTCAAACTTGGTGAGGTATATAGTTTTCCTAATCCCGCTAAAAGAGGGAAATGGCCAACGATACATTTTGAATCAGGTATTGCGGATAGAGTGGAGATAAATATTTATGACATTGCGGGAGAGTTAATCCATTCTTTGGAAATAACAGATAAGCCTGAAGTCATAAATAACAAGTATGCTTATGAATATGGCTGGAATGTCTCCAATGTCGCCAGTGGAGTTTACATCTATCTAATCCGGGCGAGAAAGTCAGGAGAGAAAGAAATCAAGGTAGTCAAAAGGCTTGCGATTGTTAAGTGAGAGAGGTGATAAAGTTAATAAAAACGATTTGTTGGCAGCCTTAGTATCTGTCTTTCCCCTTGCAACTTTAGTAAAAGCTGAGACACAACACAGATTATCCGTTACAGAAATAGAAATAAGAAAAGGCGCAGCCAAACTCGTTTTGAATGATTCTATTGAAATCAAGGATATCGAATTAGTAATTACCAGCTGGTCTTATGGCCAGAGGATTTCAGAATTATTAAGAGGGTATTAAAAAAGATGGTAGAGAAAACTATAATCGTCAAGTATGAAGAAGAGAGAGGTGGTAAAAATGAATAGATGTTTTAAAGCATTAGTTCTGTTTCTCATTTTGCAACCTTTGGGTTGTACGTTTGCCTACGGGGCAAGCACCGGGGCAGCCTTCTTGAAATTTGGCGTGGGAGCAAGACCGATTGGTATGGGGAGTGCCTTTGTGGCTGTGGCTGATGATGCTAATGCCATCTATTGGAATCCAGCAGGGCTGGCTGGACTGGAAAAGAGAGAAATTTCAGCAATGCATACAGAATGGATAACAGACATTCGCTATGATTTTCTGGGCTATGTTCATCCTACAAGTAAACTGGGAACTTTTGCGGGAAGTTTTAGCTATCTCAGTATGGGAGAGATGGAGAGGCGAGGAGAGAATAGAGAAAAGTTAAGCGGAGGATTTACTGCCTACGACTTAGCTGTAGCGCTATCCTATAGTAGAGCATTGAGTCAGACGATGAACTTAGGGGTAAATCTAAGATTCATCCAGCAAAAGATAGAGAATGAGGATGCCTACGGCATAGCTTTCGATTTGGGTGGTATCTATAAGGTGCCAGTTAAAGGATTGAGCGTTGGTTTTACTTTGCAGAATCTTGGTCCGAAAATGAAATTCATTAATGAGCCCTATTCTCTTCCTTTAACCTTAACTGTGGGAGCAGGATATAGATTCGTTCCAGGGTTGACTTTGGCTCTCGATGTGAGACATCAGCTTATTGAAAAGAGAACTACTTTGAGCTTCGGGACTGAATACTGGCCATTCAGTCTATTGGCTCTGAGGGCTGGTTATGTTGGTAGACTCCTTAGCTCAGTAGTTAATAGAGGGGACGAGAAGATTGGTGACCTTCTCGGCCTCGGAGCAGGTTTAGGACTGAAGCTTTTTGGATACCAAATGGATTATTCTTTTGTTCCTTTTGGCGACCTGGGTGAAGTCCACAGAATTTCCTTTAGTGCGAGATTTTAAGATAATAGAAAGTTAATAAGCTTTTTGCATAATGACCGCTGACGCAAGATGATGTTGGCGGTTTTTTCATTTGTCATATTTGCTTTTTGTAGCAGCAAAGCATAAGAGGCTGTGTCGCAACCCCCTTTTGGGTAGTCGCTCCGACCTCTCGGTAAAATCACCCCTAAACAGCCCTATCATTCGTCAATTCAAGCCCTCATCCCCAGAGGGCATTTTTTCAATTTCTATCAGAATATTTTTCCGTTAGACCAAAATAATCCTTGTAAAATAAAGTTATTTCCTGTAAACTTAAACCATGCCAAAACCCAAGTCATTAAGAGATCGTCTCCGCAAAGCCGGCATCCGGCATTACGACGAGCTCATCCACGATCAATCCAAAGAGTGGCTGATAAAAAACTTCAAGCAGGGCGCCACCGACTATCCTGTCAACGTCGCCCGTCTTATGCGTAATATTGTCTGGCAAACCAGAGAGAGAATTCAGAAAGGGGAGAAGCCGCCCTTAAAAGAACTCCTGAGAACATTCTGGTATATGTATATCAAGCCGACTCTTTCTCGAGCTGACGCCTTGGCCGTCAAGGCCGATCAATACGCTCAGCTCATAGATAACATCGTCTATATGGTCAAAGGTATCCAAGTAATGCGATATGAGGATATCGGCTTCCGCGACGAGAACCAGGCGCATAGAGAAGTAGGGGCTAACGCCAATATAATCCTTTTCTCAGAGAAACTCGGCCACCAGAACTTCTTATCAGACATAAGAGACAAATACAAAGTCTCCATCCTTGCTCTTGGCGGCCAGCCTTCGGTCCTAACATCGGAATACTTCGTCGACATAATAAGAAAAAGAGACATCAGCCTTCAAAGGTCATTCTACTTATTCAGCATAGTTGATTATGACACCTCCGGCTGGATTATACGAGACGCCTTCATCGACAACCTGAGATTCTACGGCATAACACACACCAGGGTAGTCGATCTTATTCACCCCGACATGCTTACACCGGAAGAAATCAAACTTGCCAGATACAAAATCCCTGATACAGAGGCCATGAAGATTAAAAACAAAACATGGATAAAAGAAGTCTACAAGAGAAACTACAAAAACCAGCAATACATGGAAGAAAGTAAAAAAGGGGAGAGGGTCCTTTACGGTTTAGAGGCAGAATCTATATCAGCCAAACGCCTAACCGACGAGCTCGAGCAAGTAATGGTCCCGCTGATAGGCAAGAGCGAGGACCTTCTTAAAATCTACGAGCTGCAGCAATTAGACAAGGCTATAAAGGAGTTGATAATCCATAAACTAACATAGGAGGAACGATGGAGAAGAAAGCTATTAAAGGTGTACAAGCATTAGCGTGGATAGCAATTGTGGTGGGTCTTTGGTCGAGCTTTAGCTGGACAAGATTATTACTATCACCCGAAAAAGCGACGGCATACACTGCAAACATGAACAGATCTTGGCTAATTTTTACCGCCACGTCTTTTAAAATAAATGTATTTGGCATAATAGCCATTATGCTCGTCGGCGTCCTTGCTGGATTTATGATGTTAAAAAAGAAAGAAAAGGGAAGGAAGCTTTTTATATATACCTCTATCGCATTTCCTGCTTATAACCTACTATGGATAATGGCAAATTTGCTAATGAAACGGGCTGTTAGTTTGTTTGTAGTAAATATCATTGTAGGCGCTATCTTTTGCATTATCATCATTAAATATCTTAATAGTCATAAGGTAAAAGAATGTTTCAAGTCAGGAGGTCCTAATGCCTAAGAAAAAAGCAGAGTTTATAAGATACAATACCATAAAAGAATACGTCAACGACACCCTCAAGATGCGCTCATCCGACGGCGCGGTCAAGAAATTCCTAAGCGAGTTCGATTCAGCGATAGAGGATACACTCACCGACGCCGGTAAGATAGCGAAGGAAAGCAAGCGCAACACCATCATGGACGAAGACATCATCCCAGCCTTAGAGAAACACCTCGGCAAGAAACACCTAACCTGGCAGGAGACAGCGGAAGAGATCATCCGGCAGAATCCCACAGACCTCGGAAAGATATCCAAGGCCATCAACGACTACATCGAGAAAGAGAAAGAATTGTCAGAGAGGTTAAGAGCAGGACATCGCGATGCCAAAAATTTAAGGGGAAGGTTTGTTAAGTGAACCAGACCGACCTCACCCGCGCCATCGCCAAACACTTCTTCCTCACTCAGGTTGAATCTAGAGAGATTATAAAATTCATCCTATCAAGAATAACAGAGGATCTAAAGAAAGGGGAGAGGGCATACCTTCGCGGCTTCGGCTCCTTCACTAAAGAAAAGAGGTCCTCCAAAAAAGTACGCCATCCAAAGACAGGGGAAATAATAACCATACCTGAACGAACCACCGTAGACTTTGATCCATCCCAGAAACTCCTAAAGAATTTGCGTTAATAGGCCATTAGAGCCTTCCAAAAATTCCACAAAATCCATCAAAAATTCGAAAACGACTAAAATCGCCTTTTCCGACGAGAAAAGCCTTTATAATAAGCCCGTAGCGACGACTTCTTGGGTCAGGCCATAGTCTGATACCTCTTGAAAAAGGTTGTTGTTGTGCACCGCCCTTGACATTGACGTTAGTCAATGTCAAGGGCTACGTTGGTGGTGTATGCACCGTTCAGCCTCGCTGTCGCTCGGCTTCACTGCCCCGCTCGCTTGGCGCTCGCTCATTTGCCCGCCTGGGTCGGCGGGCAGGCAGGCTTGCTTCGGCTTCCGGCCTGCTAAAGCAGAGGCAGGTTGGCGTGCTCGGTCTTCAGCCCTTCGGGCTTCCGTTGCCTGCGCTCGCCAACCCGCCCATATTCGTCAGTAAGAAAGCCGAAGCCTGCCTGTGTCCACTCGCTTCGGCACAAAAAGGCAACACTATTTTTTCATAGCTCAGCTTTCAGCTTCGCTATCAAAAAATTTGCTTCGCAACCGTGTTGCCTTTTTGTGCCTTCGCTCGTGTCCACCTGTCGGTAAACTCGCATCTGAAAGTGCCGAATAACCCGACTTTCAGACCCTCGTTTTCCAGGGCCCAAAATTAACCTTCTAATTCATATTTTTGCTAATTAGAGCCAAAAAATCTTGCAAAAATTATATTTTTATTGTAAAATTTTATATTGATAAGCGCATTTCTTTTACCACAAGCACCTTTGTTTGTCTCTACAAATAGCACCAGGCTTAGTCCACGTCAAGTCCAAAGGGGTCTTAAGAAGTGGTCGAAACAAAGCGGTATTGAATCAAATCTCTCACCACACGCATTAAGGCATACTGTAGGCACCAAGCTTCTGAAGAGATTCAAAAACGCTAAACTAGTTCAGCGATATTTAGGACATTCAGATGTGGCTACGACGTTGAGATATTATATTGATGTGTTTCCAGAAAACCTGGAAGAGGCAGCAGAGATGCTGGCGGGAGAACGCATAAATGGAAGGGGGTGACTGGGAAAATAGATAAATGATGGTAAGTAATATTCATGTTTAGAAAAAGGGAAATAGAGAAAAAAGGAGGTACGCATGATCAGGA
>Ga0315289_10016121_pt1 | contig 10335 bp, 4 predicted proteins | sample YL17G11_40_MG_FD_203452 | JGI IMG/M metagenome (GOLD analysis project Ga0315289, IMG submission 203452) | Sediment microbial communities from Yellowstone Lake, YNP, Wyoming, USA - YL17G11_40 | ecosystem: Environmental > Aquatic > Freshwater > Lake > Sediment | place: USA: Wyoming | collected...
GGGGCGTGAGTGAAAAAAGCGCAAGCGCAGGCGTTTGGTGAGACTGAGAGAGGCCCGGCCCCCATCGCCACACCGCCGCACTCACTATTTGTCGACCCAGGGCTGGACGCGGGCGGAGACGGCGGCCATGGTGCGGGTGTCAGGCGGGTGCCGCGTGCCGAGCTTGTGTGGAGGTGTTCAAAGTCCGCAAAGAGAGCAAAGAAGATGGAGTGGCTGCGCTCGCAGAGTTGGCTCCCCACTCTCCTTCTGCGCGGCCGTTTTTTTTTGGCGTCGCGCACCCGGCCAAGGTGAGCATTGCCCGAGCCAATTCGCACTGCAGCTCGATAGCCACACAACCGTTCTGGACTCTCCTCCCGAGAGGTGACCCAAAGGCCGTGCCTTGGGTCCCGTTGTTGGGGTCGCGAGAGAGTGACTACCGAGTGGACGTCGACGCGTGAGTTGAGTTTCCTTCTCAACCCGCTCTCCCTCCATCCCCTCCATCCCCTTCCAAACGCAGAAATCTCGGCGCTGCTCACCTCAAAACAACGATGGGCGTCTGTTTTGGCATGCCCTCCGTCCAGGTGGATGCTTACGGCCGCCCCCGGCCGCAAGGGTAAGAGGGGAAACAAAGGGAGGGAGAGAGGTTTGCATGAGAGAGAGAGTGAGCGCTCCCATCCATATGACCTCCCATCCTCCCACCTCCGTCTCCTCCCCTCTCTCTCTCGCTGACAACCATAGCTACGGTGGGTACGGCCTGGGCGGCCTGGGCGGCGGCGGCGGCATGCTGCCCTACCCCTACGGCGGCATGGGCGGGATGGGCTCCCTCTCCTCGATGATGGGCGGGGGCTATCCTTTGGGTGGGGGCGGCTACGGCCGCCAGCGTCCGCACGGCGGGGGCATGCCCTCTGGCGCCGCGGCCATGGGGCTGGGCGGGCTGACGGGCTTCATGCTGGGCGGGCTGGGCGGCGGCGGTGGGGGCGGCCGGCCGCCAGCGTCGTCGGCGACGGAAGGCTGGGGCGGCGGCGGCGGGTTCCCGCTGGGCGGGTTGATGGGTGGTTCGCCCGAGCCCGCGGGCGCCTTTGGCGGGGGCGGCCTCATGTCTGGCATGGGCGGGGGCGGCCTTTTTGGCGGCTCCGGTGGCGGTAGCATGTTTGGCGGTGGCGGTGGCGGGTCGTGGGGCGGCGGGGGTGCCATGGCGACCGAAGGCTTTGGGGGTGGGGGCGGCTTTGGTGGGGGCGGCCAGTTCGGGTCCTCCCAGGCGAATGACTGGTGAGAATTGAGAGGAAGGGGCGGCACTCGCGTGCGTGCGGGTGCGTGTACTCCTGATACGTGCGTTGTGCATGTTTGCGTGTACTAGTGTGGGTGTGTATGGGCGTGAAAGAGAACACAAACAACACAAGATTTCTCAACTACCACGCCCTCTCTCTCTTTTTTCATCTACCGCTGCCCACCCCCTCCAACTGGTCATCCACGTCGCTGTACGCCTGCTTTAACGCAGCCAGCATCTCGGCGTCCGGGTTCTCCCACAGGCCCCGCCCGGCCGCCTCGAGGGCGCGCTTGACCACGTTCCGAAAGGCCTCGGGGTTCGATTTTTTTAGCGCGTTTGCGACCTCGCCGTCCAGCACGTACGTTTCCACCGCCTGCTCCCACACCCAATCCGCTTTGAAGCCGGTCGTCCCGCCCCACCCCACCGCGGCGGTCATGCGCTGGGAGATCTCGAACGCGCCGCCGGAGCCCTGGGCCACCATGGCGGCCGCCCACCGCGGGTTGAGCAGCTTTGTGCGGTACTCCAGGCGGAGCACCGTGTCCAGGTCGCGGGGCGGGGCGTCGCCGACCGCCTCCACGATCGAGACCGGGACGATGGGGGACGAGCCGGCCGGCCCGCCGGCCACCCGCCCCGCCCGTGCGCGCGCGTCTGCGGCCGCCCGGGCCAGGGCGCCCGTGTTGGCGAAATATTCCTGGATGTCTGTGAGCCCGTACTCCACGCTGTCCACGGTCTGCACCACCCGGTCCGTCGTGGACAGGAGGGCCGCCAGGACGTCCGGGCGGGCGGCCCCGCGCTCGCCGCCCTTGCCGTACGAGAACGCGTTGCGGGCGGCCCAGGTGTCGCCCAGCTCCCCGCCACTCTCCCAGTTGCCCGCCCCAATGCGCTCGCCGACCATGGACCCGTAATCGCCCGGCGGGTTGCAGAACAGGCGCGAGGAGGCACGCACGTCGGCCGCGTCGTCACCCCCCGCGGCCGCCTGGATCTCGGCCGCGTGCTTTTTGATGTAGTTGGAGGAGGGCGGCTCGCCGGGTGCGGCCGCCGCGCGGGCAAAAAGGTCGTCCAGCAGGTCCACCACGTTTGCGTACGTGTCCCGGAAAATGCCAGACATGTTGCACAGGACGTCGATGCGCGGGCGGCCGGGTGGGGTGAGGGCGGACAGGGGGAGGAGCTCAAACCGGCCGACCCGGCCCGTGCCTTCCGAGACGGGCACCGCGCCGACCAGGTGCAAGACGGTGGCGACCGACTCGCCCCGCGTCTTGATCGCGTCCAGACCCCACAGGTTGACAGCGACCGTTTCCGGGTAGGTACCGGCGTGGGAGGCCAGGTGGGCGGCCAGGATGGCGTCCGCTGTGGCGGACCCGCGGGCCACGGCGGCGGCGGAGGGCATGCGGTATGGGTCGAGCGCGTGGATGTTCCTCCCCGTCGGCAGCACGCCGGGCCCGTCGCGCAGGAGGTCGCCACCGGGCGCGGCGGGGACGTACCCGCCATCCAGGGCGGTCAGGACGCCGGCTATCTCGTCAGGCGTGCGGGAAAGGAGGCCGGCAATGTCGGCGGCCTCGGCCAGGAGGGCGGTGTCCAGTGGTGCGCCCCCGCCGCCTCCTCCAGTGGTGGCCGCGCGCCCCGCTTCAACCCCGCCGCCCGCCGCGATGGCCGCGACCGATGCCTCGGTCAAGCGGTCGCCAAAGTAGGCGCCCAGGTAGGCCGCGGTTTCGGCCGCGTCCGGCGCGGCGCCCAGGGTGTGCAGGCCAGACGAAAACAGGCGGGCCTCCGTGGTGCGGAGCGTGGTGGCCAGGTCGCCCGCCCAGGCGGCGAAATCGGCGGCCGGCAAGCCCGCGATGGAGTCTGCGCTCACCTCGCCACCCGCCACGGGCGGCGGACAGTCGGCGGTCAGCCCGCAGGAGATGGCCAAGGAGGCGATGGGTTCGAGGAGCGCGCCGGACGAGGCCGGGTCCTCACGCCAGTCAGAGAGCAGGGCGCTGAGTGACGACAGCTCCTTGTACAGGCCCGCCCGGCCGTAAGGGGGGACATTGTACGACACGAGGACCCCGTACCCGCGCCGCTTGGCGACAATCGACTCGGACGGGTTGTTGGCGGCGTAGACGTAGACATTGGGCAGGGCGCCCAGGAGCACGTCCGGCCAGGACAGGCCCGTGTTCCCCAGGGGCGCGCCGGGCAACCATTCCACGGTCCCGTGCATGCCCAGGTGGAGGATGGCGTGCGCGTCGAAGCCGCCGCCGGCGGCCGGGCGTTGGAGCCACTGGTAGAAGGCGGCGTACTGGGGGTGGGGGGTGAGGTCGCGCTCGAAGAGCAGGCGCATGGGGTCGCCTTAGAGGGGAGAGAGAAAAGTGAGGGGTTGAGAGGTTTTGTGCGCGTGCGTACTTCGTGGCCCGTCGCGCGGGACAAACTGGCGCCCCTCGGTCCTCACCTTCCAGCCCCAGCAAGGGTTGCACCCCGCACAGGACGTTGCCCAGGGCCACCCCGCCGACCACAGCCGACCCGTCGGACGCCGTGGCGATGCCACGGTACCCTTCCAGCGCGCCCCACTGCTTCTCCAGGCGGCGAGGCAGGACGTCGGCCGGCGGCAGGAAGGGCAGCGGGCCCCACTCAGTGGGGCCCCAGGCCGACGGAAAGGAGAGCCAGGACCGGAGGGTGGCTGGCGAGATGTCGGAGGCAAGCACGGTCGCCCCAAACTCGCCTGCCGGCCCGGGGCCGGCCGCCCTCAACCCGGCCGCCCCGAGCATCGTCGCGCGCGCGTCAGCTTGTTGGGAGCGTAGGGCCTCGACCACCGCGTCGCCGGCGCCCGACCACTTGTCGGGGGAGGAGCCCTCCCTTCCAGGCCCCACGTCATAGCCCGCGCCCTCCATGGCGGCGAACAGCGCGTCCAGGGAGGACGGGACGTTGAGCAGGGCGGCCGTGCCCGTCGCGCCGACGCCGGGCGGGAAACCGTACACGAGCGCCGCGACGCGCCGCTGGCCGGCAGGCGTCGCCCGCAGGCGGCACCACGCCGTCACCCGGCGGGCCAGGGCGCGCACGCGCTCCGGGACCAGGAACACGTCACCCGCGGCCAGGCCGCCCAGGACGTACGAGTCGACCGCGCCGTCCAGTTCGGGGAGGGCGTACGTGACCACGCTCTGCAGGCCGCCCACCCCGTCCGCGGCCCAGGAGGCGATGTCCTGGACAAGGAGCGGGGTGGCCACAAAGTAGGGGATGGCTTTCGAGGTGAGGATGGCGCGGGCGACGTCCGCGTTGCGCCCGCCCGCCATGGTACCCGCGGGGCCGCCCACCAGGGGGAACCCGATCGTGGAGATGACGGCGTCCACGCTCACGGCGCCGGGCGGGGAGTTCCCCGCCCCTTTCTCGCCCGCCGAGGTCAGCGCGTCCCGCACCACGGTGTGCGCTTCCACGCCGTTGATGAAGATGGGCACCGGGACCAGGCCCTCTTTTTCCAGCAGGGTGATGAGGTGGGGGATGTAGGCCAGGCCGGACGTCACGTGCTTCCGGTACAGCAGCACCGCGACGACGGGGGTGCCGGGGGGTGTGGACGCGTCCCGCCCGCTGGAGGCCCGCCAGGCCATGAAGTCGGCGGGGGAGGTGAAGTAGTGGCCGGGCCGGGCCGGGTGGATGCAGCCCGTGAGCGGGGCGACCTCGACTGGTGGGGGAGGGGGGAGCGGGGCGGCAGGGGCGGGCCCGGCCGCGCCGTCCACGCCCTCTATCCCGCCCGTCAGCCAGGTGGGGAGTGCGAGGGCTTGCCACCATTCGGCCTTCTTTTCAGCGGCGGGCTGGGGAAGGGACAGGGTATGGGAGGAGAGAGAGAGAGAGATGAGGTGGTGAGATGGGATTTTTGGATGGACAGGGGAAGGGACAGGGGGGGGGGGGGGCGCTCTCTCTCTCCCCAGGACCCAACGCCCTCCATTTCCTGTTCGCACCTCTCCCACCGGCGGCGACGCGCTCAGGTAGGTGTCCGCCAGGTACACCAACATGTTGCGCACGTTGGCCCGCCCGGAGCCGTTCCAGTAGCCATAGATCGTCAGCCAGGCCGCCAGGTCCCCTGCCTTCCTGCCCGGGACAAAGCGGAGCAGGGACGGGCCGACCTTTAAAAAGGAGAGGTACCCGACCATGCGGTCCTCCTCCTTGCCCGACCCGAACATGGCCAGCATCTTCTTGACCGCGGGCGGGGGCCCCGCGGGCTTGAGCGGGGCCCCCGCAGGCCCGCCCCCCTCTCCAGACCCGCCCATGGTGAAGGAGCCCAGGCGGGTGGTGCCCATCAGCTCCAGCGCACTTTCGAAGCACAGGCGAACGGGGACGGCCGCCGTGCGTTCCCGCAGCCAGGCGACCTGGTCGAAATCGAAGAGCAACGACCCGAAAAAGGCGTCCGCGGTGGCCAGGGCAGCTTCGAGCTCGGCGCGGCGGGGCCCGCTGATGTCTGCGTCGCAAAAGACGCTCACCACCAGGCCCGGCCGCGCCGCGCACGCGTCAGCGGCGGCCTGCTCGTACAGGCGGGCGTTGAAGGCTTCGAAGCCGGTCACCACGACGACGCGGGCGGCGGAGGTGCGGGGAGGGGGGGGAGGAGGGGGGGAGGAGGAGGAGGGAGGAACGCCCGGGCGGCCCGCCCCGGCCTCCCCCACCAGCGCTGCCCGCCGGACGGCCGCCCGGCGCTGGGCCGCCGCGGCCTCCAGGGCCGCCCGCACCGCCGCCGCCTCGCCCTCCGCCCTGCCCCGCCGGGCCTTCAGGTCGGAAATGGTGGCCTGGAACGACCGCCAGGCGGCCGCGTCGGCACATGCCTTGGCGGCGAGCAGCGCGGACAGGAAGGCAGGGTCGGCCCGCCCCAGCTCGCCAAAGGCGGCCTCATCGTAGCGCGGGGCGACGACCACGGCCCTGGCGGCGCCGCCGGCCTCGCCGGCCTTGACCTCCACGACCAGGCCTTCAAAGGCGGACCCGTAGGCGTCGTCGATTTGGGCCTGGAGGGTGCGGGCCTGCCACACATGAAAGAGAAAAGGGATGAGTTTTTGAGGATGGGGTGGTGTCATCCCGCCACGTCGACGGGCGGCGGGGCGGAGTGAGAAAGGAGGAGGAGGTGCCCGTGCATGGAGACGATATTTTCCTGTACCTGTTGCACCAGCAGCCCCAGCTGGCCAGACAGGCTGGCATCCTCGCCACCCGCGGCCGCCAGCTCGGCGACGAAGCGTTCGGCCTGGGAGGAGGGCGTGGGCGCGGCAGCGCGAGGAACGATGGAGGGTCGACAGCGGGGGAGGGTGGTGAGACGGGCGGGGGCGGCTATTGTGCCCGGCCGGGTGGAGGTGGACAGGGCCGGGGGGCGGCCCACCGGCCATAGACGCATGGCTGGAGTGCGGGCGGGCGGGGGTTTGTGCGCACGGGGGCTGTGGAAGAGCCAAAAAAAAAACGTGTGGAAGGGGCATTCCCACATCTCGTTCACTATTTCGTTCGAGCGTACCCTGCCCGCACCCACCTGCGCCCGCCACCGCGCACACAACCCCGCCCACACTCCCGTGGGCCCCTATTCAGTCCCCCCGTACCCCTGCAAACAGGGTCGGCGCGTGGACCAGGTAAGCGGGAGAGGGTCGGAGGAGAGAGGGGAGGCGGAGCGCGAGGCGAGGAGGGAGCGTGCGAGGGGAGAGATCGAAGAGAGAAAGGCATTCAGCCTCCCCACCGCCCCTTCCGCACCGTCCGCCCGTCTCCGAGCCCCAAAACCCGGCCGGGATGCATCAGTGGCCACCGTTACTCCTTCTTGGATGGTGCCACCCAGCTTCGCGGGCTGGCCTCCCCCCGCGACGGGGGTCGGGCGCCTGTGCAGTGTGTGCGTTTTCGCGCGCCCCCTCGGCAGTTGCGCGCCTCGCCGCCCCAAAACCCGCGGGCGCGCTGGAAAACCCAGCCGGGCGCCCGCCCAGGGTGCACGCAGTGTGTTATTTCACACGTTGAGGGAGTGCTCGGGACGGTCGACATGGGGGGGGGGCTGGCACGGAAGCCGGGATGTTTGAAAGGAGGTTCCCGCCCACCCTTCGCCCTCCCCCCCCCCCCCCTCCCGATGCAAGCGCGCTTGCCTTCTTGTCCCTCCTTTCCACACGCTCCCGTCTCACGCCTCCTTGCCCGCCAACCTCGCACAGGACAAGCCCCGCTCCTCTCTGCTTGCGTCGCCTCGCTTTCCGGAGCAACCTCGGCCGGCCCTTTTCTCCGGAAGAGACCTCTAAAAATGGACGGCGCCCGCCCACACTCTTCCTCCCCACCCCGCCCGCCCCCACCCGCCCGCGCGCCGGCCGCCTCACCCTTTGCCGCCCTGGCGACGGTGCCCCTGGTCGTCGGCACGGAGGCCGGCCCGCGGGGCACACCCGCTGCTGGTGGTGGTGACCAGGAAAACACGGCCCCGCCCGCCCCGCCGCCCGGCAGGTGGGGCGTCGCCCTCGACCCGACCACGGGCGCCTGGGCCGCTGCTGGGCCGCCCGCCGCTGCTGCCGCGCCGCCGCCGCCGCGCCCGCCGCCCATCAAGGCGGGCGGTGCGGTGGGTGCTGACGCCACCGAGGACGATGATGAGACGCCGCGCACGGCCGCCGTGCGCAAGTCGGGGCGCCCGCGCGCCCCTCGCAAGACCGGCGCGCGCGCGGCCGCGGCCGCTGCCGCTGCGGCTGGTGGGGCGGGCGCCGCCGCCGGCGACGACGCCTCGCCCGACCCGCCCCCGCCGGCCAAGCGCGGCCGGGGCCGCCCGTCTACCTCCCGGGCGGCGTCCGTGGACGCCCTGGCGGCCGCGGCGGCAGCGGCGTGGTGTGAGGCGTCCGATGGCGGGGAGGCCCGCCCGTCTGCCTCCTCCCTCGACCCGGCCGGCCTCTCCTGCGGCGCCACCACGACCGCTGGCACCGCCCGCGCCCCCTCCGCGTCCGGGCGCGGCACCCGCGCCGCCGCCCCGCCCCGCTTCCGCAACGTCGTCTGGCACAAGGCGACCGCCCGGTGGGAGGCGCGCGTGCTGGAGGGCGGGGCCGCACGCTCGCTCGGCTTTTTCATGCGGGAGGCCGACGCGTCGGCCGCCTGCGAGCACGAAGCCGCCCGCATGGTGGCCGAGGGGCGGGGCCTGCCCCAGGTTTACGCCACCGCCGCCGCGGCGGCGGCGGCGGCCGTCGCCCTGGCAGCTAAAGCCGCGGGTGGCGGTGGCGGGCGGGCCAGCGGCGGGCGCGCCGGCTCGGCTGGGCCCCGCCCCGCCGCCTCGGGGGCCGCCTCGGACGCCGGCACGACGCCCAGGGCGGCCTCCGCCGCCCGGGCCCGCTCGTCCGGCCTGGCGGCCGCCGTCGCGGCGGCCGTGGCCGGAGCTAGTGGGGACGGCACGTCGCCTGGTGATGGTGGGGAGGGGGCGGCCACCACCGCCGGGCACACCACCACCACCACAGTCACTGGGGCTGCCGCCACCGCCGCCGCCGGTGCCGCCTCCCCGGTGCCCGGCGGTGGTGCGGACGGCACCCCCCCGGGCGTGGCGGGGCCGGCCCCCGTGGCGGCCCCTGCCCTCGCTGCTGCTCCGCCACCCGCCGCCCCGACCCCGCGCCCGGCGGCCGGCGCCAAGGGGTCCTCCGCCTTTCGGGGCGTGTCCTGGAACTCCAACTGCGGCAAGTGGCGGGCCCAGGTGTGGAAGGGCAGCGACGTCCACCACCTGGGCTACTTCGAGGACGAGTCCGCAGCTGCGCGCGCGTACGACGCGGCCGTCCTCTCCCTGCGCGGCCCGACCGCGCCCACCAACTTTTGCCCGTCAAACTACGGGTACCCGCCCCGCCCGCTAGCCGCGCCCGGTGCGGCGGGGCGGCGTGGGCGGCGCCCGTCCGGGAGCGGCGGCAGTCGTAGCGGCAAGGCCGCGGCGGCCGCACCCGCGCCCGGCGTTTCGCCGTCCACGACTGGTGGTGCCGCCCCGGCCGCCCCGGCCGCGTCCAAGCCCCGCCCGCTCAAACGGCCGGCGGCTGGGTCGGCTGGAGCGGCCACGGCGGCTGCGGCCGCCGCTGCCGCCCACCGCGCCGCCTTGACGGCGGCCGCGGAGGCCGCGTCCCGGGTGCCTGCGCCTGGTGGTGGTGGTGGTGGTGGTGTGCGGGCGGCCACTGCCGCTGGCGCGCCCGCTGAAGCCGCGGACGGCGACGATTCCGCCTACTACGGCGTCTCCAAGTCGCCCGACGGCGCGGCCTGGGTGGCCGAGATCTGGGACGGTTTGGCCTTCGTCCTGCTCGGCACCTTCCCCAGCGAGGCCGGCGCCGCGCGCGCGTACGACGCCGCCTGCCTCGCCCGCCACGGCGCCGGCGCGCTCGTCAACTTCCCGGCGCCGGCGCCGCCGGTCGCGTTTGCGCCTGCTGGCGCGGCAGTGTCGGATGTGGACTCGGAGAACGAGCTGGAACTGTCGGCGGTGGAAGGTAAAGAGGAGAAAAACGAACATGGTCTAGAGCGGGGGTGGAGAAACGCAAAGCGGCGCCGAAAAAGAACCCACTCATTTCTCTTCATTTTTTCCACAGCCCTCGCCTCCTTTTCAATGGACCACGACGCCGGCGCCGTCGACACGGACGGCCCGGCGGCGGCAGTGCCGCCCGCAGAGGCTGCTTCTCCGGCGCAGCCGCCCGCGGAAGCGATGGCGTTGGAGCCCAAGGTTGAGGACGGCGTGGCCGCCGCGGCCGCGCTGCTGCCGCCTCAACCACCCCGCCCCATCATCGCGGTGCCACCCGCCACGGCCGCTCTCCTCCACGAGCCGCCGGCGGACGGCGCGTCCCCCCGTGAATCATGCGCGCCCGGCGCCTTTGGCAATGCGGCCCCCTCCGGGCGGGCCGCGGCGGCGCTGGCCGAAGCGGCGGCGGCGGTGGCGGCGGCGGCGGCCGGAGGGGAACCGCACACCGCGACCACCCCCGCCCCCGACCTGCCCGGCCACACGGGCGCGGTCGCGCCCGACGCGGCGGGCGATGCGGGCGTCGCCACCTCGCCCCTGCGCCCCCTGCGCCGCCCCGCCCGGACGCCGCCTCTCCCTGCCCCTGCTGCCGTGGCGGTGGTGGCTGAAATGGGGGGCGAGCAAGAGGAAGCGGCGGCCCCTGCAGCTCTTCTTCCAGCCTCGTCAGACCCGGCCG
>Ga0315289_10016124_pt1 | contig 10333 bp, 7 predicted proteins | sample YL17G11_40_MG_FD_203452 | JGI IMG/M metagenome (GOLD analysis project Ga0315289, IMG submission 203452) | Sediment microbial communities from Yellowstone Lake, YNP, Wyoming, USA - YL17G11_40 | ecosystem: Environmental > Aquatic > Freshwater > Lake > Sediment | place: USA: Wyoming | collected...
GTTGCACCTTAAGCCGGTTTTATCTGGTACGAAGTCTCTGATTGAGCTCACCTACGAGGCACATGCGAGGACCGCGCACGGGCCAGACTAGCCTTCTGAGGGTGTCACCGGACTCCGCGTCCAGTGACGCTCACGCACAAATCAACCTCCCTGTAAAACCGGTGAAATTAATGGGTGCCGTCTTTTTCAGAGTCTTTCGGTTGCTGCGGCTTGGACCTTGTGCAGCGAAATAGATTACGTACCGCTTAAAGCCCAGAACCCCTCCCTACTGCATCGAAATCTTCCGTCGCGATTCAGAACTTGACGTAGATACCGCCTGAATCTACGCGCCTTTGATCTATAGCCCCCCAGAATGACCGCTCTCTCGATTTCTCCCAGGCTGAGGGGGCCTTTTGCGGCAAGACAGACGGAATAGACAACAACTCGAAGCGGAACCCGTCGACGGAGCGGGATCGATTTCATGACTTGATCCAATGCACTTGCTGCTTTCTGATGTTCGACCTCAAATGTATGCGCCAATTCGCATAAGATTGGTGACACCTCTTGCGCTCCTGAACGGACGTATGCAGACGCCGAACTCAGTGCCGCCAAAAGCTTGTGCCTGCTCTTGGGGTGAAGTATTAAAATGGCAGCCCCGATGATAAGCAGAAATTGGAGCCAGGCTGGAAATTGGGAGAACGCTCGAGCCGATCGATCGGCCAATTGTATTCCTGCGATTGCCATTCCGACGGTCACGCTAGCTACCACGACCCCGCCAATAATGATCGTAACCTCCGCGGCTTTTGAGCGGGCGTAGTTTCTGAGCTGAAATATGACATCTATTCCGGATGAAAGAGCCCCCATTCTGGAGATGTGTGGATCCTTTGTGATTACAGCAGATGCGCCAATCTCAAGATACACGCAGAGGAAGGGGACGTCTTTAGGGTCGATAGCACGGCATCGCTCATCCCCGTAGGATTTATCGGTATCGCAAAAGTGTAGAATCTTTTCGTATTGTTGCCATTCGGTCCATAGTCGATCTTCCGGAATGCGGTCCTCAGCAGCCAATATCGGTATGTACTTTGCGATCTCATGCCGCAGCTGCTCGGGCGCATATGCTTGGACAACGCCTGATTCAATCGTTTCCCGGAGGCTTGTCTTTGCTGTGGGGTTGCGGCGGTTCTTTACGAGCCATCTGATTTCGCCCAGAATGATGTTAGAGTCAATCACCAGCCGGATTGGAGGAAGGATCGAGAGCGCTTGGCTGAGCGCAGGAATTCTTTGAAGTAACTCGCGTAGAAGTGGGATTTGAGCGGAGGACACCCATGAGTTTTTTGCGTGCTTAACTGCCCGTTGTTGCATGGTTCCACTTGGCGCAGAACGTTTCAAGTTCGTATTCCGGTGAAGTTGACCACCCGCCGGAGCGAAGCAACGCTGGGTTGTTTTTATCCTCACTCACATGGCCAACGTCGGTCAATAACCTATAGGACTTTTTATCCTGGGGCGCAAGGAAAAAACCAGCTGGGGTGGCTGGGAAATCAGGAGACTCAGGGGAGGGATCGGACAGGCAGCGAATTGCCGCGGAGAAACAGGTATAACCTCGACAACACTGCGGGTGGATTGTCTCCCGGGTCAACGTAGTTGTCACGCAGAGCCGGTTTCAGTACGCGACTGAAACTGCGCCCGAATGCGCGTCAGCGTTGCGGTTGCCGGTCGTTGCCTCCTGTCACGCCTGGGCCTGCCTTGAGCATGCGCGTGACCTCATCGATTGCGGCCTGGACTTCGCGATCGTCTCCCTTTACCTCGTCTGTCGGCGTGTTCTGCACCCAGACATCGGGCGGGACGCCGTAGTTCTCGAGGTTGATCCCGTAGTTATTGGTGTCTTTAAAGCGTCCGTCATCCGGTCGGCAACGGTCAAAAGCTGTTCGTCAGAAAGCTCCCCAATCGAGTCATAAGACCAATGGTAGCAGTGCCTGCACCTCCGGTTGCACCGTTCCGTGACATGCCACTGGAAGTAGAATTCGCGATCCACGGGTGCTTCATCGAATTCATTTCTTATTAATTCAATTTGATTCGCCGCATCCACGACGAGGGAGGACACCGCCCAAACCAGCTTCACAGATTGGATTGTCCTGGCTTGGCACCATTTGTCGCCCGTGCAGCATTTCTGGTTGCGACAGCTATGCCCGACCGCGGAGACGGTTGAGATTGGCGGAGGCCAATCGTTCGATCTGTGGGTCCTTGATCTCCTGGCCGATGCGCAGCGCATGCTCCAACAGCCCGATCGCCTTCTCAACCTGGCCCAGAAGAACGTAGGCTTGGCCTAGGTTTCCAAGGTCGTTTCCCTCGCCCCGCCGATCGCCAATCTCGCGATCGATGACCAGTGCTTGCTCGTGGTAGCCGATAGCCTTCCCAGCCTGGCCCAACCGAGCGTAGGCCGACCCCAAATTGCCGAGGGTATTTCCCTCGCCCTGCCGGTTGCCGATCTCGCGATCGATGACCAGTGCTTGCTCGTAGTACCCGATAGCCTTCTTGAGCTGGCCCAAATGAGCGTAGGCCAAGCCCAAGTTCCCGAGGGTGGTTCCCTCGCCTCGCCGGTCCCCGATCTCGCGGGCGATGACTAGGGCTTGCTCGTAGTACCCGATCGCCATCTTGACTTGGCCCAAGTCGGCGTAGGCCAAGCCCAGGCTCCCGAGGGCGTTTTCCTCGCCCTGCCGGTCGCCGATCTCGCGGTGGATGACCAGCGCTTGGTCGTGGTATCCGATCGCCTTCTTAACCCGGCGCAAGTCGGCGTAGGCCGAGCCCAGGTTCCCGAGGTTGGCCCCCTCACCCCGCCGGTCGCCGATCTCGCGGTGGATGACCAGCGATTGCTCGTAGTATCCGATCGCCCTCTTGACCTCGCCCAGGCGATAGTAGGTCAAGCCCAGGTTCCCAAGGTTGGCACCCTCGCCCCGCCGGTTGCCGATCTCGCGATCAATGACTAGCGCTTGCTCGTGGTACCCGATCGCCTTCTTGACCTCGCCCAAGTCGGCATAGGCCAACCCCAGGTTTCCAAGAGCGACGCCCTCCCCCCGCCGGTCGCCGTTCTCGCGATCGATGACCAGGGCTTGCTCGAAATATCTAATAGCCTTCTCGACCTGGCCCAGACGATAGTAGGCCGTACCCACTGTTCCCAATAGCCTATCTGCGCGTGCTGGCGCAATCTTCGACATCACTGCCTCTGCAAGAAACGGTTCCAGCACACGCAACCCTTCCCGTACCCGGCCGTGATCCTGCAGCCAGGCAGAAGCCGGACCAAGCAATTCATGCGCCCGGTCGTATTCACCTGCTTCGAACAGATGATCCCCTGCCTCGAGGCCCGTGTCGAAGTACCGTGAGGCGGCGGCCCGCTCCTCCAGGTACTCTCCGATCCGCCGATGAGTTTCGCGCCGCAACCTCTCGTCCACGCCGAAGCGCGTGACGACGAACTGAGTCGTGGCTGGATGCATCGTGTAGTGCCGGACCGCCGCGTAGCCGTCCTTGCCTGTCCGGACAAACAACTCCACCTGCTCCAGAAGCGAGGTCTGCCGCAGCCTCTCGGCCGTCGCCTCGGCCTCCGTTGCCGGCCCGTCCGCCTCGCCCAGGCGCGTCATCAGCTCCCACTCCCAGGGCCGGCGCAACAACGTCATCCGGTACAGCATGCGCCGCCCGCGATCGTCCACCACCCGGTCCCAGATCGCCGCCAGCAGCAGGTCGCCCCACAGTTTCTCGCGCACGCGGGGTAGTGCCGGTTCGACTAGCTGCTTCCATTCTCTCTCGATGTCCCCGGTCGCGGCCGGATCCGGCAGCCGCCACTCGCCGTGGCGGTCCTCCCAGCGCGACAGCGCGTCACGGACCAGGTCGTTGGCAAACTCCACCGCCCGCGGATGCCCTGCCAGCCGTTCTACCAGTCGTGCCCGGGTGTGGCCGGCGAGGCGCCGCAGCGCAGGAAACCAGCCCATCAAGCGGTACATTGCGTCGGCAGGAAGCGACGACACAGGGATCGTGTCCCTGTCGAAGTCCTGGTTGCGATAACGGCAGCTGGCCACCACCCACATCCGGTCGCCGCTACGAGCCATGTCCACGAGCAGGCGCCAGATTCGTTGCAGCTCGACCGAGCGCCAGGCCGCAAACCGCCGATCGCCTCCGCCGAACGCCACGTCCCCGTTTTCGTCCGGATCGTTGAGCGAACCTCGCTCGCCGTCGCCGGCTGGAAGAGCAATCCCGGGCCCGGCTCCCTCCGGTCCAATCAGAAGCGATTCCATATTGTCCAGGTAGACGACCAGAGGTTTGACGCTCTGCGACAGCACCTGCAGGAAGTACTGAAACCGCAACGCCGGGTCGTCGCCGGCTGCCCTGTCCACCTGCTGAACCACGGGTTCCCATTCGACGCCGAACCGGCGGCGGCAATACTCGAGCAACTGCCCCACCAGCGCTTCCGCAGGATCGGCCTCGCGTTCGACCTCCTGGCACCACAACGTGCACACGTCTTCCTCTTGGCCCAGCATGGGCAGCGTCCGGAAGGCCAGGGTTGTCTTCCCCAGCCCCCCGAGCCCCTGAAACACCAGCACCCGATCCCCGCGCCGCAGCCGCCGCCGGATGCGGTGGAGTTCCATGCGCCGCCCGATGAAGCCGGTCGAGAGGATCTTTCGTGTGCCCGTCCCCTCAAACGTGCGGCGCAGTTCCTGCTCCCGGCGCCGCCTTGCGTCAGGCGGCACGGGCAGGCTGAGCGCATGGTCCGGGCCGCGCTGATAGAACACGAGCTGTGCCCAGCTGAACGGATGCGACCCGTCCCGCGCGGCCACGGCCGACATCGTTGAGATCTCCGCATCCCCTCCGGGTCGATGCTGCCGGCCGGTGCCCCAAAACGCCTCGGCCAACGCGCGCCGCGCTTGCCGCACGCCATAGCGTGTTGTCTCCCCCTCTGCAATTGCCGCGTACAGCGCCTCTTCCGCACGAGTGGAGAGCTCGTCGGCAATCGGCCCGAAGTAGCCTACCACCTGCGGCACACCCGCACGGTGCAGCAGCGCGGCCGAACTCTCCGAGCCCGGCTGCCCCTCCCCCGGCTGAGCGGGCTCGTTGCCGTGGCAACTGGCCAGGAAAAAGAACTTCGGCAGCCCGCCGTCGGGCAGCTCTCTGCGCATCCGAGCGATCACCTCGCCGACGGCCACTTCATGGGCTCGTCCCTCGTCGTTCTCGAACTGCAAGTGGCCGGGAAGACCGTGGCCGGAAAAGTGAACCCCGACGGGCCTTACCCGCCGGACCGTCTCGACCAGATCGTCCAAAGTGCCCAGTTCCGTGGGGTGGATCTCGCAGTGCTCCGACAGTGCCCGCGTGATGCGGTAGCTCTCGGCGTCGTAGTCGAGCGTGCCCCCTTCCGGCGCCGACACGTTCACGACCAGCTTGAAGTAACCCTCCGGTTCCCGCAGAACCCCTCCCGCCCCTACTCGTCCCGGAGTGCTGCGCACCATGTCGAGCCGGGCGTCGCGGACCAGGAAGGACTGGCCGTCGTGCAGCAGTTCCCAGGGCAGAGACAGCAGCACGTCGTCGTCGCTTCGGATCGTCACAAGCGGCAGCGCCTGTCCGGGGAGCAGGGCGAGCTCTAGAAGGCGGCGAGACTCATCGGAACTGAACAGCAGTTCGTAGAGTAGCTTGCCCAGTGTCCGGGCGTGGCCGACGAGTTCGGCGCGCTCGGCGTCGGTCTCGACGGCCTGACGCGTCAGCTGGCTGAAACCCAGCAGGGCGACCGAGAAGCGGTTGTCGACGCGCCAGGGCGGGGTGACGGCGCGCGTTTGACCGGTCGGGTCCGTTACCTGCAACTGGTTTGCGGCCTGCTGCAGCACGAACACCAGGTCCTGGCCCAGGAACAAGGCCCGCACGTCGCCATCCTTCAACTCGCCCGCACGTCCCGCGATCAGGATTAGTTCCGTGGCGATCCGCTCGACATCCCGGTGCGTGGCGTCGACCTGCTGAACGGGTTTCAGGAGCGTGGGCAGTTCGACCGCTTCGAGCAACACCACGATGATGCGGCCCACGGGTCCGTGTTCGGCCAGGAAGGCGGTCCATTCCTGCTCCACCCAGCGGCTGATCGCGGCCCTAGGGGAGGCGACCAGCACCAGAAAGCGGCTCGTGCGCAGGGCGTCGTTAAGCGTCAGGACGTAGTTTTCAGGTGCTCGGATGTCCTGCTCGTCGAGGAACGATGTCATGCCATGGCGGGAGAGCGCATCGTGCAACTGCCGCACCCAAGGCTTGTCGGCGGAGGAGTGGGACAGGAAGAGGTCGTATCCGCATGTGGAGGGCGATTCGGCAGCCATGGACACTCCCGCAAGGCCTGCAGGCGACAACACAATCTTTTGGGGATACCTCGGACTGACCGCTGGCAAGTATATCCGATGGCTGGCTTGTGGGCCACGAAATCTGACCGACAACAGGCAAACCTATAGGACTTTTCATCCTGGGGCGCAAGGGAAAAACCAGCTGGGGTGGCTGGGAAAGCAGGAGACTCAGGGGAGGTTCAAAGTACGAACCTAATGATCCCGAGGAGGAAAGGCACGAGGAGCTGACGACGCGAACCTCGATCGGATTTGCGGTTTGTGCTTTCTAACGCGGCCGGTTGCCGCGACCCCAAAGGCAAAGCCAACTGCAGCCTTATTCATCTTACAGAAAAACAAAGAAGTTACAGATAAAGACTCTATCCGCAATTTTTGTGCGTCGGGCGAGCTTCCTGCGTTAAGATTAGTCTTGTTTCCAATTGCTAGCCTTATGCAGATCGGAGGATCGCATGATCACGCACATTAGCGTGAAGAATTTCAAGAGCCTCAACGATGTCTCCTTGAGGCTCGGCCGCCGAAACGTTCTCGTCGGGCCGAACATGGCCGGCAAGACAAATCTGATTTCTTTTTTTCGCTTCCTGACACAAATGGTGGTGAGCACCCCAGGCGCATATGGTTTGCCAAACGCGATCAACATGAACGGCGGATTTGCTGAACTGGCGTGGCGGGGATCAGAATCGAATCTCATGTCGCTGTCGCTTGAAGGCGAATTCGATGGAAGCACTTCTGACAGCAAGAGGGTAGGCTGGCGATATAGTCTTGACATCCTGGGAGATCGATCCAGGGGGTCAATCATGGTTCAAGATGAAGTTTTGACCGTCTCCACCGGCTCAGGAGACGTCGCATTGATTCAGAAGGATCCAAACACCGGCCGCAGGATCTTGTCCAATCAAGCGGGAGGCGCCCTTGCGCATGTTGACGATCCTACCCGCTCGGCGCTTGAATACGAGCTTCCAGATTGGGAGGGCAATCCACTAAGAAGACACTTCGCGTCTTTCTGTTTCTATCGGCTGATTCCGCAACTTATGAAACAGGCAAACCCAGTGACCTCTCCCAGGTTTCTCGAGGAAGGTGGGGGGAATTTGTCTTCGTGGCTGATGATGATCCAAACACGCTTCCCTGAATCGTTCGCACGAATCGTCAGCGCGGTGAAGGACGTCCTCCCGGATGTTGCGAACATCATCACCTGGCCCACCCCGCAATCCACTGTTTTTATTGCATCATCCGAGCGATCTCTTCGGACTCCGGTTCCCGTCTGGCAGATGTCTGACGGCGAGCTCGCGTTTATTGCGCTGCTCTCCCTGATTTTCGGCCCCGAAGAGTTTGGTGCAGGACTTTTTTGCGTCGAGGAGCTGGAAAACCATCTTCATCCGAGATTAATTGATGCTTTGATTAAGCTCCACGACCAGAGGCGACGCGAACTCGAGGGCAATGCAGCACAAGTCATCGTGACCACGCATTCGCCGCAGGTGGTAGACAAGGTCGACCTCGATGACCTCATTGTCGTCTCAAAACGCAATGGGGAGACGCTCTGCACGCGGCCCGGCGACAAGCCACAGTTGCGCCAGTTGCTCGAGAACGAGGAAATAGGCTTGGGAGATCTCCTCTATTCAGGGGCGCTGAGTGAGGAATGATGGAGAGCTACGGCGTTATCGTCGAAGGCCAATTTGATGTCGGCGTCTACGAAGAGTTCATCAGGAAGATCTGCCCGGAGGCACGTGACATAAGACCGCGCATTGCCGGCGGCTGTGCCCAACTAATGAAGAAGTTTCCCTCCCTCCTTCGAAGCCTGGAACATGTAACCCAGCAGGGCGGCCCCGTCGAAAAGGCGCTGGTCATTCGAGATGCGGATTGCAGGGACACTGCTGCAGTCGAGGCAAAGATGCAGAAATCTGCTTCGCAGGGCAGTTTCTCATTCCCAGGAAGCGTTGGTTTCCATGCCGTCAAACAGGAGATGGAAACTTGGCTTCTGGCGGATCCAGAAGCCATTAACAGGGTTGCCGCCTCCAGGGGTGGGAAGGCGACCCCTCGTATTCCTGACCCATTGGAGGATCTCCAAGATCCTAAAGAGAAACTCATGGATGCGCTGAGTCGCTCAGGTTTGAACTACACACCAGCGGTATGCAGGGAAATTGCAAAAGAGACGGATCTGACGAAGCTGCGAATACGCTGTCCCTCCTTTGCAACTTTCGAGCAGAAGGTGATAGATCCGTGAGGTAAACTTCTGAATGCGATTGTGGCTGATTGCGGCTGCAGAATCCTGCCAGAGCAATTCCGGCGCTGACCTATAGGACTTTTTATCCTGGGGCGCAAGGGAAAAACCGGCTGGTGGCTTTTGCCTCTGGGTCAAGTTCATCATAATTTTCCAAAGACCAGCGAAAAAACCCCTGAGACGTGTCTCCCACGGCGGCCGGGCTATTGATATCAATCGTGGTGAAGAGGTCTTTCAGCCGGGCCTGCGGGTCTTGTAATGTGACGGTCATGTCCCCCCTCATTGCTTCGGTTCTTTATCAATAGCCAGCCCTGCAGCCAAGGTCTGTCAGCGGCGAGGCTATCGTGCCTTCGCAGCGGTTTTCTTGACAGCCTTCTTAGCCTGCCGTGCCTTAAAGTCCTCGTATTTCTCGGACAAAACAAATACGTACTGACAAATGGCTATCGAAAAGTCGAGAACATCGCGTGCGTCATCGCGCGAAACATCTTTGTCGGTGGCATGTGCGCCGATGTTTCGCTGCTCGCGCAGAGCCTCCGCCCACTCGAAAAGTCGTTGATCGATGATTCCCTTATCTCGTAGCTCCTTGAGGCCACCGGCCAAGTTTTTCGATTTGGTTTCGTATGCTGCGCAGACTGCCTCAATTGCTCGGCCGCACATCACAGCACATGCGGAAAAGGCTTGAGCTCGGAAGCATCTGTTTGCCTCCTCAAGAGATTTCCGAGAGGGGCCAGGAATACTGAAGGACAGTTGTTCGATTGGATCGGGCCACAAACGTACAGGATCCGTCCATTCATATTCACCAGAGCGGTCCTGAACTAGGTCTGATCCGCCGACGATAACTGTTGAGCAAGCAGGGCATTCCAATATGGTTATCTTGTATGGATCATTCTCCTCACCGGCGGGATACTTCTTTTCTACCATCAATTTTGCGTCGACTTTTGAGTTGCAATAGGAGCACTCAATTATCATATGGATACTCCAATAGATTACTGTGCAATCGGAATCGATAGCGCATCCACAGTTTCATCTTCGCTTAGGGTGTACTCCGGATGACCTCCTCAGTCGGCCGCCGTCTAGTGTCAATGAATCTCTGCACCGCGGTTGCAAAATCGATCTGACCTGCGTTGATTAGGACTTTGATACACTCGTATTCTCCGACATTCCGGTCGTGGACCTCTTGTCGCTGTTGGAATCTAAAGGTGTACGTGAGAAGAGGGAGCGCTACGTTGAGAATGGTATCCATGCTGATAAATCGCCTTTGCTAATGCCCCATCCCCAGTGTCTGTGATGCTTCTCCCACTTCCATTCCCACATAGTTTCTGTCGCTATCACCTATAGGACTTTTTATCCTGGGGCGCAAGGGAAAAACCAGCTGGGGTGGCTGGGAAATCAGGAGACTCAGGGAAGGGATCGGACAGGCAGCGAATTGCCGCGGAGAAACAGGTATAACCTCGACAACACTGCGCGCGGATTGTCTCCCGGGTCAACGTAGTTGTCACGCAGAGCCGGTTTCCGTTCGCGACTGAAACTGCGCCCGAACGCGCGTCAGCGTTGCGGTTGCCGGTCGTTGCCTCCTGTCACGCCTGGGCCTGCCTTGAGCATGCGCATGACCTCGTCGATTGCGGCCTGGAGCTCGCGATCGATTCCCTTTACCTCGTCTGTCGGCGTGTTCTGCACCCAGACGTCGGGCGGGACGCCGTAGTTCTCGAGGTTGATCCCGTAGTTATTGGGTTTCGTTGGATCGTAGGTGACGGCGAGCTGGCTCGGCGTGCGCACGGAGCCGCCGTTGATG
>Ga0315289_10016125_pt1 | contig 10333 bp, 7 predicted proteins | sample YL17G11_40_MG_FD_203452 | JGI IMG/M metagenome (GOLD analysis project Ga0315289, IMG submission 203452) | Sediment microbial communities from Yellowstone Lake, YNP, Wyoming, USA - YL17G11_40 | ecosystem: Environmental > Aquatic > Freshwater > Lake > Sediment | place: USA: Wyoming | collected...
GGGACTATCGTGAGGGCTATAGTCACGGGTGCCAGCGACACGGGTTGGATCCTGGAAAATACGTCGCCCAGCCCTGGTCTCTCCCAAAGGGTACAGTGATGGTATGCCCAGTTGAGCAATTGGGAAAATCCTGGGGTAAACAATAATATGGTCTATTAAAGGCTCAGTAACAGAGCGGGGATAGAAACCAAAGATGTCTCCCGAGGTGACCAAAATTGGACCCAGTGTGTAGTATCCACGCTTGTTGCAGTACAAGCGTTGCCGCCAATTCACCCCGGTGTACCATAGCAGCGCCGCAGCTTTGCTCAAAATGCCAAAGCCAGGTCTATTTCCCGGAGAGAGAGAGGAATCGGGGGCAAAGCCGACAGGTATTTCATCATCCACTTGTATCCAGGGTAGTGGCAGTGGCTTGCGATTGACCACTCGCAGCTTTAATTCTACGTATTCACCAGGGAAAACACGATTCTCATTGAGAAGACGCTGGCAACGAACGCCGACCAGTGAAAATCGACTCCACAACCTGGATAGTCCAGCGGCAGACAAGAACAAACCAAGCAGGATGACTATCACTACCTGACCGTACCAGGCAGCAATCAGCAGACCAGCTAGTATAGTTATTAAGCCAAATCTGTCCAGAAGGTAACCTGCTGGCTGAGACGAGAAGCGTTCTTGCATTTGCTTATTAACTCGGTTTTAGAAGGGTTTGTTCCTATCCTATGAAACGAGAGCTACCTACGTGCATAGTATAGCATAAAGATACTGGAAAGGCTGAATGTGAAATGGCTTTAGCTTCAATCAGGTATTGACCATGGCTATGGCGAGGCTTATACGAAACTCCGGATTTGGTTTTTCCCAGTCAAATGTGAGTATCTCCAATGCATCTAACCTTGATCTAAAAAATCATATTCCAGGTTTGTTAATTGCCTATTTGACAATTCTAGTCTCATTCTCAAGCACTTCGGCTAAAGCTTTATAACCTTCGCTGCCAAATGACTTAAATTGCATAGCAAGTAACTCTGAGAACCTAAAACCTTTAGAATTTATCCAGTCTCTATGCACCTTATCTCCCCTTCCAATCATATGTCGTGCTAGGTCCATAGCTGTGCTCGAAACCTTATTACATACCGGGCAATGATAGCTCATAAGTAACCTCCCGTTGTGACTTTTTAGGCTGCCTGTTCTACTTTCCTTGTTTCCCCTTTTCCCTTAGTGCTTTAAAAACTTTTTCAGGGGTTATCGGCAATTCGTTTATTCTTACGCCGACTGCTCTATATATAGCATTGCCTATGGCGCCAGCAGTGGGACAAGTCAGTCCTTCGCCAGCCTCTTTGGCGCCAAACGGTCCTTCGGGTTCATAAGTATCAACCTCCAAGATCTTAGTCTCAGGCATATCCAAAGACCGTATAAGCTTGTAATCAGCGATGGAGGGGTTCAGTATCTTTCCTGCATCCATTGGCTGATCTTCACAAAAGCCATAGCCTGCGGCCATCATTATTGCTCCTTCTAATTGCCCTTCAATACCTAACGGGTTAATAACTGTGCCGCTTTCATGGGCAGTGGCTACATTGATTAGCTTATATTTCCCGGTATCAGGGTCCACTTCTACCTCAGCCGCCTGTACACCAAAGCTATAGGCAGGCGAAATCATTCCCTTGCGGTGCGGAGTGTAGTGCCCCCGACCGATAATAACCTCGCCATCCTTACCTCTTATCACCTCTTTCACTATATCGAAGTAAGAAAGTCCCCTTTCTGGACGGTCGGCTAGGTGGACCCATCGGTCTTTTATATCCAAGTCATAAACAATATTTGCGCCTAGCTTGGCAGCAGCGAATTCTAGAATTTGGCGTTTGGCATCTGCCGCTGCCATCTTAACTGCATTGCCATTCATAAGCGTTTCTCGGCTACCCCAGGCGCCGAGGTCAGCAGGACAGATGCCGGTATCCGCGGCGTGTATTCTAATGTCTTCAAGGTGTACTCCTAGCTCTTCGGCACAAATCATACTCAGTGTGGTATCAGAGCCCTGACCAATATCACAGGCTCCAGTAAATAGATCCACCTTACCGTCAATACTTATCCTGACTATAGCTGCCGAGAAAGCATAAGAAGTATCAAACCAGTTAAAGATGCCACCGGACATAAAGCCATAGGCTGATATGCCTATGCCCCGGTTAGGGGGTAACTTACCTCTCTCCTTAATGTGTGCTTCGATCTTCTCCAGACACTGTTGCAGCCCACAGCTCTGGATATAAGCTTGTCCAGGAACCTCATAATTGGGCGTCATCCCATTCTTACGTCTGATTTCGATTGGGTCTATTCCCAAGGCTTCAGCCAGCATATCTAGCTGTGATTCGCCAACGAATGTTGCCTGAGGGCCACCGAAACCACGCATAGCTGATGTTGGCGCAGTATTAGTATAAACTCGATACCCGTCAAATCTGTAGTTGGGGTATTTGTAAGGTAGTGATGAGAAGAAACCCGTAAGATATAGTGCTGTAGCTCCCATCGCTGTATAAGCGCCACCCTCGGTAATTGCCTTGACTTCCTTGGCCAGTAAGGTGCCATCTTTTTTGGCACCAAGCTTAACATAATAATACATGGGAGTTCGGCGCTTGGTGGCGGTGAACTCCTCTTCTCTGGTAAGGACTATCTTCACCGGGCGGCATAGCTTCATTGAAAGTAAGGAGGCGCAGAACTGAGCAGAGTCTAATTCAAACTTGCTGCCGAAGCCCCCTCCGGTGTGAGGTTTTATTACCCTTACATCACTTTCCCGCAGGTCAAGCATGCCAGCTAGCAGTGCTTGAATGTAGTATGAAGATTGGGTTGATGTCCACACTGTAAGGTTACCATCATAGCTAAAGCTGGCTACGGCATCGTGGGTCTCCATGCAGACATGGGCCTGTGATGAGCACTTGAACTGGTCCTCACGAATATAGTCGCAGTGCCTAAAAGCATCATCAACGTCACCCCATTCAATATGGCGCGTTACATTAATATTGAGCTCGACACCGTCGTGTATCTGGAGTGCATCTTCTTTGATTGCTTCCAGTGGGTCAAATACTGCTGGTAGCGGTTCATATTCAACTTCTATTAAGTCCAGTGCCTCTTCAGCAATGTCTTCATCAATAGCCGCCACCGCTGCCACAGGGTCGCCAATATAACGAACCTTGGTTCGGCAAAGGATTTCCTCGTCGCAGAGTTCAGGGAATCGCCGCCAGATACCCTGTTTGCGTCCAATCGTGTCTTTTCCTGTGACTACCGCCTTTACCCCAATCAGCTTTTCCGCTTGGCTGGTATCAATGTTAAGAATCTTAGCGTGTGGATATGGGCTTCTTAGGATTTTCCCATAAAGCATGTTTGGTAAAACCATATCAAAGGTGTATTTGGCATTACCGGTTACCTTTTCCGGTCCATCGACTCGGCGCACCCGTTTACCAATTACTGAGTATTTGCTCATTTCTCCTCCTTATACTCACCCTTGACCACAGCGGTTAAGGCTCGGATTATGCTGTTATAGCCAGTGCAGCGACACATATTGCCATCAATACCTTCCTTTATTTGCTCTGTAGTGGGTTTAGGATTCTCGTCCAGTAATGCCTTGACTGACATCAGCATCCCCGAAGTGCAGAAGCCACACTGAAAAGCACCGTAATCGAGGAAGGCTTTCTGTAGGGGATGCAATTGAGCCCCATTAGCTAAGCCCTCAATTGTAATCACCTCTCCTCCGTTTGCTTGTAGTGCTAGCACTGAGCACGACTTAACTGCCATGTCATTGAGAACTACCGTGCAGGCACCACAAGAACCGCAATTGCATCCCCGTTTAGTTCCGGTCAACCCTAAGTGGTCTCTCAGAACTTCTACGAGAAGAGTTTTCGGCTTTATATAAAGCTCATAAGCTTGCCCATTCACCGTAAGTCTTAGCTCTTCTTTCATACTTGTAAGACCTCCCTCCTAAGTCTGTTTAGCCTTAGCCAATGCTTCCTTACCTGCTCGATATACCAGAATCTTCACCAGCTCCCGCCGGTATTCCTCTGAGGCTTGGATGTCTGATATGGGTTTAGCCTCAGTAGAGGCGACCTGCCCAGCTTTTTTGAGCAGATTATCGGTAACCTTTTTCCCTCTCAGTACTGCTTCTGCCTCCTTTGCCCTCATTGGAGTCGAGGCCACAGCCCCCAGTGCTATCCGTACATCCTGACAAATACCATCACCGGAGGCTAGAGTAATTGATACAGCAGCTCCCACCATGGCTAAATCGCTTTCTATAATGTTAAACTTGGTATAAGCAGTGCCGATGTGAGAAGGGATTACTGGTATCTGAATCTCAGTAAGTATCTCGTCAGGTTTAAGCGCTGTCTCAAAGTAATCCACGGTAAAGTCTTCAATTGCCATATTCCTTTTGCCTTTCAGACTAACTGCGGTTAAGGTAGCATTTAGTGCTATTAGCACCGGGGCCGGGTCTCCAGCTGGGTCACCATGGCAGAGATTTCCCCCAATAGTACCCCAGCTGCGGGTCTGAATTGAGGCTAACCTCTTTTCCATCTTGGCGAGTATATCAAACGAACCTTGGATCACCGGAGATTTTTCTATTGTCCGATGTGTGGTTAGGGCGCCAATTCTCAGCCCCCCTTTCGCATCAGATTTAATGTAATTTAGCTCGGATATACCCTTAATGTCGATTAGATACTCGGGAGTTACCAAACCTTGTCTCATTAAGATTAGCAGAGACTGCCCCCCGGCGATTAATTTGCAGTTCTCTTTGTACTTGTCTAGTAAAGCGAGGGCTTCTCTAAGTGTCTTGGGAGCAAAGTATTTAAAATCTCTTATCACTTTCGTTTGACCTCCTTGATGTCATTCACTACGAGCCTGAGTGTCTATATACTAGTCTTATCTAGCTGTTCGACTTGTCAGCTTGTCTTGCAAATTTTTGGTAAACTCTTCTCCCACAGACTTAGCTTTGGCTCGCATTATCCGTTCTCCAAAGGTAGCCAGCCGACCGACCATACTTACATTCGAGCTGTATGATATCTCTACCTCTTCCTTTGAGATTTCGGTCAGGTTAACGGTGGTTTCCTGATTGAAGGTACCTGCCTTACTTAAGTCGGCACCTCTACCGATGGCCTTCAGATATCTTGGGGGCTTTGTCTCGACTATAGTAGTGGTAAACTTAAGCCTTACTGCTATTGGTCCAACTTTCTGTTTGACTATACTTTCGTAAGTCTTGTCGTCGATAGCTTCCACCTTCTCCGCGCCGGGAATAGAAGAAGCCAGTGTCCCTGGCTCAAGCAGAAAATCCCACACCTGTTGAATCGGTGCTTTCAGAGTAAACTTCCCCTCTATTAACATCTTAAACAATGCCTCCTTATTTAATATCTTTAGGCCCTATGATAAACGGATCTATGGCGCTAGTATGAATGACGTAAGGCATCTCAAACTTGTTGCTAGGGCGTTGCATTTGATTCGAGTGGGTACTTGTCCTCGTAACTTCCATCGTCTCACTCAAATATCCTCGATACTCTTTGCAGAAACACAGGTAATAATGCCTCCCTCTATATAAGGCACAATCCTTGCATAACCTATCTGAAAAGGGACAGAGCATCTTCTGCTTGGCCATCGGACTATTTTCTGCACCACCATCTGCGCTCTTGTTAATTATTCCCTCTGGCAACACTTACCACAAAATGGTTTCGAATTCTCTCCAAAATCACTGCTATCTCTCTTACTTCCTTTAGTCGCTCATTGGCTCTCCACAAAGCGAAATCCTTAAAGGTGTCTCTATCCTTATCATTTCCACTAGTTTTAAACTAGGTATGGCACTCAAAATATCGCTCGGTTGCTGATAAATGCCGTAGGTTCCACGCCTATGCTCTAGAGGAGAATTGACACACCCCACTGCCTGTGAATTCCTTCCCAATATACCCATGGTTCACTAAGCCTTGCCAGGTTACAGGAGTCATGATAGGTTAGCCTCATATCAAGCTTGCTACCCTGCTATTGAAAGGATACCTTAAAAAGTGTCCAGTAGCGATAAAATATGCCTGGCTTGCGCTGTGCGAACTGACTCAAGAATTGCTTACCCAATTCAGGACTTGGTGGATACTCGCCTAAGAACCTCTTGAAGTGCCTGAACAGCCGCTTTATCTCATAAAGTGTCTTTGGCGTCCGATACCGGATGGCAAGCTCACCGTCCCATAGCTTAAACAACCGGTCGTTTGTAAGGTTACGTAGTCTCAGTTTCCGCTGCCCTTCCTCACCCAACAGCATTATTTATAATTCCCGAACCGAAAGGCCTTCAAACCCCTCGGAGAACTGGCGGTCTGGTAGCGGGGGTTGGATTTGAACCAACGACCTTCGGGTTATGAGCCCGACGAGCTTCCACTGCTCCACCCCGCGCTAATACAGAATGCTTCTAGTATAACCACTAGCAACAGAGGTGTCAAGGTATTGCCTTTATCTTTGCCAATTAAAACTTGCCCTTTAGTTTTTTATAGGTTTCGGCCAAGGCTTCGGGCATTACCCTTACATCAGATAGTACTGGCATAAAGTTGGTGTCCCCCTGCCACCGGGGCACAATGTGGGTATGGACATGCTCATCTATACCAGCTCCGGCAATCCTACCAATATTTATGCCTATATTAAAGCCGGCAGGATTAAATACCTGCTTCAAAAGCTTTATGCTCCGGCTAACTATCACAAAATGCTCATGGAGCTCTTCATTAGTTAGCTCTTCTAGGTTAGCTATGTGCCGGTAGGGGGCTATCATCAAGTGTCCCGGGTTATACGGATAGCTATTCAGAATAATGAAGTTTTTATTTCCTCTGTATAGGATATAGTTAGCAGCATCATCCTTCTCTTTAGGTTTTTCACATAAAATACATCCTTCTGGTTTCTCCATCTGGATATATTGTATACGCCACGGCGCCCAAATTTGCTTCATTTCACGCTCCCACATTATTTTCAGTGCTATTTTAATCGCTTGTCCCTCCGCCGTCAAAGGGCTCTTATAAGAGATTGTTTACCCCGAGCGTAAGGAGAGTCAAAGAGAGGCGAAGCCTCTCTTACACAACCAAATTCCCCTCATGCTAAGAATATATCTTCCTATTATGGGGAGGAGGATTAAGGGGGTGAGGTTAGTAAACAACCTCTGGGTGAAGTACTTAGCGGCAGAAGTCGAGATTGACCGGCAAGCTCGCCTATGCTATATTTAGTAGGATAAAAATGGATATTAGCTGGTTAGGTCACTCTTGCTTCAGGATTAGGGGCAATCGTGCCTCGGTTATTACTGACCCTTACCCGCCAAGTTTGGGCTACTCATTGGGCAAGCCCACTGCTCGTATTGTAACCGTAAGTCATCAGCATCTAGGCCATTCCTATGTTCAGGGTGTAGGTGGTGAGCCGAGGCTGGTTACTGGACCTGGTGAGTATGAAATCAGTGGTGTCATGATTATAGGGATAGCTACCTTCCATGACAAAGAGAAAGGCACAAAGAGGGGTAAAAATACTGTTTATGTTATGGAGGTAGACGAGGTATGGGTATGTCATCTTGGTGACCTGGGTCATGTGCTTACTGCTGAGCAGGTAGAGGAGATAGATAATGTGGATGTGCTACTACTTCCGGTAGGCGGGGTATCCACTATTGATGCCTCTATGGCAGTTGAGGTAGTCCGACAGCTTGAGCCTAAAGTGGTGATTCCTATGCATTATAAAACTCCAGCGCTAAGCTGGGAACTTGAACCGGTGGAGAGATTTCTTAAGGAGATAGGGGTAAAGGAAATCAATCCACAACCCAAGTTATCAGTTACTAAGTCAAACCTCCCCATCAGCACTCAGGTTTTTTTGCTTGATTATCCACACTAATTTTCCCCTGAGCTATTTTCCTAGAGCTTCAATACCTTTATCGTCAGTATTATCATGGTGATTAGCAGCATCATCATGACTAAGAAGAAGGTGAGAAGCAAGATGCCTCCCATGGGCATTAGCCATGGTGTTAGCCGTTCTATCCAGTCTGGGGTGGTTGGCTGGGGTGGAGATGGTGCTGGTGCTGGTGGGGGTGACTCAGGCTTGGGTGGTGGTTCAGTGGTGAAGGCACCAGCAGCACTCCAGGCACTGTAGCTATCACCGCTGATGCCTCTGACCTTCCAGTAGTAGGTGGTATCGTGGTTCAAGGGTGTATTGCACTGCCAGGCGGTGCTGGGCAAGGCATAAGAGCCCATTTTCAGAATTGAAGGATTGATGAAGGAGACGTCGGTGGATACTATTAGCTCGTATTTATCTGCCCCGGCTACCGCGCTCCATTGAAATACTGGTTTTATCGGCACCCGCCCGGCACCAGCTCCAGGACTACTGAGCTCAGGAGCATTAGCTTTAGTGCCGAAGGTGGTGGTGAACGACCACTTATCTGACCACTGGCTTAATACCGGCTGGCTAGCTCTCACCCGCCAGTAATATGTAGTACCCGGCTCAAGGACTGGCAGGTGGGCTGTGCTTGCTCTGGTATTACCCTCAAACCCGGTAGGAACGCTGGAAAAGTCGGTGTCATGGTCAAGCTGCCATTGGTACTCGGTGGCACCGCTCAGTGCCTGCCAATCAAGACTAATATTGCTAATGGTGTAATTAATAATATTGCCTATGCCTGATGCTTTGTTGGACGGCGAGGTCAGGGTAACCGGCAGGGTCAGACTATCAATATATATCATAAGCCGACTGGTGGCAGCATCAACTGACCATAGCTTATTATCGGCCAGCCAAAGCCCAGTTAGCTTAGCTCCGCTGTCAAGCCCGCGGGTTACTGTCTCAAAAGTTGGACCCAAGGGATATGTTGGATTAAGGCAACGTTCCAGACCACCGTCAGCTTTGAAATTGGTGGCGTACAATGTGCCATCAGGTGATGCTAATAGTTGGCTGACAATTCCACCTGTGGGTAGTGTACCATCTATTTTTTCCCAGGTGGTTCTGGTGCCGATGATGAAGCGGTAGAGCCCCTTGTCTGCGGTGTTGCTGGCAGCATAAACGGTTTTATTACTGCTGTATCCTGATCCTGGGTCAAAGGCAACGGTTACCAAGCCGGTAAAGGGTGGTGAGGTAGCATCGGGTGGCAGTGGCTCAAAGGAGTCTCCGTTATCATTAGACCAGTAAACCCAGCCATTGGTATTACCTACCAGGATGGTCTTATCCTTGTCATAGTTAGGCGATAGGGCTATGGAGTTTAACGACTGACTACCAGCTATTGCCTTGGTAGAGTAGGTTAAACCGCTATTGGTAGTATGGTAGACCAGTCCGTTAGTGCCATCAAAACTGCCGATGAACAGGGTAGTCTCATTAACCACTGCCCATACGTCAATAGGGAGTGGGGTGGTTTGGGGTGAACTGAAGGTTTGCCCATTATCTGTTGACTTCCATATTACTGGGTTACCGTTACTGACGCCAACTATGAACACTACTGGGCTAGTAAAGCTATATTGTGGGGGCAGCCCCACCCGGTCAATCTGGTCTATATTAGTCAGAGTGCCGCTGAGTAGTCTTTCCCATCCCGCCCCGCCATTCAGGCTGCGCCAGAGGCTATGCTTGCTACCCCAGGTGAGCATAAATAGGGTATTGTCTAGGCTGTAGCGGGGAGAAGGTGCTAGGTCAAGAATATCAGTGATATCGGTGTCAATTAAGCCAATCTGATTCCAGGTAATGCCAGTATCCTTAGTATAGGAAAAGGCACTCTCGATGCCACTGGTGGCGGCATATGCCTTACCACTGCGGGCGAAATCAGGAGCCATCGCCACATAGGTATTGCTCTGTCCTGTTGGTGGCTTGGTGCTTTTTGTCCAGTTTCTGCCGCCATCAACGCTGAAGTAAACCTCGGCACTGCGGGCAGCACCAGCCAGCAGTTTAGCCTTGGCAGCATTGCCATTAATTGCTAGCCCGGTAACATCAACATTGCTTAGATTATAGCTAGCGCCAATGTTAAGGTCAGCAGCCACTGACCGGTTAATCTTATAGACATCACCGTTATCACCGCCGGCAGCAATAGCCACAAAGTAACTTGCCATTATCTGTGAGTCATAGTCTTCAGGGAAGACGATAGCAGCTGAGTTCGCCACGGCTACCGGGGCGGGGGGTGTTGAGTTATCCTTATTCAGCTGGGCATTACCTATAGTTGCCCCCCAGCCAGCATTGCCGAATTTGGTGGTGACAAAGGTATTCGTCTCATTGGTGACTACGGCTACCAGTTGCTGGTCTCCGGGGAAGTTCGGTGAGAAGGCTACCGCATAGACATCATAGTTGCCCAGGCTGGTATCTATCCAGGTGAAGGGTGCAGTTTCATCCAGAATATAAACGCCACCATATT
>Ga0315289_10016126_pt1 | contig 10332 bp, 9 predicted proteins | sample YL17G11_40_MG_FD_203452 | JGI IMG/M metagenome (GOLD analysis project Ga0315289, IMG submission 203452) | Sediment microbial communities from Yellowstone Lake, YNP, Wyoming, USA - YL17G11_40 | ecosystem: Environmental > Aquatic > Freshwater > Lake > Sediment | place: USA: Wyoming | collected...
ACGGCAGCGAGGAAGAGGTCACGCCTGTCGCGTCCGCTGCTGCTGCGGCTCCCGCTGCTGCCGCGGCGCCTCGGAGTGCCGCGATCACGTCGCCTTGCCCTCGAGCCGCGCTCCCGCCGCCGCCGCCGCTGCCGCCGCCGGCCGGAGACGGGGCGGACAGCCTTTCGAGGTACCGCGCGGCGGCCGCCTCCTCCGAGCTGTCAGCGCCGTAGAAGCCGTCGCTGTGGCTGCGGCCGGCGAGGGCCATGCTGAGTGCCGAGAAGGAGGTGTCAGAGTACTGAGGAGAGAGAAAGAGAGAGAAAGAGAGAGAGAGAGAGATTTTTTTTTCGAGGTCGAGGTGAGCAAAAGTGGAATCCAAAAAAAGAGGTAGGGGAGAGAGCAGAGAAGGCCTCGCCCGCGGCCCTTGGAGGATCGAGGTGCTTTTGTCAAAAGCTCGCGCGGGCCCATGCCTCTCTTTGAATTGTGGAGAGCCGCTCTCGCGGGAGGGGAGGGGGAGGGTATTGGAGGATAAAAGGAGAAAAAACGGATAGTTCGGCAAACGGGTCCTGAAGTTCTCCTACGCCTCGTGCTCGTCAACGATCGGAGGGAAATTTGAATAAACAATCAAGAAGGGCGACCTATGCTTCCAGTCGCGTCCCAAATGCCGTCGTCCTCGGCGACGAGCCCCGCCCAAACTCTCCGCGACGATGCGGACAGAACTGCTCGACGCTTCGCCGCGAGAGGGGGCGCGCAGCGACGCAAAGCTCGGTCACTGGCGGGCGCTAGGGCAAACCAATCAAAAAGTAGAATTTTGATGGCCCAGCTCCCTTGCGTCTGGACCAAGTGAAGCCGAAAAAAACAAAAAAGTACCCGCATCGAGGTCCTTTGGGGGCGCCGATTCGCTCTTTCCTCCGCTTGCCTCTCGCCCAGGAATCCACGCAAACAATCAGAATCAGGCGCTCGGGGCGAGGCGGCGAGCGTCGAAACGGAGCGCCAGGCTCGAATCGCCGAGGGGAAAAAAAGCCATTGCGGAAGAGAAGAAAAAACGAAAAAACGCACCAGAGAACGTTCCGTCGCCGCGATTGGAAGTCCTCCTCCTTCCTCTTTTTCGCCGCGCCGCGGGAGGAGCCTCAGCTCGTCCTGCCCGTGCGCAAAGTTGCATCGCTCGCCGAATCTACAGCCTCCGGACTTCCACCTGTGGATTCGTAATGGTTTTTTTCAGGGGCGTTTCTGGGAGGTGAGAAATTGGGTGCTGGCGAGGGCTTTGCTAGTCTGTCGACCCTTTTTCCCTTCTTCGTGCAGTACCAGCGCATTTCGAAAACTTGTTCGGACCCTCTTTCGCGTAGGCCAAGCCCCCCCTTACCTCAAGCAGATGCGCGTCTTTGCGTTGTCCGCGTTGCCCCGAAAGGGAGAGGGCGGCGGGTTTCCACTCCTGCGGGTCCCGTCGCCGTTGCCGCTCGCTCCTCCACGCAGCCGAACGTCGCCCGATGCATCTTCGAGCTGCTGCCGCTGCGTTGCCCCTGCAGCCGCCAACGCCAGCTGCGCGAGGAAAGGATCCATTCTCTTTTCTCTCCCGCCACCAGCTCCGACAGGTTGAAGTAATGCAGCGCTGGCGCCGAGTTAAACAAAAAGCCGCGAGCAAGCCGGAGAGAAGAGAGAACGACGCACTCTCGAGGCACCGAGAGCGCGATATGTGAGCGTCGGAATATTTTTGGCCTTTGGCCTCTTTTCAAGCCTCAACCTCTTCCTGCGGCCACCTCAGGAGGGGGCAACGTCACCGCGCTTCTCTATTTTATGCGCACCTGCGTTTGAGCCACTCAGACGCGGGACCCCCTGTGCAGTGCGAGGCGGTGATAGGAGTGGCCTTTTTTCCCCCTTTTCTTTTTTTCCCTTTTCTTTTCGTTTCACCTCTCTCTCTTTTCTCTCTGTCACAACATTTTTTCTTTCTTTCTGCCTTTTTGCTTGCTCTCGCCCCCCGCCTCCGCCTCCGCCTCCACCTCTCTCCTCGGGCAGCAATGGGCCCTCCGACCTCGGAAGCGGCAGCAGCCTTCCAAGCCTCCCAAGCCCTTTCCTGGTCCGACGAAGGGAAAGCCGTCGTCGTCCGCGTCCCCCTCCCTTCCTCTCCCTCTCCCTCTCCCTCTTCCTCGGCTGAAGACGACGACGTCGTCGTCGACGCCGGCGGGGGCGGCCTCGTCGTGTCGCTCGCCTCGTCGAAGAAAGATCTCCTGCGCGTCGTGCAGCTCTATGGCACCATCGACGCCTCCAAGGTCTCGAAGAGCGTGTCCAGGGCGGGGGCGGGCGCCAAAGGGGCGGGGAGCGGAGGGGAGGTGGTCGTGACGCTGCCCAAGCTCGACGGCGGCGACGAGAGTTCGGCGCGCTGGCCCTCTCTCGAGGCGAGCGCAAACGACGACGGCGGCGACTCTTCCTCCTCCTCTGGCGCCGCCGCCGCCCTCGCCGAGAGAGAGCACGTCGCGATGCTCCTGACCGCCGCCAAGGAGGGAGATTTCGAAGGGCTCAAGGCCGCCGCAGAGAAGTATCGTGGCGATGCCACGGGCGGCGGCGAAGGCGACGGCGACGATGCGACGAAGCAATCCTCCACCGGCGTCGGCGCTATCAAGGATGGCAACGGCCGCAGCGTGCTCCACTTTGCCGTCGCCGGGAAGAACACTGCGTGCGCGGAGTGGCTCGTGGACGAGTGTGGCGTCAACGTCAACGCTATGGACGACTCGAGTGCGTCCCCCCCCCCCCCAGATCGATAACGGCGGCGGTGGCGGTCTTTTCTCCTCTCTCTTTCCTCTCTTTTCTCACCAACCCCCTTCTTCTCGCCTCGCCCCAAACGCGCGCACAGACGAGACCCCGCTCGCCGTCGCCGCGGCCGTGGGAGACCCGGAGACCGTCCGCATGCTCCTCGCCCGCGGCGCCGACGCGACCCTCGCTGGCCCGGGCACCGGAGCGGCAGCGGCGGAAGCGGCCTCCAACGCCAACTCCTCTGCTGTCGGGATCCCGCCGCTCTGCCGAGCGGCCGCCTCGGGCAGCGCAGAGTGCGTCCGCCTCTTGCTCACCGCGGGCGCCGACGCCGCGTCCGCGGGCCCCACCGCCGAGGCCACGGTCGGCCCTCCCCTCTTCTGGGCCGCGGGCTCGGGCGACGGCGGCGGCGAGATCGTCAAGCTGTTGCTCGAGGCCGGCGCCGACGCGAGGAGGGTGGCCCCGGACGGCGTCACCGCGCTGCTGGTCGCCACGGCCTCGGAGAACGCCGAGGCCGTCGAGGAGCTCTTGAGGGCCGGGGCGGACCCGAACGCCGCCGCCGAGCGCGAGGGGGTGAGGCCGCTCCACGTCGCCGCCGAGGCCGGCGACGAGAGGATCGTGAGGGCGCTGCTGGCGGCGGGCTCGGACCCGGACGCGGAGGACATCGGGGGGCTCCGGGCCGTCGAGGGCGCCGCGGCGGCCGCGGAGCGCGCGGTGGTGGAGATCCTGTTCCCGGTCACGGCGAGGAAGATCGTCGAGTTTGGCGGCAGCGGCGAAGAAGGGGCCGGCGAAGGGGCAGGCGGCAGCAAAGGCGGCGGCGAGAAAAACAGGGAATGGTCCGTGGAGGGGCTGATGCTCCGCGGCGCCGCGGAGCAAGCCAGGAGGCAGGCTGAACACGCAAAGCACGGCGGAGGGCACCACCACCACGGCCACGACCACGGCGACGGCTGCGGCTGCGGGCACGGGCACGAAGGAGGAGGAGACGGGGAAGAAGAAGAGAAGGTCGAGGTGCCAGCGCCCGAGGCGCCCGACGCCGCCAAGGCCGCCGCGGCGTCCCGCGCCGGCGACGAGGCCTTCGTCGCCGGAGACGTCGCGCTCGCCTTCGACAAGTACTCGGAATCCCTCCGCCACGCCACGGACGACTCCAAGGTGTGGAGCAACCGGGCCGCCGCGGCGCTGCGAGGAGGCGGCAGCGGCGGCCGCGGCGCCGAGCGCGCCCGCGCCGACGCCAGGGTCGCCCGCGCGCTCGACCCGACGAGCGTCAAGGCCTGGTTCAGGGAGGGCAGCGCCGCCGAGGCGCTCGGAGACTTCGAGTCGGCCGCGAGGGCGTACTTCGAGGGGTACAGGACCAACCCGGCGCAGGGGAAAGAGTGCGCGGAGGCGTTCCAGGCGGCGGTGGCGGCCGGGAGGGCGGCGCACGCGGCCAAGCCCGCCGCGAATAAGTAGAGAGAAAGTAAGGGAGGAGATACAGAGAGAGGAATGAGAGAGAGAGAGAGAGAGAGAGTTTTGATTGCTTTGCGTATGCTGCGCCTTTTGCTTTTGCTTTTCGAAAGTGTCCTTGAGATCAATTCCAACACGCACAGGCCACAATGTTACAGAACGCAAAGAGGTAAACGACGACGATTTTTTTTCTATGACTACATTTTCTCTTCAACCGCCTGCAGGATCCGCGTCACGTACCGGAGCCGCACCGCCAGCCTCCGGGCCTCGTCGAGGTCCCCGCTCGCGAAGGCCCGCGACAGGCCGTGCGAGAGCGCGTCGGCCGCCCGCTCGTGCTTGGCTCTCAGCAGCGCCAGAGGGCACGGCGAAGTGTCGCTGCCGCTGCTGCCGTCGCCGTCGCCGCTCGACTCTCGTCCCCTCCTGCTTGCCGCCGCGGCGGCAGCGGCCTCCTCGACCTCCTCCCTCGCCTCCATCACCTCCATCAGCAGCTCCGGGTCGCCAAAGACCTCCCGGCTCCCTCCGATCGCGCCATCGTCGTCCCTGTCCGGCCTCGTGCCGTCGAGCAGGAACCGCGCCCTGGCCAGCGGGCAGCGCAGCAGCGCGACCGCGGCGTTGACGGCCGCCGACGCGTCCGCCGCCGCCAGGGAAGCCCGGTCCCGGTCCGAGGGGGGAGCGGAGGGGCGGCGGTGATGCTTGTCCGGGTGCAGCTTCGCCTGCAGGGCGCGGTAGGAGGCCTCCAGGGCCTTCGGGTCGACGTCGAAGGAGCGCGGGAGGCCCAGGAGAGAAAACGGGTCGGGAGGGAGTGCTGCGCCGCCGCCGCCGCCGGGGGAGGAAGCACGAGGCGCGGAAGGGGAAGCTTCTGGTTCGCCGCCGCCAAAGACCAGTTCCAGAGGCTGCACGGCCCTGCAGGACCCGCAGACGAGCGAGGGCCTGGCGGTGCCGGCGTGCTGGCCGCAGGACCAGCACGGAGGTGCGTGCGTTGCTGGAGCTGCAGGAGGAGGAGGAGGAGGGGTTTGAGGTTGAGAAGAGGAAGCAAACGCTCGACTTTGCCTCGCGATCTTCAGAGCTTCTGCTGGCTTCCACGCTTCTGCCGAGGTCGAGGCGAGCGCGCCGCTGGCGACACGACAGGGGGAGACGGCAGCGATGGCTGCCCCGGCGCTGCTGCTGCAGCTGGCAGGAGCCGACGCCGCGAGGCGCGACAGCACGTCGAGCAGTCGACGACGCATGGAAACCAACTTTTTGTGTTCAGTTTTCTTTTTGCCTCTCGCCCTCACTTCTTTTTCCCTTTTCGGTGTCGTCGTCCTCTGGCTTTTTTCTTTTTCACTCGTTCTTCATCGCCATGGCAGGCCGCAACGCCGTCGTCTCCTTCCTCAAGGAGACGTACGGCAAGCAGACCGTGCTCGAGTGCATCAAGGCCGGCGGGTTCAAGGCGTTTTTCGACGGGAGCTTGGCGTGAGTTGAAAAAGACAGAGGAGGGAGCGTTTGGTTTTGGCCGCCGCGGCGGGGGAACGAGTTTTTCATTTTCGAAAGCGCTTGTACTGTTTGAATCCCGCCACTTCGCTTTCTTCCTTACCCATCGTGGGCATGACTTTGATGCTTTCTTGGCCATGAGCGGGAGAAAGAGACGAGAAGATGCTTTGAACGCGGAGGAATCGGCAGGTGGAACGTCGATGATGAAGTGAAGAAGAAAGTCCAATCGAGCAATCGTTCGTTCGTCGCTCACGTGCCCCCTCTCAACCTCGACCCAAACCAACAACGGCCAACAACGACGACAACAACAACAGCCAAACCACGCTCGTGCACAGCCCCGGCGCCACCCTCGTCGGCACCGACGCCAGCGGAAACCGCTACTTCGAGCGCATGACCCCCGAAGAGCAGTACGGCAGGCACCGCTGGGTCGTCTACGGCGAGCTGGACTGCCACCGCGGCCAGGACCCGACGTCGGTGCCCGCAGAGTGGCACGGCTGGCTGCACAACATCACCGACGACGCGCCGTCTCGCAACCCGGGCGCTTTTGACAACGGGTACGCGTGGTCGCTGCCGCACAGGGGTTTTTCTTCCAACACCGCCGCGGCGTACCTTCCGAAAGGGCACTGGAGCAACCCGGCGCGGAGGACCTGGAAAAAGGTCTCGACGTGGGACGGTGGGAGCCAGTGAAAGAAGTTGTCTTGTTCTTCTCCTTCTCTTCCTGTTTCTCTCTGCGTCTTCCTCGAGTTGCAGCGCTCGTAAAAGGAAAAGAAGGAAAGAGGAGGGAGGAGTCGGGACCAACAAACTAGACAAAAAAAAGCGAACTGAGTTTTTCTTAGAGAGAGAGAGTGTTTTTCTTTCCTTGTAGTTTAATTTCATCTCCACATTTATTTTGATTGTTCCGTTTTCGCGGCTCTCTCTGTGGCCCTCAGGACCTGATCCAGAGAGAGAGAGAGAGGAAGAGAGAAGGAGGAAGAGGTAGCTTCCAGCTCCTCCGCGCTCTGCTTTTCGGAAAGAGCCTCCAAGAAAACCCAAAAAACCGAGAGCGTCGAAACAGGGGTCATTGTTTTCCTTCTAGAAAGAAAAAGGAAAAAGAAAAGAGGAGAGCAAAAGTCGCGTTCCACTTTTCTCCCTCAACGAACACAACCAGACCCACCATGCTGCGCCAGGCGGCGTCCTCTCTGCGCCGCGCCGCGGGCGAAGGCCTGGTGAGGAGAAGCTTTGGAAGCTTTGCTACCGCGCGAAGAGGAAGGAGAAGGAGAAGAAGAGGCAGCCAGCGACGATTGAACGAGCGACGGCGCCGTGGCGTTGCAGAGCTAGCCAATGGCTGTTTAAAAAACCTTTCCCCCCTCTGTGCCTTCTTTCTCACGCCTTGCCTCGATCTCTAATTCACATCGGCGTATAAACAGCTGACGTCTCTGGCCACCCGCATCGATGCTTCTGGCTTGGCGCGCTTCAGGTAAGACGAGTGACATAAAGGAGGAAAAGCCTTGGCGACGGCAGCAGCGATGTTTTTCGATTGCTCTTCGACAGCAGCGCATCGGGTTTTTCGATGCTGCAAAGATGGTGTTTCGTCTCTGCGCTCTGGACTCCTTCCGTCACCAGGGCTAGCTCTCCATCGCCGATCTGCTCCCTGATGCACGGTAGATCAAGAAAAGGCTCACAAGAGCATGATCTTGGCCCCTCTTTCGATGTCCGTCGTGATGACTCATTTCTCTTATTCCGTCACATTTTTTTTAAAAAAATCCTTTCCCAGCGCCTCCGCCGCGGCCCGCGCAGGAAACGAGATCATCGGGATCGACTTGGGCACCACAAACTCATGCGTGGCCGTCATGGAAGGCAAAGTAAGCATTTTGAGAAGACGAGCAAAATGGATTTCTTTTTCGTGTTTTTTCGTTCGTCAAAACCTCTTCCTCGATCTCATCCTCAACTCTTTCCTCTTTCCTCTTCCCTCCGCTCCCTTCCTCCGTCCCTGCCTCGCTCCCTCCCTCCTCCCTTCAGGCCGCCAAGGTCATCGAGAACGCCGAGGGAGCCCGCACCACTCCCTCCGTCGTCGCCTTCACCGACAAGGGCGAGCGCCTCGTCGGCCTGCCCGCCAAGAGGCAGAGCGTCACCAACCCGACGAACACGGTCTACGCCACGAAGCGCCTCATCGGCCGCACGTTCGACGACCCGCAGACCCAAAAGGAAGCCAAGATGGTCCCTTACAAGATCGTCAGGGCGGACAACGGCGACGCGTGGGTCGAGGCCGGGGGGAACAAGTACTCCCCGAGCCAGATTGGCGCGTTCACGCTGATCAAGATGAAGGAGACGGCCGAGGCGTACCTCGGCAGGAGCGTGACTGAGGCGGTGGTGACGGTCCCGGCCTACTTCAACGACGCGCAGAGGCAGGCGACGAAAGGTTAGTGAGAGCGAAGAGAGAGAGAGAGCGAAGCGAGACAACTTTTCTTTTACCCCCCTTTTTTTCCGACCTCGGGGCTCATCATTCCCTTTTCCTCTTCCCCTTCTCTCCTTTTCAAAAACCCTCGGAATCCCTCTCAAAAAGACGCCGGACGCATCGCCGGCCTCGACGTCAAGCGCATCATCAACGAGCCCACCGCCGCGGCCCTCTCCTACGGCGCCGACAAGAAGGAGGGCCTCTTCGCAGTCTACGACCTCGGAGGAGGCACGTTCGACGTCTCCATCCTCGAGATGAGCGGCGGCGTCTTTGAGGTCAAGGCCACCAACGGGGACACTTTCTTGGGAGGCGAGGACTTTGACAACACTCTCTTGCAGCACCTCATGAAGGAGTTCAAGGCCGACACGGGCATCGACCTGGCGGGAGACAAGCTCGCTATCCAGCGCCTGCGGGAAGCCGCCGAGAAGGCCAAGTGCGAGCTGTCGAGTGCGGCGACGACAGACATCAACCTTCCCTTCATCACCGCCGACGCCTCGGGGGCCAAGCACCTCTCGGTCTCGCTGACGAGGGCGAAGCTGGAGTCTTTGACGGCAGACTTGCTCGAGAGGACCAAGCAGCCGTGCCTGGACGCGATGAAGGACGCCGGGGTCGGGCCCGGGGACGTGAAAGAGGTCGGTTCTTTTTTTCTTTCCTCCATGTGTTTTTTAACTACAACCCGCCCCCCCCCCCCCCCCCCGCGCGAGAAATTATTTCGACTCACCTCGGCTTTTTCCTTTTTCCTTTTTTTATGATGAAAAATCTCCCGCAACTCTTTCTTTCTCTCAGGTTCTCCTCGTCGGGGGCATGACCCGCATGCCCAAGGTACACGAGATCGTCAAGTCCATCTTCAAGAAGGAGCCCTCGCGCGGAGTCAACCCTGTGAGTTTCGCGAATCTTTTTAAAGTTTTTTGTCCTCTTTTTTGGAGTTTCGGAGACGAAACCCAAACTAACTCGCTCCTCTCTCTCATTCTCTCTTCTCTCTCTCTCTCTCATTCTCTATTCTCTCTTTCTCTCTCTCGCTCGCATTCTCTCTTCTCTCTCTCTCTCTCTCTCTCTCTCTCTCATTCTCTCTTCTCTCTCTCTCCCTATCCGCTCTCCCTCTTGTTCCCAAAAAAAAACTCCTCCAGGACGAGGTCGTCGCCTGCGGCGCCGCGATCCAGGGCGGGGTCCTCCGCGGCGACGTCAGGGACCTCCTGCTGCTCGACGTCACCCCCCTGTCGCTCGGCATCGAGACGCTGGGCGGGGTCTTCACGCGGCTGATCGGCCGCAACACCACCATCCCGACCAAGAAGGCGCAGACCTTCTCCACGGCCGCGGACAGCCAGACGCAGGTCGGCATCAAGGTGCTGCAGGGCGAGCGCGAGATGGCCGCGGACAACAAGCTGCTGGGCCAGTTCGAGCTCGAGGGGATTCCTCCGGCGCCCAGGGGCGTGCCGCAGATCGAGGTCACGTTCGACATCGACGCCAACGGGATCGTGCACGTGGCCGCGAGGGACAAGGCCTCGGGCAAGGAGCAAAACATCCGCATCGAGAGCAGCGGCGGCCTCTCGGAGGACCAGATCGAGCGCATGGTGCGCGAGGCCGAGTCGAACGCGGCGAAAGACAAGGCGCGCCGCCACGCGATAGAGGCGAAGAACGAGGCCGAGACGGCGATCTATGCCGCGGAAAAGTCTCTGGCCGAGTACAAGGACAAGGTGGGCTCGGATGTCGTCGAGGCGATCGAGAAGGCCGTGGCGGAGGTGCGCGCGGTGACCGCCAAGGCCGAGGCCAACGACGGGGGGGCCGGCGAGGGCGACGCCGAGGCGATCCGGGCGGCTGTCAAGGAGCTCAGTGTCGCGACGATGAAGATCGGAGAGGCCATCAACAAGGGCTCCTCTTCCGGCGCAGGGGGAGGTGGCGCCGACAAGGACTCGTCCTCAAAGGACGGGAACACGTACGACGCCGACGTGAAGGAGGAAGGGAAGTAGAGAAAGAGGGAGAGGCAATGTTTTTTTGTTTGAGAGAGAGAGCGGAGTCGAGAGAGGAGAGACAAAAAGTTAATATCTTGTTTTCATTATGGAAGAAAAACGCGTTGAGAGGGACCCGCGCGCGTGCGTTTTCCTTCCTTCTTCTTTCCGGATCGTTGTCATTTTCCTCTTTTCCCTTGTCAACTTCTAAACAAAAAAGCAAATTAGAGAGAGAGAGATTGAGAAAAAAACATGTTTGTTTTGTGTTTGCAAAAACTCTCTTCGCAGTGCCCCTCACCCCTCTCTCTCTCTCTCACT
>Ga0315289_10016127_pt1 | contig 10332 bp, 9 predicted proteins | sample YL17G11_40_MG_FD_203452 | JGI IMG/M metagenome (GOLD analysis project Ga0315289, IMG submission 203452) | Sediment microbial communities from Yellowstone Lake, YNP, Wyoming, USA - YL17G11_40 | ecosystem: Environmental > Aquatic > Freshwater > Lake > Sediment | place: USA: Wyoming | collected...
GCAGGCGAAACTGACGCTTGAGCACCTGAACGTGGCCGACGCCGACCCCACGGGGGGCGCCGAGATCGACGCGCTCCTTCGCCCGTTCTGGAAGGAGCGGTTCCGGTTGGTCGGGGGTCCCAGGGCGCTGGCCGCCGGCCAGGCCGCCGGTCCCGGCGCCTGATGGCCGCGGCACGCGGCATCCGGGCACGCCGAGAAGGTGCGGGCGCCGGGCGGGCGGAAGGCGAGTAGCAGGGAACACAGGAACACACTCAGTCAGGGGAGGTTACACGAGATGGCTTCGAGCCGCGACGAAATCATGAACAAGGTTCGCCAGGCGCTGGTCGATGCCCTGGGGGTCGATGAAGACGAGGTCATCCCGACCGCGCGGATCGGGGCCGACCTGGGCGCCGAGAGCATCGACTACCTCGACATCGTGTTCCGGCTGGAGAAGGCGTTCAACATCAAGATTCCGCGCGGGGACCTGTTCCCGGACGGCGTCCTGACGACGGAGGAATTCGTCCAGCAGGGCGTGTTCACCCCCAAGGGCCTCGAAGAACTCAAGGCCCGCATGCCGTTCGCCGACCTCAGGCCGCTCCTGAAGGACCCGAAAGTGCAGAACCTGGCCGACGTGTTCACGGTGGACATGATTGTGCGCTTCGTCGACACCCGGGTGAGCGGCGCGGGTGCAACGCCGCCGCCGAACCCGGCCTGATTCCGGTCAGCCCGGTCGCATGGACCCCTCGGGGCCGGCGGCAGCGGCTCCGCGGTTCTGTTGCCGCAGGCGGAGACCCAATGCGCTGGATCTGGATCGACAAGTTCATCGAGTTCGAGCGCGGCCGCCGCGCGGTCGCGATCAAGAACGTCTCGATGGCCGAGGAGCACCTGCACGACCACGTGCCGGGCTACCCGGTCCACCCGCCGACGCTGATGATCGAGGGCATGGCCCAGACGGGCGGCGTGCTGGTGGGCGAGGCGTTTGACTTCCGCGAGCGGGTCATTCTGGCCAAGGTCTCGCGGGCCCGGTTCCACCAGCGGGTCCTGCCGGGCGACCAGATCAGGTTTGAGGCCGTTGTGCAGGGCGAGGTCCGGCCCGAGGGTGCCTCGATCACGGGGCGGATTACACGCGGCGCCGAACTCGTGGCTGAGATCGAGATGATGTTCGCACACCTCGACCAGGCCCGCGCCCCCCAGGACGTCGGCGACGAGAACTTCGTTTTCAGCGACGACTTCATCCGCCTGCTCAGGATGCGGCATCTCGCGAACCTGAAGCCGCCCGACGCCGCGGGAGCAGCCAAACCGCTCCCTTGACCGGAGAGGGCGGCGAAGCCGGGTCAGGGTGATTGCCGTGTGGCCCCATCGCCCCCATCCCCGCTCCCACGAGGGGAGAGGGGTGTAAGATAGACAGCCAGCATACCCTCTCCCACGAGGGGCGAGGCGTGTAAGGGAGTCGGAGACCCGTTTGGGCCGCCGCGTCGTCATCACGGGACTGGGCGTCGTGAGTCCGGCGGGCATCGGCGCCGCCGCGCTGGCGGAGGCGGTGCGCACGGGCCGGTCGGCCATCGGGCCCATCACGCGGTTCGACGCGTCGGCCTATCCCACCCGCGTGGCGGGCGAGGTCCGCGACCTCGATCCCACTGTGGGCACACGCAAAGACCAGGCCCGCTACATCAAGAAGATGTCGAAGGTCATGGCCGTCGACATCCAACTGGCGGTCGCAGCCTCGAACCTGGCTATCATCGATGGCGGGCTGCCGGTGGGCGACCCCAAGGCCAACGAGCCGGTCCTGCCGACGATCGACCACACGCGCATCGGCATGATCTTCGGGACGAGTTTCATCCCGACGGAACTCGACGACCTCGGCCCCGCGGTGCGCGCGGCGACGGCCGACGGCGAGTTCACCCTCAAAGGGTGGGGCTCGCGCGGCATTCCGCAAATCTTTCCCCTGTGGCTCCTGAAGTACCTGCCGAACATGCATGCCTGCCACACGGGCATCCTGTGGGACGCCCAGGGGCCGAGCAATTCGCTCACGTGCACCGACGCGGGCGGCCTGCTGGCGCTCGACGAGGCGTCGCGGCTGATCCGGCGCGGCGCGGCCGATTGGATGCTTGCAGGGGGCGCCGAGAGCCGCCTCAACCCGGTCCTGGTCTTGCGGAACTGCCTGCTCAAGCGCCTGACCGAGACCCGCGACGATCCGGCCACGGCCTGCCGGCCGTTCGACGTGGGCCGCACGGGGCAGGTGTCGTCGGAGGGCGCCGCCGTCCTGATGCTCGAGGCGCTCGAGGTGGCCGAGAAGCGCGGGGCGAGGATCTACGGCGAAATCCTCGGCACCGGCGGCGGCGCGACCAACTCGGGCGTCAACGCCTGCGACCCCGACGGCGCCGGCATTGCTGCGGCGGTCCGCGCCGCCTTGGCGGCGGCCCAGGTCAAGCCCGAGCAACTCGGCGCCATCCTCGCGCACGGCACGGCCCTGCCGGCGCAGGACCGCAGCGAGGTGGCGGGTCTGGCCGCCGCTCTCGGAAGAGCGGCGCGGTCGGTGCCCCTCACGGCCATCAAGGGCGTGACGGGCAACATGGGCGCCTCGAGCGGCGTCGCGGAACTGGCCGCAGCCCTGCTGCTCATGAAAGACGGCCAGGTGCCGCCGATCCTCAACTGCGAGCGGCCCGATGAAGCCGGCGTCCTGAACTTCGCGGTCGGCGGCCCGAAGCCGATGGACGGCGATCTCGTGCTGGCGACCACCAACGGCATCGGCGGCCAGACGGCCGCAGCCGTGGTTCGCGTGAAACGGTAGTGCAAGAGGACTATGAAGCGACGAATCGTCATCACGGGAATGGGTTCGGTGACGCCCCTCGGCATGACCGTCGAGGAGACGTGGCGGAACCTGCTGGCCGGCAAGAGCGGCATCCGCACCAACGCCATCTTCGACGCCGAGACGTTCCCGACGACGTTCGCGGCCCAGGTCGCCGATTTCGACATTTCGCCGTACGTCCGCGACCCGAAGGTGCTGGCGAAGGCGGGCCGTAACGTCCGGTTCGCCATGGCCGCCGCCCGGATGGCGATGGAAGACGCCGGCCTCCGCGGCGCCAAGTTCGACCCGGTGCGTTTCGGCATATACCTGGGCAGCGGCGAGGGCATCCTCGACTTTTTCACGCTGATCCATAGCATCGCCAACGGCGTGCAGCCCGACGGCAAGGTTGGCATCACGGGCTTCGCCGAGGTCGGCTTTAAGCGCTACGACGCGGTGAGCGAACTTGAGCAAGAGCCGAACATGCCCGCCAACCACCTGGCCTGCGAGTACGGCCTGCGCGGGCCGACGTTCTCGTGCCTCACGGCCTGCGCCGCCAGCACCCAGGCCATCGGCGAAGCCACCGACCTCATCCGCACGGGCCGGGCCGACCTGATGCTCGCGGGCGGCACGCACTCGATGATCCATCCGCTGGGCGTCACGGGCTTCAACCTCCTTACGGCCATCTCGACCGAGCACAAAGACGAGCCGTGGCGGGCCAGCCGCCCGTTCGACCGCGACCGGGCCGGGTTCGTCCTGGGCGAGGGTTCGACGATCATGGTCCTTGAGGAACTCCAGCACGCCCGGGCCCGCGGCGCGAAGATCTGGGCCGAGGTCGTCGGCTTCGGCACGAGCGCCGACGCATACCGCATGACCGACATTCACCCCGAGGGCCGCGGTCCGGCGGCCGCCATGCGCATGGCCCTGGCCGACGCCGGATGCCGGCCCGACCAGATCGACTACATCAGCGCGCACGGCACCGGGACCACGGAGAACGACAAGGTTGAAACGCTGGCGGTCAAACTGGTCTTCGGCGAGCATGCGCCGAAGGTGCCCATGTCCAGCGTCAAGAGCACGCTCGGCCACCTGATAGCTGCGGCGGGCGCCACGGAACTCATGACGTGCGTCTTGGCGATACGCGACCAGGTCCTGCCGCCTACCATGAACCTAGAGAACCCCGATCCCGAGTGCGACCTGGACTATGTGCCGAACGCGGCCCGCAAGGCCAAGGTCGAGGTGTGCCTGTCGAACTCGTTCGGATTCGGCGGCCAGAACGATTCCCTGGTAGTCCGCCGCTTCGTGCCGTAGAATGGCTTTTCTCAGGTCGGGATCTTGGGCGCGGAGGGTGTATCTCTTGACACCGGCGCACGGGCTTGCGGTCATGTTGGCGGAAGCGCCGCCGCCGGGCGGCGGCCTCCGCGACCACTGGCTGGCCCTCGTCATCGTGGCAGCCGTCGTGGCCGTGGCGGTGGTCGTCCTGTCCTTCCTGGCGAAGTACCTGCGGCTGGCGGTCAACCTGTTTCTCGACACGCCGCTGCCCATCACCGCGAACCTCCAGGATTACTCGCTGCCCGAGGGCGAAGTGGTGACGTTCCCGAACCTTGAGGGCCGAAGTCTTCGCGGCATGTTCATAGACCGGCCGCCGGGCGTGCCGCGGCGCGGCGTGGTCGTCTTCTGCCACGAGTTCGGCAGCGACATGATGAGCGCCGGCCGCTACGCGTGGCCGCTGGTTCAGGCGGGGTACACGGTCTTCACGTTCGACTTCCGCGGGCACGGCCGGAGTTACACCCCGCCGCACTTCGAGGCGCGGCACTGGCCTTCGAACCGCGAGGTCGACGACATCCGGGCCGCCATCGCCTACGTGCAGAGCCGCTGCAACGTCGACCAGGCGGGCCTCGGCATCCTGGGCGTCAGCCGCGGCGCCAGCGCCGCCGTGATTGCGGCGGCACTGACACCGGCGGTCCGGTGCCTGGTGGTCGACGGCGTCTTCTCGACCGACCTCAGCGTCGACGAACTGGTGAAGCGGTTTGTCCAGGTCTTCGCCCGCGTCGACGTGGCCCGCGCCACGCGGACGATGGCGGTATACCGCTTCTTCCGCACGCTCCTCCTGTTCTACGTGGAACTCAAGTGCCGATGCCGCTTCCCGAGCGCGCGCCAGGCTTTGACGACGCTCGAGGCCGTGCCGATGCTCTTCATCCAGGGCGGCCGAGACACCTACATTCGCCCCGAGTGGACCCAGGCTCTCTATGACTGTAAGCCCGGCCTGAAGGAACTCTGGCTCTGCGCCGACGCCAACCATAACCAGGCCGTGGCCGTCGACCCCACGACGTACGCCCGGAAGGTCGTCGAGTTCTTCGGCCGCCACTTATCGCCTGAGCCGACCGCCGAAGCGGCCGGGCCCGGCGCCGGATAATGGCCGCGCCATGAAGACCCCTCTTGGCATCCGATTGCGGCGGCTCGCCTGGACGCCCCTGCGCCTCGAGGCCAACGTGCGCGTCATTGCCTGGGGGCGGGCGGCGAGGAATGCCGCCGCGGTCCAGGCCAGACTGCTCGAGCGACTCCTCGCGCAGGCCGCCGAGACCCGCTTCGGACGCGACCACGGTCTCGTGCACGCCCGGACCGTCAAGGATCTGCGGCAGGCCCTGCCCATCGCCGGATACGAGCGGTTCGAGCCTTACGTCCGGCGCGTCGAGCGCGGCGAAGTCGAGGCGCTGTTCCCGCGCGGCACGCGGATTCACGTGTTCGCCATGACCAGCGGCACGACGGGAACGCCCAAGCGCATTCCCGTCACCGATGCCGTGGCGAGAGCCTACCGCGAGGGCTGGAACGTCTGGGGCGTCCACGCGATGAACGACCACTTCGAAGCCTTCGGCGCCAGGATTCTCCAGATCACCAGCCGCGTAGACGAGACCATCACGCCGTCGGGCGTCCCGGCCGGGGCGATGTCGGGCTTCACGGCCGAGGCCCAACGGGGGCTCGTCCGGCGGCTGTACATCATGCCGTCCGAGGCTTCCTGCGCCGGCGACACCGCCACGAAGTACTACCTGGCCTGCCGGCTGGGCCTGATGGATCGGCGGGTTCTGCCCGTCACGGCCAACCCGAGCACCCTCCTGGGCCTGGCCAGGGAGATGGACCGGCGCAAGGAAGAACTCCTGCGCGACCTGGCCGACGGCACGCTCTCGGCCAACCTGGCGCTCGCAGAGCAGTACCGCCGCCGCATCGCCGGGCGCCTGCACCCCATGCCCGAGCGGGCCCGCGAGATCGACGCACGGGCCCGGGTGTCGGGGCGCCTCTACCCGAAAGACGTGTGGCAACTGCCGCTCATCGGCACCTGGAAGGGCGGGACGCTCAGCCTGTACCTGCGCGAGATGCCCACGTACTGGGGCGACGCGCCGATCCGCGACATCGGGCTCATCGCCTCCGAGGGCCGCTTCTCCGTCCCGCTTCAAACCGACGGAAGCGCCGGCGTCCTGGAAGTGACGGGCACGTTCTACGAGTTCGTGCCCGAAGACGAGATCGAGACCCAGAAGCCGGCGGCCCTTCTGGCCCACGAGGTCGAGGTCGGCCGGCGGTACTTCCTCGTCGTGACGACGCCGAGCGGCCTGTACCGGTACGACATCCGCGACCTCGTCCAGGTGGTGGGCCGCATGGGCGAGGCGCCGATCATCGAGTTCCTCAACAAGGGCCAGCACGCCTCGAACCTGACCGGCGAGAAACTGACCGAGTTCCAGGTCACCAGCGCCGTCAACGGGTGCGTGGCCCGCCTGGGCCTCGGAGTGCGCAACTACTGCCTGGCCCCCACGTGGGCCGAGGTGCCGTACTACAGCCTCCTGGTCGAGGAGACCGAAGTGGCGGCGGCCCGCGCCGGGGAATTTGCCGTGGCGGTTGACTTGGCCCTCCGGGCGCTTAACATGGAGTATGAGGCCAAGCGCCAGAGCGGCCGCTTGCAGGGCGTCCGCGTCAAGACGGTCGCCGCGGGCGCGTGGCAGGATTACGACGCGGCCGAGGTGGCCTCGCGCCGCGGCCGCATTGAGCAGTACAAGCACAAGTTTCTGGCCAGCGAGTTGGACTTCGAGCGGCGGTTCCGGGTCCTGGCCTCCTACGCGCCACCCGGCGCTCGAATAACCGTTTGAGGGGCGTTGCGGATATGCGTCTGAAAGTCGTCGCCTGCGAAGTCGTGGCCCGCGAACTCTACTGGTGCGCCGCCCGCGCGCAGCAGGCCGTCGATATCACCTTCATGCCGCAGGGCCTGCACGCCAACAGCGACCTGTGCCGCGGCCGCCTCCAGGAGAAGATCGACGCCGCCGGCCCGGACCGCTACGATGCAATCATCCTCGGCTACGGCCTGTGCAATAACAGCACCGTGGGGGTGCGGGCGGCCCGAATCCCGATGATCATCCCGCGGGCTCACGACTGCATCACGCTGCTCCTGGGCTCGAAGGAACGGTACGCGAAACTCTTCGCCCGGCGGCCCGGCACGTACTGGTTTTCGAGCGGCTGGCTCGAGTGCCGCCAGAAGGAGGGCGAGCGCATCGAGCCGCGCCTGAACAGCGGCCTGGGACCCACCTACCAGGGGGGCGACTTCAGCGAACTCGTCGCCAAGTACGGCGAGGAGAACGCGAAGTACCTCGTCGAGTTCATGAGCGGATGGGAGACGAATTACTCGCACGGTACGCTCATCGAGTTCGACTTCGACCGGCGCCTGGGCCTCAGGAAGCGCGTCCGCGAGATCTGTAAGGACCGCCGATGGCGGTTCTCAACGGTCAAGGGCAGCCTGGCCCTGGTGCGGGCCGCCCTCGACGCCCACTGGGACGACGAGCGGTTCCTGACGGTCGGGCCGGGGCGCGCCGTCCGCGCCAGTTACGACGCGGGCGTTGTGGCCGACGAAGCCTGCGCAGGGGCTCGCGGCAAGGGCTGCCAGCGCTCAGTTGCAGGGGAAGGAACGTGCCGATGAGCCAGGCGCTCGATGTCATCCGCCTGCTGGGCCTGGCGAAGGCCGTCCGGGTCAAGAAGCGGTTCGACGAGGCGCTGCCGTACGTCCGCGGCTACGCGGTCTGCTCGTGCCTCTGGGCGCTGCTTGAGACGGGCGTCCTCGACCGCATCCTGGCGCCCGCGCCGGTGGAGCAGGATGCGCTTCTCTCGGGCGGCCGCCTCGACCGCCACGTTCTTGAGAGCATCCTCAACTACCTCGACGGCCTGAGCCTGGTGCGCGTCGAGGGCGGCCGGGTCCGTGCCATGCCGAGACTCCGCCGCCTCATGGCCGAGCCCCGCGGGTTCTTCGAACTCACGTATGCCTATGAGCCTATCCTTGCGGCCCTGCGCGGTCTCCTGACGGGCGAGGCCCGGTACCCACAGGACGTGCAGCGTCTCGGCAAGTACGTCGGCCGCGGCAGCGGGCAACTGTGCCGGACGCTCCCGTATCCGGTCCTGGCCGACATGCTGCGCCGCCACGGCGCCCGCGCGGTGCTGGATCTGGGTTGCGGCGACCTGGCGTTCCTCCTGTTCCTGTGCGAGGCGATGCCGGGCGTCCGCGCCGTCGGCGTCGACATCGACCTGCCGACCGTTGCGTATGCCAGGGAGGTCCTGGCGCAGGCGTCCTGCGGCGGCCGCATCGAGGTCCGCCGCGCCGACATGTTCGACCTCCAGGCCGTCGCGCGCGATCATCCCGAGGTCGACGCCGTCACCGCCGTCGACACCTACCACGAGTACCTGTCGCAGGGCGAGGAGAAGGTGGTCGGCCTGATGCGGCAGTTGAAGACGCAGTTTCCGCGGGCGCTCCTGTACGTGGGCGAGTTCTGCAAGCAGCCGCACGAGAGACTCCGCCGGCGGCCAACGGCCTTCCTCGAACACCACCTGTACCACGACCTGACGAACCAGACGATCGAGACCGCCGCGCGATGGCGGGCGATGTTCGCCGCCGCAGGCCTCCAGATCGTCGAGCAGAAGGTCTTCGACATCGTCGGGCACGGCTACTTCGTCCTGAGGTGAGCGTGAGCGCCCCGCGCGTCAGCATTCACGAGACCGGGTACGAGCACGTCGAAGGGGCCGTCGAGCAGGCGCTCGAGGCGCACGGCCCCCCCGTTGAAGGCCGCACGGTCCTCGTCAAGCCCAACATCCTCGGCGCCATGCCGCCCGAGAGCCACACGAACACGCACCCCAGCCTGGTCCGCGCGACCGTGGCCGCGCTCGTGCGCCGCCGCGCGGGCCGCATCCTCGTCGGCGACAACTCCGGCATGCGGGCCTACGGGTCGAACGAGCAGGCCGCGCGCGCGGCGGGCATATTCGAGGCCGCCGGCGGGCACTACGTCAACCTGGGCGCATCGCCGGTCGCCACGCCGCTCGTGTCGGACTTCGCCAAGGAACTCGCGTTCTCGCGCGAGGTGCTCGAGGCCGACGTCGTCATCAGTCTGCCGAAGATGAAGACGCACGTTGCCACGCTCGTCACGGGCGGCGTCAAGAACTCCTTCGGCCACCTGGTGGGCGGCGAGAAGTCGCGGCTGCACCGCGAGGCGGTCGGCCCCGAGAACTTCGCGCGGGCCGTCGTCGATGTCTACCAGGTGCGGCCGCCGGACCTCGTCATCCTCGACGCCGTCGTAGCGATGGAGGGGCAGGGCCCCAGCGGCGGCCGCCCGCGGCAGGTCGGGCGCGTACTCGCCTCGCGCAGCGCGGTGGCCCTCGACGCCGTCATGGCCGCCATGATGGGCCTGGACCCACGCAGCGTGCCGATGCTGCGGATTGCCGAGGATCGCGGCCTCGGCCCGGCCGACCTCGGGGCAATCGAGGTCGACGGCCTGTTCGAGGTGGTCCGCAAGTTCAAGATGCCCGGCGTCGGCATGGGCCTCGGGGGCTTTGCGGCCCGCCTGGCAATGTGCATCTTCGTGACGCAGCCGCGCGTCCGCTCCGGCAAGTGCGTGCGATGCGGCTCATGCGTCAAGGCCTGTCCGGTCGGGGCCGTCTCGATGACCGACCGCGGCGCCGTCATCGACTACGCCAAGTGCATCACGTGCTTCTGCTGCCACGAGATGTGTCGATACCATTCGATGGACCTCGCGCGGCGGATGCGGCTCGTGCAGCGTCTCGGCAGGTAGGCCCTGAGGCATGAATTGTGCGCGGCGGGCAGGGCATGCGTTTAGCGTTGTCATTCCGAGCGAGCGCAGCGAGTCGAGGAATCTCGCTGTGGTCGTTGCCGTTCGGGCATTCCCACGGCCAGGCCCCTCGACTCGCTGCGCTCGCTCGGGGTGACAGCATGAAGGGAACACGCTGAACAAGTACGGGTCCGGAGACCCGCCGCGCTATGTGGCGCTGTAGTGCCTCATTCGGACGCCAGGCGGCGGAGGGTGCGCAGGTTGATCGGGTCCATCTTGCGGCCGCGGGCATCCTCTTTCGGCGTCTCGAGGATGAAGGGCAGGGCGGCCAGCGCGGGGTGATGCACCAGGAGTCGGAACGTCTCCCGGCCCAGGCGGCCGCGGCCGATGTGCTCGTGCCGATCCAGGTGCGACCCCAGGCTGCCGCAGGCGTCGTTCGCGTGGACCACCGCCACGCGCCCCGGGCCGACGGCTTCGTCGAGG
>Ga0315289_10016128_pt1 | contig 10332 bp, 12 predicted proteins | sample YL17G11_40_MG_FD_203452 | JGI IMG/M metagenome (GOLD analysis project Ga0315289, IMG submission 203452) | Sediment microbial communities from Yellowstone Lake, YNP, Wyoming, USA - YL17G11_40 | ecosystem: Environmental > Aquatic > Freshwater > Lake > Sediment | place: USA: Wyoming | collected...
GTACCCAGATACCCCAACGAATCTGTGATTCGCGGTTGCTGTGGGTTGGGGCTATTGGGCGTGCGTATGAACATTGTCCTACTAATATACCACCATTCGACAAAAAAGTCAAGCACTATTTTTACTGCCCATTTACCGCTAATTTAGGCACATCTACCGCGCGCTGTCCGTTTACTGTAGGCTTTGAGGTGAACCACTCAGGATGATGAGCCTTCATCACCTGCAGTCTCTCGTCACGTCCATCATACATCTGAAAGCACGCGTCGCTTCTATGCTTCGTAAGAAGTTTAGCGGTCTCTCTGTCCATTCCTCCGTTCATGTTGTTTGTGTTCCTGCTTCGTCGACAGTCTCGTACAACCACCAAATCAGCACCGCCTTCCCGCCAACCAGTAGGGAAAGCTTCCCGCAGCCGTCGATTCCATTTGTTCCAGTAGGAAGAAACAAAAGCTTCACCCTCTGTACGAGCACCCGGGTTCTTGAAAATTAACCCAACCCGGTCTTCTTTGTTAGGGTATGCCGCCTCAAGAGCGGTCCACAGACGATCAACGATTGCCACTTCGTTATTGAGTTGCTCTTCTTTGTTGGAGTCGGGTGGTACGGCTATATATCGCCACGTAGCTCCTTTTGGTGCGTTAGGTGCCCCGAATGCCGGACTCTCACAAACCCAATCCCAACGATAGGCAGCAACCTCTTGCAACCGAGAACCGGTTAGGTAGCAGCCGAGATAGAAAAGAGCCATGTGAGGATCTCTACCTTTAAACCAGCCGTGAAATTTTTCGAATGTTTCTTCCGTAAACCACACTCTACGAGGTTCCGCCCGGGGCACCACTCCTTCAAGACTAAAATGCTCTATGTCCAAATTGGTCTCACCAGACAGTTTCTTTCTCTCATGACAATAGCAGCATGCCGTTTGAAACGTCTGAAAATATACGCGTATCGTCTTGTTAGCTAACCCGTCTGCTTTCATTCTCTCTATCCAATCGAGAATGTCCGAGTCTTTAACATCTTTGTGAACCAAAGACCCAACCCCACGTTTAACAGCATTTAACTGTCTTCGAATAACCTCGTGAGATTTGCTGGCGGAAGCTCGGCTTTTCCAATAACACTCCAAAAAGTCGGCTATCGTGAAAGAAGGTGCTTCAATCACTACCATCGGAGGTTCAAAGAGCATCCGACCGTTTTCGTACCAGGGGATGTAAGCGACCTTACCTTCTCGAGTACGCGTTCTTAAAGCCGCCACTATTTCTTCGGCCTGCTCTTTCGCACGCGTCCTGTTTGATAGGTCAAGTGCCTCTTCTGGTACGGACCAGTATACAGATAGTTTACCGGTGCGATGATTTATTGCCGGATAACGACTGTACCACCGGTCTCCTCGCGCAACAACACTTACCCGAGGCCTACTCATAGCACACTCTCCCAGGTTGAGGTTGAGTGGCGATGAGCCTGTACGTTTGTAATATATATGGTGTCATACGTTCGTCCGACACTCACGCCGCCAAGGTTTGGGGTTCGAGCAATTCTTCCGCTGTCTTAATTGCTTTCTTGCCCGAATAAATGGTTCCTGCTTCGATATGGCGCATGAGCTTCACCAAGTCGTAGTCACCCCGAGGTAAGCACACTCCTCGAGGGAACACTCCAGCGCACCGTAGTCCATACACCGTCTGGAGGCTCTTTCCAAGAACCTCGGAAACGTCTTTAGCCTTGCCGATCCGTGCCATAAAACCCTCCGAAATTAGCTTGTTACTATTTTCCTGCACCCCTCCTCCCCTATGAAGCTCATTTTGTGGGAGGGTGGGTGTATGTTTTGAGTCCGTTTAAGTATTTTTTCAGGCTTGTTTCACCAGTCTGCCTCCGGCACGCCAGTGGGTAGTTGGTGTGTCGACTGGAGTACCTACCGGCACTCGCCCCGGCAAAATAATCGCGTTGGTTATTACGCCCTGCGGCATATCTTCCTTAGCTCCCTCCCATGCAATCCAGACCACTCCGGTTTCGTAGGGCTTCTCCAGACGCTGCAACCTACGTTCCAGTTCAATCATGGAAATCCTCCTCTCGGTAAAGATGCTCTTCGTCGAATAGCCACGACCCACCAAGCGGGTGTTCGCCCGCTCCTTGGTTACACATTTTTAGGAGTGGCTTTAACTCCGTATACTGCTTGGTCAAGGCTTTACCATAGAACTTCGTGTTGTATGGCCCCGAGACCACTACATCCTTTTTCCCGACGGAGTCATAGCCCGTGTAGCTTATCACTTTGTCACCAGGCTTGCCGTAGCGTAGCCGTGCTACCTCGGTTATTCGTATTTTAGAGGTCGAGGCGAGCTTCTCAACAGGATAGGTCCCCGCGGTGATGTCTTGCAGCATCTGTTGGTAGTAAGCGTCGGCGTCTTTACCTTCAACGGTCAGCTCAGCACAGGTCTTCATGAATTCAGTCTTGTACTTCGGAGTGTCCCGTTTACGAAAGAGCCCTTTGTTGTTATATGAGCCATTATCCTTTTTGATACAATAGTTTTTAGATTTGTAGAACAGCCCCCACACACCACAATCATCCTGCTCGATATTGATTCCCTTCGGCAAGATCACCTGTATCTCATCGTGAATTGCGTTCGCACTTGAGTAATAAATTCCGTCCGTGTCACACTCGATCACGGTACCCCCGAGTTCGATCATCTTATCGATCATCAAGTGTAATATTATCCGACCGATACGTGTAACTTCTGCCGCCGCGGAAGGACAATTAAACGCCCTGGTCGACGCCAGAAATCCGTAAGCGGAATTCATGAGCAGCTTCAGAGCGTCACTCCTGTCTTTGTTTGTCTTTTTGTATTCGAGCCGTAGCTTGAGTATGTCTTTCAGGTAGGCCGGTAGCACCAGGTCAGGATCCTTGTCAGTCGTGATCTGGTACTGGATCATTATGCTTGGATAAAGAGAGCTCACATCGATCTTCTGGATGTTGTGATATAGTCCAGGAGCAACACTCGTGTATGCGCCTTCATACTCTATCTTTGGTGACGCCTCCGGACTACTACCTTTGTAGTAGTCTTTGAGCAACAACTCAACCTTCTTCGCCGTACTCGCCAGCACGACTTCCTGCCTGGTGATGTTTGGTAAAAAACTCAGCTGTTCGTAGAATGGAGGGTAGAGCTTATTGAACACTCCAAAGGTGTCTACAAGATCGTAGGTCAGGTACTCCTCGAACCGAGGATCACCCGAGGTCCAGTAGGCGACTATCTCCTTTGGCGTTAATTCAAGACGTCGTTCCTTCCGCACATCGAGCTCGACCGCCAGCGTCTTGAGACCGTGGTTACTAAAAAGTTTCTGCGCATCAGCGAGTAACGCCAGATGTAGCGTGTCGACTATCTGCACGTATTGACTACGGATCTCATGATAGCGGTTATAGGCGTCCTTGATAATTCGATCACCATACGGTAGTTCTCTGTATACGAACGGACAGGATATCCCGTGTACCTTACATCGCTCGATGATAAATGGTAGGTCGAACTTCATCAAGTTGTGCCCTACGAGTATGGTGTCTCCAGACAGACACTTTATCCGTTGGCAAAAGTCTCGTAGGATAGCGGCCTCATCAGCATCCCGAAGGATCTTGGTTTGAAAACCGTTATATAAACCAACCGCCAGTATTCTTCCCGCTGTTGGATCCAGACTGGTGGTCTCGATATCGACGACCAGAGCATCAAGAGGTGGTAGTTCCTTGAACTTCAGATGTATGTCTGGTAGCCGTTTAGGGTCCGGTTGCTCCTGCAGTAAGTTGTTCATTTCTTCTCCAGCCTTTCCAGGCGCTCTTCAAGATCGGCATTCACGCACGCCGTCATGAACCCGGTTAACAGGTAACAGAGGTCTTTCGCTTCACGGCTTAGGATCCGACCTCTCTGAAACTCGTTGATCAATTTTGTGAACAGCCGTTTGGCGTCCCTCGCACAACGAACAGTCACAACCTTTCCAGGTAGAAGAGGGGGGTGTCCGTCCAAAGGCCGCCCCACGAACAGTTTAAGCGACTCTTCAGGCTCTGTAGAGGTTTTTGCGGCCTCTGTAGGTACATCCTGTGCTTCCAGAGGCTCCAGGACCTCAGTAGGTACATCCTGTGCTTCCAGAGGCTCCAGGACCTCTGTAACAACATCAGGTAAGCTAATAGCCTGCTCCATACAATCTCCTTGGTTACACATTTTTATAGCGTCTCCAAACCCGATCAGACTTCAAAACCAATACTTTTGGGGACTAAAACTTCCCACCCGGTATTGTCTCACCTAATTGCTTCCTTTTATGTGTGAGAGAACTCTCCCTCTTGCGGTTCTGGTTCTTGCGGTTCTCCTTAGGACAGGGAACCGATACCGCAAGGAAATCGACACCCAGTTTCTTCTAAAAATGTGTAACGGGTAGGGGACACTTCGTGTGTCCCCCTACCCCATCCTTTATGCGGTACCGCCACGGTTCCAGAACCACAAGGCCGTAGAGCCTCTTTCATAGGTGGAAACCTCTGTTTTATCGGTTCCAGAGACCCAGCAAAAAGGCCGGAACCGCAAGCTTTTTCAGAACCGCAAGCGTTATTTAAGGGCTTGGTCACTTTTAACAACCTTTAGTTGGCACTTGCTTGTTTTTGATTTACCAGTGAACTCGATAACACCGTCCGCCTCCATCTCGTCCGCACAGAGGATAACGAGCGCCTTACCTTTGTGCAGCTTACCCGCCAGGGTGTTTTTGGAGATAGGTCCGTTTTCCAGCACGGCACGGATATCAGCCTTCAGGGCGGCTTTTTTCTCTTCGTTCTGCGCATCTTTGACGGTTTCGGGCGTTTTGTCGGTCAGTTTGAAGTTAGGATACTTGAACTCAATAACGACCGGGTCAGCAACAGACCCATATGAATTCTTCACGTGAATAACTTCAATGAGAGTGTCATCAATAGGCTTAAACCACATAATCCATCGTGAGTCGTCGGCGAGAGCACCAGCGCCCCGGGTAGCGTTCATGGCGTGACTCTCTTTACCAGACCGTACCCCCTTGGACACGTGACTGACCAGGATCACCGCCGGTTTGGATTCTATGCCACAAAACGTGTCCATGTGATCCATCATACTGGAGTTCAACTGGTTGGCGTTTTCCTCCACGGCAGTGGCTTTGGACTTGGTGTCGATGATGATTAGGTCGGGCTGTAGCTCGGTAATTGTAGATAGAAACCGAGCATGCTTACTTGTTGCATCACCATCACCGTCCACCAGCTTCTCGTGATCGGTGTCGTTAAAAAGCTCCTTGCCTAACACGAAGAAGCTCTTCTCTACCAGCGGCCACACTTCATCCTTATTCTCAAATTTATCGATGATAGCGTGCATACGCCGCTGTACCTGTTCCCGGTGATCCTCAAGCGAGACGTATAGCGTGCGAATAGAATTGAGCTCAAACTTTCCTAGCCATTTCTGAGGATAGACACCCGTAATTGCTCCCTGTATACCGAGCGTCAACATCGCCATAGATTTCTTGGACGCCCCGCCCTCACCAGGCAACACTCCAAGTACCCTCCGCGGAAGAAGGCCCGGTATTACATACTCCTGTGGTTCTGGAACGGAACGTAGCGAAGTAACAGACATCTGATCGAGAGACCACGGCTCACTAACGACCTGAACGTCTGGCTCAAGCTTATTCCCGACGGTCTCCTTGCAACCGTTGATCGCAAACGTGATCGTACCCTCTCCGTAGGTTGTTCCATCGGCATAGTGCGACTCATCCCACTTCTCGCGCATGAGTTTACTGGTACGGAAGACGGCGTCCATGAGCGCCGCGTCTTTATTGCACCAGTAAGCGAGATAACCACACAGCTGTGCGTCGGCTTTTGAATGATCATCACCCACATCGCCGTTGTACAGGGATAGTATTGTCGCTCCGTGTAGAGATCCGATCATCGCTTTGATTATGGCCTCTGGGGTTACCGGCACCGAGACGAGCGCCGAGGTGACCCTCAGAACAGTTGACGACCCATCATGTGTGGTTACACTTTTTTTAGAGGCTCTACGGCGTTCATATATACCACAGATCGAAGCTATTACGTCTTTTGGTAGCGTTCGGATCTCTACACGATCACCATACGGTCGGTCAGTCACCGTGAAGTAATGTGTGCGATCATATGCTTCACCGAACCCCGAAGCGTTTATTGTTCCTCCAGGCAACACACCGTGCGCAAAAATGTGTAACCCTCTATCGCTCGGACTGTACTCGGTGTAGCTGTCCGCCTGTTTGATTATGAGTTGGGCATCATCAGAGAGGTTTTCAGCTTCATCGAAGCAATCATCCAGGTCAAATAACAACCAACCGACTGGCGTCTCGCCTGCTTGAAAACCGAGACCACTGTACGTGTCGTTGAGCGCCGCCTTTGCCGCCTCATACGTGGTCCAGGTAGAAGCGTCATTGGATTTGGCGTGATACCCGTTTACACTATACGGCGTCTTGAGTACCTTACCCTTATCGTTTGTCTCGGTTTTCCATAGCACCCAGTTGGGTGTGTCAGTCAATTCCTTCGGCAACATGATTACCTCATTGCAGCGTTACTGGTTGTAGGGGACATACGTTTGGTGATCCACTCATCGGGTGGAAGATTCTGCACAGTCATTGGCGGTAGCGCATCCATCACCGGCATGGTGTTACCGATCACCGGAAAGCCCTGTTTGTTTTTTTCCACAACAACCATACAGCGCTTCCCGAGGAGACTGTCCGTATCAAATTCCTCTCCCACCGCAAGCTTTCGTCCAAGTATCCCCGACACCATCTTGTAAAAGTTTGAGCGCTCGTCCATAGTGATGTGATACAGCCCGTTTACGGTCATGTTTGTCATCCTACCGTCTGCGGCTTTATACTGTCGGTCAAGCTCGAACGTTATCACATGCGTCTGCTTATTCCCGAATTTACTTTCAAAAACACCAACATCATCGATGCGGGTCAATGTCGCCTGTAAGACTCCTGGCTCGATCGTATACGGACGTTTATTCTCACCTACCTTGATCTTCATGGCTCACCCCTTGGTTATTGGTTACTTGCATGCGTTTCGTCATACTTATATTCAAAAACATCACACAGCGCCTGTTTCTCCGTCACAAAACCCCACTCATCAGGATCATCCGCCTCAGCGCCAAGGCCCGGAAACTCGAAATAGAGCTTCTTTCCACTGATAGGGTTTTCAATCACTCCGACGATCGGCCCGTTGCGGTCACCACCACAAGATTCACAGTAAAGCACCTTCACCTCATTCATGACCTGCCTCCTTGGTTACACATTTTTAGATACAACCTGGCTTGTTTTCCACCGAGCAAACGCCTGGCGGATGAGCTCTTCATCCACAGGCGATAAGTCAAAGTAGCCGTTCACCGCGCCACTCAAGCGTTGATATGGTATCTTGGTTTCTCGGCACAGATCCGCGAGTGTTCTACCACACACATGTGCTCCAGTTTTGATGTCTGTGCGTATAGAGGGCATGTACTTGTTCCTCCTGTGATAATTTTAGCGCAAAAGAAAAAACGCATCCGTAGACGCGTGCGTGTCTGACAAGGGGAGTTATATAAGCAAAATATTACAGAAGCTAATTTTGGACCCGCTACTTGTCTGACACTAACAATATAGTCCTCAAGTGCCGGAGTCCTCCTGATACAAAATTTGATACCAATAAGAAAAGGCCCCCGTTCTCATAGGAGAACAGGAGCCCTTGCACCGTTAATTTTGTATCAGGTTTTGGCTATTTTGGTATCAGTTTTTCCGTTTCTTTGGTATCTCTGGAACGATGATGTTTAGCGCGGAATGTGGAATGTACAGCTGTTGCGTCCCCGTGATCCTGAAAGCCCTTGCCGTCTTGCCCGTCTTCTTAAACCGCTTGCGGAGTGCGTGAATTGATAGAATGACACGGTGCTTTTTTTCCAACCACTCGTTCATTTTGGGTAGCGAATCGAATGTGTACCCTGGTTCCTTGGTGGGTGTGGAGGTCTTTTTAGGATTAGGACCCACCCTAACTATTGGACCTACGAGCTTTTCGCCGTCCATCATTTGATATGTCATACCTTCGCCCTGCAGCATGACTTCTTTAGTGCCCTTTGACAGCGCGACGGCTTTTGTTTCTCCGGGGGCAAGAATGAACACCTTCCGGTTGAACTCGTCACACTCCTTTTGAACTTCTCGACCCGCACGCACGCCCTGCTCCAAGAGGGATCTAATTAGCCCCGGGGGCACTTTGCCCTGAGCCATGAGATCTCGATCATTGCCGTGTAGACAGTAATAATTTTCAGTATCGTTTCTGTTGACTGGATTCATTAATCCACCAATGGTATGTTGGTGAATCTGTAGACCTGTTTCAACGGTGGCTGCACTAATAGACTTGGGGTCAGACATGCTTGTCCTCCTTCAGGGACGAGTCCGCTTTTGTAGAAGAGGGAAGCGCGGCAGCGGAAGGTTACCGCGTTTGTCGCTGTGGGAAGCAACGCCCACAACTATCCCTGTATGTCAAAATTAGCAATCATTGGGGATAACCATAGCTCGATACAGTGAACGCTATCACCGAGACTATCAACATTAGCACCTCCTGGTTAGTGCCTTTCCTGGATTTTGTGGAGAGGGGAAGAGGTGTCCAGGAAGTCCACCTCGTGTCAGCCGCTAAGCCTATTCCCACTGTAATATACTTTTTCGTAGTGCGCTTATCGCATATTTATTTTGCACTCCGGAGCAATTGTCTGACGGCGTCTGACAGAGGCACTCCCAGACGCTTAGCCAGCTTATGCAGCTTTACGACGACTTTTTCCTCGACTCTGATACAGATTCGGCACTCTTTCATGTTGATCTCCTTGGTTACACATTTTTAGGAACGCTCCGACTCATCCCCGGGTCCAGGCCCGAATATCACCTCAAGAATGTGCACGTCCTCGTCGGGAGCGGCACCCTGTCGGGCTCTCGCGTGCTCTATCGTCTCGTCTCCATACTTGATGATCATCCTTCTGTGTACGGGGGGTTCGCAATGCTGTTGCTCAAGATTTTCAATTCTACCAAGTATGCTCACACTCCTGCCTCCTCTCGTCAGACACCAGGTCACGGACTTGTACAGGCCCACCGACGTTGTGTGTTTACTGTCCGTTTTGAACTCAAAAAAGAAAAGAAACAACCGATAGAATCTGGGAGAAGTCAATAGAGCCTCCCTGTCGCCAAGGAGGCTCTATCATAGGAGAAACGGGGAAAACTGGCGGAAATGGGCTAAAACAGCAAACTCTACGAAAAAGTCAACAACTATTTTTACTGCCCAATTATCGCCAATTTAGGCGCTTCTCCCTCGACCTGTCCGCTTTCAGTAGGTTTTGAAGAAAACCACTCCGGGTGGAGACTCTTCATCACCAACAACCGTTTGTCTCTACCGTCATACATCTGGAAACAAGCGTCACTCTTGTGCTTCGTAATGAGCTTGGCTGTCTCTTTAGGCATGCCGGAGATCATGTTGTTTGTGTTCCTACTCCGTCTACAATCTCTGAACACGAGAGTGTCCGCTCCGTTCTCCCACCAGTTGCCAGGGAACGCTTTACGTAACAACTTGTTCCACTTGTTCCAGTAGTGAGCCCGAAAAGCTTTGCTCTCTGATCTCGCTTCAGGATTCTTATAAATCAACCCAACACGGTCCTCTTTATTCGGATAGGCTTCCATAAGGGCGTCCCACAAACGATCAACTATGACGACCTCATTGTTGATCTGCTCTTCTTTGTTGATGTCCGAAGGTACTTCAATATACCTCCACACAGCGCCTTTTGGAGCGTTGGGTGCGCCAAACGCGGGCCCTTCTCGAACCCACTCCCAGCGATACTGGGCCTCTTCCTGCAGCCGGGAGTCCGTAAGATAGCACCCCAAAAAGAACAGCGCTAACGGCGGGTTTCTCTCCCTGTAGAAACCGTAGAACTTCTCGAAAGACTCCTCGGTAAACCACTCCTTTCGAGGCTCCGCCTTAGGCAAAATACCCTCGAGACTAAAGTGCTCAATGTCCTTGTTGTCTTCTCCTCCCAGCTTCTTTCTTTCGTAACAGTAGCAGCAAGCGGTCAGGAGCATTTGAACGTACACACGTATTGTCTTGTTTGTATACTTTTCCAAACGCAACTTTTCCACCCACCGCAGCAGGTCCGTGTCCTTAACCTCTTTGTGCACCAAGGACCCAACCTCTTTTTTAACGGAATTCAGCTGGCTGCGGAGAACTTTCCTGGACTTTTTAGCCGAAGCTTTACCCTCCCAGTAGCACTCTAAAAAATCGGCTACTGTAAAGGAAGGTGCTTTAATCACTACTACCGGAGGTTCAAAGAGCAACTGGCCGTTTTCGTACCA